>Ga0308161_1006032_pt1 | contig 10392 bp, 7 predicted proteins | sample PhyFR2_FD_201034 | JGI IMG/M metagenome (GOLD analysis project Ga0308161, IMG submission 201034) | Phyllosphere microbial communities from UC Gill Tract Community Farm, Albany, California, United States - DLSLF.R2 | ecosystem: Host-associated > Plants > Phyllosphere > Unclassified | place: USA...
TGAGCTGGACGAGACTCAACGCGGACTGCGTTGATGCCCTTCCCCGGGTGGCGATCTTCGCCACCCGAAGCTCCATCCCTTACGACCCCGTGCCACCCACGGTGATCGCATCAATTTTCAGCGTTGGCTGGCCCACACCGACCGGCACCGACTGCCCATCTTTCCCGCACATACCCACGCCGCTGTCCAGCGCCAGGTCGTTGCCGACCATCGACACCTTGCTCATGGCTTCCGGCCCGTTACCAATCAATGTCGCCCCTTTGACCGGCGCGGTAATCTTGCCGTCTTCGATCAGGTACGCCTCGCTGGTGGAGAACACGAACTTGCCGCTGGTGATATCCACCTGGCCGCCACCGAGGTTGGCGCAGTAGATGCCGCGTTTTACCGAGGCGATGATTTCCGCCGGGTCGCTTTCGCCACCGAGCATGTAGGTGTTGGTCATGCGCGGCATCGGCAGGTGTGCGTAGGACTCTCGGCGGCCGTTACCGGTGCGCGCCACACCCATCAGGCGGGCATTGAGCTTGTCCTGCATGTAGCCCTTGAGCACACCGTTTTCAATCAATGTGGTGCATTCAGTAGGTGTGCCTTCGTCATCGACGCTCAACGAGCCACGACGACCGGCCAAGGTGCCGTCATCGACAATGGTGCAGAGCTTGGACGCAACCATCTCGCCCATGCGCCCGCTGTAGGCAGAACTGCCTTTGCGGTTGAAGTCACCTTCCAGGCCGTGGCCCACGGCTTCGTGGAGCAACACCCCGGACCAGCCCGAACCCAGCACCACAGGAAACGTACCCGCCGGGGCCGGAATGGCTTCCAGGTTCACCAGCGCCTGGCGCAGAGCTTCGCGGGCATAGCCCATCGCACGGTCCTCGGCGAGGAAATAACGGTAGTCCGTACGCCCACCGCCGCCATGGCCGCCGCGCTCGCGGCGACCGTTCTGTTCGACGATCACGCTGACATTGAAGCGCACCAGCGGCCGCACATCTGCCGCCAGGCCGCCGTCAGTAGACGCGACAAGGATTCGCTCCCAGACGCCGGCCATGCTCACGGAGACCTGCTGGATACGAGGGTCCAGGGCGCGGGTGGCTGCGTCGATACGCTTGAGCAGATCGACTTTTTCCGCCCGGCTGATCACTTCCAGAGGGTTATCCGGCGCATACAACTGGGCCACGTCCTGGGTGCTGAACGCCTGCACCGTGCCATTCTGGCCGGCGCGGGAGATCGAACGCGCCGCACGGGCGGCGAGGCCAAGAGCCTCCAGGGTAATCGCGTTGCTGTAGGCAAAACCGGTCTTTTCACCGGATTGCGCCCGCACGCCGACACCTTGGTCGAGGTTGAAACTGCCTTCCTTGACGATGCCGTCTTCCAGGGCCCACGACTCGGAAATCTGTCCCTGGAAATACAAGTCGGCGGCGTCAATGCCAGGCCCGGCGAGATCGCCCAGCACGGTTTGCAAGCTTTCGATGGTCACGCCACCGGGTGCCAGGAGGTGTTCACTGACTGAGGACAACAACTCGCTCATAGGTTTGGCCTTAAATTCATCGTTCTGAGGCAGGTCGCTGTGCGCCCTGCGAGAAAAAGCGCCGATGGTTTACCACCGGCATGCGCGCCCGTATCGACGCCTGCTCACTGCTATCGCGCTCGGCCAGCAACACCGCTTCGCCTTGATCCTGTTGTGTCAGCACTCGCCCCCATGGGTCGACAATCGCAGCATGACCATGGGTTTCCCTTGGCCCCGGATGCACGCCGCCCTGGGCGGCCGCCAGCACATAGCACTGGGTTTCAATGGCTCGCGCACGTATCAGCACATCCCAGTGCGCGGCGCCGGTCACTGCGGTAAAGGCCGAGGGTGCGGTAATCAGTTCAGCCCCCGCCGCACGCAACTCGCTGTACAGCTCGGGAAAACGCAGGTCGTAACACACCGTCAGGCCCAAACGGCCGACCGGTGTGTCCGCCACCACCACATTGCTCCCGAAAGCATAGTCGTCGGACTCCCGATAGCGACCCCGGGCATCCGCCACATCCACATCGAATAAGTGCAGCTTGTCGTAACGGGCGACGATTTCGCCGCGATCATCAATAAGCAGCGAGCAGGCATTGGATTTGGCGTGGGGTTGATCCCTGGGCGGCAACGGCAATGTGCCAGCCACTATCCATAAGGTGAGGTCGCGGGCGGTCTGTTTCAACCATGGCAGGATCGGACCTTCGCCCAGAGCCTCGGCGCGACCGATGTCCGCCACGTCGCGGCGACCCATGGCGGCAAAGTTCTCCGGCAGCACCGCCAGCTTAGCCCCGGCCGCGGCGGCTTGTTCCAACAAGCGCCGAGCCTGGGCCAGATTGGCCAGCACGTCGCTCTGGCTGACCATTTGAATTACTGCAAAGGACATGGGCCGACACTCCGTAATAGGCATGCACCAAAAAAGTGAGTTCCATGCTACTGCGCAGGCCCTCAGTTTGGTTTTTCAAATGGCTTGTCGAAGGTGATTTTTGGATCCTTCCACGGCCCTTCCACCTTGTACTGCACGCTGGCAAATCGCGAGACACGGTCACCGATCAACTTGTCGATCAGGAACAGCGCACCACCAATGGCGGGAGCGCCGACGATCAGCGCAGCGATCGGCAGGTTGTTGGTCACCGGCAATGTCACCAACAACTTGGCATTCACGCGGTCGGCCACAAGGTCCAAGGTACCATTCAATTCCAGGTTGCTCGACGGCCCGGTCAGCGTGATCGGCTCGCGGGTGACAAACACACCGTCGCTTGCCGCCAGCAGGCCTTTGACCCGGTCATAACTCAAGCCCTTGCCCAGCAGATCGGAGAAATCCAACCGCAGGCGGCGCCCGATGGAGTTGAAGTTGAGCAGGCCGAACACCCGCAGCGCCTGGGCGCCACCTTCCACCTCGACGAACTGGCCTTTACGGAAGGCTGCATCCAGGCTGCCGGAGAAGCGCTTTGGCCCGACCCAGGCCGGTGAACCCGGCCAACGCCCGTCCACATCCAGATGGAAGTCTTCGCTGGTGACCGTAGGCGCATAACCCCAGCCCTTGAGCACATCGGCGATGTTCTTGCCGTCCAGACGGCCTTTGTACCAACTGCTGCTGGTCCCCGGAGCGCCTTCCCATCCGCCGGCGCCCTTGAGCTGCATGCCCTTCAGGCCCAGGTCAAGATCGCTGAAAGCCAGGCCTTTGGTGGTTGGGCGGATTTTCAGCGACCATGCGCCCACCAGATCGGGCCCCTGAAACAGTTGCGCAATGGCGATATCCAGCGCTGGAATGTCTTTCGGATCGATGCTGGCCAACGGGTCCGGCGCGTTTTCATCAGCCTGCACCGTCGGGTCCACCGCGGGTAGTTTTACGTATTGCAGGTTGACCGCAATCGGCGCGCCCTTGGCATCCGGCAAGTTCACGCTGCCCTTGGCCTGCTGGCTGTCGAACTGCATGCCCCAGGCGGCGGATTTTCGGTCCAACTGCAGACTGACCTGATCGAACTGAGTGCCCAGACCGGTGAGCTTGCCTATCTTGAAGTCGGCACCGCTGAGCAGTTGCTTTGCACTGCCGCCCGGGTCGTTGCCGGCATACTGGTTGACCAGTTTTTTCCACGGATCGATGTCCAGTTCCGAGAGCACCCCACGAATACGCAAGCCCTTGGCAGCTGGCAGCACGGCATCGCCATCGCCGAGGAACAACTCGCCACGGCCATCATTGAATTTGTCCGGCGGCGCGGCAAAGGTGAAGTTGGCCAGCTCGCCGTAATCAAACCAGTAGCGGCGCTCGGCGCCCTGCAAGGTCATGCGGAATACGCTGTCACGCCCCTGGCTGGCTGGCATGCCGAACGGCGCCGGCAGGTCCACTGCAACGCCCTTGAGGTTGGAACTGACCATCAGCTGGCTGTCGGCACCGTCCAGGTTGAGTTGCAACTGGTACGGGATATCGCCGGACACCGGCAACGGCTGGCTGATTTTCAACCAATCCGTCAAGCGTTTGACCGTCACCTGCCCCCTGGCGGCGACACGGGTGCTGATATTGCCCGGCTTGCCATCGGCAAAGATCTGCGCGGTGATCGGCCGGTCAAACGCCTGGGCCGTGATTTTCTCGCCACTCAGGCCCTTGGCACTGTCGAAGCGGAAGCTGCCCTTGAGCTGGGTCAGGTCCAGAGGCGGCTCAGCCAGTTGCAGGCGCGCATTGTCGGTCTGGAAATCCACCACGATCTTGGGCTCGACGCCTTTGACCAGCGGAACGTCCAAGTCCAACTTGCCTTGCAGGTCACCTTCGCCTTTCCAGCCCGCGAAGGTGGAAGCAGTGCCAATCGGCGCTTCCTGGAGAATCTTCAGCCCATCACCCAAGCCGCCGGCAAAACCACCCGTCAGCAGCAGATGGCTTTCCTTGCCGGATGGTGCGTGGGGAATATTGACGTAGATGTCATTGACCTTGGTATCCAGCAACTGCCCCTTGCTGGCCAGGATGCGCACGCCGGTCTCTTCGACAAACACCTCACCCTTGACCTTGCTCACATGGGGCCAGCCCGGCTGGAACGCCAATTCGGCGTCATGCACCTTGAAGAACAGGCTGATGTTGCGCGCAGCCGGCAACGCGTCGTGGTTCAGCGAACCCTGGTACTGGAAGAAACCTTGATCCACCGCGCCCTTGAGAATCGCCGTGCGCAGCCATTCATCCAGGGCTGGGCTCAACACCGCAGGCAGGTACTTGGAAGTGAAACGCCCATCGCCGTCGACCATGCCGACCCGCAGGTCCATATAGTCTTCCTGGGTGTGGTCGAAATGCAGGCGGATCAGGAAGTCCGCAGCGATCTTGCCCTCTTCTCCCAGCACCTTGATGTAAGGGGCGATCAGGGTGAAGCCTTCTTTATCCAGCTTCCAGGTCAGGCGCGCATTGGCCTGAAGGTATTGCCAGGGCTTGGCGAAGATTGGATCGAGGTGCAGGGAAAAATCCTTGCTGTCCATGCGCAACTCGCCACCGCCCAGGTCGCCGCTGATGCTGCCGGACACGTTTCGTGCCGCCGGCGCGCCGAAGTAGGCGTCGAAGCCGACCCGCTCAAGATTGGCGGCAAAACTGACTTTTTGATCAGTGGAGTCCTGAGGGCGGAAATCCACCAGCACATTACGCAGCAGGCCGGTGGCCTTCAGATGTTCGATGGTCTTGGCGAAACCTTCGGGCAGCGGCGCCAGGGCGTTGAGCAACGGCGTAATCGGGGTCAGGTCGAGGCGGTCCGCCTGCAGCTTCCAGACTTCCTGAGCCTTGTCGGTGGCCAGGGTCTGCTGCAATTGCAGGCGCGACTCCCAACGGGTTTCGCCCAGGTTCATCGCCAGGGAATCAAACAGTATCTTCAGGCCGGTATCACTGCGTTGCAGGTAGGCCGTGAGGGCAAAATTTTCGATGTGCACCGGCTTGCGCTCGGCGTAGCGGCCCTTCACCTGTGGCGAGTTGAGGCGCACCACCGCACTTTGCACAGTGCCTTTGCTCCAGTTCAGCCAGAACTCACCGCCGGCCTTGAACTGCGAAAGTGTCCACTGCTGGGTCAGCTTGGCCGGGATCCACTTGGCCCAGTCGCTCTGCGGCAGGCTGAGGTAGGCCTGAATCTCGGCGTCCTTCCATTGGCTGGCGCGAATGCGGCTGCGCAGGCTGAGCGCCAGGGGCTGGCCGTCCGGCAGCGTCAGGCGGGCGTCCAGGCGTTGGCGGGTGGTGCCGGTGTGCAGGCTCAGGCCCACGTAGGTCAATGTGACCGGTGCCTGATCGAACGGTTGCAAGGTGACCTGGCTGTCGAGCAAGGACACGCGCTTGACCATCTGCATGCGCTTGAGCAACTGCTGCGGATCCAGCGGCTGATCGTCCTGCACCGGCAGGCCCTGAAGCGCCCAATGGCCGTCCTTGTCTTCCTTGGCGCTCAGTTGCAGGCCACTGACCTGCAGGTGCGAAAGACGCACCTCACGCGCCATCAGGCTGTCCCAGATAGCCGGCACCACTTCGACCTGATCCAGGCGCAAGGCACTGCTGCCCTCGCCGACCATCACATCATGGGCCAGCAACACCGGTGCGAAACCGCTCCAGCGCCCTTCAAGGCTGCCGATGTGCAGTGGCATGCCCACCGCCGCCTGGGCCTTGGCTTCGACTTCGGCGCGGTATTCAGCCACCAGCGGGGTCAATTCACGACCCAGGCTCACATACACCGCAGCCAATACCAGCAGCAAGGCACAGAGGCCCAGGCCCCAACGGGTCAAAGCGGCAAAAAAGCGTATCAGACGCTCCATGTCAGGCGACCCTCAAGGCAGTAGGCGGACGGCAGATCAAGGTCTGCCGGTCTCGAAGAAAGAAAGCGAATGGGGATCAGAGCAGCACCACGTCGTATTGTTCCTGGGAATACATGGTTTCAACCTGGAAACGGATCGTGCGACCGATAAACCCCTCCAGCTCGGCAACGTTACCGGACTCTTCGTCCAGCAGGCGATCGACCACTTTCTGGTTGGCGAGGACTCTATAACCTTCAGCCTGATAGGCCCGTGCCTCTCGTAAGATTTCCCGGAAAATCTCGTAGCAAACCGTTTCCGGGGTCTTCAACTTACCGCGCCCCTGGCAACTGCTGCACGGCTCGCACAGCACCTGCTCCAGACTTTCGCGTGTGCGCTTGCGGGTCATCTGCACCAGGCCCAGCTCGGTAATACCGATGATGTTGGTCTTGGCGTGATCGCGCTCCAGTTGTTTTTCCAGGGTGCGCAGCACCTGACGCTGGTGATCTTCGTCTTCCATGTCGATGAAGTCGATGATGATGATGCCGCCCAGGTTGCGCAGGCGCAGTTGGCGCGCAATCGCGGTGGCCGCTTCGAGGTTGGTCTTGAAGATGGTCTCTTCGAGGTTGCGATGTCCGACGAAAGCGCCCGTGTTGACGTCGATGGTGGTCATGGCTTCTGCCGGGTCTACCACCAGATAGCCGCCGGACTTGAGCGGCACCTTGCGTTCCAGGGCTTTCTGGATTTCGTCTTCGACGCCATACAGGTCGAAGATCGGCCGCTCGCCGGGGTAGTGTTCCAGGCGGTCGGCAATTTCCGGCATCAGCTCAGCCACAAATTGCGTGGTGCGCTGGAAGGTTTCCCGCGAGTCGATGCGGATTTTCTCAATCTTGGGGCTGACCAGATCGCGCAACGTGCGCAGGGCCAGGCCCAAGTCCTCATAGATGACACTGGGTGCGCCGATGGTCTTGATCTGTGCGCCGATCTGGTCCCAAAGGCGCCGCAGGTAGCGGATGTCCATCAGGATTTCATCAGCACCGGCGCCTTCAGCGGCAGTACGCAGGATAAAACCGCCGGCCTCCTTGATGCCTTCGGCGGCCACGCAGTCGCTGACCACCTTTTTCAGGCGTTCGCGCTCCGCTTCATCTTCGATTTTCAGGGAAATGCCGACGTGGGCGGTACGCGGCATGTACACCAGGTAACGCGACGGAATCGACAACTGCGTGGTCAGGCGTGCGCCTTTGGAACCGATGGGGTCCTTGGTGACTTGCACCACCAGGCTCTGCCCTTCATGCACCAGGGCGCTGATGCTTTCCACCGTCGGCCCTTCGCGCAGGGAAATTTCCGAAGCATGGATAAACGCAGCGCGGTCCAGGCCGATGTCGACGAATGCCGCCTGCATCCCCGGCAATACACGCACTACTTTGCCTTTATAGATATTGCCCACGATCCCGCGCTTTTGGGTGCGCTCGACGTGCACTTCTTGCAGAACACCGTTCTCTACCACCGCCACGCGCGATTCCATCGGCGTGATATTGATCAGAATCTCTTCACTCATGGCTGGGTCTCGTTCAGGCGTTTTCACAATAGTGACCGGTCGCTTAAGGCTGGGCGCTGGTGTAAGGCGTTTAGCGCACGGTAAGGTTTTGCCAACAGGGTATGCCGAATCGGGCAAGCAGTTGCGCGGTTTCGCACACCGGCAGCCCTACAACGGCGGAATAGCTGCCATTGAGACCGGCGACAAACACCGAGCCAAGCCCTTGAATAGCATAGCCGCCCGCCTTGTCCTGGGGTTCCCCGCTATGCCAGTAGGTTGTCGCTTCTTCGACAGAAATAGCGCGAAAACGTACACGACTGCTTACACATTGGGTTTCACAGCGCTGGCCGTCGGTAAGGGCAATAGCGGTGAGCACTTCATGCTCACGTTCCGCCAGGGCTATCAACATCGCCAGGGCATCGGCCTGATCCGCCGGCTTGCCGAGGATCTGACCGTCCACGATCACAGCGGTGTCAGCGCCCAACACACAAGCGCCCGACGGATGCTCAAGCGCAGAAAATCCCGCCGCCGCCTTGCCGTGCGCAAGACGCTCGACGTAGGCAACAGCCGATTCATTGGTAAGAGGAGTTTCATCGATAGCGGCGCTGACCACGGTGAAGGGCACACCGATCTGGGTCAGCAGTTCACGCCGTCTTGGGGAGCCCGAGGCCAGGTAAAGCGAATTCATTGCAGTCTCTCCCTGTGGGGTTCGATAACCAGGCAGAGCCTCGCAATCCATTCAATTGATTTTATAGCGCCGACTCAACCCACGCAGACCGAAGCTGATCCAAGGCCACAACAGTGCACTGACCAGGGCTGGCAAGACCAGCGCCAGGGTTGGCTGACGGTTGCCGGTCAAGGCGCTGAGCCATAGTTGCACCAACTGCGCGAGGCCGAAGATCACCAGGATCACCAGGCACTGCTGCCACATCGGGAACATGCGCAAACGCTGCTGCAACGACAGCACCAGGAAGGTGATCAAGGTCAGGATCAGCGCGTTCTGGCCCAGCAAGGTGCCATACAGCACATCTTCCGCCAACCCCAGGAACATGGCCGTGACCATACCCACTTTATGCGGCAGGTTCAGTGACCAGAAGGCCAGCAGCAAGGCCAGCCAGAGCGGTCGCAGGATTTCCATGAATTGGGGCAGCGGCGAAACGCTGAGCAGCAGTCCGACAGCGAATGTCAGCCAGACGATCCAGCCATTGCTCGAATGAGTACCGGCCATTATTCCTCCCTCTGCCGCGTGGTGGCCGGGGCTGCAGCCGGAGGCTTCACAGCAGGCGTCGTGGTGGCGGGTGGTTTCGCCGCTGCCGGTTTCACCGGCGTCGCACCATGGGCCGCAGGTTTGACCGGCGTTACCGCGGGCGCAGCAACCGCCGGAGTTGATGTCGGCACAACGGGAGTCGCCGCGGCGGGCTTGGGTACGGTCGCAGGAATCACCGGCACAGTGCCGTTCTTCTTGTCTTCCGCTTCCTGAGCCTGGGCGGCGTCGTTGGCGCGCTCTTCCGGCGTGCGGTTGTCGCTGAACACCAGCAGCAGATAGCGGCTGCGGTTCAGGGCGGCAGTGGGCACGGCGCGCACAATGGCGAAAGGCTGGCCGGAATCGTGGATCACTTCCTTGACCGTCGCCACCGGGTAACCTGCCGGGAACCGCTGCCCCAGGCCGGAGCTGACCAGCAGGTCACCTTCCTTGATATCAGCCGTGTCGGCGACGTGACGCAATTCCAGGCGCTCAGGGTTGCCGGTGCCGCTGGCAATCGCACGCAAGCCGTTACGGTTGACCTGCACCGGAATGCTGTGGGTCGTGTCCGTCAGCAGCAGCACCCGGGAGGTGTAGGGCATCAGCTCGACTACCTGTCCCATCAGGCCACGGGCATCCAGTACGGGCTGACCGAGGACCACACCGTCGCGCTCACCCTTGTTGATGATGATGCGGTGGGTAAAGGGATTCGGGTCCATGCCGATCAACTCGGCCACTTCGACCTTTTCGTTGACCAGTGCCGAAGAATTGAGCAACTCGCGCAGCCGGACGTTCTGCTCGGTGAGGGCCGCAAGCTTTTGCATGCGCCCCTGCAACAGCAGGTTTTCGGTCTTGAGTTTTTCGTTTTCGGCGACGAGCTCGGTGCGGCTGCCAAATTGGCTGGCCACGCCCTGGTAGAGACGTTGCGGCAGGTCGGTGACCCAGTATGTCTGCATCAACACCAGCGACATCTGGCTACGCACCGGCTTGAGCAGTGAGAAGCGGGCATCGACCACCATCAGCGCGACCGAAAGCACGACCAGCACCAATAAGCGCACGCCCAATGAGGGGCCTTTGGCGAAAAGCGGTTTAATAAGCCGCTCCTCCCAGGCAAATGTTCTCTTTATTCATACGGCATCTAACCGGCCTGGATGCAGATTGAAGAAGATAAACGCCAACAGGCAGCACTGCAAAGTGCTGCCTGCGGGCGAAACATGGAGTAACCAACGATCTTATTCGCTGGAGAGCAGGTCCATGGTGTGTTTATCCATCATTTCCAGTGCACGACCACCGCCACGCGCAACGCAGGTCAGCGGATCTTCGGCGACGATCACCGGCAGGCCGGTTTCCTGGGCCAGCAACTTGTCGAGG
>Ga0308161_1006033_pt1 | contig 10391 bp, 8 predicted proteins | sample PhyFR2_FD_201034 | JGI IMG/M metagenome (GOLD analysis project Ga0308161, IMG submission 201034) | Phyllosphere microbial communities from UC Gill Tract Community Farm, Albany, California, United States - DLSLF.R2 | ecosystem: Host-associated > Plants > Phyllosphere > Unclassified | place: USA...
GCAGCGCGGTGTGATAAGCCCGCTGTGCCGCATCATGTTCCTGCTGATTCTTTTCCACCTGCGCGGTCACATCGGTGGCGAATTTCACGATTTTGTAGAGCCTGCCCTGTTCGTCAAACACCGGATTGTAGGTGGCGCGCAGCCAGATGGTCTCACCCCGTTTATTGACCCGGGGAAACTGACCTGAGACAAATTCACCGCGGTTCAGTTGCTGCCAGAACTCGCTATATTCGCGGCTGTCGCGCAGCGCCTGCGAGCAGAAGCGACGGTGGTGAACACCTTCTACCTCCTCACGACGGTAGCCCATGGTTTTCAGGAAGTTGTCATTGGCTTTCAGCACTTCACCTTTGAGGTTAAAAGCGATCACCGCCATCGAGCGTTCTATGGCGGTGGTGATGGCGCGCTGCTCCTGCGCATCGTTAATATGATCGGTGATGTCGGTTGCCAATTTGACGATTTTAATTACCCGGCCATGGCGGTTCTGCACCGGCACATAGTTGGCTTCGAGCCATACCGGTCGGCCGTTTTTTGCCACGCGCAGGAACTTATCGCTGAAGCTTTCGCCCCGGTTCAGTCGCAGCCAGAAATCCTGATAGTCCCGCGACTCAAGCTGCTCTGCGGTACAAAACAGGCTGTGGTGCTGGTCTTCGATCTCCGCCAGCGTGTAGCCCATGCGCGCCAGAAACAGCGCATTCGCGCTGAGAATGGTGCCATCGGGGGAGAATTCAATCATGGCGATGGAGCCGTTGAGAGAGCTCAGCGTTGCCGCTGAGTGTGAACGCTTCTGCCAGCTGTGACGGGAAGCGATACCTGATGTAATGGTGGAAAACATGGCGATCCTTATTATTAGTGTTGGTCTCGCATGCTATATCGGCAATTTCGCGTCACAATGCAGACTCTGCCTGCTTTCTGACTAAAATATATCCGGCCAACAGAGAGGTTTATGGCGGCAGGTCAGACCCACTCTTTGGGTTGATGGAAAAGCGGTCAGTCGATTTGATTTTGGTGAAAAGCGTTTGACGCTGCCGGGCCGCTTTGGTTTAATGCGCCCCGTTGCCCGAATAGCTCAGTCGGTAGAGCAGGGGATTGAAAATCCCCGTGTCCCTGGTTCGATTCCGGGTTCGGGCACCATCTTTAAAGAACCCGCCTCTGGCGGGTTTTTGCGTTTATGGGGCGAACCCGTTATCGAAGGTTCGATTCACTCGCCACATCCCTGTGGCTCGCCCTCTGGGTCGCGCTGGCACGCGATGCAAAAATGCTCCCGGCATTTTTGTCCGGGTTCGGGCACCATCTTTAAAGAACCCGCCTCTGGCGGGTTTTTGCGTTCTGGACCGAACCCGTTATCGACGGTTCGATTTACTCGCCACATCCCTGTGGCTCGCCCTTTCAGGTTTAGCCCGTAATGAATATTAATGTCATTCTGCTTCCTTGCCAAAACTTTGCCTGTTAATTATTTATCTATCAGGTTCCAATAAATTAAGATTAGAACCAGTTGAGGAATGCTACTTAAATTAGAATAAAGGCTGAGTTTCGTTGTAAATTTTAATGAGTGTTGTGGAAGATTAGCAATTGTTGATTATTGAAAATAATATAACAACAACATTACAGGTCACAATGTTAAAAACAGTAAAATATTTGATTTTAATGTGGGTTGGATATAGATATGTTTTTTTGATGGCTTGAGTGTGGGTGTTTAAAATTAATTCATGCGAATGCTCTTTTCATTAAGCAATACACCATGCGATGAAATTATTTTTTCTCAGCAGAGCTTAGTCGTAGTAATGGTTTTATCAGGATTTTTGCTACGATATGAATGCGTAGGATTTGGTTATTCAGATAGCCCCCTCTAAATGCGCAGTTTAGTTTTGATTTTACATGAAAAGTCCGAAGGGAGTCTAAATTAATCAGACGCTATATTATAGCTAATGATATTATTATAACTATTCATGCCTGATAATATGAAATATTTTTTGAAATGATGCACGACTGTTTTTTTTATGATAAAATTAAAGAAAGGTAATGTTTTATAGGGTAGCATGATGGCGGGAATTATTGCAGACAGATATCAACATGTAGTTTGTAGAAAAAATGAAGGGGCACACTATACTCCTATACAGTTGAGTAATTTTATTAGTGAAAAAATAATAAATAAAATCAAAAAGAAAGATATTCTCGTTGTCGCTGACCCTGCAATTGGCGACGGCGAGTTAATTTTGGCTTTATTGGAGTCTCTTGAATCTACAGATAATGTTGAGGTTTTTGGTTTTGATATTAACCTGGATTCGATTAAATTAAGTGAAAAAAGAATAAAGTTAAATTTCCCAAACGTCAAGGTTAACCTTGTTCACGCGGATTTTTTAGACTATTGCATTAATAATAAGTCGGATGTTTTTGTTAATAAACTTCCTAAGTTTGATGTGATAATTGCAAACCCTCCTTATATAAGAACGCAAAACTTAGGTCCCGAGCAGGCTCAGTTTTTATCAAAAAATTTCGGCTTAAAAGGTCGTGTTGATATTTATCAGGCATTTTTGATTGGAATGAGCCGGTGCTTATCTGCTGATGGTATTGCTGGTGTTATTGTTTCTAACCGATTCCTGACAACTAAAGGCACTGGAGCACTACGTCAATCTCTATATGAATTGTATGACATATTTAATATATGGGATTTCGGAGATACAAAATTATTTGATGCTGCTGTGTTGCCTGCTGTATTGTTGTTTTCTCTGAAATCGAATGAGGGGGAAATAAAAACTGAGTTTCGTTCAATTTATCAAACTAATGAGGCTTCATTAAAGAGTGCTGAGACTCCTGTAGATGCAATAGCATCAGAAGGTGTGATTAAATGCTCAAACGGAAAATCATACGTTGTCAAAGCTGGTTTACTGGATTTTGACGCATCGCCGAAAGATATCTGGAGAATCAAAGACTTAAATTCAGAAAAATGGCTTTCTGATGTAAAGCTTAGAACCTGGGCTACATTTGGAGAAGTTGGCAAGATTCGGGTAGGTGTAAAAACCACAGCTGATAATGTATTTATAAAACAATCCTGGTTAGATGAAGAAGGTGTAGTGCCTGAACTGATCAAACCATTGATTACACATCATGTCGCCGGGCGTTTCAAACAATCTAATAAAGAAACTAAGCATATACTCTACACCCATGAAATGGTCGACGGAAAGAAAAAAGCCGTTGATTTAGAAAAATATCCTATATCTGAATCATACTTAAAAAAACACAAATCACAGCTTGAAGGTCGAAATTATATAACTGAAGCAAATCGAAAATGGTTTGAAATTTGGGTTCCTCAAAACCCAAACTTATGGTTAAAAGATAAAATCGTATTTAGAGATATTTGTGAAGAACCAACCTTCTGGTTTGATAATAAAAAATCAATTGTAAATGGTGATTGTTATTGGATGGTTAATGACTTCATGAATGAAGAGGAAGATATTCTATGGTTAGTGCTGGCTGTTGCTAACTCAAAATTTATTGAAATGTTCTATGATACAAAATTCAATAATAAGCTTTATTCAAATAAGCGTAGGTTTATTTCACAATATGTAGAGCAGTTTCCTCTTCCGGATCCAGGGGCAGATATTTCAGTGAGAATGATTAAGCTTGCAAAAGATATATTTAATTCGAGTGAAAATCAGAGAATAAAAGAGTGTGAGGAGGAACTAAATTATTTAGTATGGAAGGCTTTTGACCTCCCACAACTTGTGAAATAAATTTAATCAAAAAAAGTTCGAGGCAAAGGGATTTGAATTTTTTTGTTTAAAACTTTGCCTCCAAATTGTTCAAAGCGATTAAAGAAATCCTCACCTGTCGTTAAATACAAATCGGTTATATGAACAAGTCCACTTTCTATATAGCCATAAAAAATAGCATATCTAACATCACAATGTCGAATTTGTTGAGTTCCTATCTGCTCGATATCTAATGCAGCTCTGCTATCAGGACATACTAAACCAAGGTCAATAGTTTGAGATGTTTGAAGTTTCACCTCAATAAGCTGGTGTTTAATATCAGGGAATTTTCCATTGTCTCTATAGTCTGAGTAGCCTAAAGCTTTGCAAACTATTGCATGTAATGCTGCCCCGCGATTACGTTCTTGCATTCGTCCCGAATCGGGGAAATAACATCCTATAATATTCCTTAATCTACTAAAACACTCACTTATTGGTAAGATTTCACCAGACTCAGGCTGCGCGATAGGACTATTAAAAGTTAAATCTACTCGCGTATTTGCCAGCAAAGGATAAATATTGTCAGTGTCATATAAAGAAAGTAATCCTTTATTGTCCACAAAAGGTGATAAGCGTGCCTGAAATTTTTGAGTTAACGTACCAGTTGTATCTAAAATTGAAAGGTCACTGCCAGAAATAACTTTTACCTGGGTGATGAGGTCACTTTCATCAGTCCGAATAATAACATATCGTCTTTCAACATCTAATTCCTCATTCCAGATTTGTAAGTTGTTTGATTTTTGGACATAAGTGTCAAGCATTTGCCCAGTGAAGCGAGGTTGACATTTTATAAATACTTTTGGTGATGGATATCCCAGAGCTTTACATACCAACTGTTTTGCAACTTTCGATCGGGTTCGTATAGCAAGGCCTTCTAAAGAAATCCCTTTTAGAGAGTGATTTAATACAGCAGAAAGTTCTTCACTTGTTAGCCAGTAATTTACATCACCAATTTGCACAGAGTCATAAATTGTAAGTCTGGCACGAGAAATATTACTTACCTTTATTAAGGCTGAATCTAAAATGTTCATTATGTCACTTTCTAATAATTGTTTATGAGTTGGGCAATTGATACTTCAAGCGTATTTGATAAAACCTCTAAAGTACTGAGTGTTACATTTCTTTCACTGCGTTCAATTGATCCTATGTAGGTCCGATGAAGACCGCATTTCTCGGCAAGTTGCTCTTGTGATAAGCCTTTGTTAATTCTTATGTTTTTAACATTTGACGCTAAGTTGGTTAGAAGTTTTTGGCTTGGCTTTCGCATATTTACCTCTGTGATAATGACAAGATGTTTGCATATGCATCCTATAAGTCTACAGACTATGAGTAGCGATGTGTTTGATTTATAAAAGTGAGAAATAGGTGTTGCTTTATATAAAATTATTCATAAATTAATCTATCAGGTCAGTAAATAAGAACGAAAATGGAAGTTTTTATTTTAATTAAAAAATGCCAAAATTATTATTTATAATTTTTTCTGCAATATAAAACACTTTAATTCACCAGGAGAGTTAAATTACTTTGACAAGTTTTATTATGTAAGAGTGATGCTATGACATAGTTGACCTGCTCCCCGTTGATTAGTACACCCCGATCTTAATAATATCTTCATTAGCCACATGAGGACATCCTCATCAAGAAGCGTTTTTCCGACGAACAGATCATCAGTATTCTCCGCGAGGTTGAAGCCGGGGGTATCCGCTCGCGAACTCTGCCGCAAGCACGCCGTTTCCGATGCCACATTTTACACCTGGCGTAAGAAGTATGGCGATATGGAGGTGCCCGAGGTTAAGTGCCTGAAGTCGCTTGAGGAAGAGAACGCCCGACTCAGGAAGCTGCTGGCCGAAGCCATGCTGGATAAGGAGGCGCTTCAGGTGGCCCCGGGCCAAAAGTACTGATGACAGACCGAAAGCGGGAAGCCGTGGTGTTGATGTGTGATGCGACCGGTCTGTCACAACGGCGTGCCTGCAGGCTGGACAGGTTTGTCCCTGTCGACCAGGCGCTACGAGGCGCAGCGTCCGGCGGCTGATGCGCATTTTTTAGAGTGCATCATTGAGCTGGCGCTGGAGCGCAGGCGTTTTGGCTACCGCCGCATCTGGCAGTTACTGCGCCGTGAAGGCGTTCATGTTAATCACAAGCGCGTATACCGCCTTTATCATCTGAGCGGAATGGGCGTAAAACGCAGACGACGTCGTAAAGAGCTGGCAGCGGAACGTTTTACCGTTGCTCCGCCCGGCGGCACTCAACCTGTGCGGGTCGATGGATTTCGTCATGGACACGCTGGCCAACGGTCACAGGATCAAGTCCCTTGCCTGTGTGGACGACTTCACAAAGGAGTGTCTGATAATTAACACCGCATTCGGGATTTCAGGCGTTCAGGTCACGCGTATTCTGGACAGCATTGCACTTTTTCGAGGCTATCCGGCGACGTTAAGAACGGACCCGGGGCCGGAGTTCACTTGCCGTGCACTGGGTAAATGGGCCTTTGAGCATGGTATTGAGTTACGCTTAATCCAATCAGGCAAGCAAACTCAGAATGGATTTATTGAGAGCTTTAATGGACGGTTTTACGTCGCATGTCTGAATGAGCACTGGTTCAGCGATATTGTTTACGCCAGGAGAATTATTAATGACTGGCGGCAGGATTATAATGAGTGTCCTCCACATTTAGCACTGAATTATCAGGCACCATCAGAGTTTGCAGCACGATTGCGAAATGGAAAATGTGAAGGTAAACAAACCGACATTACTCACTGACGGTTGTATCAAGTATCGGGGGGAGGTGATCGCCTCTGTGCTGCGTTGCCAGACTGGCACCGCCGGATATCCTGTCCAGCCTGCAATTGACCGCGGCTAATCGTGTTTTATAAGCCACTCTTTACAGAATCAGTCTGACAGGCACAATACCCCTTTTTCCTCCTCTCACACGGTTATGTCAGAAGAAGCGCTGCGTCTGCAGATTCAGAACCTCAAAAAGCACAATGCGCGTCTGAAGCGTATAGCGCATGACGCCCGCACAAAACTCAATGCGGCGTTGGATGGTACCGGGCTGTTCCTGTGGCAGCTGGATATTCCCAGCGGCAAACTGGTGATCTTCAACCGGCGCTGGGGCGCGATGCTGGGCTTCCAGCCGAAAGAGACCGACGCTAACTTTGAATCCTGGAAAGAGAGCCTGCATCCCGATGATGCCGCCGACGTTTTACAGGCATTCAACGACCACATCGCCGGTAAAGCGCCTTATTACGAGGCTCTGCATCGCATGATTGCCAAAAATGGCAGCATTACGTGGGTACTGGATCGGGGCCGGGTCAGCGAATGGAATGCGCAAGGAGAGCCGGTTAAAGTGATCGGCACTCACATTGATATGACCAAAGAGAAGCAATATGAAGAGCAGCTCGCCCTGCTGGCGCTGCACGATCCCCTCACGCTGCTCAACAATCGCCATGCTCTGCAGAATTATTTCGGTGAAATGAAAGCTCAGGGACCGCTCTGCGTGGTCTTTATTGACCTGGATAACTTCAAACACGTCAATGACACCCTGGGGCACCGCAGCGGAGATGAAGTCCTCATACAGTTGAGTCAGCGATTTACTGAGCTCTCTCCGGCAGAAGTGATCATTGGTCGACTGGGCGGCGACGAGTTTGTGTTGTTAATACCCTGGGCGCTGAACCATCCGCGGGTAAAGAAACTGGCGCACGCCTGTCTTGACGCGGTAATGACACCTTTTGATATGGCAAACGGGCATGCCCTCATTGGGGCGTCTGTCGGTGTGTCTCAGGCGCAGGAAAAAGATGACTTTGATACTGCACTGCAGCGTGCTGATGAAGCGATGTACCGCATCAAGAAAAATGGCAAGCGCGGTGTCGCTTTTGATTCCGCTTGTCCCGACTCCCTCTGATTCTGCTGAACAGAGCATGTGTTTTGCACGTCAATAACGCACAATCTCCCCCTCATGACTTTGCTCCATCTCACTCATAACGTTGAGTTCCCCTTTTCCCAGACATGCAAAATTTATGCGTATCCCTGCAGAAAATGCTTTTTAGTACTATTCCGAAAAACCGTTTTTTGCTTCCAGAAAGCATAAACTCTTCCGCTTCGCTTATATTCAAATTTGAGCGCTAAATCTGAACTCTATTTTTAATAAAAATTTTGATTAAATCAGCATGATTGATCGTTTATTGAACGATTAAGGCTGTTTTTAACTGGAGTCATCAATGCGTCACGCTTCGCTTATTTTTAACGTTAAAACAGGGCGCGGGATTTCTATTTATCGCTTCGCTTGGGGAAATTGATCGTTTGTTGATCATCTTCACTACCTGATGTTGATTAAACTATCTACGTGCCGCTTCGCTTATATTTTTTTCAATTGGACTTTTTTTGAAAATGATCCATTAATAGGGCGCGGCGATTTTCGTTATAAAGGTTTTTCATGCCGCGGCTCTTTTATGAATTGAAAAGAGTGATGGTGGGAATCCGTTATCACTCTGGTTGAGAGTAGTACGATCAATAAGCCAGAACTGTGACGGGTTTTTATTTATCTCACTTGATCGGTCCGATTTTCTGTCTACATTTATGTTGCTGAATCGGCCTGATGAAGCGTTAGCTGTGCAAATTCTAATTTTTAAAATTCAAAGAGGACGCATATGACTCAATATCGCGGTGGGGCCGGGAATTTTGCGGCCGACAAAGAGCGTGCTGCTGAAGCAGGACGCAAAGGTGGCCAGAAAAGCGGCGGTAACTTCAAGAACGATCCTGAACGTGCCATTGAAGCGGGGCGCAAGGGAGGTAAGGTTAGCCGCCGGAGCTGAACGTCTTTAACACTGCTGTGACGGCAGGGTTACTCTGTTAGCCGGACATTTTGAATCTTTTTAGTTCCTCGTGAAGATAATTACACCCTGAATTATGTCATTGCTCCATCATTGGAAATGGCGGGTGCTGTTAATTGAACCGGAAGGGTTTACCCTTCCGGTTTTTTATTTCCGATCGATTAAAGCTATACGATTAAATAAAACTTTGTACAGGTAAGTTTTTGACTGGTACTTTTTTATGCAGGTAATCTTAAAAAATGTATACAACGATTTATTACTTTGTACAAAATCCAGCATAGCTAACGAAGCGGCAACGATAAAAACATTATTCAGCTAAATCTTTGCTGTAAAAAGGAAAATGCATTTTACATGCCACTTTTGTCTTAAATTCATACTGATGCAGCGTGCGATATTAAAAATCTCCACTAGACTTTTCAGGTGTCAACGATATGACTGGCGCTGCGTTATTACAGACGCAGCTTTTTAATCAATGAGGCTATCTTATGACAGTGAAAACGTTAAACGACCTGTTCATCCATGACTTATCCGATGTATACAGCGCTGAGAAGCAGATAACCCGTGCATTGCCTAAAATGGCGCGTGCAGCCAGTGACGAAAATCTTATCGCTGCGTTTAATCAGCATCTGGAAGAGACCCGTGCTCAGATTGAACGACTCGACGAACTGGTGGAAGTAACACCTGAAGTCAAAATCAAACGAATGAAATGTCATGCGCTGGAAGGTCTGGTTGAAGAAGCGCAGGAAATTATCGACTCGGTCGAGAAGGGCGAGATTCGCGATCAGGGACTGATCGGTGCGGCGCAGAAAGTTGAGCATTATGAGATTGCCACCTACGGTACCCTGCATGCGCTGGCGCTGAAGCTGGGTTACACCAAAGCCGCACAGCTGCTGGAAGAAACCCTGAATGAAGAGAAGCAAACGGATGAGAAGCTCACCTCGGTAGCCGACTCTATTACCGTCTCTTAAGGAGCAACACATGACTGCGATTGAACATTATCACGACTGGCTGCGCGATGCGCATGCGATGGAAAAACAAGCAGAAAGCATGCTGAGCAAGATGTCAGGTCGTCTTGAACACTATCCGGCGCTGGAACAGCGTCTGGCGCAACATCTGGATGAGACCAAACATCAGCTGACTCTGCTGGAACAGCTGCTCGACAGCCACGGTATCGATCACTCAGTGATGAAAGATGCGATGGGCAAAATGGCAGCCACCGGCCAGGCCGTGGGAGGCATGTTTAACTCAGATGAAGTGGTGAAGGGTGCCATCAGTGGCTATGTCTTCGAAAATGCCGAGATCGCCAGCTACACCAGCCTGATCGCCGCGGCTGAGCAGGTCGGTGATGCGCAGGGCGTACGGATACTGAGTGAGATCCGCGATCAGGAAGTGGCGATGGCGGAGTGGCTGCTGCAGCACCTGCCTGAAGTGACACAGCAGTTCCTGCAACGTGCGTCACAGCCAGGCACTGAAGCGAAGAAGTAGCGCTGAGTAGCCTGCATGAAACATGAAAAAGCCGGGATAACCCGGCTTTTTGCGTTTTAAAGGTTTACAGGCTGCGATACTCAGTCAGCCATTAAATGCCCGTACATTGTCATCAGCTTACGTGTAACGCCGTTAGTCCAGCCGAATCCATCCTGTAATGGATACTCACCACCGCCGCCTGGGCGGGCGCGCTCGCCGCTAATGTCATACTTCTCTACCAGCTTATGGTGCAACTGATAGAAGTTGTTGACCGTGTTGAGCCAGTTCACTGCCACTTCAGTCGCCAGCGTCTCTTCACCGTAATTATTCAGGCCAACAACCGCCATCC
>Ga0308161_1006038_pt1 | contig 10382 bp, 11 predicted proteins | sample PhyFR2_FD_201034 | JGI IMG/M metagenome (GOLD analysis project Ga0308161, IMG submission 201034) | Phyllosphere microbial communities from UC Gill Tract Community Farm, Albany, California, United States - DLSLF.R2 | ecosystem: Host-associated > Plants > Phyllosphere > Unclassified | place: USA...
CTGTACCCCAGTTCTTTCAGCAGATTTTTGACGATGCGCCGCATCGTCGAAAAATCGTCAACAACCAGGAAACGCATCTTAGGATCAGCCATGAATTACTCCGTTGTTTCTTTAACTCTGTTTCGGGCGCATGGCAAATCTGGTTTCCCAGGCCCCCAAATGCATGTTTGTTAGTGGTTAGGTTCGGCGTTGCGAATACAAGCTAAAGCATAGCATTTTTGTTGCTCTACGGCGATAAAACCGCAGTGAAACCGGTCCCGGCGGATCAAACGCGCAACGCCCGGCCGCCATGCGTTGCCAGATGACCAAGCACAAGGCCCGGCAATGCCGCCAGCGACGCCACTTCGTGCGCGGCGCCGATGGCGATTGCCTCGCGCGGCATGCCGAACACGACGCACGACGCTTCGTCCTGGGCGAAATTGTAAGCCCCCGCGCCTTTCATCTCCAGCATACCTTGTGCGCCGTCCTTACCCATGCCCGTTAGGATCACGCCGACCGCGTTCTTGCCCGCGGCCTGGGCCGCGGAACGGAACAGCACGTCGACGGACGGGCGGTGACGGTTGACGGGATCGGTCTGTTCGATCTTGGTCATGTAGTTCGCGCCCGAGCGGGACAGCAGCAGGTGCGAGTGGCCGGGCGCGATGTACGCGTGACCCGGCAGCACGCGCTCGTTGCCGGCCGATTCGACGACGCTGATCTTGCACAGCGAATCGAGGCGGCGGGCGAACGAGCTGGTGAACCCTTCCGGCATGTGCTGGGCGATCAGGATGCCGGGGCAGTCGGACGGCATCTGCATCAGGAATTCGCGGATCGCTTCCGTGCCGCCCGTCGACGCGCCGATGATGATCAGCTTTTCCGACGACGTCAGCGGGCTGCGCAGTTGCGGCAGCGGCACGGCGGTGCCGGCGACCGGCGCATGCAGCGTGCGCGGCTTGATGCGCGCGCGCGCCGTGGCGCGGATCTTGTCGGCGATCAGCTCGGTGTACTCGCGCATGCCGCTCTGGATCGAGATCTTCGGCTTGGTGACGAAGTCGACGGCGCCCAGTTCCAGCGCGCGCATCGTGATCTCGGACCCGCGCTCGGTCAGCGACGAGACCATCAGGACCGGCATCGGCCGCAGGCGCATCAATTTTTCGAGGAAGTCGAGGCCGTCCATCTTCGGCATCTCGACGTCGAGCGTCAGCACGTCCGGGTTGGTGCGCTTGATCAGCTCGCGCGCCACGAGCGGGTCCGGTGCCACGCCGACGACTTCCATGTCGGGTTGCGAGTTGACGATCTCGGTCATGACGCTGCGGATCAGGGCGGAATCGTCCACGATCACGACTTTGATCTTCGTCATCGCATTGGAATTCATCATAAGGGCCTTTCTTGTCAGAACAGGTCGATGGGCCCACCGACGGGCGCGACCTTGAGGCGGCTGGCGTAGTCGAGTTCGCGTTTGGCCAGCGTGTCGTTGTGGGTCTGCATCAGTTTTTTGACGAGCACCTTGCCGGTGCGCGGGAAAAAGTAGACCTTGCGCGGATAGATGTCGTTCAAGTCCTCGGCCAGCACGGGGATCCGTTCCGTCTTGAGGAAGTTGATCACGAACGCGGCGTTGCGCTCGCCCACGTTCATCGCGGAAAAGCCGCGCAGCACGGCGCCGCCGCCGAACACCTTCGCTTCCAGGTGCTCGCGCCGGGCGCCGGCCTTCAGCAGGTCGTTGATCAGGACTTCCATCGCGTACGTGCCGTAGCGCATCGACGCCGACACCGGGTTGCCCGGGTCGCCGCCGTCCGGCAGCATGAAGTGGTTCATGCCGCCCAGGCCCTTGACGCGGTCGCGGATGCAGGCCGAGACGCACGAGCCGAGCACCGTGACGATGAGCATGTCCTTGCTCGTGTAATAGTATTCGCCGGGCAGGATCTTGGCCGCTTCGGTGTCGAAGGTGCGGTCGTAATAGACGTTCGTGGCGAATTGACTGTTCGTATCCATGGTCGGGTCCGGGCATCAGCCCTGGTGCAGTTCGTAGACCGTCTTGCCGCGCAGGCGCAGCGAGTCGGAGACGTACAGGAAGTTTTCCGAGTGCCCCGCGAACAGCAGGGCATCCGGTTTCATCAGCGGCACGAAGCGCGACAGGATCTTGCGCTGCGTGGGCTTGTCGAAATAAATCATCACGTTGCGGCAGAAAATCACGTCGAACGGGCCTTTCACGTCCCAGCCGTCGGCCAGCAGGTTGAGCTGGCGGAACGTGATCAGCTGGCGCAGTTCCGGGCGCACGCGCACGAGGCCTTCCTGGGCACCCTTCCCTTTCAGGAAGAAGCGGCGCAGGCGCGCCGGGTCCATCTTGTCGACCCGGTCGAGCGGATACACGCCGGCGCTGGCCGTGGCCAGCACGTTGGTGTCGATGTCGGTGGCGACGATCTGGACGGGTGGCGTCAGGGTGTTGAACGCCTCGCACACGGTCATCGCGATCGAATATGGCTCCTCGCCGGTGGAACTGGCCGAGCACCAGATCGTCAGCGGCGCGCCGGCATGGCGGGTGCGTGCCTTGAGCGCGTGTTCGGCCAGCAGCGGGAAGTGGTGGGCCTCGCGGAAGAACGACGTCAGGTTGGTCGTCAGCGCGTTCGTGAACGATTCCCACTCGGCCGGCATGCGGCCCGCTTCGAGGGCGTCGAGGTACGAGGCGAACGACGCGATGCCGTTGGCGCGCAGCCGGCGCGCGAGCCGGCTGTAGACCATTTCCTGCTTGCTGTCGGCCAGCGAAATGCCGGCACGCTGGTAGATCAGGCCACGCACGCGCTCGAAGTCGGCGCGCGTGAAGTCGAATTCCTTGCCCGTCTCCTGCTTGGTGGAGAGCTTGGTGGGTTGCGGCACGTTGTTAACCATGGGTTGTACTCGTTGTGCGGACCGCGGGCGGCCCGGGTGTCTCCCTTGCGCCGCGCGCTGCCGTTATGCGGCCATCCGGTCCATCAGGCCCATCTCGCTGGACGACATCAGGCGGTCGATGTCGATCAGGATGAGCATGCGCTCGTCGACGGTGCCGAGGCCCGTCAGGTATTCGCCGTTGAAGGCGCTGCCCATTTCCGGGGCCGGCTTGATCTGGTCCGGCGTCAGCGTGGTGACGTCCGACACGCTGTCCACGACCATGCCCATGATGCGGCCGCCGATGTTCAGGATGATCACGACGGTGAACTGGTCGTACGTCGGCGTGCCCAGGTTGAACTTGATGCGCATGTCGACCACGGGGATGATGATGCCGCGCAGGTTGATCACGCCCTTGATGAATTCCGGGGCGTTGGCGATGCGGGTCACGGCTTCGTAGCCGCGGATTTCCTGCACCTTCAGGATGTCGATGCCGTATTCCTCGGAGCCGAGGGTGAAGGCCAGGTATTCGCTGCCGTTGCCGTCGTGGGCATCGTTCGGCTTGTTCGTCGGTTGAGTGGACATGTCGGTTCCTGTTCGAAGGAGAGTATGCGTTGGTTCAAAAGAGAATGGATTCGTCGGACAGCTGGCGCGACGAGCGCAGCAGCGCACCCACGTCGAGGATCAGCGCCACGCCGCCGTCGCCGAGGATGGTCGCGCCCGAGATGCCGGCCACCTTGCGGTAGTTCGCTTCCAGGTTCTTCACGACTACCTGCTGCTGGCCGACCAGCTCGTCGACGAACAGCGCGGCCTTGCGCCCTTCCGCCTCGAGGATCACGAGGATGCCCTCGCACGGGTCGGTGATGCGCGGCTCGATGTTGAACATCTGGTACAGCGGAATCAGGGGCAAGTATTCGCCGCGCACCTTGACGACGCGGCCCTGGCCGGCGATTTCCTTGACGTCGGCCTGGGCCGGCTGCAGCGATTCGACGACGAACCCCAGCGGCAGGATGTAGATTTCCTCGCCGCTGCGGATCGACATGCCGTCGAGGATGGCCAGGGTCAAGGGCAGCGAGATCAGGATGGTCGTGCCGAAGCCGCGCGCCGAGCGGATGTCGATGGTGCCGCCGAGCGCCTGGATGTTGCGCTTGACGACGTCCATGCCGACGCCGCGGCCAGACACGTCCGTGACGATCTCCGCCGTCGAGAAGCCCGGCGCGAAGATCAGCTGCCAGACCTCGGCGTCGCTCATCGTGTCGGACACGGCCAGGCCGTTCTGCTGCGCCTTGGCGAGAATCCTCTCGCGGTTCAGGCCGCCGCCGTCGTCCGCCACCTCGATCACGATGTTGCCGCCCTGGTGCGCGGCGGACAGGAACAGGCGTCCCGCTTCCGACTTGCCGGCGGCCGCGCGCGCGGCGGGCAGTTCGATGCCGTGGTCGATCGAATTGCGCACGAGGTGCGTGAGCGGGTCGACGATGCGCTCGATCAGGCCCTTGTCCAGTTCCGTCGCGGCGCCGTTGGTGATGAAGTCGACCTTCTTGCCGAGCTTGCCGGCCAGGTCGCGCACCATGCGCGGGAAGCGCGAGAACACGAAGTCCATCGGCATCATGCGGATCGACATGACGGCTTCCTGCAGGTCGCGCGTGTTGCGCGTCAGCTGCGACACCGACGCCAGCAGGCGCTGGTGCAGCATCGGGTCGAGGCCCGAGCTGCGCTGCTCGATCATCGCCTGCGTGATCACCAGTTCGCCGACGAGGTTGATCAGCTGGTCGACCTTTTCGATCGACACGCGGATCGACGACGACTCGGCCTGCGCATGCGCGGCGTCGGCGGCCTTCTTGGCGGCCTTCTTCTCGGCCACGACCTCGACCGGCTCGGCCTCGGCGCGCACGGCGACCGGCGCCGGCGCTTCGGCCACGATGCCGGCTTCGCGGCGGATCTGTTCGATCGGCTGGAAGAAGCCGTAGCCGAGTTCGTCCTCGTCCGGTTCGCCGCCGGCCGCCTCGTCCGGCTCGGCCGGATCGAAGAAGCCGTAGCCCTGCTCATCCTCGATGCGGGCGCGTTCGGCGGCCTCGCGGGCCCGCTGCTCGGGGGTGAGCGGCGGCGCCTCGAAGATCTTCAGGTCGTTCGGGTCGAGCACGAACGAGCAGATGGCGATGATGTCGTCCAGGCTCTCGTGCGTCATGATGATGAGCGCCGTGCGGCCCGCTTCGAGCGGCACGACGGAGACGCGGCCCAGCAGGCCCAGCTCGTCCACGAGCGCATCGACGTCGCGCTTGGCGAGGTCGGGCAATTCGATCTTGTAGCGGTGCGCGCCTTCGCTCACCTGCTGTTTCTGCTCGGCGTGCAGGAACGACGGCACGGTCGGCTGGTGCGTCGGCACGATCACGCCTTCGGACAGGTCGTGCAGCATCATGCGCACGTTGGCGACCGCTTCCTGGTCGACGTCGGCGCCGTTGCGGTGGCCGTCCAGCTGCATCTTGAGGATGTCCTTGGCGGCCAGGAACGCGTCCACGTGCTGTGCCGACAGGCGCATCTCGCCCTTACGGATGCGGTCGAGCAGCGACTCGAGCACGTGCGTCACTTCGCTCATGTCGTTCAGGCCGAAGGTCGAGGCCCCGCCCTTGATCGAGTGGGCGGTGCGGAAGATCGCGTTCAGGTCTTCCGGGTCCGGCGCATCGATATCGACGGCCAGCAGCAGACGCTCCTTTTCGGCGAGCAGCTCTTCCGCCTCGTCGAAAAAGACCTTGTAAAACTGGCTGATGTCGATGGTCATGTTGAATATCCGTCTGGTGCGAACGGCGCGAACGGCCGGGGGCCGCTCAGCCGATGACTTTCTTGACCACCTCGATCAGGCGCTGCGGGTCGAACGGCTTGACCAGCCAGCCGTTGGCACCGGCCGCGCGGCCCTTCGTCTTCATGTCGTCCGACGACTCGGTGGTGAGCATCAGGATCGGCGTCTTTTGATAGCCCGGCAGGCCGCGCAGGGACTTGATCAGGGTGAGGCCGTCCATCTTGGGCATGTTCTGGTCGGTCAGGACCAGGTCGACGGTCTGCTGTTTCGCCTTTTCCAGGCCATCCTGCCCATCGACCGCTTCCACCACCTGGTAGCCGGCCGCCTTCAGGCTGAACGCCACCATCTGGCGCAGCGAGCTGGAATCGTCGACTGCGAGAATTGTTTTTGCCATCTTTTGCTCCTGCTGTTTTGTCTGTTGCCGGATCATTCCGGCCGTACCGTTAATTTGATGTCTAGTCAGACGGGGTCAGAGCCCATCCGAGAAATTCGGGCTCTGCCCCCTCTATTCAGACGGGGTCAGAGCCCACCCGAGAAATTCGGGCTCTGACCCCGTAAATCCATCCAGAGTCGTCAGGCGTCAGAACAACTCCACGTCGCCGCTCTCGAGATGCTTCTGTTCGACGGACTTGCGCAGCATGCTGCGCAATTCGAGCGACTGGATCGCCAGCGCCATGCTCACCTTGCCGAGGCGGTCGACGATCTCGTCGCTGTCGCTGTCCGGGAGAATATTAGCGCCATGCTCGGACAGCGTCGTCAGGAACTCGCGCAGGCCGGTCACCCGGCGCAGCGTACGGTCGAGCAGCTGGCTCGTCATGTCCTGGAACTGCATGCTCGTCACGGCCGCGTTCACGTGGCCCGCGATCTCGCCCGACATCGCGGTCAGGCAGGCGCTGTCCTCGGCCGTCGGCGCCTGCCCGGCCAGCAGCCGGTTGATCGCATCCTGGCGCGAATCGACCACGTGGTGGATCGCCATGAAGCTGTTCGTCAGCTTCTCGACGGCTTCCTCCAGCAGCAGCGTCGTCTGCACGAGGTCGGTTTCGACTTCGGACAGGTGACGCCGGCCATGGTCGGACACACCCGACAACAGGCGCTTGACGTGTGACCCGAGAATTTTTTTTCTTGTCATAGAATCCTCCAGAACATCCCGTCCGTTACTTTTTCTCTGCCGCGGCCGGCGCGGGTTGCGCCAGACCGCCACCCGTCGCCTCGGCCACTGCCTTGACGGCGGCGTCGGCGCTTTCGCCCGGGACGTCGAGCGGCGTGCCGTCGTGCAGCACGGCGTTTTCGGTCCGCTTGTTCATCACGAGGATGCTGATGCGGCGGTTGATCGGATTGAACGGGTCCGCGCGGTCCAGGTGCACGGCCGAGCCCAGGCCCACCACGCGCAGGACCTTCGCGTCGCCCAGCCCGCCGCGCACCAGTTCGCGGCGCGAGGCGTTGGCGCGGTCGGCCGACAGTTCCCAGTTCGTGTAGCCGGCCGGCGTCGAATACGGCGTCGAATCCGTGTGCCCGGACAGGCCGATGCGGTTCGGCACGTCGTTCAGGACGAGGCCCAGCACGTCGAGGATGTCGCGGGTATAGGGCTGCAGCTCGGCGCTGGCGGACGAGAACATCGGACGGTTCTTCTCGTCGACGATCTGGATGCGCAGGCCTTCGCTCGTGACGTCGAGCAGCAGCTGGTTCTTGTACTTGCGCAGCATCGGATTGGCGTCGATCGTCTGCTCGATGCGTTCCTTCAGGTTTTCCAGGCGCGCGGCTTCCTCTTTCTCGAGGGCTTCGCGCGCGGCCTTCAGGTCCATCGACGACTTGTTCGATTCGACGTCGCCGTTCTTCACCTGGCCGTGGCGGCGCGTCAGGTCCTTGCCGCCGCCCTGCAGGATCGAATTGCTGCTGCCGGAACCGTCGCCGCCCGCCATCGCCACCTTCAGCGGCGTCTTGAAATAGTTCGCGATGCCTTCCATGTCGCCCTTGGTGGTCGAGCCGAGCAGCCACATGAGCAGGAAGAACGCCATCATCGCCGTCACGAAGTCGGCGTAAGCGATCTTCCAGGCGCCGCCATGGTGACCATGGCCGCCCTTCTTGATGCGCTTGACGATGATCGGCTTCTGGCCGTCTTCAGCCATGCGCCGCTCCCGCTGCGTTCATGTGGAGGATGCGCGACATTACTTGCTCTTCGCTTTCTTGATGTGGTCTTCGAGTTCCGAGAAGGTCGGGCGCTCGGTCGAGTACAGCACCTTGCGGCCGAATTCGACGGCCAGTGCCGGGGCGTAACCGTTCAGGCTGGCCAGCAGCGTGACTTTCACCGTCTGGAACATCTTGCTCGATTCTTCCAGCTTCTGCTCCAGCAGGCTGGACAGGGGGCCGACGAAACCGTAGGCCAGCAGAATGCCGAGGAAGGTACCGACCAGCGCGTGCGCGATCAGCATGCCCAGTTCGGCCGGCGGCAGGCCGACGGATTCCATCGTGTGCACGACGCCCATCACGGCGGCGACGATACCGAACGCCGGCAGGCCGTCGCCCAGCTTCGCGATACATTGCGCCGGGACCGCACCCTCATGATGGTGGGTCTCGATCTCGTTGTCCATCAGGTTCTCGATCTGGAACGCGTCCATGTTGCCCGAAACCATCAAACGCAGGTAATCGGTGATGAATTCGACAATGTGGTGGTCCGCCAGCACGAGCGGGTATTTCGAGAAGATGGGGCTCTGCTCCGGGCTCTCGATGTCGCCTTCGATCGACATCAGGCCTTCCTTCCTGACCTTGGACAGCACGTCGAACAGCATCGACATCAATTCCATGTACATGTCGCGCGTGTACTTCGAGCCCTTGAACAGCGTCGGCAGGGCCGCCACGGTCGCCTTCACGGCTTTCGGCGTGTTACCGACGAAGAAGGCGCCGAAGGCGGCGCCGCCGATCATCAGCAGTTCCAGCGGCTGGAACAAGGCCGCGAGGTGGCCGCCCGCCATGGCAAAGCCGCCGAACACGCATCCGCAGACGATTACGTAACCAACAATGACAAACACGGGACTCCCGATCTGTGAACCCGGGGCTGGCCCCGGCGTTGGATCCAAGTTGATGAATCCAAAGAGAAATATTTACCTAGGGAACTAGATTAGCCGCAGAATGGCCTACGGGCAAGTAAAAGTGCCGGGAAGACCGTCAAAATTGCCAAAGATGGAGAATTTTCTTACTTTTAGTCGTGACGATGCGACGGTCGGGCATCCGGCCCGGAATGTCGAATTCGTAACTTAACAGGATGCTACCGGGACGCATCTCGGCCTGGGCCTTCCGCCACAGCCCCGCCATCGCCGCCGGTGACAGGTACGCGAACACGACGTCGTAGTGACCAAAATTCACGTTTTCGTAGTCCGCGCGCAGGAACCGCGCGCGGCTGCCGGACAGCGCCGCGCGCACGCGGCTCGCGAACCACGGCAGCGGCGCCAGCTCGATGCCGTCCACCCGGCAGTCGGGCCGGCGGCGTGCGAGGTCGAGCACGAGACCGCCCAGGCCGCTGCCGACGTCGGCGATCGCCAGCGGGCGGTCGGCCGGCAGCAGGTCTGCGACGGCATCCCAGGCCGCGCGCCCGGACGGGTAGTACGGCACCTGCGTGCGGAACGTCGACCAGTACACGAGCAGGAACAGCACGAACAGTGCGAGGAACACCGCGGGCGGCAGGTTGACGCCGCGCGCCATCAGCACGCCGGACGGAAACACGAACACGATCGCGCACCACCACACGGCCAGCCGGAACAGCCGCGCCAGCAGTGCGGCGCACGCGCCCATCACGAGCGCGACGCCCGGCCACGACAGGAAAAAGCCGGCGCGCGCCAGCAGCCAGACGGCGACGAGGGTCAGGGGAAAGGCGCCTGCCAGGGCCAGCAAGGCCCGCACCGACGGCGTGGACCACAGGCGCCGCGGGGCAGGCGCACTCATGCCCTGCCCCGCGGGGAAACGATACGAACGATCACGGAAGGAGAAATACGGCTCGGGCGCGAACGGCTCAGGCGGCCAGCGCGGCGTCGCGCGCCTTGCGGGTCTTGCCGGCGCGGGACGGCATGTGGCACAGGCCGCACTGGTAGTCGTCGTTCAGGTCGAGCGCGTTGACGACGAACTTGCCCTGGCACTTGCAGCATGGGGCCAGTTGCAGCATGTTGCCCTGGAAGAAGCGCACGAGGGTCCAGGCGCGCGTCAGCGACAGCTGCGGCTCTTCGCCCGGTGCCGGCGGCATCTGTTCCAGATACAGCTTGTAGGCCTTCATCACGGCCTGGATGCCGGTAGCGCCGGCATGTTCCACCAGGAACTTATAGATATTGATGTACAGCGAGGAATGGATGTTCGGCTGCCAGGTCAGGAACCAGTCGGTCGAAAACGGCAGCATGCCTTTCGGCGGCGACATGCCCTTCAGTTCCTTGTACAGCTTGATCAGGCGTTCGCGCGACAGGGACACCTCGTTTTCCAGCAGTTGCAGGCGCGCACCGAGCTGGATCAGTTCGATGGCCAGCTGGATTTCCTGGGCTTCCGAGACGACGCTTTTCTTGGTCATGATTGACTCCTGATCTGCTGGTATTGGGCGACTGCGACTGCGACTGGGCTGCGGGCTGTAAGCCGGGTGTTCAGCTTAAGCGATTTCTTCGGCAGGCTGGCCCGCCATCAGGATCGCGGCGTGCGACTGGGCCAGGGCGCGGTCCTTGCTGTGGCTCGTCAGCATGCCCAGGATCGCGGCGTCGTCGAAGCGGAAGCGGGC
>Ga0308161_1006039_pt1 | contig 10380 bp, 8 predicted proteins | sample PhyFR2_FD_201034 | JGI IMG/M metagenome (GOLD analysis project Ga0308161, IMG submission 201034) | Phyllosphere microbial communities from UC Gill Tract Community Farm, Albany, California, United States - DLSLF.R2 | ecosystem: Host-associated > Plants > Phyllosphere > Unclassified | place: USA...
CTGGCCGGCGAGATGGGGCCGCCGGTGCAACGCCTGTTCGATGCGGCCTTCGATGCCGCCGACAGTGTCAGCCGCTGACCCGGGACACGCGGCGGGACACCTCCTGCCGCCATGGGTTGGGGGCACTCACGCCACTTGCGGGGCACCGGGGGCCTGACGGTAGTCTTGACCGCTCGACGGCAGTGCCTTTGCAACGCAACGACAGAATCTTCACCGTATCTTTGCGGTGATGGCCGTGCGTCCTGTCGTATCGCTCAGATGTTGACCAGGGAGAGTGTCTTCCATGCTGATCGGCAGCTATACCCCGTGGTTGGTGGTGATTTCGTTCCTTGTCGCAGTACTGGCCTCCTTTACCGCGCTGGATATGTCCAGCCGGGTGACGACCGCCACCACGCGCCGCACCACCTGGTTGTGGTTGGTCGGCGGCGGCTGCGCGATGGGGCTGGGCATCTGGTCAATGCACTTCATCGGCATGCTCGCCTTCCAGTTGCCGATCCCCCTCGGCTATGCGCTTGGCCTGACCACCGTCTCGCTGCTGGCCGCCATGGCCTCTTCCATCTTCGCGCTGTGGCTGGTCTCGCAGCCGACCCTGCCGCACGGGCGGCTGGCGCTTGGCGCCGTGCTGATGGGCAGTGGCATCGCCTCGATGCATTACCTGGGCATGGCCGCGCTGCACATGCAGCCCGGCATCGACTACCACGCCGGCTGGGTGGCGCTGTCGCTGCTGATTGCAGTGGCGGCCTCGTGGACGGCCCTGTTCATTGCCTTCCGCCTGCGCAGCACGCACCGCCGCCTGCGCGACCGCGCCGCACCGGCACTGGTGCTGGGCACCGCGATCGTGGGCATGCATTACACCGGCATGGCCGCCGCCCGCTTTCCGGCGGACAGCATCTGCGGTGCTGCGGCCGGTGATGGCCTGCAGGCGCAATGGCTGGCACTGGTGGTGCTGGCCCTGACCATCGCGATCCTGGCGGTGGTCCTGATCGTGTCCTGGCTGGACCAGCGCATGGAGGCGCAGCTGCTGCGGCTGCGCAACACCGACCTGAGCAGCTCGCTGGATGATGCGCAGGCGGAGTTGACCCAGGCGGCCCTGCACGATCCCCTGACCCGCCTGCCGAACCGCCGGCTGCTGCAGCAGCGCATCGAGCAGGCCCTGGCCGAGGCCGAGCAGCGCGGCAGCCGCTTCGCGGTGATGTTCATGGATCTGGACGGCTTCAAGCAGGTCAACGATGCCTACGGCCACCAGACCGGCGATGCGCTGCTGGTGGCCGTCGCCGACCGCACCCGCAAGCTGCTGCGGCCGGCGGACATGCTGGCACGGCTGGGCGGCGATGAGTTCGTGCTGGTGGTGCCGATCGAGAACGACGAGGACGTGGCGACACTGGCCAGCCGCCTCATCCAGACCGTCGGCAACGAGCCACTGCTGCCGCGCCACGACCTGCAGGTGACCGCCAGCATCGGCATCGCGATCTGCCCGGACCACGCCGCCAGCGAGCGCCAGCTGATGGCCTTCGCCGATGCGGCGATGTACCAGGCCAAGGAAGCCGGCCGCAACGCCTACGTGCTGTTTGCGGACTGGATGAATGACAGCGCCGAGCAGCAGTTCCAGCTGCTGGCCGACCTGCGCCGCGCCATCGGCAGCGAGCAGCTGTTCCTGCACTACCAGCCCAAGACCCGCGTCGCCGGGCAATCGATCAGCGGCGCCGAAGCGTTGATCCGCTGGCGGCATCCGCAACAGGGCCTGATTCCGCCGGACCGCTTCATCCGGCTGGCCGAACGCAGCGGCGTGATCAACGAGATCGGGCGCTGGGCACTGGATGAAGCCTGCCGCCAGCTGCGCGTGTGGCACGACGCCGGGCATGACGCCTGGACGGTGTCGGTGAATCTCTCGCCGATCCAGTTCGCCTCGCCCAACCTGCTGAAGGAAGTCCGCGAGGCGCTGCAGACCCATCGCATCGAGCCGCGCCGGCTGATCCTGGAGATCACCGAAAACACGGTGATGCGCGATACCGAGGCCAGCCTGACCCTGTTGCAGGCCATGGCGGCGTTGGGGGTGGGCATCTCCATCGATGACTTCGGTACCGGCTACTCCAGCCTGTTGTACCTCAAGCGCCTTCCCGCCACCGAGATCAAGATCGACCATGCCTTCGTGCGCGACCTGGAAAACAGCTCCGAGGATGTGGTGATCGTCTCGGCGATCGTGGCCCTGGGGCATGCCCTGGACATGGACATCGTGGCCGAGGGGGTCGAGACCGCCGGTCAGCGCGCCTACCTGGAACGGCTGGGCTGTGATTACCTGCAGGGCTATCTGCTCGGCAGACCGGTAGACGCCCTGCGCTTCATGCAGCTGCATGATGTGCCCCGCCCCAGAGTGGAGGTTGCGGCAGGCTGGAAGGCCCAGGCGCGGCCAGGGGCCTCGGCGGGGTGATGCCGGCCCGGCGGGGTGATGCAGGCCCGGTGAGGTAGTGCCGGCCCGGTGAGGTAGTGCCGGCCCGGTGAGGTAGTGCCGGCCGCTGGCCGGCTCCTCGAAGGCCAGCAGGCATCACCCTGAGCCGGCCAGCGGCCGGCACTACCTTGGCTCGCGGCTCGCGGAACGGTTCTTGCACGGACCCGGGTATCTCCTCCCGTGTCGTGCCCTGATGTCCGAAAACGAACAAGCCGGCGAAAAGACCGAATTACCGACCGAAAAACGCCTGCGCGATGCCCGGGAACAGGGCAACATCCCGCGCTCGCGGGAGCTGGCGACGGCGGCCGTGTTCGGTGCCGGCGTACTGGCGTTGATGGCGTTCTCCGGCACCATCGCCCGCAACGCCAAGAGCTGGATGCAGTTCGCGCTCAGCCCCGAGCCGGGCCTGCGCCTGCACCCACAGGCGCTGTTCGGCCACTTCGGCGAATTGATGCTGCGCTTGATGCTGGCCATGTGGCCGCTGCTCGTGATCTGTCTGCTGGCCTGTTTCCTGTCGCCGGTGGCGATGGGCGGGCTGCGCTGGTCGAACAAATCGCTGATGCCCGATTTCAAACGGCTCAGCCCGATGGCCGGCATGAAGCGCCTGTACGGGCCTGAAGCGATTGCCGAGTTCACCAAGTCGCTGCTGCGCATCGCCTTCGTCGGCACCGCTGCGGGGCTGGTGGTGTGGCACGGCACCCGCTCGCTGCGCGACCTGCTCAACCAGCCCCTCGAGGCGGCGATGGTGCATGGCCTGGGCTTCACCCTGAAGCTGATGCTGGCCACCGGCGGCGCGATGATGCTGCTGGCTGCCATCGATGCGCCGTACCAGCGCTGGAACTGGATGCGCAAGCTGAAGATGACCCGTGAAGAGCTGCGCCGGGAGATGAAGGAAAGCGAAGGCAGCCCCGAGGTCAAGGGCCGCATCCGCCAGCTGCAGCAGCAGATGTCCAACCGCCGGATGATGGAGGCGGTGCCCACCGCCGATGTCGTGGTGGTCAATCCCACCCATTACGCGGTCGCCCTGAAGTACGACGGCGGAAAGATGGGGGCGCCCACCGTGGTCGCCCTGGGCGTGGATGAAACCGCCCTGCGCATCCGTGAAGTGGCCGACGGCAACAAGGTCGCCATCGTCTCCGCCCCGCCTTTGGCACGCGCCTTGTATCGGGAAGGTCAACTTGGAAAGGAAATTCCCGTGAGACTGTATTCGGCCGTGGCCCAGGTGCTCTCCTACGTCTACCAGCTGCGCAGCTGGGGGACCGGCCCGATGCCGGCGGCGCCGAGCATCGATATCGATGAATTCGGCAAGGGAGGCCGCCCATGAGCGCGCAACCTGCCGGGATGAACGTGCGCCGCGCGCTGGACATGATCCGCCACGGCCTGGGGGCCCCGCTGATCGTGCTGGCCCTGCTGGCCATGGTGGTGGTGCCGCTGGCGCCGCCGGTGCTCGATGCACTGTTCACCTTCAACATCGCCATCTCGCTGATGGTGCTGCTGGCGGTGGTCTACGTGAAGCGCCCGCTGGATTTCACCATTTTCCCGATCGTGCTGCTGGTCACCACGATGCTGCGGCTGGCATTGAACGTGGCCTCCACCCGCGTGATCCTGCTCAACGGCCAGAACGGCCACGAAGCGGCCGGCAAGGTGATCGCCTCGTTCGGTGAGTTCGTGATCGGCGGCAACTACGCGGTCGGCATCGTGGTGTTCGCGATCCTGACCATCATCAACTTCGTGGTGATCACCAAGGGTGCCGGGCGCGTCTCCGAAGTGACCGCACGCTTCATCCTCGATGCCATGCCCGGCAAGCAGATGGCGATCGACGCCGATCTCAACGCCGGTTTGCTGACGCGTGAAGAGGCCAAGGCCCGTCGTGAGGAGGTCCGCGAGGAAGCCGACTTCTACGGCGCGATGGACGGTGCCAGCAAGTTCATCCGCGGCGATGCGATCGCCGGCATCCTGATCCTGTTCATCAACCTGGTCGGTGGCCTGGCGGTCGGCGTGCTCCAGCACGGCATGCCGTTTGGGGATGCCGCCGCGACCTACACCCTGCTCTCCATCGGTGACGGCCTGGTCGCCCAGCTCCCGGCGCTGCTGGTGTCCTCGGCGGTCGCCATGCTGGTCACCCGCGCCTCGCGCTCGCAGGACATGGCCCAGGCCATGATGGGCCAGGTGTTCGGCCAGTACCGTGCGCTGACCATCGCCGCCGCGATTCTGGCGGTGGTCGGCCTGGTGCCGGGCATGCCCAACGTCGCCTTCTTGACGCTGGCCGCGATCCTCTTCTTCATCGCGTGGAAGGCCTGGAAGAAGAGCACGGCCGAAGCCCGCGCCGCCGAATCTCCCGCCGCCAACCGTCCCGATACCCTCGGCCTGCCCGGCGCCGCGCCCTCGCCCACCGCCGAGCTGACCTGGGATGAACTGCGCCCGGTCGATCCGCTCGGCCTGGAAGTCGGCTACCGGTTGATCCCGTTGGTGGACAAGAACCAGGGCGGCGAGCTGATGGCGCGGATCAAGGGGGTGCGCCGCAAGCTCACCCACGACATCGGCTTCCTGATTCCCTCCGTCCATATCCGCGACAACCTGGAACTGCCGGCCACCGCGTATCGCCTGCTGATCCACGGCGTGCCGGTGGCAACCGCCGAGATCCACCCCGACCGCGAACTCGCGTTGGACCCGGGCAGCGCCCTGGGGACCCTGGAAGGCATCGCCGGCAAGGATCCCGCCTTCGGCCTGGATGCGACCTGGATCCAGCCGCACCAGCGCGCCAATGCCGAATCGATGGGCTACACCGTGGTCGACCCGGCCACCGTGGTCGCCACCCATCTGTCGCACCTGATCCGTGAGCACGCCCCGGAACTGCTTGGCCATGAAGAAGTGCAGCAGCTGCTGGCCAACCTGGCCAAGAGCGCGCCGAAGCTGGTCGAAGATCTGACGCCCAAGTCGCTGCCGCTGTCGGCCGTGGTGCGCGTGCTGCAGAACCTGCTGATCGAGCGCATTCCGATCCGCCAGCTGCGCAAGATCGTCGAATCGCTGGTGGAAAGCGCGCCGACCAGCCAGGACCCGGCCGTGCTCACCGCTGCCGTGCGCAACGCGCTGGGCCGTTTCATCGTGCAGGAGATCGCCGGGATGTCGCCGGAGCTGCCGGTCTTCACCCTCAACCCGCAACTGGAACGGGTCTTGCAGGAGTCCACGCAGGGCAACGGCGCCGCGCTGGAACCCGGACTCGCCGAGCGACTGCATCAAAGCCTGGCCGAATGTGTCGGCAAGCAGGAAGCGAAGAACGAGCCGGCGGTCGTGCTGGTGCCTGGCCCGGTTCGTGCCGCGCTGGCACGGCTGGTACGCCACAGCGTCCCCTCGCTGTCCGTACTGGCCTACAGCGAGGTGCCCGAGGACAAACGGTTGAAGCTGGTCGGCACGATCAGTTGAGCCGGACACCCAACGGCACCGCGACAGAAAACAGACACCTCATTCGATTTCACCGCAGCAGGAAATAAAGGGACTCCCTGACCGTGCAGACCACCGACAACCAGCGTTTCCCTTCCACCACTCCGCCGCCCCAGTCCCGGTATCACAGCATGAAAATCAAACGCTTCGTCGCCTCCGATATGCGCTCGGCCATGAACCTGGTGCGCAAGGAACACGGTCCGGACGCAGTGATCCTGTCCAACCGCCGGATCGAGGAAGGTGTCGAAATCGTGGCGGCGGCCAACTACGACGAAAGCGCCGTGCAGCGTGCGCTGGAAGCGGCCCGCAAGGACGTCGCGCCGCCGGCACCGCGCCCGCGCAGCGCCGCCGATGCCGTGATTGCCGCGGTGACCCGCCGCAAGGCCCCGGTCGCCACGCCCGAACCGGTGGCCGCGACCACCTCGGCCGTGGCCGCACTGGCCCGTGCCGCCGTCGGCGCGACCGGTCGCACGCTGGATACCGCCAACGAAATCGTGCCGCCGCCGGGCAGCGACGGTTTCGCTGCCACCCTGGCCCGCGCCAGCGTCAGTCCTGCCGTCAATGAACCGTCGCTGCCGGAGCAGATCTTCGCGCCGTTCAATGTCGAGCAGGCCGCGGCCGCCTCACCTGCCGCACCGGTGGATGCCGTCGCCGCGCCAGCCCCGATCAACCGCGCCCGTTTCGTGATCGATCCGCCGTTGGAGGAGACGGACGAGACCGTACTGCCGGGCGCCGCCGCGCCGGTGCCGGTCGTCACTGCTGCCCTGCCGCCGGCACTCCCGCTGCCGATCGCCGAGACCGTCATCGCCGCCGCCAATGAACCGGCACCGGTCGTGGCGAGCGTGCCGGAACTGACGGTCATCCAGCGCGACGACGAAGAAATCCGCCAGCTGCGCCATGAAGTGGCCGGCATGCGCCATGTCATCGAGCGTGAGATGCACCGGTTCACCGATGAGCGCCTGCGCGGCTCGCCGGTCCGCGCCGCCGCGCTGGACCTGATGGACGAGTACGGCTTCGACGCCGGCATCAGCCGCGATGTGGCCATGCAGATTCCGCTGGATACCGAGGCCCACCGTGGCCGCGGCCTGATGCTCGGCCTGCTCTCCAAGAAGCTGCCGATCGCCCCGGTCGACCCGCTTGAAGCCGGCGGCGTGATCGCCCTGGTCGGCCCGACCGGCGCCGGCAAGACCACCACCATCGCCAAGCTGGCCTCGCGCTTCGCCGAGGCGCATGCCGCCCGCGACGTGGCCCTGGTCACCACCGATACCGGCCGCATCGGCGCCCGCGAGCAGCTGTACGGCTTCGGCCGCCAGCTCGGCATCGCCGTCCACGAGGCCAGCAGCGGCAGTGATCTGAGCCAGCTGCTGGAGCGCCTGAAGGACTACAAGCTGGTCCTGATCGACACCGCTGGCCTGGGCCCGCGCGACCGCGCCCTGGCCGCCCAGCTGCAGTGGCTGCGCGCCGCCGAGCAGATCCGCACCCTGCTGGTGCTGCCGGCCAACACCAGCTTCGGCGACATGGACGAGGTGGTGCGCCGCTTCAGCGCCGCCAACCCGCAGGGCGTGGTGTTGAGCAAGCTGGACGAAACCGGCCGCTTCGGTACCGCCCTGTCGGTGGCCGTGGATCACCGCCTGCCGATCACCTGGGTCACCGATGGCCAGGACGTTCCTGAAGACCTGCACCGTGCCAGTGCGGCCAATCTTGTACTTCGCCTTGAAGATTTGCGCCGCGCGGCCGATATGCCCTGCAACCCGGAGTTGAACCATGCCGTCGCGTGAGTATGCCAAGCTGACCAAGACCTTCCCGTTGTCGGCTACCCGAAGCCAGCCGCTGGGCCCGGTCCGCACCATCGCCGTCACCGGCGGCAAGGGCGGCGTGGGCAAAACGAACGTTTCGGCCAATCTGGCCGTGGCGCTGGCGGACATGGGCAAGCGCACGCTGCTGCTGGACGCCGACCTCGGCCTGGCCAACATCGATGTGATCCTCGGCCTGCAGCCGAAGGTGACCCTGGCCGACCTCGTCGCCGGGCGCTGCACGCTGGAAGAAGTGATCATCGAAGGCCCCGGCGGCGTGCTGGTGGTCCCGGCCGCCTCCGGCCGTCGCCACATGGCCGAGCTGCAGCCGGCCGAGCACGTCGGCCTGGTCAACGTGTTCTCCGAGCTCGAGCGCGAGCTGGACATCATGATCGTGGATACCGCCGCCGGCATCACCGATGGCGTGCTGACCTTCTGCCAGGCCGCACAGGACACCGTGGTGGTGGTCTGCGATGAGCCGGCGTCGATCACCGACGCCTACGCGCTGATCAAGGTGCTCTCGCGCGAGCGCGGCGTGGACCGCATCCAGGTGGTGGCCAACATGGTCCGCGACCCGAACGAAGGCCGCGTGCTGTACGAAAAGCTGAGCCGCGTCTGCGAGAAGTTCCTCGCCGATGTCTCGCTGAACTACCTGGGCTGCGTGCCGCAGGATGACTGGCTGCGCCTGTCGGTACAGCGCCAGCAGCCGGTGGTGAAGGCCTACCCGTCCAGCCCGGCCGCCCTGGCGCTGACCGAGATCGCGCGCTGCACTGCCCGCTGGCAGGCCCCGACCGAGCCGCGTGGCGGGGTCGAGTTCTTCCTGGAACGCATCCTCAAGCAACGCGGGGTGACGGTATGAAGGGCGCAGCACAATACAAAGAGGTCCAGCGTACCGCGGCCAACGAGTGCATTGCCCAGCACTCGGATCTGGTCCGCCGCATCGCCCACCATCTGGCGGCACGTCTGCCAGCGAGCGTGGAGGTCGACGACCTGATCCAGGCCGGCATGATGGGCCTGATCGAGGCCTCGCGCAGCTACGACGCCGACCAGGGCGCCTCGTTCGAAACCTACGCCTCGATCCGCATCCGCGGTTCGATGATCGACGAGATCCGCCGTGGCGACTGGGTGCCGCGCTCGGTGCACCGCCGCGCCCGCGATGCCGCCGCGACCATCCGTCGCCTGGAGCAGAGCACCGGCCGTGCCGCCAGCGCCACCGAAGTGGCTGCCGCGATGGACATGCCGCTGCCCGATTACCTGCGCCTGATGGAAGACGCATCGCGGGGCCAGGTGCTGAGCCTGGAATCGCGGATCGAGGACCAGGGAGAACTGGACACCGTCGCCCAGGGCGGCCCGACCCCGCAGCAGGTGCTGGAACGCGGTGAGTTCGGGCGTGAGCTGGGCAACGCGATCGGCCTGTTGCCCGAGCGCGAACAGCTGGTGCTGTCGCTGTACTACGAGCAGGAACTGAACCTGAAAGAGATCGGCGCCGTGTTGGGTGTCAGCGAATCGCGCGTGTGCCAGATCCATGGCCAGGCCGTGCTGCGCCTGCGGGGCCGGCTGAAGATCTTCGAGGCGGCAGACGCCGGCCTCGAGAACCATTGAAATCGAGGAAAGTGCTTTGAACAAGAACATGCGTATCCTGATCGTCGACGACTTCTCGACCATGCGTCGTATCGTCAAGAACCTGCTGGGCGATCTGGGCTTCACCAACACGGCCGAAGCCGAGGACGGGCATGCGGCGCTGGCGATGTTGCAGAGCCAGCCGTTCGATTTCGTGGTCACCGACTGGAACATGCCGGTGATGACCGGCATCGACCTGCTCAAGGCGGTGCGTGCCGACGCCAAACTCAAGACGCTGCCGGTGCTGATGGTGACCGCCGAAGCCAAGCGCGAGCAGATCATCGAAGCGGCCCAGGCCGGCGTGAACGGCTACATCATCAAGCCGTTCACCGCCCAGACCCTGGAAGAAAAGCTCGGCAAGATCTTCGAACGCCTGGCGGCGAGCGCCTGATGGACACCCTGAGCGACAAATCCGCGCTGGTGCAGCGCCTGCAGGACGCCCTGGCCGCGCTGGAAAGCGGTGACGAAGCCGGTTGGCGCCGGGAAATCGACGCCCTCGCCGCGCTGCGCACGCAGCCGATGATGGCCGGCCTGAACCGCCTGGCCCGCGAGCTTGGCCAGGCCCTGGGCGAACTCCCCAGCCTGCCCAGCGAAGCCGGCGAGCTGGATGATGCCTGCGCGCGCCTGGACCACGTGGTGGCGATGACCGAACAGGCCACCCACCGCACCCTGGACCTGGCCGAGGAATGTCGCTCGCTCACCGAACAGCTGCGCGCCAATGGGCTGACGCCCGACCAGGGCCAGCAGCTGGACCGGATCCGCCACAACCTCACCGAAATCGCGCTGACCCAGAGCTACCAGGACCTGACCGGGCAGATCATCCGCCGCGTGGTCGGGATCGTGCGTCGCGTGCATGAGGGCTTCGGTGCGCTGGGCCTGCCCCCGCAGGAAGACGACAAGAAGCGCGACACCAACGGCCTGGCCGGCCCGGCCGTGAATGGCCTGGATCGCCACGCGGTGTCACAGAACGACGCCGACGACCTGCTCTCGGACCTGGGACTGTAACGCTCATGAGTGCTGTGCCAGACGATATCGCTGCCGACTTCATCCTCGAGGCCCAGGAAATCCTGGATCGCCTCG
>Ga0308161_1006040_pt1 | contig 10378 bp, 11 predicted proteins | sample PhyFR2_FD_201034 | JGI IMG/M metagenome (GOLD analysis project Ga0308161, IMG submission 201034) | Phyllosphere microbial communities from UC Gill Tract Community Farm, Albany, California, United States - DLSLF.R2 | ecosystem: Host-associated > Plants > Phyllosphere > Unclassified | place: USA...
GACCGTAAAGAAGCGACCCTGTCCTTCATCAGCGGCGACACCTACACGTTCATGGACACCACCGACTACACCATGTACGAATTGAACGCTGAAGATATCGAAGCCGTTCTGCCGTTCGTGGAAGAAGGCATGGAAGACATCTGCGAAGCGATCTTCTTCGAAGAGCGCCTGGTTTCCGTAGAGCTGCCGACCACTATCGTGCGTAAAGTTGCCTACACCGAAGGTTCCGCTCGCGGCGACACTTCGGGCAAGGTAATGAAGCCAGCCAAGCTGGCTAACGGTACCGAGCTGCAGGTAGCTGACTTCATCGAAATCGACGACCTGATCGAGATCGACACCCGCGAAGGCGGTTCGTACAAAGGTCGCGCCAAGAAGTAATTCTGGCCCTGCCGTACGAAATAAAAAGCCCGACCATGAGTCGGGTTTTTTTATGGGCGCTGTTTTTTACTTCAAGTGTTGCTTCAGCTCCTCCGATGCCTGCAGCAGTGCCGAACGCACCGCCGGCACCTGGCTGACCACATTGAGCAAACCGTAGTCGTGGATCATGCCGTTGTAACGTACGGCGGTCACCGGCACACCGGCCTCATCCAGTTTGCGGGCATAGGCCTCACCCTCATCCCGTAGTACATCGGCACCGGCGGTCTGCACCAGTGCGGGCGGCAGGCCCGAGAGTTGCGCGGTAGTGGCCCGCAGCGGCGAGGCGTAGATCTCGGCACGCTGGTTGGCGTCGGTGGTGTAGTTGTCCCAAAACCACTTCATCATATTTTTGGTGAGGAAGTGCCCTTCGGCGTACTGGTTGTAGGACGCGGTCTCGAAATTGGCGTCAGTCACCGGCCATAACAGCAGCTGGAATTTGATCGCCGGCGTGCCCTTATCCTTGGCCATCAGACTGACCACGGCCGCCATATTGCCGCCGACGCTATTGCCCGCGACCGCCAGGCGCTGGCCGTCGACATTGATCTCTTTACCGTGTTCGGCCACCCATTTCGTTGCGCTGTACGCCTGGTTGATCGCCACTGGGTAATGCGCCTCGGGTGACGGCGTGTAGTTGACGAACACCGCCACCGCCCCGGAACCCACGACCAGATCACGCACCAGGTGTTCGTGGGTCGGGTAATCCCCCAGCACCCAACCGCCGCCGTGGAAGAACATGAACACCGGCAATGTGCCTTTGACCCCGGCCGGACGCACGATGGTCAGGTCCAGCGGCTTGCCATCGACCTGGATGGTCTTTTGGCTCACGTCGGCCTTGGGCAGCGTCAGCTTCACCCCGGCTTGGGCGCCGGTCAGCACCGCACGCGCTTCCTTGGGCGTCAATTGTTCCATCGGCTTGCCGGTGCCGGCGTTCAATACATCCAGGAAAGCCTGGGTGTTGTGCTCAACGTCGCCATTGGCGGCGAAAGCGTGGCTGATGGACAAGGCGAGCAGGGTGCCGGTGAGCGCTTTACCAAATGTGTTCATGTTCTTCTCCTTGAGCTGCAGCGCGGGTTAGACGGTTACATGCAGGCGCACGTCGACGTTGCCACGGGTGGCGTTGGAGTACGGGCAGACTTGGTGAGCTGCGTCGACCAGACTTTGCGCGTCATCCTGCGCCAGGCCTGGCAGGCTGATATGCAGGTCGATGTCCAGGCCGAAACCGCCGGGGATCTGGCCGATGCCGACGTGGGCAGTGATCGAAGCATCGTCAGGGATTTTGCGTTGGGTCTGGCTGGCGACGAATTTCAGGGCGCCGATGAAGCAGGCCGAGTAGCCGGCAGCGAACAGTTGTTCCGGGTTGGTCGCCTGGCCACCGGCGCCGCCCAGTTGTTTTGGCGTGGAGAGTTTGACGTCGAGGATGTTATCGCTGGAAACAGCGCGACCATCACGGCCACCGGTGGCGGTGGCTACTGCGGTATAGAGCGTTTGCATGGTGTCGTCCTCTTGGGTATTTAGCGCTAAATGTTTGCGCGCTAAGTAGTTGGTGAGGCGAATGTATAGCGCTAATGTTTAGCGCGCAAGATAAATTTGGAAATATTTTTCGTGAAACGCCAAATATCCATGTGGGAGGGGCAAATCGAATCGTCGCACCGCCTTCCCACATTTTTATTGCTATTGGGCGTGTTAAACGGCGCTTTGCAGGTTGCTGCGCAACACAATCAGATCCGCTTGCAGCTTGCGCAATTGCTCCAACTCCAACCCGCTGGCCCCAAGGATGCACTGTGGAATACCCATGGCCTTGTCCTGCAAGGCACGGCCGGCGGTGGTCAGTTCCACCACCACCACGCGTTCATCCTCGCGGCTGCGGGTGCGGCTGAGCAGGCCTTCGGCTTCCAGGCGTTTGAGCAGTGGCGTCAGGGAGCCAGGGTCCGTGAGCAGGCGGCTGCTGATTTCGCCGACAGTCAAACCATCCTCTTCCCACAGCACCATCATGGCCAAGTACTGCGGATACGTCAGGCCGAGCGCTTGCAGCAGGGGCTTGTAGACCTTCGTCATCAGCAATGAAGTGGAGTGCAGCGCGAAACACAGCTGGTTGTTCAGCATCAGGGATTCGCACGGATCAGGATTTTTGCTCATGGCGGTGCCTTAAATACATGTATGGGCTGGAATCTAGCGAGCAAATCTTTAATGCGCCAGACAATTCTCTCCAGGCGGTCAGACCAGGCCGCTCTGCAGCGCCAGATCCCATGGCGGGACAGGGCTGAAACGGGATTTGAGGTATTCCAGCAGCAAGCGGCTGCGTGCGTTGGCCTGTTGTTCCAGGCGCAGGGCATAGATCCCGGAGGTTTCCGGGCTGGGTAGCCCATCTTCGCAAAACAGCGGCAGCAATTCGCCACGCACCAGGTATTCGCTGGCCAGCCAAGTGGGTAGGTGGGCGATACCCAGGCCGGCCAAGGCGCCTGAGAGCAACGCTTCGGCGTTGTTGGCGCTCATGCGGATGCGCTGTGGGCGGTAGGTCGCACGGCGCCCGTCCAGTTCGAAGCGCCACGCGAACATCGGCGCCAGGCCATCCCAGTCCAGGCCATCATGATCACTCAACTCCCGGGGATGGATCGGTGTGCCACGGCTTTTGAGGTAGGCCGGGCTGGCGCAGGCGATACGCACGATGCTGGCCAGGGGCGTGGCGATCAGACGGGTATCGACGATATGCCCGGCCCGCAGCACCAGATCGACCTTGCCAAGATGCGCGCCCTGCATATCCACAAAACTATCGATCAGATGCAGGTGCACATCCAGGCCGGGGTACACCTTCAGGAAATCCGCAATCACTGGCGCCAGGTGCCGTCGACCAAACGCTGCGGGCGCATCCACCCGGATCAAACCCTCCGGCGCGTGGCTCAGGGACACCGCTTCAGCCCGGGCCAGTTGCAACTCGCTGACAATCCGCCGCGCCCGTTCTGCAAACGCCAGACCCGCCGGCGTCGGCACTACCGCGTGGGTACTGCGCTGGAACAAGCGGCTGCCCACGGAGCTTTCCAGGCTGTCGATGCGCCGCGCCACCGCCGAGGGCGTCAGCGGGTGACGGCGTGCGGCGGCGGAAAAGCTGCCGGTTTCCAGTACATCGAGAAACAGACTCAACTGGTCGGTAAGGGTATTGGGGTTCATGGCTCATTGCTTATGCAAGATTGGCACAGCCATTGTGCGTTGCTGTGCGTTTCCGCGCCAGGGCCGACTGCGTAGCATGCAAGGCCTTGGAATGTGGAGTAACGAGCGGTGTGGGATTTAGCGATGTACCTGGTGTTGGGCGCGGCCCTGGGCACGGTAGGCGGGCTGTTTGGCATCGGCGGCGGGCTGATTGCGATCCCGGTGCTCGGCGTATTGTTTGGCCTGGATCAGCAGATCGCCCAGGGCACCGCGCTGGTGATGGTGGTGCCAAATGTGATGCTCGCCCTGTGGCGTTATCACCAGCGCAACCGGATTGAACTGCGTCACGCGCTGCCGCTGGGCATCATGGGTTTCAGCTTTGCCTGGCTGGGCTCGATCTGGGCAGTGGGCCTGGATGCGGGGGCGATGCGGATTGGCTTTATTGCTTTTCTGGTGGCGTTGTCGGCCTACAACCTGTTGCGCATGTTCACCCGCAACGCACCGCCGACCGCGCAGATGCGTTACTCCTGGCCCTGGCTGGGCGTGCTGGGCGCCGCGTCCGGCTCCATGGGCGGCTTGTTTGGTGTAGGCGGGGCCGTGGTGGCCACGCCGGTACTGACCAGTGTGTTCGGCACCACCCAAGTGGTCGCCCAAGGCTTGTCCCTGGCCTTGGCCCTGCCCAGCACCGGCGTGACCCTGGTCACCTACGCCTGGCACCACGAAGTGGATTGGATGATCGGCATACCTCTGGCGGTCGGTGGCCTGCTCAGTATCAGTTGGGGCGTGAAAGTTGCCCACGCATTGCCCGAGCGTCTGTTGCGTGGCCTGTTCTGCGGCTTCCTGGTGGTGTGCGCGGTGATGCTGACCTTTAAAGTCTGAAGCCTTCCAGAATGTACTCGGCCAGGCATTCGGTGATCGGCGAGGTGATGTGCGGGTTGCGCAGCAAGTGCAGATTCATCGACGGCAGCGGTGGGAACCCCTCGTCGCTGCCGAGCACACGCAAGTCGTCGGTCACCAGGCTTTCCATGCAGATCATCGCGGCGAGGCCGGCACTCACCACCGCCTGGATCGCCGCGACGTTGGTGCTGTGGTACGCCAGGCGATAGTCCCGGCCGCAGGCATCCAGTGCGGCACGGGTCCACTGCGTGTACAGGCAGTCGTCGCCGGAAACCGCCAGGGGCACGGCATCGTGTTCCTCCACGCAGAAGCACGGCGCTGCGGCCCAGACCATTCGCTCAGTGCGCAACAGTTCGCCGATTTCTTTGCCGGGCTCGCGGCTGATCACGGTCAGTGCCAGGTCCCGCCGCTGCATCAGCACCGTTGACGACTCGCAATGCAACTCGATCTGGATCAGCGGGTACGCCTTGGAAAATTGCTTGAGGATCCCCGGCAGGAAGCGCATCACGTAATCGTCCGGCGTGCCGATCCGCACCAGCCCCACCATATGCGGCTCGCGCAGGGTGTTGAACACCTCGCTGTGCAGTTTCAGGATGCGCCGCGCATAACCCAGCAGCACCTGGCCCTCAGGTGTCAGTCGGACCTGCCGGCCATCGCGCTCGAACAGCTTGCGCTGCAACACGTCTTCTTCCAGGCGCTTCATCTGCATGCTCACCGCCGACTGGGTGCGGTTGATCAGTTCGCCGGCACGGGTGAAACCGCCTTGGTCAGCGATGGCGACGAAGGTGCGCAGCACTTCAGTGTCGATGCTTGGGTAATCGGACAATTGATCAATCTCCGAGATGTATTGCATAAGAAACATTCGTTGGATTGATCATAGTGCCCCGCACACACTGACGTCATCCCCAAGGGAGGGCGAGAAGATGAAAGGTCAGAAAGGTTATGTGTTGATGGCAAAGCGGCCGTTTGCCGGGTTGTTTCAAAGGGTTGCCCGCTGGCAGACATTGCGCCACGAACGCCAGATGCTGGCGAGCATGAGCGATGATGCGCTCAAGGACATCGGCCTCAGCCGCGCCGATGTGGAGCAGGAAACCCATCGGCATTTCTGGGAAGACCCGCTGCGAAAATGACCTGGGATGCAGTAGGGTAGGTCGCGAGCCCTCAAGGAGATTTCCATGCCCGCCGACCAGTCCTTTTCACTCAAGCAAGCTCGACGCATGGCGCTGGCGGCCCAGGGTTTTTCCGGGCGCCAGCCGCCTGCGCAGATCAAGGCCGCGCACCTCAACCGATTGATCGAACGCCTTGGCGTGTTGCAGATTGATTCGGTCAATGCCGTGGTGCGTTCCCATTACCTGCCGCTGTTTTCCCGCCTGGGTCACTATTCCCCTTTACTGCTTGAGGAGGCTGCCTGGAGCCAGGGGCGGCGGCGCTCCCTGTTCGAATACTGGGGGCATGAAGCCTCGCTATTGCCCATGGCGTTATACCCGTTGATGCGGTGGCGCATGGTGCGGGCGCGGCAGGGCCAGGGTATTTATGCGCAGATGGCGCGTTTTGGGCGCGAGCAGCAGGCCATCATTCAGCGTGTGCTCAAGACCGTTGAACAACAGGGCGCACTCGGCGCCGGCAGCCTGTCCACCCGTGAAGAGCGCGCCGGCCCCTGGTGGGACTGGAGTAATGAAAAGCACGCGCTGGAATGGTTGTTCGCTGCCGGGCTGGTCACCGTTGCCGGTCGACGCGGTTTCGAGCGCCTCTACGACTTGCCCGAGCGCGTCATGCCCGATGACGTTCTTCAGCAAGCCCCGTTGGCTGAGGCCGAGGCCCAGCGTGGGTTGTTGCTGCACAGTGCCACCGCCCTGGGGGTCAGCACTGAAAAAGATTTACGTGATTACTTTCGCCTCGACCCTGCCGACAGTCGCGCCCGCCTGGCTGAGTTAGTGGAGAACGGCCAATTGCTGACCTGCCGCGTTCAGGGCTGGAAGCAGTCGGCATACTGCCTGCCGGAGCCAAAAGTGCCGCGCAAAGTAGCGGCCAGCGCCTTGCTGTCGCCCTTTGACTCGTTGATCTGGGAGCGCGCCCGCACTGAGCGCCTGTTCGATTTCCGTTACCGCCTGGAGATCTACACCCCGCAGGACAAACGGGTGTATGGCTATTACGTACTGCCGTTTTTGCACAACGAGCGGATCGCCGCACGCGTCGACCTGCGGGCCGAACGCGCCAATGGGCGTTTGGCGGTGCATGCCGTGCACGAGGAAGAGCCGGGGCTGGATGAGGAAGGGATGCTGGCGCTGGCGCAACACCTGTGGCAAATGGCGCAATGGCTGGGGCTTGGGCAGGTGCAGATCAATTGCCAACGGCCAAGTGCCGCTCGGTTACGGCTTGCTGGGCTCTAGGGCCCCATCGGGGGCAAGCCCCCTCCCACAATTTGACTGCATTCACCGCTCCAAATGTGGGAGGGGGCTTGCCCCCGATGGCCTCAGTCCTGTCAGCCAAAATCTCAGCGCTTGACCTGTTTCAAGGTCTCGGCAATCAGAAACGCCAACTCCAGCGACTGATCGGCATTCATCCGTGGGTCGCAATGGGTGTGATAGCGGTCCGACAAGCCATCCTCGGTAATCGGCCGCGCGCCGCCGATGCACTCGGTGACGTTCTGCCCCGTCATCTCGATATGAATTCCGCCGGCATAGCTGCCCTCGGCCTGGTGCACCTGGAAGAACTCTTTCACTTCGCCGAGGATCTGCGCAAAGTCGCGGGTCTTGTAGCCGCTGCTGGCCTTGATGGTGTTGCCATGCATCGGGTCCGAGCTCCACAGCACCTGCTTGCCTTCGCGCTGTACGGCGCGGATCAGGTTGGGCAGGTGGTCGCCGACCTTGCCTGCGCCCATGCGGGCGATCAGGTTCAAGCGGCCTGGATCGTTGTCCGGGTTGAGGATGTCGATCAGGCGGATCAGGTCGTCGGGGTTCATGCTCGGGCCGACCTTGACCCCGATCGGGTTGTTTACGCCGCGCAGGAATTCGACGTGGGCGCCATCCAACTGCCGGGTGCGGTCGCCGATCCACAGCATATGGGCCGAACAGTCGTAGTAGTCGTTGGTCAGGCTGTCACGGCGTACGAAGGCTTGTTCGTAGTTCAGCAGCAGCGCCTCGTGGGCGGTGAAGAAGCTGGTTTCGCGCAGTTGCGGCGAGCTGTCCATGCCGCAGGCACGCATGAAGGCCAGGGTTTCGTCGATGCGGTCCGCCAGTTGGCTGTACTTCTCGGCCAGAGCGGAGTTGGCGATGAAGTCCAGGTTCCACTGATGCACCTGGTGCAGGTCGGCGAAACCGCCCTGGGCGAAGGCGCGCAGCAGGTTGAGGGTGGCGGTGGACTGGTGGTACGACTGCAACAGGCGGTCCGGGTCCGGTACGCGGCTTTTTTCGTCAAAGCCGATGCCGTTGACGATATCGCCACGGTAGGCGGGCAGGGTGATGCCGTCGATGGTCTCGTCGTTGGATGAGCGCGGCTTGGCGAACTGGCCGGCCATGCGCCCGACTTTCACCACCGGGCAGCCGGCGGCGAAGGTCATCACAATCGCCATCTGCAACAACACCTTGAAGGTGTCGCGGATTTTTGCAGCGGAAAACTCAACGAAGCTTTCGGCGCAGTCACCGCCTTGCAACAGGAAGGCGCGACCCTGAGTCACTTCGGCAAACTGGCGGCGCAACTCACGGGCTTCCCCGGCAAACACCAGCGGCGGGTAGCTGGCCAGGCTCTGCTCCACCCGCAACAGGTGTGCAGCGTCCGGGTACTGGGGTTGTTGCTGGATCGGCAGGGCGCGCCAGCTGTCGGGGCTCCAGGGTTGGCTCATCATGAACTCGATTGGCTGATTGACGGTGGGGCGCCAATGTTATCAGCAATTAGTGCGTGACCTGCTGCTGCCGGTTGGCCGACAATCGCGCCTTTGGCGTAGAGCAAACCCTTTAGGAGTAGTGATGACAGAGGAGCGTGTCGAGCGCCTGCTGGCCGAGGTCCATGATGACTTCGGCATGATCCGTGTGCTCGAAGTGGCCGATTACCGGTTTCTCGAATTCGGCGACGCCATCGAGCAGAGCTGCGTGTTCACCGCCGATCCGAGCTGGCTGGAGTACGACTACACCCGTGCGATGCTGATCGGCGCGTTGTGCCATGAACAGCCGGAAAGCGCGTTGTTCCTCGGTCTCGGCGCTGGCACGTTGACCCAGGCGTGCCTGAAGTTCTTGCCCCTGGAAGACGTCGAAGCCATCGAGCTGCGCCCGGATGTGCCACGTCTGGCCATCGAGTACCTGGGGTTGGACGATGATCCGCGCCTGTATATCCGCATCGGCGACGCCCTGGAATTGCTGGAGACTGCCGAATCGGCCGACCTGATTTTCGTCGACCTTTATACCGATGTGGGCCCAGGCGTCGGCCACCTGGCCTGGACCTTCCTGGAAAACTGCCAGAAAAAGCTCAACCCCGGTGGTTGGCTGGTGATCAACCAGTGGGCGACTGACGACGGTAAGCCACTGGGCGCGGCTTTGTTGCGTGGGCTGTATCACCGGCATTACTGGGAGCTGCCGGTGAAGGAGGGCAATGTGATTTTGCTGGTGCCTTCGGAGTTGGATCAGGTCCTTGATCTCGATGCGCTGTCGGCGCGCGCGCAAGCCCTTGCCCCGCGACTGGGCTATTCGTTGCAGCCGTTGATCAAGGCGATTCGGCCGGCTACTTAGTCGCCTGTATCGACGCCATCAGGGGCAAGCCTCCTCTCACATTGGACGGCATTCTCCTGTGGGAGCGGGCTTGCCCCCGATGGCGACGGTACTGCCCACTCAAATGCCTTTGAATACCCCAGGCCGCTTCTCGATCATCGCCCGTACACCTTCCTTGGCATCTGCACTGTTGAACAGCTTGTCGACCATTGGCGGCAAGGCGGCGGCGGCCACCGTCTCACCCTCCATGCGCGCCAGCCGTGCCGACATCAGGGTAGCCTGCACGCCCAGTGGCGCCTGGCGGGCAATGCGGTTGGCCAGTTCAATGGCGCGGGGCAGCAAGTCTTCGCTGGCCATCACTTCCTGCACCAGACCCAGGCGCAGGGCTTCATGGGCGTCGAACTCATCGCCAGTGAGCAGCCAGCGCATGGCGTTGCCCCATCCGGCGATCTGATGGAGGCGCAATGTCGCACCGCCAAACGGAAAGATCCCACGCTGTACTTCCATCTGCGCAAAGCGCGTGTTGCTCGCACAGAGGTTGATATCCGCCGCCAGCATCAATTCGATACCGATGGTCAGGCAGTAGCCTTGGGCGGCGACGATCACCGGTTTGCTTACCCGCGGACCGGCGAACACGCCCCACGGATCGCAGCCCCCCAGCGGCGGTTGCCAGCCGCCGGCCATCACCGCGCTGACATTGGCCAGGTCCAGCCCGGCGGTGAAGTGGTCGCCGTGGGCAAAGACGACAGCGACCCGCGCTGCGTCGTTTCGATCAAATTCGCCATACGCCAGGCTCAGCTCATTAAGCAAATCCAGGTCAAAGGCATTGCGCTTGGCCACCCGGTCAAGGCCCAACAGCAGGACATGGCCCTGGAGTTCACGGCTGACGCGGCTGCTGCTGGCTTGATTCATCGGGTGTGCCCTCGGGCGCAGGGAAGGATTTCGGACCAAAGGTCTCGAACATTGGGTGAATCGTTTAAGCGTTATCACCAACAGGGCCGGGCCTTTGAAAAATAGACCCTGGCCGGCTTATCTGCAAAGACTGTGACGCAGCGCGGTTTATCGGTGCTTTGCGATAAAAAAAAGCTCCCTTTTTCAGGTATTTCCGGTATAGTGCGCGCCGGCCTTTAACCGGGCCGCGTTTAGGTAGCGCAATTCCCCGAAGTCAGCTTCGGCTGCATGTCCGCACAGCGGACTCTCCCTTGACGAATCTTTTTCAT
>Ga0308161_1006044_pt1 | contig 10376 bp, 7 predicted proteins | sample PhyFR2_FD_201034 | JGI IMG/M metagenome (GOLD analysis project Ga0308161, IMG submission 201034) | Phyllosphere microbial communities from UC Gill Tract Community Farm, Albany, California, United States - DLSLF.R2 | ecosystem: Host-associated > Plants > Phyllosphere > Unclassified | place: USA...
AACCCATGAACTTCAAGCAACGCCTGCAGCAAAACAAGATCGTCCTGGCCCCGGGCGTGTATGACCCATTCACCGCCTTGCTGGTGCAGCAGGCCGGCCTGGAAGCCTGCTACCTGTCCGGCGCGAGCATTGCCTATACGCGTTTCGGCCGGCCCGACATCGGCTTTCTGAGCCTCGATGACGTGGTCAGCGTGACCGCGCATATCCGCGAGCGCGTGGACCTGCCGCTGATCGTCGATGCCGACACCGGCTTCGGCAACGCGCTCAACGTGCGCCGCACGGTGCAGCATCTGGAGCGCGCGGGCGCGTCGGCCATCCAGCTCGAAGACCAGTCGAGCCCCAAGCGCTGCGGCCATCTGCAGGGCAAGTCGGTGATCAGCACGCCGGAGATGTGCGGCAAGATCCGCGCCGCAGTCGATGCGCGCCGCAACCAGGACACGGTGATCATCGCGCGCACCGACGCGATTGCCACCGAAGGCCTGGACGCGGCCATCGAGCGCGCGGCGCGCTATGCCGAAGCCGGCGCCGACCTGCTGTTCGTCGAAGCCGTGCGCACGCGCGAGCAGATGGACGTGGTGCAGCGCGAACTGGGCCAGCTGTGCCCGCTGATGGCCAATATGGTCGAAGGCGGCATGACGCCGGTGAAGCCGGCCGCCGAACTCGAGGAGATCGGCTACCGCCTGGTGATCTTTCCCGGCGGCACGGTGCGCGCGCTGGCGCACACGCTGCAGGGCTACTTCGCCAGCCTGCACCAGCATGGCACGACGGCGCCCTGGCAAGACCGCATGCTGGGCTTCGACGGCCTGAATGCCGTCATCGGCACGCCCGAGATGCTGGCGCTGGGCGAAACCTACGCCTGAGCCCGCGCTGCGGCGCATTGCATGCCGCGCGTTGCACGCCGCGCATTGCATGCCGCGCGTTGCACGCCGCGCATTGCATGCCGCGCGCATAATCCCTCGCTACGGCGGCCGCCCGGGCGGCTGCTTCTCCATCCGATGCCCCGCCCGTCCCAGCCGCCGTTGTTCCGCCAGGTCGCCGACACCATCCGCGAGCGATTGCGCGACGGCACCTACCCCGTCGGCATTCCATTGCCCGGCGAGCGCGCGCTGGCCGAAGGCTTCGGCGTGGCGCGCGTCACCGTGCGCTCGGCGCTGGCGCGGCTGCAGGAGGAAGGCCTGGTCACGCGGCTGCGCGGCCAGGGCACGCTGCCCATCGGCCAGGCCATGGCCACCCGGCACCCCAAGCTGCACAACGGCCTGCTCGACAACATCGTGAGCCAGGGACTGCGCACGCGCATCCAGGTGCTGTCGTGCACGCGCCAGGCCTGCGATACGGAGATCGCGCGGCTGCTGCAGCTGCCCCCTGCGGCGCCGGTGCTGTGCATCCAGCGCGTGCGCCGTTCGAGCGGCGCGCCGGTCATGTATTCCGAAGTGGTGCTGCCCGAATGCGTCGGTGCCGCCATTGCCCGGCCGCTGCTGGAGGAAATGCCGCTGCTGACGCTGATGGAGCAGGCCGGCTACCCGTTCGACCATGGCGAGCAGGAACTCAGCGCCACGATCGCGCCCGCGCATGTCGCTGCCGCGCTGAAGATCCCCGCGGGCGCGCCGCTGCTGCAGGTACGGCGCGTGGTCTATGACGCGCAAAAGCGTCCCATCCAATACCTGCTGGGTTACTACGCCCCGGAACGCTACCAGTACCGCATGCATGTCTCGCGCAGCGGCAGCGCCAGCAAGGTCTGGATCTCCGAAGGCAGCGGCTGAACGCGCAGCGACCCCGGCCCAGCGCTGTTATGCGCAATCTTTTTATACTTGCGGGCTTTGCCTGAAGCTGGCCGTACCGCGCGGACGCCACAGATCCAGGCCCAGGGTGCCTGCGCCCCGCCCCTTTCCGCGCCCCTGCCCCGCCCCCCGCCATGTCCACAGCCCTCACCGCGCCGCCACGCATCCTCTCCGTCATCCCGCCGATGACGCAGCTCAACACGCCCTACCCCTCGACGGCCTACATCACCGGTTTCCTGCGCTCGCGCGGCCTGCCCGCGGTGCAGGAGGACCTGGCGCTGGCGCTGGTGCTGCGCCTGCTCTCGCCCGAAGGCCTGCAGCAGGTGATCGACCTGGTGCAGGAGCAGTTCGACGCCGACCCCGAGCGCGCGTTCAGCCCCGCGGTGCAGTCCTTCATGGGCCAGCGCGACCGCTACCTGGCGACCATCGGCCGCGTGATCGGCTTCCTGCAGGGCCGTGACAGCACGCTGTCGCACCGCATCGTGAGCCGCCAGTACCTGCCCGAAGGCCCGCGTTTCGACGCGCTCGAAGGCTATATCGACGACGGCAGCGGCGATCCGCTGGGCTGGGCGTTCGGCGCGCTGGGCCAGCAGGACCGCGCCAAGCACATTGCCACGCTGTACCTCAACGACGTGGCCGATGTGCTGCGCGACGCGGCCGACCCGCGCTTCGAGTTCGTGCGCTACGCCGAATCGCTGGCCGGCAGCCAGGCCAGCTTCGAGCCGCTGGCGCAGGCGCTGGCCGCACCCATGACGCTGGTCGATGCCACCCTGCACCAGCTCACGCTGGAGGCTCTCGAGCGCCACCGGCCCGACGTGGTGCTGCTGTCCGTGCCCTTCCCGGGCTCGGTCTATGCGGCATTCCGCATTGCCCAGACCATCAAGGCGCATGCGCCCCAGACCCGGCTGGTGCTGGGGGGCGGCTTCGTCAACACCGAACTGCGCGAGCTGACCGAGCCGCGCGTGTTCGATTACTTCGACTTCGTCACGCTGGACGCGGGCGAGCGCCCGCTGCTGGCGCTGCTCGAGCATTTGCAGGGCCAGCGCGGCGCCTCGCGCCTGGTGCGCACCTACCAGCGCGATCCGCAAGGCGTGGTGCGCTACACCAACATGATGGAGGCCGACGTGGCGTTTGCCGAGGTCGGCACGCCCACCTGGGACGGCCTGCCGCTGCACAGCTACCTGTCGCTGCTCGACATGCTCAATCCCATGCACCGGCTCTGGAGCGACGGCCGCTGGAACAAGCTCACCGTGGCGCATGGCTGCTACTGGAAGAAGTGCAGCTTCTGCGATGTGAGCCTCGACTACATCGGCCGCTACGAAGGCGCGAGCGCCAGCGTGCTGGCCGACCGCATCGATGCCATCGTCGCCGAGACCGGCCAGACCGGCTTCCATTTCGTCGACGAAGCCGCGCCGCCCAAGGCGCTCAAGGCGCTGGCCCAGGAGCTGCTCGAGCGCGGCACCGACATCAGCTGGTGGGGCAACATCCGTTTCGAGAAGACCTTCAGCCCCGAGCTGTGCAACCTGCTGGCCGACAGCGGATGCATTGCGGTGTCAGGCGGACTCGAAGTCGCGTCCGACCGGCTGCTGGCACTGATGAAGAAAGGCGTGTCGGTCGACCAGGTGGCGCGCGTCACCAAGGCGTTTTCCGAGGCCGGCATCCTGGTGCATGCCTATCTGATGTACGGTTTCCCGACGCAGACGGTGCAGGACACGGTGGATGCGCTCGAATACGTGCGCCAGCTGTTCGAGCATGGCTGCATCCAGAGCGGCTTCTTCCACCGCTTCAGCTGTACCGTGCACTCGCCCGTGGGCCTGAACCCCGAGGAATACGGCATCACGCTCACGCCCATGCCGCCCGTGCAGTTCGCCAAGAACGACATCGGCTTCCACGACCCCAGCGGCGTCGACCACGACGCGCTGGGCGCGGTGCTGAAGAAGGCCATCTACAACTTCATGCACGGCGTGGGTGTCGAGCAGGACGTGCGCAGCTGGTTTCCGTTCAAGGTGCCGAAAACCACCGTGCCGCGCAACAAGATCGAGAGAGCGCTGCGCTTCAAGGGATAGGATTGCCGGGCACGGGCGCGCCGCCGGCCGCGGCCGGCGCGGTCGCTGCCGGCTGCGCCGCGACGGGCAGCCAGCTGTCGAACCAGTCGAGGCGCCAGGCCAGGAACATGAGCCCCGCGGCCAGCACCAGCGCGCCCACGCCCCACAGGCCCATCCGCGGATCGGCATAGGGGTCGTTCAGCAGCCGCGATGCCTGCGCCGGCACCTTGCCGGTCTGCGACAGCGAGCGGCCCAGGCGCAGGTTGATCTTCATGCGGCCGTTGATGGCCCAGCCGCTCGCATCCAGGATCGGACCGAGGCTGCGCTGGCGCAGCTTGAGCCAGGCAATCAGCATGCTCGGGCCGGAAATCGCCATGATGATGCCCAGCAGCGCAATGGGAATCCACGGGCCGAGTTCAATGAACTTGCCGAAGATGCCCACCGCCACCGCGCTCAGGCTGCCCAGCGCCACGCCGATGGCCGCCACGGTGCCGACATCGGTCTTGCGCAGTCCGGGCGTGAGCACCGGCGCGGCCGCGGGGTTGGCGACCAGCGCATGCGCCTGGGTGGACAGGCTCGACGTCACGCTGGCTTCCTGCGACGCGGCGCGCTTGGCCACCTGCTCCTCGATCATGCGCAGGAACTTCTTGTAGGGCGCGGCAAACGCCTGGCCGATGCTGGTCGGGTTCTCGATGATGCGCGTGATGGTCGCATCCCAGTCGTGGCCGTCGCGGTCATAGAACAGGCCGTTGCGCCCCACGAGCAGGAAATCGACATCGCCCGCGGTGAAGGCCGCGACGATGCTGCGCTTCTTGCCCTCGCGCCGGCATTCGCAATAGGCCAGGTAGACCTTGGCCAGGCCGGCGAGCTTGGCATGCGCGGCCACGTCGGCCACATCGACCGTGAGCTCGCAGCTGCGGCCGTCGAGATACAGCGTGCCGGCCTGGAAGGCCGCGCCCTCGCGGCGGTAGAAGTCGGCAAAATTGACGAAGTTGTTCAGCAGCTTGAGCAGGTCGCGCTGGAAGCGGATCAGCTTTTCCAGTTGCACCGCGTACTGGTTGTGCTGCTTTTCCTCGGTATCGCGCGCAATCAGCTGCTGCAGCTCGGCCTCGGCGCCGCCATCCAGCAGTTTCTGCGCCTGCGCCGCCGACATGTCGCCCAGCGCCGAAGCCGGATACTCGCCCAGCCACGCCTGGCAGGGCGCGAGCTGGGCCTGCAAGGCCTGCCACTGCACGGCATTGAGCGTGTGCACGTCGGCGCCCAGCAGCGGCACCACCACATGGCGGTGGAACTTCTGCATCGCCTCGCTCCATGCCGGGTTCAGCCCTTGCACCAGCGGCAGCGCGCCGCCCGCGACAATCGGCGCCAGCGGCAGTGCGGCAATCGAATCGCTGCGGCTGCTCAGCAGGTCCTGGCCCAGCGCCGCATAGCCCTCGGCGCTCGGGCGCAGCGGCACCAGTGCCGTGGCATCGAACGCCGCCAGGCGCGTGCGCGCAAAGAAATCCTCGATCTTGTCCTGCACCGCATTCAATGCCTGCGCAGCGGCCATGGCCGCATCGCGCTGCGTCAGCACGCAGTCATGCGCGAGCGCCTGCTCGTGCCAGGCCTGGATGGCGCGCACGTCGGCAAAGTATGCATCCAGCGCGGCCTGCCCCATGCCCGGCTTGCCATCAACGCCCTGGCTTTCGCCATAGAGCGCCATGATGCGGCGCACCAGTTCGCTCAGCAGCGGGGCATCGGGCAGGGTGTCCGGGTTGATCAGGCCGTCGCCATTGAACGGCATGGCATTCAAGGCCTTCAGGCGGTTTTGCACCTCGGCCAGCGTCAGCCCGTCCTCGCCCTCGCGTCCGGCCCAGCGCAGGATGCGTTCGGCTTCGGCATGCAGCGCCATGCCGTCCTCGGTATCGGTGCGCAGGCTGGCGAGCTGCAGCGCATCGCTGCCGCTGGTGAGCACCTCGAGATCGCTGACCTGGGCCGCAGCCCACTGGCAGGCGGCCACCAGCTCCGGAGCGCGGATGCGGCCGTCCTTGTCCTGGTCGATCAGATCCAGCGTGGCGCAGTCGAATTCAATGCCCCGTGTCGGGCACGCCAGCGCCACCCATAGCTTCTGGTCCAATTCGCCGATGTGGGCGATATCTTCTCCGGTACGGATGGACACCTGGTCCACTCCCCCGGCACGGAAAAACTGCCATGTGTGCTGCTGCATCCGACTCCACGTTCCCGGGCCGCGCCCGTTGCCTTCACTGCCCGCCCGGCCATTGCCGGCGGCGCCGAAACCGGCAAGTGTAAAAGTCAACGGGAGATCGGCGCAAAAACAGGAGATTGGCCCCAGCCCGGCGCGTGGCCACCGCGGGTTTCCCCCAGGTTTGCTTTGGCGCTTAAATACCAGAATCAGCACATTATTGACAGCCAAAGCACCCCATGCTGACCGAAGCCACCGCCAGCCCCCGCGTGCCCCAGGAAAAGCGCTACCTCCAGCTTGCCGGGCTGTTTCGCCACAAGATCGTCACCGGGCAATGGCCCGTGGGCAGTTCGATCCCCACCGTGGAGCAACTGGAGGCACTGCACAGCGCCTCGCGCACCACGGTGCGCATGGCGCTGGGCCGGCTGGTCGGCGAAGGCTTGCTCCGGACGCGCAAGCGCGGCGGCACCCAGGTCATGGCCGCGCCGCAGCGCCCGCCGTCGTTCCTGCTGCCCTCGCGCTGGAAGGAACTGGTCGTGTTCCATGGCAACACCGGCTATCGCCTGCTGGCCAGCGAGTCCTGCTGCCTGCCCGCCATTCCCGCGGGCCTGGCCAGCGTGCAGGGTGAAATCGCACCGGCCTACCAGCGCCTGCTGGGCTTGCATTGCTGCGGCGACCAGCCGTTCTGCCTGAGCCAGATGTATGTCGAGCAGACCCTCTACGAGCGCATCGCGCCGCAGCTGGCGCAGCTGTCCGTGGTCGAGGCGCTGACGCGCGGCCCGCGCCCGCTGGCCACGGCGCGCCAGCGGCTGAGCATTGCACCCGCCGACGAACTGATCGAAACCCACCTGGGCGTGGCGCTGGGCACGCCCTTGCTTCAGGCACTGCGCTGGGCCTGCGACCGCAAGGGCCAGATCGTGCACTGGGCGCAGCTGGGCTTTCTCAGCGAATACGCGCACATGGAGATGGATCTGCTGAACTGAAACATCGAGGTTACGGTCTGTGACGGCTGATGCCAACGCTTTCGGCTATGGTGCTTGCAACCCATCACCTTCCAAGGAGTCTTCTACATGCCGCTGCGCACCGCCCCCCTTCTGGTTTCCGCCACCGCCCTCGCCCTGCTCGCGGGCTGCAGCAATATGAACGCCCCCTGGAGCAGCGGCAGCAGCAGTACCGAGCGCGCGCCCGCGCCCAAGCAGATCTGCAACGCCCAGCCGGCGCAAAGCTTCGTTGGCCGCACCAACACCGCGCAAAACCTCGAACAGGCGCGCCAGCGCGCCGGCGCGGGCATGGCCCGCGTGATCCATCCAGGCCAGATGACCACCAAGGAATTCAACGCCGAGCGCCTGAATCTCGAAGTGGATGCCACCGGCCGCATTCTCGCCGTGCGCTGCGGCTGAGCTGCATCCCGGCTCGCCTCTGCGTCCGTGGTGCGCCTGCCCATCTCCCCGTTCGTGGAGAGCCTGCTCACCTCCCCCGTCCGTGTTGAGCCTGCTCACCTCCCCCCGTTCGTGGTGAGCCTCCTCATCTCCCCGTTCGTGGTGAGCCTGTCGAACCATGAACGGCCTGCCCGCATGCGCTGGTCCAGGCTGTTCACGGTTCGTGGTGAGCCTGCTCATCTCCCCGTTCGTGGTGAGCCTGTCGAACCATGAACGGCCTGCCCGCATGCGCTGGTCCAGGCTGTTCACCGCCTCCTCTCAATCCCCCAGAAACAACTCCTGCAGATCGCTGAGGAAATCAAACCCCAGTTCGGTCGGCGTGACCCGCCCCTGCTCCCGCGTGATCAAGCCCTTGCGCTCGGCGGTTTCCAAGCCCTTGGCAAGGCTGCTCAGCGGCAGCCCGGTGCGCTCCATGAAGTCCTGCAGCTTGAAGCCTTCGCGCAGGCGCAGCGCATTGAGCATGTACTCGAAGGGCAGCTCCGCGCGCCGCACCTCGTTGTCCTGCGCCAGCGCATGGCCGGCCAGGGCCTGGTCCATATAACGCGCCGGATCGCGAAAGCGCACCTGGCGCACCACGCGGTGCGCAAAGCTCAGCTTGCTGTGCGCACCCGCGCCAATGCCCAGGTAATCGCCGAACTGCCAGTAATTGGTGTTGTGGAAGCACGCATGGCCCGGCTGCGCATAGGCCGAGATCTCGTAGCGCTGCATGCCGGCCCGCGCCGTGGTCTCGCTGATGCGGTCGAGCATCGCATACGCGGTGTCGTCCTCGGGAACCACGGGCGGGAACTTGGCGAAATAGGTATTGGGCTCGATGGTCAGGTGGTAGATCGAGATATGCGGCGGCTTGAACGACAGCGCGGTCTGCAGGTCGCGGTCGAGGTCTTCGAGCGTCTGGCCGGGCAAGGCATACATGATGTCGAGATTGAAGGTCTCGAAGGCGCCCGCCGCCTCGGCCACCGCCGCGCGCGCCTGGTCGCCGTCATGCACGCGCCCGAGTGCCTTCAGGAAACGGTCGTCGAAGCTCTGCACGCCAATCGACAAGCGTGTCACGCCCGCCGCGCGGTAGGCGCGGAAGCGGTCCTTCTCGAACGTGCCGGGATTTGCTTCGAGCGTGATCTCGCAGTCGGGCTCCATGCGCACGCGCGCGCGCACCGCGGCAATCAGCCGGTCGATGGCGGCCGGCGAGAACAGGCTGGGCGTGCCCCCGCCCATGAAGATGCTGTGCACCGTGCGGCCCCAGATCAGCGGCAGCGCGGCCTCGAGATCGGCAATCAGCGCGTCGACATAGCGCTGCTCGGGCAGCCCGCCCTGGGCATCGCCCTGGCGCCACTCATGCGAATTGAAGTCGCAGTAAGGGCATTTCTTCAGGCACCACGGCAGGTGGATGTAGAGCGACAGTGGCGGCAGGCTGCCCAGCTGCAGCGTGCCCGGGCGCATGTAATGCTGGATGTCGCGCTGCACTGCCGCAGCACTGTCGGCCCCTGCGGGCACCGGTTCGATCGGAATCATGCCTGCATCCAGCGTTCGCGCACCAGCGCCAGCATCTGCTGCGTGGCGCGGCCGCGGTGGCTGTGCGCATGCTTGAGCGCGGGCGCCATCTCGGCAAAGGTCTGGCCGAGTTCGGGCAGATACAGCACCGGGTCGAAGCCGAAGCCGTTGCCGCCGCGCGGCTCGGGCGCGATCAGCGCCTGCACCCGGCCCACGGCAATCAGCGGCTCGGGGTCGCGCGCGCTGCGCACACCGACCAGCGTGCTGACCATGGCCGCGCGCCGGTTCTCCACGCCCTGGAGCTGCTCGAGCAGCGCGCGCACATTGTTGGCATCGCTTTTCTCGTAGCCGAACTGCGTGCAGTAATAGGCGGTATCGACACCCGGCAGTCCGCCGAAGTGGTCTACGCACATGCCGGCATCATCGGCAATCGCCGGCAGGCCGGTGCGTTCGGCGGCGAAGCGCGCCTTGCTCAAGGCGTTCTCGACAAAGGTGCAATGCGGCTCGGGCGCCTCGCCCTCGAACAGCTCGCCCTGGGAGACGAGTTCCACGCCCAGCGGGGCAAACATGGCTTGCAGCTCGGCGAGCTTGCCGCGGTTGTTGGAGGCTAAGACAATTTTCATCGGTTCAATGGGAGGGCCGCGCCGCGCGCGCCTCCGGTGGCAAAGAGTTTTCAGCGCCGGCGCTCGCCCGGGCGGCGGATGGCGGCATTGATTTCGGCAATGGTGCGCTCGATGGCCGCCTCGCTGAGCTCGTCCTCGGGTAGGGCCGGCACAGGCGGGGCCGGCTCTGGCAGATCCGGCGCGTCGAGTTGCAGCGTCGACTCGAAGGCATCGCCTTCAAGCGCGTCGGTGGAGATACTGTCCGGCGCGGACTGCGCACCGGGCATTTCCCATTCGAGCGCGATTGCGCTGACATTGTCGCTGCTTGCGCCCGTGTGCTGCAGCGCGCGGTCCACCAGCCGTGGCACGCAAAGGGATACTGGATCGTGCGCCAGCAAGGCCAGCAGCTCGGTTTCGCCCAGGGCATCCCACAGCCCGTCCGAGCACAGCAGCAGGCGGTCGCCGCGCGCCAGCGGCCACGGCCCGGCCTGGTCGGAGATCGGCAACGACGGCGAGCCCAGGCAGGTGAACAGCAGGTTGCGGTTGACGCTGGCCGGCGGCTGGCCCGAACGTTCGGCCATGGCGCGGAAGGAGTGGTCGCGCGTGCGCGCCAGCAGTGCCCCGGCGCGCGCCAGGTACAGGCGCGAATCGCCGCAGTGGATCCACCAGGCCTGCCCCTGCTGGAGCAGCGCCACGACCAGCGTGGTGCGCGGCGCATCCGCGAGATGGTGCTGCTGCGCATGGCGCAGGATCTGCCGATGGGCATGCAGCAGGGCCTCGGCGAGAAAGCCCGGCGCATCGTCCAGCAGCGGCGTGGCCCGCGCCTGGAACAGCGCACAGAC
>Ga0308161_1006046_pt1 | contig 10373 bp, 13 predicted proteins | sample PhyFR2_FD_201034 | JGI IMG/M metagenome (GOLD analysis project Ga0308161, IMG submission 201034) | Phyllosphere microbial communities from UC Gill Tract Community Farm, Albany, California, United States - DLSLF.R2 | ecosystem: Host-associated > Plants > Phyllosphere > Unclassified | place: USA...
CCGCGATCTCGGGAGTGATGGTGCTGAAGTAGGGCGCCATTTGGCACGCCAGGTTGCTGAATGCGGCGGGGCCTACGCTATTGAACATGCTCAGGGCTTGGCTCATCGGAATATCCTCAAGGGTCATTTGCAGAATAATATTCTGTTGCGGAACAATATTCTGTTGATTCCACGACTGTCAACCTGAGCTTTCTCTGCCGGTCGTTCAGCCTATAAACTGTTTTGATTTGGCGTTCCCCCATGCACTCCATCGATCTCATCGAGCGCACCTTCCCCGGCAGGCGCAGCGACCTCAAGCGCATCATCCTGCGCGAAGCACTGGCGTGTTTTAACGAGGTGGGCATCGAGGCGACCTCTATCGAAACCATTCGCGCGCGCTGCGACACCAGCGTGGGCGCTATCTATCACCACTTCGGCAATAAAGAAGGGTTGGTCGCTGCGCTGTTCTTTGCGGCGCTGGAGGACCAGGCCAGCCTGCGTGACCACTATCTGCAAGCAGCGGACACCGCCCACGCAGGTGTCGTCGGGCTGGTGTACAGCTACGTTGAATGGGTGACCGCACAGCCGGACTGGGCGCGGTTCGTGTTCCAAAGCCGTTTTGCCGTCTCCAGCGGCCCGTTCAAGGACGAGCTGCTTGCACGCAACAAACAGCGCAACCAGCAATTGAAGGAGTGGATGAGCGGGGAAGGGCGCAAGGAGCATTTCAGTCACTTGCCTGCCGAGCTGATCCCTTCGCTGATCATTGGCGCGGCGGAAAGTTACTCGCGTGCGTGGTTGTCGGCGAAGGTCAAAAAGAGCCCATTTGAATACCGCGAACTGCTGGCTGAAGCAGCGTGGAAGTCGATCAGCCTGGGTTAGTCAGTCCTCCATCCCCTGTGGGAGCTGTCGAGCTTCAGCGAGGCTGCGAAAGCGGTAGTTCAGGCGATGAAAAGGTTGCCTGTGCCGCCGCCTTCGCAGCCTCGCTGGGGCTCGACAGCTCCCACATTTGGGCGGTGTTATTGTCGAGAATCGTGTTTGGCGCGATGGCCCTGCAAAGCGTAATTCCACATACACAGCCGATCCCCTGTGGGAGCTGTCGAGCTTCAGCGAGGCTGCGAAAGCGGTAGTTCAGGCGATGAAAAGGTTGTCTGTGCCGCCGCCATCGCAGCCTCGCTGGGGCTCGACAGCTCCCACATTTGGACGGTGTTATGGTCGAGAGTTGTGTTTGGCGCGATGGCCCTGCAAAGCGTGATTCCACATACACAGCCGATCCCCTGTGGGAGCTGTCGAGCTTGAGCGAGGCTGCGATAGCGGTGGTTCAAACGATGATCCTTTCGGTAATGGCCCACCTGATCAAATTCCTTCTGAGGCTATACTTGCCTCCTTCCAACCAATCGAGAACCCCATGAGCACGTCTCTTTCCCTGACGCCCGTGCGCAAGCCCGTCGCGCCACTGATTGCCTTTATCATCCTGGTGGCGGGCGCGCTGTTCCTGCAGAACATGGTTGGCGCACGCCAGGTGTTGCTGCTGGTGGTCGGCGCCGCGCTGGGCCTGACGCTCTATCACGCAGCCTTCGGTTTCACCTCGGCCTGGCGCGTGTTTATCAATGATCGGCGTGGCGCTGGCTTGCGTGCGCAGATGGTGATGCTGGCGGTGGCGGTGCTGCTGTTTTTCCCGGCGCTGGGCGCGGGCACTTTGTTCGGCCAGCCGGTCGTGGGGCTGGTGGCGCCGGCGGGTGTGTCGGTGGTGTTCGGGGCGTTTATCTTCGGGATCGGCATGCAGCTGGGCGGCGGCTGTGCGTCGGGCACCTTGTTCACCGTCGGCGGCGGTAATGCGCGGATGTTGGTGACGCTGCTGTTCTTTATCTGTGGCTCGTTGATCGCCACCCATCACGTCGACTGGTGGTTTGCACTGCCATCGTTCCCGGCGGTTTCCATTGTCAAAAGTTTCGGTGTGCTGCCGGCGCTGGTCCTGAGCCTGGCGCTGTTTGCGTTGATTGCGGTAGTCACGGTGCGCCTGGAAAAGCGCCGTCACGGCCAGCTTGAACCAGGCGTGCAAAGCGAGCACCAAGGGCTACGCCGCTTTCTGCGTGGGCCATGGCCGTTAGTCTGGGGCGCGATTGGCCTGGCGCTGCTCAACTACGCCACCCTGGCCTTGGCTGGGCGGCCGTGGGGCATTACCTCGGCGTTCGCGCTGTGGGGCGCCAAGGTGGCGAGCGGGCTGGGCGTGGACGTTGCCAGCTGGGCATTCTGGCAGATGCCGGGCAATGCCAAGGCCCTGGCTGCACCGGTGTGGGAAGACATCACCAGCGTCATGGACATCGGCATTGTCCTCGGCGCGCTGCTGGCCGCTGGCCTGGCCGGGCGTTTCGCGCCCAGCCTGAATATTCCAGCGCGCTCGTTGATCGCGGCTGTGATCGGCGGCCTGATGCTTGGCTATGGTTCGCGCCTGGCCTATGGCTGCAACATCGGCGCGTACTTCAGTGGCATCGCCTCGGGCAGCCTGCATGGTTGGGTGTGGCTGGTGGCGGCCTTTATCGGCAACGGCGTGGGCGTGCGCCTGCGGCCCTTCTTCTTTGCGGGCGAACGGCCCCAGGTGGCCTTGGGTGGCTGCTGAGCAGTCCACCCACATTCGCCTGGGGCGCATGCAAGATGCCGGTTTTTTGCCCGCCATCGAGCAGTGCGCGGCCCAGGCGTTTCGCGCAATCGAAGGGCTGGCTTGGCTGGCGGATGCCGCGCCGATCGGCGTCGAGTGCCATCGGCAGTGGATCGCGTTATCGACCTGTTGGGTGGTGGTTGATGACCACGATCGCCCTCAAGGCTTCCTCAGCGCAGAACGCTTTGGCGACGACCTGCATATCCATGAAGTGTCAGTGGCTCAGCCGCTCCAAGGCCAGGGCTGGGGGCGCAGATTGGTGGAAACGGCGATAGAGCATGCCCGCGCCCAACAACTGCGTGCGGTGACGCTGACCACCTTCGTGCATGTACCCTGGAATGCTCCGTTCTACCGGCGTCTGGGCTTTGCACCTCACGTTGATTCGCGTCTGGAAACGATCCTGGCGGATGAGTACGCCCATGGCTTCGAACTCGGCAGCCGTTGTGCCATGGCGTGCCCGGTGACATGTCCGAATCCGTCCTGAAGTAGTCTGCCTTGCGTCTGTCGTGCGCTGTGGGTTGTCCTTACCATGTCTTGCATCGCTTACCCGCTGATGCAAGCCACAAGGACTGTCCATGACCCATAAAGCCCTGATCGTGATCGACGCGCAACATTCCTTCCGCCATTCAACCTACTGGTCCGAAAATGACCTGCCCGACTACCTGGAAAAACAGCAGGCGCTCATCGACGGCTGTATTCAGCGGGGCATCCCGGTGATACAAGTCTTCCATGTTGAAGACCAGGGGCATTTCTCCATGCAGTCGGGCAACGTCAGGGCATTGAGCGAGCTGTCGATCAATCCGCAACTGGTGATCCATAAGCGCTACCACAGTGCCTTTGCCGGTACGCCACTGGCCGCTCGGTTGGTGGAAATGGGCGTCACCACGCTGATCATCAGCGGCATCCGCACCGAGCAATGCTGCGAGACCACCACGCGGCAGGCTGCGGACAGCGGCTTCAAGGTGGATTTTGTCAGCGAGGCGACGTTGACCTTCCCGATGACCCACGTGCGTAGCGGCCGGGTCTATACACCGGCCGAGATTCGCGAACGCACGGAGTTGGTCCTCGATGACCGCTTCGCCCGCATCGTGACGGTCGCCCAGGCACTGGCGGAGTGACGCGGTGAGCGTACCGGTGCTGTTCGTGCTATTGCCAAACGTGCTGATGCTCGACCTGGCCGGGCCTGCGGAAGTGCTGCGCCTGGCCGCGCAGGTCGATGACCCGGCGGCGGTGGATTTCGACTTGCAATACGTCAGCCCAGTGGCAACGCTGCACACCTCCATCGGCTTGCCGCTGACGGGGCTGGCGCCGCTGCCGCCGACCCTAGTCCCCGGTACGCTGGTGGTGTTGGTGGGCTCCACGATGAACGTGTCGAAAGCCCACCAAAAGGCTTTCGAATCGGCCAGCCATCAGCTCACCCAGTGGCTGCAAAACGTCTTCGCGCCCTCGGCCGAGCGTCTGGTGTGCGTGTGCGCTGGCGCGTTGAGTGCCGCCAGGGCCGGGCTGCTCGATGGGCGCCAATGCACCACGCACCATTCGCTGTGCGCCACCCTGCAGGCCCTCGCCCCCAAGGCCCGGGTTCTGGAAAACCGCCTGTACGTCACCGATGGCGCGGTCAGTTGCAGCGCCGGTGTCACGGCCGGTATCGACCTGATGCTGCACCTGGTTGCCGAACTGGCCGGGCCACGGCTGGCGTGCGCGGTGGCGCGAGACATGGTGGTGTACCTGCGCCGCAGCGGCAGCGACCCACAGTTGTCGCCCTGGATAACCGGGCGTAATCACCTGCACCCGGCGGTGCATCGTGTGCAAGACGCCATTACCGCCGCCCCCTGCGAAGCCTGGACACTCACCCGCATGGCAAGCCTGGCCTGCACCAGCAGCCGGCACCTGGCGCGCCTGTTCCAGGAGCACGTACAGATCAGCCCCTTGGATTACCTGCATCGCCTGCGCCTGGCCGTAGCCCGTGAACTGCTGGCCGAGTCGGCCCTGGACATTGAAACCGTCGCCGAACGCGCAGGCTTTGGTTCGGCGCGTCATCTGCGGCGGATCTGGGGTAAATATGAAGCGGCAACCCCTTCAGCCATGCGCCTTACTCAGCAGGCGTCTCGGGGGAAGTAACCGGGTCCTGGCCAACTTCGGTTTCCAGCTTCAAACGGTCGGCCTTGCTGATGTATCTGTCTTTGCTTTTTGGCGCCAGCTTGGCACTGGCCTTTTTGGCTTTGGCCTTGAAGAGCTGCTGGAGTTTTTTCTGGCGGTTCATGTTTCGTTGCCTGAAGGGGAAAGGTGCGGATGATACCAGTTTCAACAAATGTGACCGGGCGCTGGGTTAATACCAGTCAGTTAAGGCAGAGCCGGTAACTGTGGCGAGGGAGCTTGCTCCCGCTGGGCTGCGTAGCGGCCCCAAAAAAGCTGGGAGCGCTGCGCACTCCAGCGGGAGCAAGCTCCCTCGCCACGGGCTCAGCGCGCCAGGAACTGGGTGATCAGCGTGGTTATCTGCTGCTGGATCACGGGCCGTGGCCGCGCGCCTTCGCCGTCCTGGCAAATGATGCTGTCGCCGGGCACATCAGCGTCAAGCACCGCTGCCGCCTCCGGTTTGCACTGGGACATAAAACTGAAGTGGTTGGCGTCCTGGATCTCCACGTACTGCGTCGAGGCTTTTGGCAGCCGCTTGGCCATGTCGGCCGATTCCATCTGCGCTGGCAAATCCGCTGACGGTACACCCGCCGCTATCACCAACGCCCGCACCGGCAGCGCCGCCAGGCTTGCATCGGTAAACCCGCGCGACAGGCCCAGGTCCAAAGACACCACGGCGCTGACGCGCTTGTCGCTCAAGTCCGCGGCCAATTGCGCCTTCCCGTTCGGAGTGCCCTCAGGGTTCATCTCACGGTAGGCGGTACACGCGACCAGCGTCGGATGGGCGCTGCAGTCCCGGGCAAACAGCGCCGGGTCGAAACGTGCACCGGCCGTCTCCATGACCGTCCAACCCCCGAGGGAATGACCCACCACCGCGATCCGGCCGCTATCCACCGCACCGAATGGCTTGGGCTGCGCCAACAGCGCATCGATGGCCCGGCTCAAATCCCTGGGCCGTTGCCACAACTGCGCAGCAGCCTCGGCGCTGCGATCCTGGCTGGTAGTGCCCGGGTGGTTCACCGCCGCCACGATATAACCCTGCCGGGCCAGCGCACTGGCCAGCCACGCCTGCTTGCCCCAGTTACCACCGTAGCCGTGGGAGAGCACCACTAAAGGATGCTTGCCGGGCGTCGGTGCGGCATCAGGTACCGCAAGCACACCAATGAACACCAGGTTGTCGGCGATCAGCTTGGGTTGCGCGGTGGTAGTGGCGGGGTACCACACGGCCATTTCCAGCGGGCGGTCGTTGTGGGTGTCCGGCAAGGTGGTGGTTTGGAAGCCGACGGGGTTGTCGGCGGCGAATGCGGGAGCGTTCAGGCACATCAGCAGCAGAGCGGCGAGGGGGGCTTTCATGCTTTTTTCGTCCTTGAAAGAGAGGGCGCAGCATGACCTGAATCGGTCGGTTCAGGTAGAGGGTAACGGGCGCCTTGGCCGCCCAATGACTTTAGGTTTAAAGTCAACTTCAAGGTCAATGGTTTTTATGGATGGGACATGAGAATAGGCGAGCTGGCAAAAATCAGCGGGTTGGCGGCCTCACGCATCCGCTTTTACGAGGCGAGCGGCCTGATCCAATCGGTTGCGCGTAAATCCAACGGCTATCGAGACTATGCGCCCGGCACCGAGGCCGTGTTGGAGATCATCAAGGGCGCCCAGGCGGCAGGTTTTTCTCTGGAGGAAATCCGGCAGTTAATGCCCAGAAGTGCCGGTGGTTGGCAGCATGACGAGCTGCTCATCGGGCTCAAGCACAAGGTCGAGGAAATCGAGGTCCTGCAACAACGGCTGGCTCACAACAAGGCTCAGTTGCTGAACGTCATCAAGGGCATCGAAGGTAGGCCCGAGGGCATGGCATGTGCCGAGAATGCGCAGATGCTGATTGATCGTCTGCGCGAGGAAGGGGCGGCTCCAGCGTCTTCCAAGAGAAAGAGCGCCCGCCAGGCTCCGAGGGCCTGACCGGCGCAAGGCGCTGTCGAGTCGTCGTGAAGTCGATCTTCGCTACTAAACGAAAGGGTGGCAGCTGTACGCAGGTTAGTAGACCGGTTAAACACACAAAGCCGGCGCGCCCGAGGGCGCCCTGCGCACAGCCACCATCAAGCACAGACAAGAACATCTGATCGATGAGGCTCATGCACTTTATGTTGTCACTCGGGCTACTAAACCCGATCACTGAATTGTCAGCGACCGAGCCACCTTAGAGACGCCCATCCAAGCGCACAAGCCGGCGGATTCTGACGCAACTGTAGGCAACGGAGCAAGGTGGTGCAGCGCACTGTAGGACATGTCTACAGGCTATCGCTACTCGTAGGCGAACTGGTCAATCAACCCCAAACGCGGAACACGACTGTTTGGCTCTAATATTGCGCCTGGAGCAATGACGGCATTCGCGCCGATTTTGCAGCCGTCGCCTACCAAGGCACCAAATTTGTTCACCCCTGTCTCGATCACATCGTCTGCGTAGCGGATCTTGATAGCCGCCCCATCCAGTTCGTTACGGTAATTGGCAATGATCGCCCCGGCTTCAATATTTACGCCTTCGCCTATCAACGAGTCGCCGACAAAATTGAAGTGCGCCAGCTTGCTCGCGGCAAGCATGAAGCTGCTTTTCAACTCGCAGCTTGGGCCCACGATGCAATTTTTGCCCAGATAAACGCCGCCACGCAGGTAGGCGCCTGCGGCTACGAATGAGCCTTCACCGATGATGATCGGCCCCTTCAGCACAGCGCCTTCTTCGACAGTGGCCGTTTCGTGGATGGCGCAGTTTCCGTGGCGGCGGTAGCCTGCGCCGAGGCGTGAAAGCAATCCCAGGACTTGGTTTTCGCAGTCCTGGGCTATCAACCAGGCGGCGCGAGTGCCGATGCCGAGTGAGGGCCATTGGGGAATGAATGTGCTGATCTCAGGGGGCTTCATAGGAAGTCCTTCGAAGTGGGTGTGGCGGATAGAATCGTTCGCTCATCTGGAACTCCAAGAGGTTCAGATAAGGTGAAATTACTCTATCGGCACCGGCATTGCCATTGGGCGTTCAACGATCACTAGCATTAACTGATAAATGAAATTCGACATCGTGTCATTCCAGATATCGTCATGTCCCGTCATCACCGATGCGTCAGTTCGAATGTTTGAAATCGGAAATCGATAGGGGATGAAGCCTTCGTCAATAGGACCTCGTGCCAAATATTTATCTCCTATTACACGTTCGCAGTCATAAGCTTTCTCGCAACGAGTAAGTAATAAAGGTGACACTCCATCGGCTCCAGTACCTGGAATGCATAAGTCTTTTGGGGATTTATTGATGGCCTCCAGTGGAAGTGGGTCGAGCGTAGAGCTTGTGCAAGTTGCTGCCACTAACTGATGAGTGATGTAGGGCTCATAATGCCCTATCGCCGTAGTATTCAAAGCCCGGTAATATTTGTCCGGGTATGCTTGAAATAAGGTTCCTAAATTTCTGCCCCATGAGAAGGCATCCTTCGTAGCCCAGTCAGCAGTGGTCGTGACGACCACCAAACTCGGTCTGAGAGGACTGTAGTATTCATAGGATCTTGCCAAGTCAAAGAGCGGTTTCATGCGCATAGCTTCGAAGGCAGGATTAACTAGAAGCGTTAAGTCGGCAACCGATGTCGCTTTCGAGCTTTCGCTCCCGTAGGCGTCGCGGCGGATTTGGTCCCCAAGCGTCTGTGAGATGGAGGAATAAAGAATTGCTCCGCCAAAGCTGTGCCCAATCACGATTAAACGGGAGTCGGGGTTCATTTCGCGGATATTAGATAGCTTGCGTAGAAGCTCCGAAACCCCGCCGCCGTTTCCAACGTTATGCGCTGTAGCTTTTCTATCCCAGAATGTAAGTAAATAGCTGCTCCAGCCGACGAGCGGAGTTTGCTTGTCGATAGAGTCGCCGCGCCAAGCGACATAAATGCCCATTGTTTTATTCGGTGTGTTTTTTGTATTACCGAATCTGGTTACCAGGTTTTGAAAATTATCAATGTCACTGTCGTCGACTCTGGAGGAGTGATGCCACCCGTGGATATAAACAATAATGTTGCCCCCAGATCGCGCGACGTCTCGAGCTGTATTCACGCCTGAGTCCAACTGGCGCCGACTAAATGAATTACCAAACTCGTCAAATTCAACAAAGTAAATACAGTTTTGGTTTTTCTCGTCTGAGTCCGCACATTGCATGGTTTTTTGCGCGTCGAGTGTTTTGTGTGGGGTAATCCGGCCGTCTGGGCCAGGCGCAGGATCAGGCGTTACTCGATAGGGCCCTTGTGGCATACAGGCGGTACTAAGTGTCGCCATCAAAACGAGCATAGCCAGTCGTTGTACTGTGCTCATTTTCGAGTCCTTTTGTTAGATGGCGTTGTGCCTTTATGGACGATAGCTGACAGTCAGACGCTCTGCAATATCGGATGAGGGGGGCTGATTTAATTACCCTAGATAAAATCGCCGAGCAGTCATGAATGTGGTCACAACCACTCAGCGATCTTTCAAGTGGGTGGAAGATGTGGGAGGGTTGATGGCGCTACTCCAAGGCGACTCGGTGCCCGAGGACACAAGCGCTAATAGTATTGCCCGGCTGCCTGCGCGGAGGCTGGACTAGGATTTTTTCTTGCGGTGCACACCAACATTAAAAATTCACTGGCATCTACAAGGAGTAGCCAGTAGGCTACATGTGACTCTGTGATCAATACGATTGGCAGGACGCCCGAGTTCGATACATGGCTCGACGGTATGAGGGATGTGTGGGGAAAAACGGCTGTGCTGATCCGCCTGGATCGAGCCGAAGAAAACAATTTTGGCGATTGCCAGCCTGTAGGCGATGGCATGAGTGAAATGCGTGTGTTTGTCGGGCCTGGCTACAGGATTTACTTTGTGCGCACGGGCATCACCGCTTACCTGATGCTGTGGGGGAGCGATAAAACCGACCAGAAACGAGGAATCAAGCGGGCAAAAGAGATTCTCGATGCCCTGAGAGGTCAATGACATGAGTAAGTCGACATTCAAACCAGAGGACATGCCGATCCTCGAGCTGGATACATCCGGCACCAGCGCCTATGAGGCTTCACGTTTCCTTGATAGCCCGGAAACCATCAGTGCCTATCTTGCGCAAAGCATGGCGTGCCATGACCCACACGTCCTTATGAAGGCGCTGGCCGAGGTTGCCAAGGCCCTGGGTGTAAACAAGGTTGCCGAAGCGGCGGGGGTGAATCGGGAGAGCCTGTATAAAACCCTGAAAGGCGGATCAAAGACACGTTATGAGACGGTCCAGAAGCTGATGTTGGCATTGGGCGTGGAACTGACGGTGCGACCGATTACCGCGACCACCCCTAAAAAAACGGCTGCCATCGGTACAGAGAAGCTGTATTGAAATGCGCATGGTCTTGTAGGAAATCGACCTCTGGTAGCGTAAGGGTTTCCCTATAACACTGTTTATATATCCAGTATTTGCGGGTCTTCGCGCTCATGAACCGAAAATGAGCGAAAAATGCGCCTCTGGCAAAAAAAAGCAACTCCGTTAGGTTGAGGTCCTCTCCTTCAAGAAAGGAGAGTTCTTAATCAAGTGAATGGAGTCACAAAATGAACAAACCACAAACCCAGACACCGCTTCGCCATGGTCGTG
>Ga0308161_1006047_pt1 | contig 10371 bp, 6 predicted proteins | sample PhyFR2_FD_201034 | JGI IMG/M metagenome (GOLD analysis project Ga0308161, IMG submission 201034) | Phyllosphere microbial communities from UC Gill Tract Community Farm, Albany, California, United States - DLSLF.R2 | ecosystem: Host-associated > Plants > Phyllosphere > Unclassified | place: USA...
GCAATCTGCTGGACAGCCAGGGCCGGCTTGCGCGCTTCGACGGCGCCGACCATGGCATGGTGCCGCGGCTGATGACGATTCCCGCCGGCGTGCTGCAGCGCGACAACCGGCTGGAGATCCGCATCCGCGCCGACCGCGCGCGCCGCGCGGGCGTGGCCAGCCCCTGGGTCGGCACGCGCGCCGAGATCCTGCCGCTCTACGAAAGCGACTACCGGCAGCGTGTCACGGGCACGCAGGTCGCGGTCATCATGGGACTGCTGGTGGGCACGGTGGCGCTGGCGCTGTGGTGGACCCAGGTCGACCCGACGCAGCCCGCGGGCCGGCGGCGCGAGCCGCTGTACCTGTTTGCCGCCGTGGCCGAATACATGTGGAGCCTGCGCGTGGGCAATGTGCTGTTTGCCCAGCCGCCGCTGCCGCGCTTCTGGTGGGACATCGTGTTCACCGAAGCCATCGGCGTCTGGATCGCGGCCATGCTGATGTTCAGCGCGCTGGCCGTGGACTGGCACGGGCGCTTTTCCCGCGCCGCGCTGGAACGCGCGCTGAAGCTGCTGCTCGTGCTGGGCATCTTCTGTGCAGTGGGGGCGCAATGGGGCCAGCTGTGGCTGCTGACCCTGTGGTACGCCGGCCTGGGCGTGGTTTCGCTGTGCTTCGTCGCCGAATACAGCTGGGCGGCGCTGCGCCGCGGCACGCGCCTGCACCGGCTGATTGCTGCGGCGCTGGTGTTCAATGTCTGCGTCGGCGTGCGCGACTGGGCGGTGTTCCGGCTGCAGATGGCGCATGGCGGCAACTCGCTGATGCGCTATTCCTCGCTGCTGTTCGGCCTGCTGCTGATCTACATCGTGCTGCGGCGCTTCCGCGAGGCGGGCGCAAAGGTGCGCGAGCTGCTGGCGACCATGGAACAGCAGGTGGCGGCCAAGGAGCAGGCGCTGCAGGCCAGCTATGCGCAGGTGGAACAGCTGGCGCGCGAGCAGGAGCGCGTCAACGAGCGCACGCGCATCCTGCGCGACCTGCACGACGGCGTGGGTGCGCACATCAGCGCCGCCATCCGCCAACTGGAATCGGGCAAGGCGCGCCACGACGATGTGCTGCTGACGCTGCGCGACTCGCTGGACCAGATCAAGCTGTCGATCGATGCCATGCATCTGCCCGCGGGCGATGTGACCGGGCTGCTGGCCAATCTGCGCTACCGCCTCGAGCCCAAGCTGAGTGCGGCCGGCATCGCGCTGCATTGGGATGTCGACTGGATCGCCCCGCTCGCGCGCCTCGATGCCGCGGGCATGCGCCACCTGCAGTACATGGTGTTCGAGTCGCTGTCGAACGTGCTCCAGCATGCGCGCGCCAGCGAACTGCGCATTGCGGCCAAGGCGGGCGGCACGCGCGTATGCATCCGGATCGAGGACAACGGCCAGGGCTTCGACACCGCACGGCCGCGGCGCAACGGGCTGCTGTCGCTGCAGGACCGCGCGCGCGCCATCGGCGCCACCCTCGGCATCGAGAGCATCGCGGGCCGGACGGTGGTGGAAATCACGCTGGGCTGACGCCCAAAACTCAGGGTTTTCCCTTACATTCCCCCGGGGCAATGGCAGCCACCATCTTGCTGGCAGGCGTTCTGGCCTTATCGTCGTGAAGCCGGCGCAGGCATTGCTTCGCGCCGTGCATGCATTCTTGCGGGGGCCGCTTGCGGCTCCGCCCCCTGCCCGCCCGCATACCTGCGGGCGGCAAGCTTAGGAAACCATCCATGACCCATCGCATCGTGATCGTCGGCGGCGGCGCCGGCGGACTGGAGCTGGCCACGCGGCTCGGCCAGCGCCTGGGCAAGCGCCGGCAGGCCGAAATCATCCTGGTGGACAGCCACCTCACGCACATGTGGAAACCGCTGCTGCACGAAGTGGCTGCAGGCTCGCTGAACCAGTCGGAAAACGAGTTCAACTACATCGCCCAGGCCAAGTGGAAGCACTTCCAGTTCCAGATCGGCCGCATGTGCGGCCTGGACCGCAAGGGCAAGACCATCGAGCTCGAGCCCTTGCTCAATGAAGACGGCAGCCAGGCCGCGCCCGCGCGCCGGCTGGCCTATGACACGCTGGTCATGGCCATCGGCAGCGTGACCAACGACTTCGGCACGCCCGGCGCGGCCGAGCACTGCATCTTTCTCGACGCACCCGAGCAGGCCGAGCGCTTCCACCGCCAGCTGCTGGCCAAATACCTCGCGGCGCATGCCGGCAGCGACACCCAGGCCGAGCTGCGCATTGCCATCGTGGGTGCGGGCGCCACCGGCGTCGAGCTCGCGGCCGAACTGCGCAATGCCGCGCAGCAGCTGTCCGATTACGGGCTGGGCAATATCGCGCCCGGGAATCTGCACATCACCGTGCTCGACTCGGGCAAGCGCGTGCTGCCGGCGCTGCCCGAGCGCATCAGCCGCGATGCGCACCAGACGCTGGAACAGCTTGGCGTGCAGGTCGTCACCGGGGCCGCCGTGGGCCGCGTCACGGCCGAGCAGCTTGAAACCAAGGACGGCCGCGTGTTCCCGGCCAGCCTCAAGGTCTGGGCCGCTGGCATCAAGGCACCGGATTTCCTGCAGGGCCTCGACGGCCTGGAGACCAACCGCATCAACCAGCTGGTGACGCGCACCACGCTGCAGACCACGCTCGACGACGACATCTTCGTGCTCGGCGACTGCGCCGCCTGCCCGATGGACGACGGCAGCGGCAAGAACGTGCCGCCGCGCGCCCAGGCCGCGCACCAGCAGGCCTCGCTGCTCGCGCAGTCGCTGCCGCGGCGCCTGCGCGGCGAGCCGCTGCCGACCTACCGCTACCGCGACTATGGCTCGCTGGTCTCGCTGTCGCGCTTCTCGGCGGTCGGCAGCCTGATGGGCAATCTGATGGGCACGGTGAAAGTCGAGGGCTGGCTGGCGCGCATGTTCTACATCTCGCTGTACCGGATGCACCAGGTGGCGCTGTGCGGCTTCTTCCGCACCGGCCTGCTGATGCTCAGCGACCGCATCGGCCGGCGCACCGATCCGCGCCTCAAACTCCACTGAACGCTGCGGCTTGCGCTTTCACGCACAATCGGCGGCATTCCGTTTCCGCCGATTTTTTGCGCCATGACTGCTGCTGACTACGCCCCTCTTCTCCAATCCGGCAACGACCTGGTGGCCCAGGCCCAGGCCGTGGCCACGCAGGATTTCGCGCAGGCGCGCGCGCTGTGGCAACAGGCCGGCGCCTTCTTCGCCAAGGCGCACCAGGCCGACCCCGACCAGCATGCCGCGGCGCTGCGCCTGGCCCAGGCCTGGATGGCCGAAGCCCATGCGCTGCAAAAGGAAGGCTCGGACCATGCGGCCATCATGTGGACCAATGCCGCCGCCCAGTGCGAGCGCGCGTTCGATCTCCAGCCCGACCATGCACCCACGGCAATGATGGCCGCAAGCTGCCACGCCTGGGCCCAGAACCAGGATGCCGCGCAGGCGTGGGCGCAACTCGCGAAGCATTTGCAGCAGCTGGATCTGGACGAGCCGGCGGAGCCTGCGCCTTAGGCACTCACACTCTTCAACAGGCGCAGGGATCAGCTCAAAACCCGTTCGTCCTGAGCCTGTCGAAGGATGGACGGCCTGCCCGATAAACAACCCAGCCGTTCCTACTGTCCCTGCAACGCCCCCTTGATCTGCGCCACATTGCGCAGCATCGCCGTCGGCCCGGCGCTGCCCAGCAGGTACCAGCCCTTGGGATCGAGAAACACCACGCGGCCGTTCTTGCCGGCCTGGGTGGCGCGGATCTGCGCGTTGTCGAACAGCTGCTTCGACGGCACCACCGGATGGCCGTCCTTGTCGGCCTGCGTGCCCGTACCGGCGTTGCGGTCGATCACATAGATCCACGCCGGGTCGAGCCGGGCGATGTCTTCCATCTTCATCGGCACGCCACGCGGCTTGGACGGGTCGGCGGGAATCGCCGGCTTGATGCCCAGCACATCGTGCAGCAGGCCGAAGCGCGCGCCCGGCGGCTGGGCGCTCAGGTTGCGGTTCACGGCCAGCACCAGCAGGCCGGGTTCGGCCTGGGCCGCCACGGCCTTGAGGCCGTCGACTTCACTGCGCACCTTCGCCATCAGTTGCTGCCCCTCGGCCTGTTTGCCCCAGAGGCTGGCCAGCGTATCGACATTGCGCTGCATGCCGGCCAGCAATTGCTTGTTGTCGACGCTGAGATCCAGCGTCGGCGCGATCTTCGACAGCACGTCGTACTTTGCTGCCGAGCGCCCGGCCACCACGATCAGATCGGGCTGGATGCGGCTCAGCGCTTCATAGTCGGGGATGAACAGCGAGCCTGCGGGCTGGTACTTCGCATCGGCATACGACTGCAGGTACTCCGGATACTGCGCCTGGGCCACGCCGGCCACGGGCAGTTGCAGCGAGTGCATCACATCGAGTGCAGCCAGGTCGTAGACCACGACGCGCTGCGGCTTGAGCGGCACCGTGGCCGTTCCCTTGGCGTGCTGCACGGTGATGGTTGCGGGCTGTGCGGGTGCGGCAGCAAAGGCCGGTGCCGACAGGCCCCAGGCGGCGGCCGTGAGCGCAATGGCCAGGCTGCGGCGCGAAGTCATGAAGTTCATGGGTTTCCTTGGGTTGGGAAATGACAACGCCGCGCAGCATCGACTGCGCGGCATCAGGGCCATGGCGCGCGGCTTAGAACTTTACGTTCATGCCCAGCCAATAGCGGCGGCCGTCCTGCACGGTGTCGTAGTTGATGCCGTCGGAAATCACTTCCTTGTCCAGCAGGTTGTAGATGCCCGCATACAGCGTGACGGTCTTGCTGAACTTGTACGAGCCGCCCAGGTCGAGCAGCGCATAGCCCTTCTGCACGAAGGTACCCGACGAGGCGCCGCCCGAAGTCATGCTTTCCTTGCCGCGATAGGCCAGGTTGGTCCAGCCGTTGATCTGGCCGGTGGGGTTCCAGTCCAGGCCCACGTTGAGCAGGTGGCGGGGCAGCTGGTTCAGCGGATTGCCGGCGAATTCGCCGCTCTTTTGCTCGGAGGTCGTGAAGGTGTAGCTCGAGTTCAGGCGCAGGCTGCGCGTCAGGTCGGTGCCCAGCGTGGCCTCGAGGCCGCGCGTCATCGCGCGGTCGACGTTCACATTGGTGGTCGGTGCGCGGCCCGAAGAGTTGAGCGGGCCGCAGCTCGGGCAGGCAATGCGCGTGATCTTGTCCTTGAATTCGTTGTCGAAGAGGGTCACGCCGGCCGTGGTGCCGTTGCCGCCGTCGAACAGCACGCCGATTTCCGTGGTCAGCGAGGTTTCGGGCTTCAGGTCGGGGTTGCCGTAGATGTCGCCGCCACGGCTCGACTGGCCCCAGTCGCCCAGGGTCTGGCGCAGCGAAGGGGCGCGAAAGCCGGTGGAGACGCCGCCCTTCACGGTCCAGCGCGGATCCACCGTCCACACGCCATACAGGCGCGGGCTGACCTGGCCGCCGGCCTGGCTGTCGTGGTCGTAGCGCACGCCGCCCGTGAGCGCGAAGTCGTCGCGCAGGCGCCATTCGTCCTCGGCAAACACCGCGTACTGGTGGCGGTCGGCGGTCGAACGGGTCGAGCCGCGCAAGGTATTGGTCGTGGTGTCCTTGAGATCCTGCGCGTTGAAATACACACCGGTGTTCAGCAGGTGGCGGTCGCCGAGCGGAACCGTCCAGCTGCTGTTGAACACCGTGTTCTTGATGGTCATGTCGCGCGCGAGGTTGCGCGTTTCTTCCTGCTGCAGATAGCTGTCCGAGCTGGCCCAGCCAAAGCGGCCCTTGTGCTGCAGCGAGTAATTGTCGCGCTCGAACCTGCGGTCGCTCAGGGCCGCGGTCGGCGCCAGCGTCATGCCCGGCGTCGAGACATAGTGCTGCCTGGCCGTGCCCAGTTCCAGCAGCAGGTCATGGTCCTTGTTGGGCGTGAGCGCGAGCCGCACGTTGACCGCGCGGTTGTCGTAGTCGTTGTAGCCGTTGAGGATGCGGTCTTCCTCGCGCTGGTTGTAGTTGCCGTAGATGCTCAGGCCCAGCAGCTCGTCCTGGATCGGGCCCGAGAGGTAGAAGTTGCCCTGGTAGGCATTGCCCGAGGACGAACGCTCCTGCAGCGTCGCATCGGCGCGCAGCGAGCCGCTCCATTCCTTGGCGACCTTGCGCGTGATCACATTGATCACGCCGCCCATCGCGTCCGAGCCGTAGAGCGACGACATCGGGCCGCGCACGACTTCGATGCGTTCGATGGCTTCGAGCGGAGGAATCCAGCTCTGGTCGGTACCGGTGCTGCCGTTGGTTTGCGTCTCGCGCGTGCTGGAGCGCTTGCCGTCGACCAGGATCAGCGTGTAGTTCGCGCCCATGCCGCGCAGGCTGATGTCGTTGGAGTTGTTGTCCGAAGGCGTCAGGATCACGCCAGGCACGTCGCGCAGCGCATCGTGCAGGTTGGTATAGGCCTTCTTTTCCAGTTCCTCGCGCGTGACCACGGAAATCGATGCCGGCGCTTCCTTGATCTGCTGCTCGTAGCCGGCCGCCGTCACCACTACGGTGTCGAGGCTTTTGGCCTCCTGGGCAGCAGCCATGCCGGAAAAACCGGTGGCCAAGATCGCGGCGGCAAGCGTGGGAGACGAGGGGCGGGACAGGAGCATTTTCGGGGTCGGGGAAATGGAATGAAAGCGACTTCTCATTGATGAGAATCACTCGCATTATTGTTTACCGTTTGGCAACCATGGCGACATACCCCTAAGCCATTGTCTTTCGGTTGACAATTGGCGCCGTGTATGCAATTGCGCGTTAACCCTTAGATCGTCATAGGGAGGCCCACCATTGCGGCAGTTGGGCCAGCAGGAACAGCAGCAGCCCGATGGCGCCGCCCACCACAGTGCCATTGATGCGAATGAACTGCAGGTCCTTGCCGATATGCAGCTCCACCAGCTCAGACAGCTCGCGCGCGTCCCAGCGCTTGACGGTATCGCTGATGTGCTCGGCGAGGAACTGGGCCATGTCCGGCGCCAGCGTTGCCGACCAGCGCTCGAGCCGGGCATTCATCGACTGGCGCAGCGCCGCATCGGCGGCCAGCGATTGGCCCAGCCAGCGGCCCATGGCCGCAGCCTTGCGCGCGATATGCGAGTGTTCATCGGCAAGGTCGGCCTGCAGCCGCTGGCGCAGCTGCGTCCACAGCGCCTGCAGGTAGCCGGCCAGCTTTTCATCGTGCAGCAGGTAGTGGCGCAGTTGCTCGGCTTTGTCGGCAAAATCCGGGTCGCTGTGCAGCCGTTCGATGAGCCGCGCAACGGCCACATCGAGCGCCTCGCGCACGCGGTGCTCGGGGTTGTGCGCGATGTCGTCGAACAGGCCTTCGAGCGCCTGCGCGATCAGCTCCGCGCCCTTGTCGCCCAGCCAATCGCTGGGCAGCATCTTTTCCTTCAGCGGGTGCTCGCGCTTGAGCCATTCGATGATGCTGGCGGCAATGAACTCCCGGGTGTTGGCGGTCTGCATGATGGCGGCAATGCGCGCCAGCACATCGTCGAGCAGCACCTGGTGGCGCCCGCCCTGCGTCAGCGTCGTGAGAAGCCCGGCCGCGGCGCGCGACAGGTCCACCTGCGACAGCAGCGCGCGCAGCGACTGCGTGAGAAAACGCTGCACCTGGCGGTCCTGCACCATCTCGAGCGCCGCCAGCGCCAGCCGCGCGACCTGCCGGCCCAGCAGCGCGGCGCTGCCCGGCGCCGTGAGCCAGTGGGCCAGCCACTGCGCCGGATCGTGCTTGCGGATCAGCGCCAGCAGCGAGGCCGGATCGAGAAACCGGTCGCGCACGAAATGCGCGAGGTTGTCGCCGATGCGGTCCTTGTTACGAGGAATGATGGCGGTGTGGCGGCCGACCCAGTACAGCGGAATGCGCCGGAACAGCGCCGTCACGGCAAACCAGTCGGCCAGCGCGCCGACCATGGCCGCCTCGGCCACGGCCTGCAGGCAGCGCACCCAGAAGTGCGGCGGCAGAAAGCTGGTGACGACAAACACCAGCGCCACGGTGAGCAGCAGGGCCAGGGCCTTGCGCTTGGCGTGCTTCAATTCCAGGGTCTGCGCTTGCATGCGGGGCTGCTCCCATCGTGGCCGATGGCTGCAACGCTAACATGCTTTGCGGCATACCTACACCGCGGTGCGCAGCGGCGTGCGGCTGGCCCAGGCCTGGGCTGCAGCGCGTTCGGCGGCCTCGGCCCCCGGCGCCGGCGCGGCCTGCTGCGCCAGGATGGCGGCGCGCAGGCTGGCATCGAGCGGCGCCGCATTGCCGGCCGGCCGCGCCAGGAAGGCCTCCTGCTCGGCCGGCGACAGCAGCGCCGCAGCGGCCTGGACATCGTCCACCAGATCATGGCGGAAGTTGTGCCGGTTCTGCGCAATGAAGGCCAGCGCCTGGTCCAGCGCCTGGTCCTTGGCGCGCTGCACGCGTGCCCCGCCTGCCAGGAAGGAGCCGATCTCCAGGTCGCCATGCGCCACCGGCATGGCATGCAGGCCGGCCGCATGCAGCTTGCGCTGGTCCGCAGCCACGGTTTGCGGGAACTGCGGATTGCCCGACAGCCAGGTCAGGAGCGGCAGCAAGGCCGGCGCATGGTGGTCCGGGGGCCCATGCAGCACGGCCTGGGTGCGCCCGCGGTCGGCATACACCATCACCAGCGTGCGCGCATAGGTCTCGCGCAGCGCCTCGCCGCCGAGCCCCGAGAAGATCGCCTCGGTGGGCAGGTTGCTGCCCACCCCGCCGTCGGTCCAGCGCTGCGCCTCGAACTTCACGTCCGCAAACAGCACGGGAATGCCCATGGTGATGCGTCCCGCCAGGGCCAGCGGCATCTCGGGATAGGTTTGGTGGGAGAAATACACCACGCGCTTTTCCGTCTGGTTCCAGCCCGTGACCACCAGTTCCTTGAACCGCTCCCGATCGAGCTGGCGCAGCAGATGCAGGTCGCCGAAGGTCAACATGCGGCCGGTGCGCGGCAGGCTGAAATCCGGCGTGCGCAGCAGTTCCAGGCGCTGCTGTTGCGCGGGCGTGAAGTCTGCCCATTGCGGCTTGTGCGTGATCTCGCGCCAATGGCCCTGGAGGTATTGCGCCGCCGACAGCGCCGTCATGCGGTCCAGCGTCTGCACGGCCGCCCCGGCATCGAAGCCCAGCGTGCCCAGCTTCACGTCCGGGTAGTTGTGCCTGAAATCCCGGGGCGTCTTCAGCAGCGACAGGACCTCGGTCCCGTTCAGCAGTTGCTGGAAGTCCCTGGCCGAGATGCCCGCGGCCAGCACGATGGCCGTCATTCCGCCCACCGAGTTGCCCGCCACGCGCTGCAACGCCGACAGCAGGCCCAGGTTTTCCAGCGCGCGCAGCGCGGGCGCGTTGGCCACGCCGCGCGCTCCGCCGCCGCCCAGCACCAGGTTCTCGATGGCCGGTGCCGCGCGCAGCATCAGGATCCGGCCCGAAGGCAGGGCCTGCAGATGGGGCGCGGGATCGGCCATCGGCAGCAGCGACAGCGCCACCTCCCGATGGCGCCCGACCCAGTCCCGCGCCCGGGCTGCTGCGGCCTGGTAGCTTTCCCAGCGCACCGTGTGGTCCGCGCTTCGGATCATCTCGCTGTGCACCGGATACATGCTGTCGGCAACGACATCGCGCACCATGGCCGCGGCGCGCGCCGCAAAGGCCTGGCGCTGCGCCGGCGGCACCTGCTGGCTGGCCTCGTTCATGGACGCCGCCAGCGACGCCGCGAGCGCCTCCTGCTGGTTGATCAGCTGCGCAGTGTCCAATGCGCGCGGCGTGGGCGGCGTGGCAGACAATGGCCGCCGCGCGCGTGCTGCCGGCAGGGGCGGGACTCCCGGGGACCCCACCCCGGCTGGCACGACAGTACTCATGCGGTTCTCCCGGCGCCGCTGTGCGCGGGCGCCTCATGCAACGCGATCGCCGCGCACACGCCACGGATGCGGCGTGCCTGGCGCAGGCTGTAGTCGAGCCAGTCCAGCACGGACGCCTGCGCGGCCCAGTCAGGATGCCAGCGGCTGAGCACCACCACGCGGTCGGCGCCGTCCAGGCTGCAGACCAGCGCACGGCCGTCGATCACCGCGCGGTTGATGTGCAGCAGCGTCGATACCAGGGCTTGCCGCAGCGTTCCGTGCAGCGCGGCGGCATCCCAGACAAAGGCCTCGAGCACCCAGTGGTGGCTGCGCGGATGCAGCGCAATGCGCAGCGGCAACTGGTCTTCGAACAGCAGTTCCTGCGCCGCGATGCTGCCGGGTGCGCGCCCGGGCTCCAGCGCCCGCATCCGCTCGCTGAATGCCTGCGCGCAGACGCAGCCGCGCGCAGGCGCGGCGCCGCTTTCTGCGGCCATGTCGGGCCCCGGCGCCGCGGCGTGGCCTGCGGCCAGCAGCGCGAACTGGT
>Ga0308161_1006048_pt1 | contig 10369 bp, 5 predicted proteins | sample PhyFR2_FD_201034 | JGI IMG/M metagenome (GOLD analysis project Ga0308161, IMG submission 201034) | Phyllosphere microbial communities from UC Gill Tract Community Farm, Albany, California, United States - DLSLF.R2 | ecosystem: Host-associated > Plants > Phyllosphere > Unclassified | place: USA...
TTTCACGACGATCAGTAATAGCAATTTCTGTTGGGCACTTGAATACCACTTCGCCATCTTGTGTTTTAAAAGTATGAACTGGCAAGCCTTCTACAAGACCACCACCTTCAACACCACGAATTGCTGCACACCAACCATGCATATCAAAAGCATTTGTTAAACGAGTACCGAAAGCATAAGCAGCATTCATCCACAAATATTCGTTGTGGTTTGCACCCGAAACATCTTCAGCAAAGTTAAAGCCTTCTGTCGCTGTACCTTCTTTTGGATGATAAGGAAGACGACCAAGCACATGTGGCAAGGTTAAAGCGACATAACGAGAATCTTCACTGTCACGAAATGAACGCCATTGAACATATTCAGCAGTTTCAAAGATTTTTGAAACATCTCTAGGACGATCAATGTCTGTAAATGATTCAAGACCTAAAATGCTTGGGCTAGCGGCTGAAATAAATGGCGCATGAGCTGCTGCTGCAACATGAGAGATTTGCTCAAGCAAGTACATATCAGAAGGCGTGCGATCAAACTCAAAATCACCAATCAGTGCTGAATATGGAGCACCACCAAAAGAGCCATACTCTTCTTCATAGATTTTTTTGAATAAAGTGCTTTGATCGAAGTCTGTAGCACCTTGGAAATCTTTGACCAACTCTTTTTTAGTCGTATTTAACATACGAATTTTAATGAGAGGATTAGAAGGTGTTTCTTGACAGAAGTAGTAAAGACCACGCCAAGTTGACTCAATCTTTTGAAATTGTTCATCATGCATGATCTGACTTAATTGATTTGAAATCAGCGCATCAATTTCTGCAATACGCTTATCAATTGATAAAGTCATATTTTCAGAAACTGTAATTGTTCCAGCCATCACTTCTTTGGCAAGTTCACCGATTAAGCTTTTTGCACGCGAATGTTCTTCTTCATTTCGGGCAATACGGCTTTCTTCAACAATCGAATCTAAAAGATTAACTTGTTCATTTTCAACAAGTGGCATTGCTGCGGATTGAGAATTATTCATGATCAGCCTCCGCGCTTAATTTACGGATCTGATCAGTACTCTTAAGAACTTCATCAAGCAAGTCTTCCAAACGCTCACTGTTAGAAATCTTATTTCTCAAATCAGTTAAACGCTCACGTGCTTCAACCAATTTCTTTAATGGGTCAACTTGTTGAACAACATTTTCTGGGCGAAAATCTTCCATTGACTTAAATGTTAAATCAACTGCAATTCTCCCGCCCTCTTCTGTCAGCGTATTATCTACTTGAAAGGCGGCTCTTGGAGACAACGACTCCATAACTTCATCAATATTATCTAAATCAACATTGATGAATTTTTTATCTTTTAATTTTGTACGCTCAAGCTCAGATGCTGCCGAAAAATCACCCATTACACCAACAACAAATGGTAGCTCCTTCGATTCCTGATTATTTAATTAAAGGGTCAAAAGGCGAACTTTTTGATTTATTAACATTGGCTACAGGGGCAGTTTTTGGTTTAACCGCAGTTGCTTTTGCTGGAGTTGCTACTCGTTTAGTTGCTGTTCTGGAAGAAGTGACTCTATTGCGTGTCACCGTTTGTTTTTTATAACTTCTTCTTTCGTTATCAACCGAACCACCTTCTGTAGCTGCCTTAACATTTGAAGTATCAGGCGCAGGCATTGAAGTATGAATATTTTCAATTAACTGTTTAGCAGGTGGATAAGTTACGTCGTTGCTTAAATAACGCATTTCTTGATTTCGCATTTGCTGTAATGAGTTATTTGCAATGCTTACACCAGATAAAAATAAAACATCTGTTATTAATGAACCGCGTATATTTTGACTTTGCAATTGACTTGCCAAATTCAATGCTTTAACCGGTTGATTGGTTTGATAAAATCGCATGGCTGCTTTAGCTAGTAAATCATTTTTTTGAGTCGTATTATCACTATCACAAACTTGCTTAAAAATGTTCAATAGCTCAGGGTCATTTTGACCTTCCGCTAAGGGGTTCTTTTTAATACAACTTTTTTTAAGTTTTACAGGCTCTAGTTCTGCTGCTTGAGCACCTGATAGACCGATAATGTTTCCAGTCAGAGAAAGTATCAAAATACTTCGTTTCAACACAACTTTCATTCCTCTGTTTTCTTATTTATTCAAGGCTTTACCGAAAAGTTAATATCCTTAAAACATTAAAAAATCAGTCTAAAAACCTTATATTCAAAAAATTTAGACGCAGTTTATCATATAAACAAACATATTTTATATAAAAATCATATCAACTTAAACTAAAAGCAAATAGTTAAGATGCTTATAAAATATAGCTTAATAAAGTTATTCTTATAAAAATATAATATTGTTATTTTTTGTAATTAAAAATAAGTTACTGTTTTTTATAGATTAAATAAAAATTAAAACTAAAATTAAAATCATCATAAATATCACTTAGTTAAGATTTATGAAACATTTTCTTAAAAATATTTTATTTAATAAAAAAGATAAATAAATTAAATGATGGTAAAAGATCCATTTCAAATTTATGAAACTAGAATCTCGGTATAAATAAAAATCGACTTGTCAAGACTAATCTGTCTATTTGGTATATTTTTTATTTCAGTTTTTAAACCACTATCTCTCATCAAAAGAGCGGTGGCTTTTATACTGGCTGATCTCGTAAAGTTTTTAGTATCACTGGTATTGATGACGTGTAGCTGGACTTTTTAATCTACTTAGATTCTTAAGAGTCAGTTCGTGATTGAAGTAAATTCATATGAATGTATTACTTTTAATTAAAAGTACTCACATACTGCATCTTTATAGCAAATTTAATTTCTTTTAAAGTATACATTAATATCCACATCCTAATGATTTCCAAAATGATGAAACAGAATTTAGCTGTTGTTTTATTTTCAAGCTTTGCTTTAAGTGCTTGTGCCAAATCAACAAATAATACAGAGGAAGGGCAAACTGCTACAGCTAAACAAAATCTCTCATCAGAGCAACAAAGGAAGTTGCAACTACTACTTGATAAAACGAAAAAGGATCTTGTAGAGATTAAAGGTGGAACCTTTATGATGGGGGATTTTGGTGAGCAAAAAAGTCCAGATAAATTACCATACGATAGTGATGCTGATAGCAAACCTTTACATAAAGTCACTTTAGACAATTATGCATTAAGCACAACAAAAGCAACTTATGCTGACTTTGATATCTACACAGAAGTTACTGGTCAAGAAAAAATTGGGAAGTTTGATAAGCTATCAATTCAAGATCGAATTCCCACTTCAGCAGCAGGAGTAAATTGGCAACAAGCGCGAAACTATTGCCAATGGTTAGGAAAACAATTTAATTTAAAAATGGATTTACCGACCGAAGCACAATGGGAATATGCAGCAAGAAATCGAGGACAATACATTCTTCACCCTACAGACAACGGTAAAATTGATAATGGTAGAAATGTTTGGAGTTTTGAACAGCGTCAAAATCAACAAAATAAATTAAACGCTTTTAGAAATATTCCTGAGTTATTAAAATTTCCTGCAACCCCTTTAGGCCTTCATGACATGATTACCGATAATTATGAGTGGATGCTAGATTGGTATGATCCTCAGTATTACAGCAAATCTCCAGAAAATAACCCTCAGGGTCCTAAAACAGGAACTCTTAAGGTTGTACGTAGCTCAATTCCTTCTGAAGGACAATCTCTACAAATGTTTGGAGGTTTCACTTTTAACAGACAGGCTATTCACCCTATAGAGGATCCTAAAGCTGCTAAAGAGGAATTAACAAAGAAACATCATCTTGACTTAAACCAAAATAATTCTGTCAGATGTGCAGTTAATTATTAATAGTTTGATCAAGCAAATATATAATTAAAATTTATATATTTGCTTTTTCACAATTCCATTGCGCAAGAACATTCAGATTACTCACTATCAGAGTAACATCTTCTGAATCACTTTTTATTGCTTTTCTAAAGCTGTCTAAAATATTATAAATAGGAAAATAAGAAAAATTTATTACATAAACTTCTTGAAATGATCACCCTCTAAAGAAGTTATATTATTTCTATAAGCAAATAACAAAACCTCTATTTATATCTATTGCCACTCCCACTAAAATAATCATATCACCACTCAATTACATGATTTTTAAATAAGATGATTAAACAAAATTTAGCAATCATTCTACTTTCGAGTATTACGTTAACTGCTTGTGCAAAATCAACAAATAATGCAGAGCAAGGGCAAACTGCTATAGCTAAAAAAAATCTCTCATCAGAGCAACAAAAGAAGCTGCAACTACTACTCGATAAAACCAAAAAGAATCTTGTAGAGATTAAAGGTGGAACTTTTATGATGGGGGATTTTGGTGAGCAAAAAAGCCCAGATAAATTACCATACGATAGTGATGCTGATAGTAAACCTTTACATAAAGTCACTTTAGATAATTATGCATTAAGTGCAACAAAAGCGACGTATGCTGATTTCGATGTATATACAGAAGTTACTGGACAGCAAAAAATTGGGAAGTTTGATAAGTTCTCAATGAATGAGCGAGTTCCCACTGCAGCTGCTGGTATCAATTGGCAACAAGCCCAAAATTATTGCCAATGGTTAGGAAAACAACTTAATTTAAAAATGGATTTACCGACCGAAGCACAATGGGAATATGCAGCAAGAAATCGAGGACAATACATTCTTCACCCTACAGACAACGGCAAAATTGATATTGGTAGAAATGTTTGGAGTTTCAAACAAAGACAAGAACTAATAACAAAATATAAAGCTGATGAGAAAATACCAGAATTGCAACAATTTCCGGCTACCCCTTTAGGGCTATATGACATGATTACTGATAATTATGAGTGGATGCTTGATTGGTATGACCCACAGTATTATAGTAAATCTCCTGAAAAAAACCCTAAAGGGCCTGCAAAAGGAACTCTTAAAGTTGTACGAAGTGCAGAACCATCTGATGGGCAAAATTTACAAATGTTTGGCGGATTTACCTTTAGTCGCCATGCTATTCATCCTGTAGAAGATCCTAAACTATCTAATGATCCTGATATTAAAAAATATAACATAGACTTAAATCGATTTAATTCTGTGCGATGCGCGGTTAATTATTAGAAATTTGATTAAGCAAATATATAATTAAACCTTATATATTTGCTTATCCATTATTCCACTATCTTGATCAAAAGGCGCCAAAATATTCAAGTTACTCGCTATTAGAGCAACCTCTTCTGAATCGCTCCTAATTGCTTGTTGTATCTGGAGCTGTTTAAAACGTATATCGTCCTGATTTTTTACCAACATATAATTCAAAGAACCTGCTATTTTTTTTGCTCCTTTACGATATTTTAAATAATCCTGAAGCCATGTATTAATTTTGGTACCGTGATATTCGATACCAGAATTTAAACAACGTATTACATCTTCCGCATACTTTTCATCACTTCCATAATTAAGAAAGCGAATAATATCCCCCTCTACCTTACCCAATTGATTTTCTGTAAGTTTTTTACCTTGTGGATGGATATGTTGAATCGTATTCTCCCACTCTTCAGTAGAAATACATGTCTTTAAGATATTAATCACTGCTGTTTTTCGTGTTGGAAAAAACTCAACTTTCATATCCATAAAAGCAATATTAAGATCAAAAATAGGAGTGGTCAGATCGGTCCAGTGTGATACTGCGTACAGGAGAATTCCTTTAGTTTCAGGAGTGGCATAAAGTAATTCTTTTTTTCCAGCACTCGAGTTAAGATTTTTAGCAGTATTCAAACGACCTTGATCAATATCAATTCTATTAATCCATTGGTTATAAATTAGAGATAGTTCTTTTACACTTTTCGTTAAGGCATGATTATCTCCAATACATAGCGCAAGGATACGAGAAGCTAACAAAAAAGCCGTTTCATTTATATATAAAAGTGTCTTAAATCCTGCATGGGCAACTTGGGATTTTATAAAACCAAGATAACTTAAAAAATGCTCCGTTCCTACGACAAATGATGCAACTCCTTTCGCTCCCACACCCCAGCACAAATGAGCCGCTACCAATATTTTAAAATTACCTGAAGTTTGATCATAGCCGATTTGAAATTGACCTTGGGCGCCAGCGCCTGCACTAACACCACCTCCTGCTGCAGCTGAAGCAATCGCAACAAATTCCCCTTCACCACTACCATCCCCCTTAGGCTTAAACCACTCTACCGCCCCTTTAAGTAAACCTTGTATTTGCACTCCAGCAAATGCATTAATACCTATACTGCCCTGATTCTGCGCATTTTCCTGATTATCACCAATTATTTTCAAACTTCCCTGCGCAGGCTGAAACATAGGTTTTTTATTATGATCTACCATTTGACTCATTGATCTTTCAGGAGGTCTTACCGCAGCCTTTATGACCTGAGTTGTGCCTTGATAAGAAATATCAACGGATAGATTACCAGCGATCCCTAAATTTGCTCCGGAAAAACCAGATATCTCCGCTCCAATTAAAAAACGGATTGTTCCTAAATCATAGTTATCGTATTCAAGTTTCCAGCCTGTTTCACACGGATAAAATTTACGCCACTCTTTCACTCCTTCAAATAATGTCCATTTAGTAGACATATCTCCAGAAGTCTTAATACTTACTCCTTTTGGCGCAGCACTTATTGACCCTTCACCACTTGCCCCAGCGACCATGCGCATCCATTGCGCTTCTTGGGTAACGGTAATATCCCTACTATTTTTGTATTCTTCTGCAATTTCGCCCCCCAAACCTCCTATTAGGTTATAAACAGCTTTCTCATCACTTCCAACATTCCCCTTTGCTGTCAAAAGTTGCTGTGAAAGTTTTTCAAAACTACTACGGATTTGTGCAGGTTGTTGTACTGTATATTGATTCGCAGTTACATCCACATTTGTCTGAGGATTTCGACGCTTTGCTTTTAACTCCTCATATTCAGTAACCTTTAAATAACGTCGTTTTAAATTATATTTAGATGCTTGTTCGTTTGTTTTACCCGTGCTCTCAACTATCCATACTTCTCTTAAATCAGCTCTTTGCTTAAATTCACCATTAATCTTTTCAATAGCCTTTTCCTGATTTATATTTAAACGCTTTTCCAATTCTTTAATTTCTTCCAAATCACGACTTTGGATTGCTTGCGTTAGATCCTTATTAGATTTGTGAACGTCCTTCACTGCATCAGACAATATCTTGGTTTTTTTATCAAATTCAGCATACACTGCAGGCGGCAAAACAAGCACTTCATTGGTACACGGATTAATAACTATAGGCGGTTTTTGTCTTGCACCCATATTTTCCTTATGATTAATATCAGGCTGAGTCACCGCTGTCGAAGTCGGAAAAATAATTTGATAAATAACTTGTTTATCTACACAAGTTATTGGCTCATACCATTCACTATTTTTTATAGTAGATCCTAAAGTGTATGTAACTCTACTCTTCAAATGTGTATAAGCTAATTGGGTATACCCTTTTTTATCAGGTGGGCCAGGTTTCAAATTAACCAGGGGTTTACTTTGGTCTTGAGCAAAGATTTGATAATCTACAATTGGAATCCCATTCCCTGCGCTATCAATAAATCTATATAAAGCATAGTTTTTAAACTTAAGATATTTTGTTTTTCTTACAATACGAGTATTCTTTTTTTTATATTCCTCATAAGACATATTAACTCTTTCATTTAATTCTTCTGCTAAATCTAAAGGAAAAGTTGGTTGTATTTTTGACAAATTAAAAAAGTTTTTTTGTTTAACTGATTTAGCATTTTTTCTTAGCTCTTCCAAATCTTTATTTGCTTTTCTCTGCTTGAGTTCATATTGAGCTTTTGTTAAGAAAAAAGCATTATTCTTAAGGCTTATGGAGTTTACTTCAACTATATTGCTTCCTTCAGCCAAAATAGGTTTTATAGTCTTTTTAGGGCTAAAAATAGTTTCATGCCCCTCAACAAAAATATGTAATTTTCCATTTTGATTTAATGGAATTGGTTTTGTTTGTCCTTTTGGGTTTGTAGTACCCTCATAAGTCTTTTTTGTTCCATCTTCACAGAAAAAGGTTATGCTGTATTTTACATTTGGTAATTCTCTATTTCTTTGGTTATAAAAGACTATTGTATATTCGAACGTAGTATAAGGAATCATTATATCTCTAACCTTTTGCCACTAGTTTATATTTAGAAGCATTTTCATCACTAATATGAATGGAAATTTGTTCTGAACCATCAGTTTCAAATCTTTGAGTTAAACCTTGAGCATTAGTTCGCCCCTTTTGCCGGCTACCATCCATTCTAAAAGCAATATACTCTACATTTTTCGCTGGCTTTCCATCTAAATCAGTAATTTCAAAAGTCAAATAATAAGGTTTATTTTCCTTCTTTTTAGGAGGAGTAACTTGTTCTCCCCCCATAAATAAATGTTGCCCTGCTTTCACCTCAAACTTACCGCCCGTGACAGGGAAAATACCCGAACCATTCAACTTAACTTGAGATCCACTTGCAGTCAGATTAATTTCAGTTGGACTAGTAATAAAAACCGTGTCTTCGGTTGAAGTAATATGTACGCCTTTTCGAGCAATCACATCTAAAGCATCACCTTGTGCCTGAATTTCCACTTTACCTTGACCAGCAAAAAGCCGAGCACCTTCTTGGGCGGCAAATAGACTTATTTTTTGACTCGCATGACTCACCATATTCTTTTGCGTACTGATATTAATGCTATCTCCAGCACTTTGAGTGAGCTGACCATTTGCACTGAGGTGTATATCTTCATTACTACTTATAGCAATACTTTTTGGAGAAGCTAACAGCATCACTGCCGATTGAAACTCAGCAGCCTTTTTAGGGTCTTCTTGCTTGAGGATTTCTAAGAAATTCTGAATATTCTCAAGCATATCTAACGGGTCAGTCTGCTGATTTTTAGCAACCTCACTGAGTGCCTTGGCATTGTTGAGACCGCCTTCTATTTGTTGTTTGGCCTCATTTGCATCAAGGTGTACACCTTGAGCTTGGTCCTGTTTGTGGGTGCTAACGAGTAAGCCACTGCCTGCTCTTAGCGCACCCCATTGGTCTGTTCTGAGTTCGAAACCTTCACCACGACCGTCACTTTCGACTTTATCTTTTGGATGACTTAAGTTACCCATGTTGAGCTGACTGGCTGCATGACTACTTTGTAGCTGGGCACTGATTTGCCCTGTAGTGTCGTCAAAACGAAGCTGGTTAAAGCCTTTACCATCAACTTCTTCAGAGCGGATGCCACTGAGCTTTTTAGTGTCAGGTAATTGGCCTTTCTGGTCGAACTGAGTTGGGTGACGTTCAGCTTCATGAATGCGTCCTACCACAAACGGGCGATCAATGTTGCCGTCAAAGAAATCGATCACCACAATCTCACCAACGCGAGGCAAGAAGCGTGCACCATAACCTGCACCTGCCCACGGGGTCAGCACATCTACCCAAGCGGAGTCGGTGTTATTGTCGTTACTTCCTGCTCCACCGCCATGATTATGGTCGTCAGTTCGGGTAAACAGGAAGCGGACTTTTATACGCCCCCATTGGTCAACATGGATACTTTCGCCTTCCAATCCCACAACTCTAGCGCGCTGCGGGTAAGCGGCTGGTCGGTGCTCAAAAGGGTGATATTCAGGAACAGTTTTAATATTTTTACGCGACAAGATGAGTTCATTACCTTGACGTTCAGTCTGGTCATTTAGCCTTGATTGAGTGTTTTGCCATTGGCTTTGACTAAAAAGTTGATTGATTTGCTGTTGCAAATCTTTAGGCAAATTATTTTGCAGATAGAAGCTTTTCTCAATAATCAAGAATTCTTTGTCTGATCCGCTATGCGTATCTATTTCTGGATGTTCATTCAATTCAAACCAATAACCGACTTGCGCATCACGTACCGTGGTTTGTGCATGGAAATATTTTGATTGAAATGCATAATAATCAGATAAATTTTGATTGAGTTTTTCTAACTGCTGATGACCCGATGCGGTGGCTTGGTCTTCCCCATTTAGGTCTTGCATCCAAGCAGGACTGACATGCCATGCATGTTCTAGACTTAAACTCGCATTATCCTGATTAATGCTATGAATATGCTTTGACTGAACACTTCCCATGCCTTCTTCTTGACTTAAAGCATCAGCCTGCCAGCGTTGCACATGCACGGCTGTAGATTGCAAGCTCCGAGTTGGCACAAGACTTGTCATACTGTCTTGTTGTTCAACAGCGCTACTACGATGATAACGGATATTTCTTCGATTTAATGCTAAATATGATTCATTATTATCAATTAAACGTAATTTTTGCGGTTGAATCTCATCCGAGCTATTAGTGACAAACAGCTGAGCTTCATCAATTAACCAGTTAATGCCT
>Ga0308161_1006050_pt1 | contig 10366 bp, 8 predicted proteins | sample PhyFR2_FD_201034 | JGI IMG/M metagenome (GOLD analysis project Ga0308161, IMG submission 201034) | Phyllosphere microbial communities from UC Gill Tract Community Farm, Albany, California, United States - DLSLF.R2 | ecosystem: Host-associated > Plants > Phyllosphere > Unclassified | place: USA...
TCGCCCGCCAGCATCATGTTCCGCTGATTCATGACTTCGCCTATGCCACGCTGGGCAGTGAGTCGGGCGAACAGCCGCTGAGTCTGCTGGCACAGCCCGATGGCAAAGCCTGGGGCGTGGAAATCTATACGCTGTCAAAAAGCGCACTCATGGCAGGCTGGCGGGTGGGATTTGCGGTGGGAAACGCCTCGATGATTGCGGCATTTAAAAAACTTCATACTCATAGCTACAGCACGGTATATGGCGCGGTGCAGGAGGCCGCCATCACCGCGTTGTCGCTGCCCGCTGAACAACTCAGCTTGCTGGCAGAGCATTACCACCAGCGGCGCAGAGTGATTTTAGCCAGGCTGGCAGCGATGCACTGGCCGGTACGCGCCCGTCAGGGCACCTTTTTCCTCTGGCTGGCAGCACCAGCTGGTTTCACCGGGGAGCAATTCGCCGCCCTGCTACTGGCACAGTGTCATCTGCTGGTGGCACCGGGTAACGGGTTTGGCGCAGCGGGCCGTGATTTTATTCGCATCAGCCTGACAACCGGGACGGAGCAATTACTGCAGGCGCTGGATCGCATCGACGAACTGAAACTGTTTAAGTAGCGCATCAGTATCGGGAAAATCAGTTCCAGATATAACCAGAGCACCAGCTGCAAGTCATTACCAAATGTTCAGACCCGTAAGCAGGCGTGAATAAGTTCACTATGCTGGGTTTGTCAGTAAATGCAGTTATTTCGGCTGAAAACTTGCAAAAACTTACAATCGTAGTCTAGAGTTTACCGGCTGCGGTTTCTGCCGCTTCACTTAAAAATTATTCGGCTTCTTATAGCTTTCATTTCCACGGTTTCTTCTGAACATTGTTTGCGGCTGCGAAAGCTATAAGACTCCTTCATTGATGCACCTGAGGAGAATATGGACACCAGAAACTCATCGTCTGAACACCCAAAGAAACATTTCTGGAACAGGAAGCCAAAAGAGCTGACTGTTGACGACATTACCGTAATCGACAACGACATGCTGAAGCGTGCAGTTGGCGCAGCTGCGTTAGGTAATGCGATGGAATGGTTCGACTTTGGCGTATACAGCTATCTCGCCGTGATCATCGGCAAAGTCTTCTTCCCGGATGCCAACAACGCGGTGCAGCTGATCGCCACCTTTGGTACGTTTGCCGCCGCCTTCCTGGTTCGTCCGATTGGTGGCCTGGTATTTGGCCCGCTGGGTGACCGCATCGGACGGCAGAAAGTGCTGGCGATGACGATGATCATGATGTCGATTGGTACATTCTGCATCGGTCTGATCCCGGCTTACTCTTCAATAGGCATCATGGCACCGATTCTGCTGCTGGTGGCTCGTCTGATTCAGGGCTTCTCAACTGGCGGTGAATATGGCGGTGCTGCGACCTTTATCGCAGAGTACTCTACCGATAAGCGCCGTGGATTTATGGGCAGCTTCCTTGAATTTGGTACCATCGGCGGTTATCTGATGGGTGCCAGCCTGGTCACGGTAATGACCACCGTGATGTCGAATGAGGCGATGATGTCCTGGGGCTGGCGCGTACCGTTCTTTATCGCCGCGCCGCTGGGCCTGTTTGGTCTCTATGTGCGGCTGAAGCTGGAAGAGACTCCGGCCTTCCAGCAGCATATGGAAAAACAGGAAGCGCTGGAGCAAAGCAAGCCGCGTCTTACGCTGATGCAGATGCTGAGCAAATACCGCGCGCCGATGATGAAATGTATCGGTCTGGTGCTGCTGTTTAACGTATCTAACTACATGCTGACCTCGTACATGCCGAGCTATCTGACTGGCGTGCTGGGACTGCCAGAGTTAAGTGGCCTGCTGCTGGTGATGGTAGCGATGTTCGTAATGATGCCACTGACGCTGCTGTGGGGTCGCTGGACCGACCGCATCGGTCGTCGTCCGGTAATTGCGTTTGGTGCGGTGGGTCTGATCCTGCTGGCCATCCCAAGCTTTATGCTGATCGGGTCCGGTAATATGTGGGCGGTATTTGGCGGCCTGATGATTCTGGGTGTATTGCACACCTGCTTCAGCGGCACTATGCCTTCGACGCTACCCGCGCTGTTTACTACCGATATCCGTTACAGTGCGCTGGCCATCGGCTTCAACCTGTCGGTTTCGCTGTTTGGGGGTACGACACCGCTGATTACCGCGTGGCTGGTGGATACCACTAAAAACAATATGATGCCGGCTTACTACATGATGGGCGCGGGCGTGATTGGCCTGCTCACTATCCTGACGGTACGTGAAACGGCCCGTCAACCGCTGACCGGTTCATCTCCTGCGGTGGCGACCAAAGCGGAAGCGCATCGCCTGATCGACAAGCTGCGTAAGCGGCATAAGCCATCAGCGACCGCCGCGAAATAACTGTTCTGACACCCTGCCCTGCAGGGTGTTTTTTTATCTGGAGTCCGATCTGTTTACCCAGCTGATTTTACTGCCCTGAAACGCGCCACTTTCGCCCGATTGCCACATAGCGCCATGCTGCACCAGCGACGGCGATGGGCTTTGGTGCGATCGTAAAACCAGAGTGTACAGGCGGGATGTTCACAGCCACGGACTCTGCTGAAGTCCTCCTGCGCCAGCAACATCGCAGCCTGTTCCGCAACCTGTCCCAGCCGCTGCATCACACTCTGGCCCGCATAGACCCGCCTGATTTTTAAGGCGCCCGGCTCCCCGGTCATTTGCAGATGGCTGGTCGCTTCACCCAGCCAGGCGTTCAGCGTCTGAATATCAACGCCCTCTCCCGCTTTGTGCTGCTGTACGTTGTCACGAATGATCTGCCGTAGCTGACGCGCCGCCTGCAACAGCGCACCCGGTTCATACTGCGGAGCCGGGGCGTCTGGTGCCAGTCCTGCCTGATGTAGCCAGGCTTCAACATCCTGATCGGTTTGCCAGAAGTCGTGCGGCTGGCCTTCCACGATGGCCACGGTATTCATGAAATCCAGCGCCGGATGATCGGCCAGAAACCACGGTCCCTGGGCGGTTTGTAATTGCGTTTCCGCCATGATATTGCCTCCCTTGTTAAATCTGCTAATGCCACTGTAACCGACAGAAGTCTATTTGAGTAGTTACACCGCACTTATTGTAACCATTATAAATTGATTTGACAGGTTACATTCTGGCTGCATAATGACTCTTCGTAACCACATAAACACCATTTATCCAGTTACAGGAGTTCAGCATGCGTGATCAATCCATTTCGTACCGTTACCAGCAGGCCGATGGCGTCAATATTTTCTATCGCGAAGCAGGCGATCCTTCCCTGCCGGTACTGCTGCTGTTGCATGGTTTTCCCACCTCTTCACATCAGTTCCGCAATCTGATCCCGCTTCTGGCCGATAAGTTTCATCTCATCGCACCCGATATGCCGGGCTTTGGTTTCACTGAAGTGCCTGCTGAGCGTAACTATTCCTGGACCTTCGACGCGCTTGGCCAGACGCTGACCGCCTTTGTCGATGCACTGGGACTGGAACGTTATGCGATGTATGTTTTCGACTATGGCGCACCTGCCGGTCTGCGACTGGCGCTGGCTTACCCCGATCGCGTCAACGGACTGATATCACAAAACGGTAACGCCTATCTGGAGGGATTAGGAGAGGCCTGGGCGCCGGTCCGCGCCTACTGGGACGATCCCAGCGAAGAAAATGGTCAGGTGATCCGTGACGCCATCCTGACGCTGGAAGGAGTGAAGTGGCAGTATCTGCATGGAGTACGCGATCCGCAGCAGATCGCCCCGGAAACCTATACCCTGGATACCCTGCTGATGGAGCGCCCCGGTAACAAAGATATTCAGCAGGCACTGTTTCTGGATTACGCCAGTAATCTGAAACGTTATCCGGAATTTCAGGCGTTCTTTCGCCAGCAGCAGGTGCCAACGCTGGTGATCTGGGGCAAGCACGATCCGTTCTTTATTCCACCGGGCGCCGTGGCCTGGCAGCGCGATAATCCACAGGCGGTGGTCGAGATGCTGGATAGCGGCCACTTCGTGCTGGAGACGCACACGCATCACATTGCGTCGCGCATCCGCGAGATGTTCAGTGGCGACTGACCCGCTGCGCGCAGAGGCAGGCTATTCAGCGCTGCCTCTGCAAACGTGCAGGTCATTCATTGCTAAAGCGGCCGACGGTACTGGCCGCGCCCAGCGCATGGCCTTTCAGTTGTGCAACCAGCTCTGCCTGGGTTAACCCCGCTTTCAACTGACCCACCGGCAAATCGGTGGCGATCAGCACAAAGTTATAGTGATGCAGACCACTGCCTGCAGGCGGGCAAGGGCCATAATAGTGCAGCGTCCCTGGGGTATTTTTTCCGCCGGTGTAGTCCTTGCCCTTTGTCAGCGCGCCCTGCGCAAACGACGAGCGGCTTACGGGAATGTTATAGGCCACCATGTGGGTAACGCCGAGCCCTTTGGCCCCGACCGGATCGGTCATCAGAAGAGCCAGACTGCGGGTGCCCGCCGGTATCGCAGACCAGTTCAATTCGGGAGAGATATTCTCACCGGTACAGGAAGGATTACTTTTATTGGCACCGGCAAACTTTTTATCCAGTAGCGCATTATCGCTGAAGTCTTGTGATTGCAACGTAAATACCGACGCCGCCAGCGTGGTCATTGGCAAAACGGCCAGCACCGTTGCGCAGAGTAATTTTTTCACCAGCCACTCCTTATCAGATTACTCAAGAGATTATGTTCCGTATGGATTGCGTCACTGCCTGATTACTATAACGGCTTTAACGCGATTGACCCGACTGACCGCCTGTTCAGGGGTAAGGAAACGGCAAATTTATGATCTCCGTCGCGCTGGCTGACAGAGCTGACGCGTTGCCCTGTGACGCATTACCCGATATAAGTTAACGCCTCTGGCTGAAGTTTCGCCTGAATCATCGTTACTGTCACCGATAAGTGGACACTATGCAGATTGAAGATCTCCGGATTTACGTTGCTGTAATGCATGCTGGCAACTTTACTGCAGCAGCTGAGCATCTGATGCTATCGAAACAGTATGTCAGCCGCCGCATGGCCGCGCTTGAGGCATCATTAGGGGTACGACTGCTGATCCGCAATACCCGTAAGCTGTCTGTAACCGATGCAGGTTTACTGTTCGCGCAACATGCTCAGCGCATTCTGGATGAGATTCAGGAAGCGGAACTGGCAGTGTCAGAGCAGCAGCAGGCGCTGCGCGGTACCTTTCGAATCAATCTGCCGATGTCCTTTGGCATGAGCCACCTCTCTCCCCTAATCGCCGAATTTCTGAGCCACCATCCGTCATTGCAGTTTCATATTGAGCTGGCTGACCGCTATGTCGATGTGATTGGCGAAGGCGTTGATATGGCGATTCGCATCGGTACGCTGGCTGATTCCACGCTGATTGCCCGTCCGCTCGGCGAGCTGAAGCGGGTTATCTGCTGCAGCCCCCGCTATCTGGAACAGGCTGGCACGCCGCAGCAGCCAGAAGCGTTGCTGCAACACGCCTGTCTGCGCTACGGACGTGAAGGTCAGAATGGCTGGGAATTGCAGGTCAATGGTAAACCGAAGTGGCTGGCGGTGCAGGGGCCGATGGTGAGTAACAATGGTGAGGTCCTGCGTGATGCCGCACTGGCAGGCTTAGGACTGGTATTGTTACCCGCCTTTATCGTTGAGACAGCCCTGCAACGCGGTGAGCTTGTGACCCTGCTGGACGACTATCTGCCGCCCCCGCTCTCTCTGAATGCGGTTTACCCGCAGCACCGTCAGCGCAGCGAAGTAAACCGCCAGTTACTGGCCTTTCTCCAGGCGCGTTTAGCGTCGTGACAGCACTAAAGTTTTTTTAATGCCGCAAAGACTCTGGCGACAGCGACGGCACCCGGATCAGACACGCCGTTGAGGTTAGCACTGTTGAGATAAGATGATCGGCCCGCTTTTGCTTTCCCCATGCTGGCGGTTGCATCACTGCCCTGCTGTGCCGCATCAGCCGCCTCTGCCAGCGATTTACCCGCCACCAACGCCTCGATGGCCGGTTGCAGCGCATCAATCAGCGTGCGATCTCCTGGTTGTGCCCCGCCATACTGCTTCATCTTCTCCAGACCCTGTTGCAGGGCCGCGGGCAGCGCATCCCCTTCGGCCAGCTGCTGCGCAGCAGCGGTGAAAAAGATCGCCATCAGTACGCCGCTGGAGCCGCCCATCACGGTCGCCAATCGCTCACCCGTCACCGCGAGCAGATCGGGCAAGACATTTAACGGCAGCTGATTATCTGCACATTCGCGCTGGATCTGACGTGCGCCAGCAGCAAAGGTCGAACCGGTATCGCCATCACCGACCTGCGCATCCAGTTTGTTCAGCTCGCTTTCGCTGGCGATCAGGGTTTCACAGATGCTGTTAACAAACGCAGCGACTGTGGGGTTATCTGAGGGTTGCGCCGGATGCGATGTTGCCTCTTTTGTCGCGTTTACCGGTTGCAGCGGTGCGATTTTAACCGCCTGAACCCAGCCGGTGACCTCAACCGGCGCGCAAATCGCCTCCTCGAACAACGGCGTCAGCGTCATGGAGGTGACGGAAAAGCCCTTCATGTCCAGCGCGGTCATCAGCGGAGCCGGGCCAATCAGATAATCACTGCCCCGGCTGAGCGGCGACTCAATCAGGTCCCGCGTGACCAGACTCATCTCCAGCGCGGACATGCCGCCAAGATTATTGACTAACAGCGCGCGTGGCTGGTCCTCACCCTGCATCACTTTCTCCAGCAGATGCTGCACAATCTGCTGACTGTTTTGCGTCTGCATGACGTCAACGCCCGGTTCGCCGTGAATCCCCAGCCCCATTTCAACGCTGCCGTCTGGCACCCGCTGGCCGGTCTGTTCATCCGGCAGATGGCAGCTTGAAAGCGCAACGCCCATGGTGGCGATAGCACGACTGGCTGCTTCTGCGACCTCGGTCACCGCCGCCAGGTCATCACCCCGCTCTGCGACGAAGCCCGCCACTTTATGCACCAGCAACGTGCCCGCTACGCCGCGTGGCTGAGGATTATCGGGCAACGCAACATCATCACCGACAATCACCATGTTGACGCTGAATCCCGCTTTGCGCGCTTTTTCTGCCGCCAGACCGAAGTTGAGTCGATCCCCGGTGTAGTTTTTCACAATCAGCAGACATCCCGCCTCACCGGTAATATTGATGATGGCGTTGTAAACCGCATCAACGCTGGGGGAAGCAAAAACATCGCCACAGACGGCAGCCGTCAGCATCCCTTTGCCGATAAAGCCGACATGGGCCGGTTCATGGCCTGAACCGCCACCGGAAATCAGCGCGACCTGCTGTTTTTGCCAGTCATTACGCATCACGATGCGAATGCGCGGATCGACCTGCAACCGGACCAGATTGCGCCACGGGCTGGCGTAAATCATGCCATCTAACGCGCTGTCGACGAGATCATCCTTTTTATTCATTACGAATCGGGTCATGTCTTCTTTCCTCATTGGCATGCGGGTTTGCTGATGACCCAGTGTTACATACCACTGACGACAGTGAGAAATCCATCTACAGGTTTGTGGCCTGATTTCAGACCTATTGCACGAAAACCTACGGGCACAGGAACGTTAATTTTTACTAATTCATTGATTTTTATCAAATGTCTTCACCTGAAACTGGGAGGTTCTGCGCAGAACATGAGCCGGGTATCACGGATGGTAAAAATTCTTTTGTTAACAGAGGATGTTTTAATGACCCAACGTATGATTTTCAATGAAACCGCCTGGTTTGGTGCTGGTGCTTTGCGCCATTTGCCGGAAGAGGTACAACGTCGCGGAATGCGAAAAGCACTGATCGTCACTGATAAAGCGCTGGTCGCGGCGGGTGCGCTGAAGCGGGTGACCGATCTACTGGCGCAACATCAGCTTGACTGGGCTGTTTATGATGAGGTGGTGCCGAATCCTACCATTCGGGTTGTGCAGCAGGGTGTTGCGGTATTCAGAGAGTCAGGTGCCGACTACCTGATCGCCATTGGCGGCGGCTCACCACAGGACACCAGCAAGGCGATCGGCATTATTATTAATAACCCCGAGTTTGAAGATGTCCGCAGTCTGGAAGGCGTCAGTCCCACCCGGCATCCGTGCGTGCCGATCATCGCCATCCCGACCACGGCAGGCACCGCCGCAGAAGTAACAATTAATTACGTCATTACCGATGAAGAGAATCGCCGTAAGTTTGTCTGTGTCGATCCCCATGACATTCCGAAAGTGGCGATTATTGATGCGGAGATGATGGCGAGTATGCCAGCGTCGCTGAAGGCTGCGACCGGTATTGATGCCTTAACCCATGCCATTGAAGGCTACATTACACGCGGTGCCTGGGCCCTGACCGATATGCTGCACCTCAAAGCCATTGAGATTATCAGCCAGTCACTGCGCAAATCGGTGGCGGGGAATATTGAGGCGGTTGAGCAGATGGCGCTGGGACAATATGTGGCCGGTATGGGTTTCTCCAATGTGGGTCTGGGTCTGGTGCATGGCATGGCACACCCGCTGGGCGCCTTTTACGATGTCCCGCATGGGGTAGCCAATGCCATTTTGCTGCCGAAGGTGATGGCATGGAATGCCTCAAGCACTGGCGAAAAATATCGCGACATTGCCCGCGCGATGGGTGTGAAACAGATTGAGTCATTGTCGCTGGATCAGGCGCGGGAAGCAGCAGTTGCCGCGGTGCGTCAGCTCTGTCGCGATGTGGGTATTCCCCGCTCGCTGCGTGAAGTAGGCTTAAAAGAGGCGGATATTCCTGCACTGGCACAGGCGGCGCTGGATGATGTCTGTACCGGCGGCAACCCACGTACGCCGGACCTGAAGGACGTGATGGCGTTATACCGCCAGAGTTAAAGCGCATACCCTTTAGTGATGCACTGCCGATAACTTGCCCGTCCTCGCTGGCGGGCTTTTTTACGTCATGGCAACGCTTAATCCGGGAGCATTCGCCAGAGGTTGTTGAGTCTGGCTGACGGCATCAGCCAAGGTTTTAGCCGCGTTTTTCCCGCCTGGTTTCAGCCTGAAATCGCCCGCGGTTACGGTGAAGGGCAGCGAGCGAACCAACGGCATGAGCCGATAATTACGAATGCGTAAAGTGCTTTGGTCAAATCAATACCTGTCCTACAGATTATTGCGTGAACTTCGTGCCTGCAGGCGGCAGGTCTGCCCCGGTCAACCTACTGTTATTCGGCTCAGCGTCCGGCTGCTGACCCGCAGTTAATTCTACGCGTTACCGAACTGGAACTGTGCACAGAGACCGACGGACTTATCATCAATACTTGTACAGAGCGACTGAAACAAAACGCCCTGATGAGTACGATTTGCTGATTGACTATTACATTAATGGAATTTTTTAGTCTTAGAGTGCGTTGAGAAGAAAACTCGTAATGTCAGAAGGCATACTCCCGATAAATTTTCAGATAGTTGAGGAAGTTATTGAGGGATATCTACCAATGCTGGATGTAATGCTTGAAATGGATAACCAATTCAATTAAGGAAAAAGCCCACGCAGTGGGCTTTAAATTTGCGTGATTATCACTTTCATCAAACTCATAAAAATAAAAACCGCATACAAAAATAATGAAAAAATTGAAAGTTGATAATAATTATCAATCCACTTCATGAGGCTTATATTAATACCTGCCAGAAACTCGCAAACATCACCATGATCTTTTGGCTGGAAAATTATTTTTTTACCCTTCCTAAGCCTTGAAAAAAAATAAGACATTCCAAATGAACCTAAAAAACCCATAGACGCGTAAAATCTATACAGTGGTGGCAATTCAAATTTACTATTGTGATAGATGGATAACAAACTTTTGTATTTTTCTTTATTGATTGAGAAAATAAAAAACTGTAGAACAGTAATAAAAAAAGGGACGACAGCACATCCTATCGCTACATAAAAAAGAATAATTATCATGCTATTTCAACCAAAGATCCATAAAATAATCGCTTGCTGAACTTGCAACAGTCCCACCGACTAATGAACCCACGGCAGCGCAAGCAACGCCTCCCGCACCAGCGGTAACTATGCCGACCGCAACGCAAACACCCATGCCAGCTGATGCACCCAGAGTGCCACCAGCCATGCCAGCGAATGTACTACTTGTAAATTTAGCATATTTTTTAAATGCTATTTTACTACAGTCCCCTTCTCGCCCTATCTTACAGGCATTGGCCACTTCATTTGTGGTACCTAAAAATGAAAAGCCTACGCCAATATACCCTCCGGACTTAAGAAAATGCGCCGCTTTGGCCGCATTACCCACATACCAGGAATAACCGGGAATGCCACCTAAGCCCACGGTTGACCATTCATGCACAATAGAGCGGCTGGAAAGGTTTAACGCACGCTTCATACTTTCATACTGCCGGAA
>Ga0308161_1006053_pt1 | contig 10363 bp, 5 predicted proteins | sample PhyFR2_FD_201034 | JGI IMG/M metagenome (GOLD analysis project Ga0308161, IMG submission 201034) | Phyllosphere microbial communities from UC Gill Tract Community Farm, Albany, California, United States - DLSLF.R2 | ecosystem: Host-associated > Plants > Phyllosphere > Unclassified | place: USA...
TCATCAGTAACCGCTTCGTTCAGCGACGGATCTGCCAGAAGGCGCGCCCCATCGCGTTCGACGATCTCGTCGGCAGAAGGCGGATGAACCCAGGCGGGGCTGACCTTCGCGCCTTCGAGGAGACGCTCGGCCTTGCGGCGCTGGTTGATGGGAACGACGATCGCGCTGACACCCTTCTGTCCAGCACGACCGGTACGGCCCGAGCGGTGAAGAAGCGTTTCGGAATTGGTCGGCAGGTCGGCGTGGATCACGAGTTCGAGGCCCGGGAGGTCGATACCGCGAGCCGCCACGTCGGTGGCCACGCAAACGCGGGCGCGGCCGTCACGCATGGCCTGAAGCGCGTGGGTGCGCTCGTTCTGCGATAGCTCGCCGGAAAGGGCGACGACAGAGAAGCCACGATTGTTGAGGCGCGCTGTCAGGTGGTTGACGGCAGCGCGTGTCGAGCAGAAGACGATGGCGTTGCGCGCCTCGTAGAAACGCAGCGCGTTGATGATGGCGTGCTCACGATCCGAGGGAGCGACCATCATGGCGCGGTATTCGATATCGACGTGCTGCTTCTGTTCGGACGCAGAGGCGATGCGCACCGCGTTCTTCTGGTAGCTTTCGGCAAGCTTGGCAATGCTGCGCGGAACGGTGGCGGAGAACATCAGTGTGCGGCGATCTTCCGGAGATTCCTCCAGAATGAATTCCAGATCTTCGCGAAAGCCAAGATCGAGCATTTCGTCTGCTTCGTCGAGCACCACAGCACGCAGCGACGACAGGTCGAGCGCGCCGCGCTTGATATGGTCGCAGATACGGCCAGGCGTACCGACGACGATATGGGAGCCGCGTTCCAGCGCCCGGCGCTCGTTACGGATATCCATACCACCGACACAGGAGGCGATCGAAACGCCGGCAAATTCATAGAGCCACTCAAGCTCGCGCTTCACCTGCATGGCAAGTTCGCGGGTTGGGGCAATGGCGAGAGCCAGCGGGGCCGCGGCCGCGCCGAACCGGTCGCCCTTCGTGAGCAGGGTCCGCGCCAGCGCAATGCCGAAAGCGACCGTCTTGCCAGAGCCGGTCTGCGCCGAAACCAGCGCATCCTTGTCGGCAAGTTCCGGGTCCAGCATGGCCTGCTGAACGGGGGTCAAGTCTTTATAGCCGCGCTTTTCCAACGCCTGCGCAATCGCAGGGGCGATACCCTGAGTGTCTGTCATCTACCGTCTTTCGGAATATGGATGCCTGCATTTGTCCCAAACGGACGACGCCACACAGGCCGTTGAGGGCCACTATGGCCAATTCATGTGGCGCGCTTTTACTGCGATTGCCCGCATTTGTACAGTGCGGGACGGTACGCTTGCCGATTTTGGCGCAAAGGCTTGTCTGGAGCGCGGCACGAGCACGCGTCCACAACCGTACCGCATGGTTCACAAACGGCATTGCATGGCCTTATCCTTTTCGCTAAGAGACCCGCAACCTGACAGCCCGGTCTTTCCGGGGGAAGCGGGGTGTGTGCTTATCTGCCGCTCGCGCGGCGCAGTGGGATGGTACTGGTCTAGGCTATGGCTCGCATTGTCATGAAATTCGGCGGTACGTCCGTCGCAAACCTCGAACGTATTCACAATGTCGCGCGGCATGTGAAACGTGAAGTGGATGCCGGCCATGAAGTGGCCGTGGTGGTTTCGGCCATGTCCGGAAAAACCAATGAACTGGTCGACTGGGTGCAAAACACGCCGAAAGTCGCCGGTGCCAGCGGTTCCGCGTCCTTTTACGATGCCCGTGAATATGATGCCGTCGTTGCGTCTGGCGAACAGGTCACATCCGGTCTTCTGGCGATCGCGCTTCAGTCGATGGGTGTGAATGCCCGCTCCTGGCAGGGCTGGCAGATTCCGATCCGCACCGACAACGCCCATGGCGCTGCCCGCATTCTCGACATTGACGGTTCCGATATCATTCGCCGCATGGGCGAGGGTCAGGTGGCCGTCATCGCCGGCTTCCAGGGTCTCGGCCCGGACAATCGCATTGCGACACTCGGCCGTGGCGGTTCCGATACCTCCGCCGTTGCCATCGCCGCTGGCGTCAAGGCCGATCGCTGCGACATCTACACCGATGTGGATGGCGTCTACACGACTGACCCGCGCATCGAGCCCAAGGCGCGGCGCCTGAAAAAGGTGGCGTTTGAGGAAATGCTCGAAATGGCGTCGCTTGGCGCCAAGGTCTTGCAGGTCCGTTCGGTCGAGCTTGCCATGGTGCACAAGGTTCGGACCTTCGTGCGCTCCAGTTTTGAAGATCCCGATGCGCCGGGCATGGGTGACCTTATCAACCCGCCCGGTACTTTGATTTGTGACGAGGATGAAATCGTGGAACAGGAAGTCGTAACCGGCATTGCCTATGCCAAGGATGAAGCGCAAATCTCGCTGCGTCGCCTCTCGGATCGCCCAGGCGTTTCTGCCGCCATCTTCGGCCCGCTTGCTGAAGCGCATATCAATGTCGATATGATCGTGCAGAACATCTCCGAAGACGGCTCGCGCACGGACATGACCTTTACGGTTCCCTCCGGCGACGCTCCCAAGGCGCTGAAGGTTCTGGAAGATAACAAGGCACAGATCGGCTTTGACGTGGTTCAGAACGAAACCGGCCTTGCCAAGGTGTCGGTCATCGGTATCGGCATGCGCAGCCATGCGGGCGTTGCCGCAAGCGCGTTCAAGGCGCTGGCTGAAAAGAACATCAACATCAAGGCCATCACCACATCGGAAATCAAGATTTCGATCCTGATCGACGGCGCCTATGCCGAACTTGCAGTTCGCACTTTGCATTCTGCTTACGGTCTGGATAAAAGTTGATTCTTGAACGTCAGTACACGTTATTCGATTCTTTCCGAAGAGCGGTATTCTGATGCAAGTGTCGCTTTCGGCTTGAAGGCCGGGGGCGGTACGCCATAAATTTGATTGAGCCTTTCGTGCCCGCCGCAATGGTTTGCACGATCGGCATTCGGGAGCATGCGCGATGAGAGACCTTTCCGCAGGTCCGCGTGTCCTTCTCAGGCGGCTTCGCGAAATGATGGCGGAGCATCTTGAGCCGCAGGAGCGCCTCGACCAGATTGTCCGGCAGATCGCCAGCAACATGGTTGCCGAAGTGTGTTCCGTTTACGTGCTTCGCTCCGACAGCATTCTCGAGCTTTACGCCACCGAAGGCCTGAACAAGGATGCGGTCCATCTTGCCCAGTTGAAAATGGGGCAAGGCCTTGTCGGTACCATTGCCGCTTCCGCTCAGCCGCTCAATCTTTCCGATGCGCAGGCGCATCCCGCTTTCCGCTATCTCCCTGAAACGGGTGAAGAAATTTATCATTCCTTCCTCGGTGTGCCGATTTTGAGATCCGGTCGCACTCTTGGCGTTCTTGTCGTTCAGAACAAGACCAGCCGAACATACCGGGAGGATGAAGTTGAAGCGCTTGAGACAACCGCAATGCTTATTGCGGAAATCGTGGCGAGCGGCGAATTGAAGAAAATCACCCGCCCCGGCGTGGAATTGGACCTGACCAGAGCGGTCTCCATCGATGGCGACGCCTATGGTGAAGGCATCGGCCTTGGTCACGTGGTTCTCCACGATCCCCGCATCGTCGTTACCAACCTTCTGAACGAAGACGCCGATACCGAAATCCGTCGCCTTGCCGAAGCCATCGGCTCGCTGCGCATTTCGATCGACGACATGTTGCAGCGCCGTGATGTCGCCACCGAAGGCGAGCATCGCGAGGTGCTGGAAACCTACCGCATGTTTGCCCATGACCAGGGCTGGGTGCGCCGTATGGAAGAGGCGATCCGCAACGGCCTGACGGCCGAGGCTGCGGTCGAGAAGGTGCAGAGCGACACCAAGGCGCGCATGATGCGCTTGACCGATCCGTATCTGCGCGAGCGGATGCATGATTTCGACGACCTGGCCAACCGCCTGCTGCGTCAGTTGATGGGTTTTGGTGGCAGGGCCCCAGACCACGAATTTCCTCTAGACGCCATCGTACTGGCGCGCGCCATGGGTGCTGCCGAGCTTCTGGATTATCCGCGTGAAAAGCTGCGTGGTCTGGTGCTGGAAGACGGTGCGGTCACGAGCCATGTGGTGATCGTTGCCCGTGCCATGGGCATTCCCGTCATCGGCCAGGCAACCGGCATCGTTGCGCTCGCCGAAAACAACGACCCGATCATCATCGACGGCGACGACGGCAAGGTGCATTTGCGGCCTGTCACAGACCTGCAGCGCGCCTATGAAGAGAAGGTTCGCCTGCGGGCTCGCCGCCAGGAACAGTTCCGTGCGCTGCGCGACGTGGAGCCGATCACGAAGGATGGCCAGAAGGTCAGCCTGAAGATGAATGCCGGCCTGCTGGTCGATCTTCCGCAGTTGGAAGAGTCCGGCGCGGACGGTATCGGTCTCTTCCGCACCGAACTTCAGTTCATGATCGCATCGAACATGCCGAAGGGCGAGGAGCAGGAGGCCTTCTATCGAAGTGTTCTGCGCCAGGCCAAGGGCAAGCCGGTGACCTTCCGCACGCTTGATATAGGCGGCGACAAGGTCGTCTCCTACATGCGAGGCCAGGAGGAAGAAAATCCGGCTCTCGGATGGCGCGCCATTCGTCTGTCGCTCGACCGTCCGGGCTTGCTTCGCACCCAGATGCGGGCGCTCCTGCGTGCGGCCTCAGGCGCGGAATTGAAGATGATGTTGCCGATGGTGACGGAAGTCTCGGAAATTCACGCCGTTCGCGAGTTGATGCAGAAGGAAGTTCAGCATCTTTCTAAGTTCAGTCACGCGCTGCCGCGCAAGCTGCAATTCGGTGTGATGCTGGAAGTCCCGTCGCTGATGTGGCAGCTCGACGAGCTGATGTCGGAAGTGGATTTCGTCTCGGTCGGATCGAACGATCTGTTCCAATTTGCGATGGCGGTGGATCGCGGCAACGCGCGTGTCTCGGATCGTTTCGACAATCTGGGCAAGCCGTTCCTTCGCATTCTGCGCGACATCATCCGGGCTGGCGAACGCAACAACACCCCGGTGACGCTCTGCGGCGAAATGGCAAGCAAGCCATTGTCTGCTATGGCGCTGATCGGGCTCGGTTTCCGATCGATTTCCATGTCGCCAACGGCGATCGGTCCGGTGAAGGCGATGCTGCTTGGGGTCGATGCCGGGCTGCTGGCGGAAGAGTTGAATGCGGCGCTCGATGACAGCAAATCATTGGAAAGTACGCGTGATTTGCTGGTGCGGTTTGCTTCGACCCATTCGATCCCTATCTAAGCACGATTATAAAAAGTGGAGTATGTGACAGGTGGCGAAGCTTCCCGTCGAGAAAATGCGTGAGCTTGAACGCCGCTTCGGCGAGATCGAAGCGCGTATGTCTGCAGGCCCGGCCGCGGATGTCTATGTCAAGCTTGCGTCCGAGTATTCGGAATTGCAGCCCGTGGTGAAGACCATTCGCGAATATGAGAAGGCCAAGGCTGAGGCTGCCGATCTGGAAGCGATCCTGTCCGACAAGACGATGGATCGCGACATGCGCGAACTGGCCGAAGCCGAACTGCCCGATCTCTCCGAACGCATCGAAGCGTTGGAGAAGGAGATGCAGATCCTTCTGCTGCCGAAGGACGCGGCGGACGAAAGAAGCGCGATCCTTGAAATCCGCGCAGGAACCGGTGGGTCCGAAGCCGCGCTCTTTGCCGGCGATCTCTTCCGCATGTATGAGCGTTTTGCCAGCGGCAAGGGCTGGAAGGTGGAAGTGCTTTCCTCGAGCGAAGGGGAAGCGGGCGGCTTCAAGGAAATCATCGCGACGATTACTGGCCGCGGCGTGTTCTCCAAGCTGAAATTCGAATCCGGCGTTCACCGTGTTCAGCGTGTGCCGGAAACCGAAGCGGGCGGGCGCATTCACACGTCTGCGGCAACGGTCGCCGTGTTGCCGGAAGCCGAAGATATCGACATCGAAATCCGCCCGGAAGATATCCGCATCGATACGATGCGGGCATCCGGTGCCGGTGGTCAGCACGTCAACACGACCGACTCCGCTGTCCGCATCACCCATCTGCCGACCGGTCTCATCGTCACTTCATCGGAGAAGTCGCAACACCAGAACCGTGCCAAGGCCATGCAGGTTCTGCGCTCCAGGCTTTACGATATCGAGCGGCAGAAGGCCGACAGCGAGCGCTCCGCCGACCGTAAGAGCCAGGTCGGTTCCGGCGATCGCTCCGAGCGCATCCGCACCTACAACTTCCCGCAGGGTCGGGTCACCGACCACCGCATCAACCTGACGCTCTACAAGCTCGATCGCATGATCGAAGGCGATATAGATGAGTTGGTCGATGCGTTGATTGCCGATTATCAGGCGGGCCAGTTGGCTCAGCTTGGCGAGCAGCAGTGAGCGTCGAGACGACCGTTCAAGCTTTGGTGGCCGATGCGAAGCGGCGCCTCGCTGTTGCGGGCATTGCTGATCCTTCGACGGATGCGCGGATATTGATCGGCGACGTCATTGGCTTTTCTCTGACCGACTTCGTGCTGAAAGGGTCTCGGCCCATTCATCCTGATGAGGCAAACCGGATCGAAGAACTGATCGCGCGGCGGGAAAGGGGAGAGCCCGTCCACCGCATCCTGGGACACCGCGAGTTCTATGGTCTGGACTTTCTCATATCAGCCGGGACGCTGGAGCCGAGGCCGGATACCGAAGTGCTGGTCGAGGCGGTGTTGCCGCATCTGCGGGCCGTGGTTGCGCAAAAGGGCGAGGCACGCATTCTCGATATGGGGATTGGCACGGGTGCCATATGCCTGTCGCTCTTGCATTCTATTCCTGAAGCCACGGGGGTTGGCAGCGATGTGTCGGCGGATGCCTTGGCAACCGCATCTCGCAATGCGGAAAGATTTGGGCTTGAGACGCGGTTCGAGACGGTGGAAAGCGATTGGTTCGACCGTATTTCCGGGCGCTTCGACATAATCTTGTCAAACCCGCCTTATATTAGAACAGATGTCATCGATACATTGGATCGCGAGGTTCGCGAGTTTGATCCCTTGATCGCCCTGGATGGCGGTGCGGATGGCCTTCTCCCCTACAGAGTTATAGCTGAAAAAGCAGTGGATTTTCTCGAAAGTGGTGGAGTGGTCGGGGTCGAAATAGGCTACGATCAAATGGCAGATGTAACGACCATATTTGCATCGCAGGGATATGATTGCGTGGACCGCGTCAAAGACTATGGCGGCAACGATCGCGTATTGATATTTCGCAGATAGGTCCAAAAAACAGCTGCGGGTGTTTTGTTCAAGGATATTTTGCAAAGCAAAAGAAAAGGCTTGGATTTCCGCAGGAAGCGGGCTAGTTTGCGGCCACATGCCGGGTGGCTGAGGGCGAAATAAGATTCGTCAGGGTTTGGATCAGTCCCGAAGCGGGTTCTCTTGGAGAACTCTGAAAGGCTGGGCATTTCCGGCATGTGATTCAGGAAACTTTGTTCGCAAGCGGCTAGATGCAGCATATGCGCATCAGGTCGGCAAACGCGAAGTCTTGTCTCTTGTGAGAGCAGGACGCGTAATGGTCGCGGTTCAGGAGAGGGCTAATTCCTTGCCGGGCCGCATCGAAAAACGATAATTGTCAGCACAACAGAATTCAGGTGAGCAATTGATGAGGCCAGGACAGCAAAACAAGCGCGGCCGGGGGCGTAATAACAACAACAACAATAATAATGGCGGCGGAAACAATAACAATTTCAACCGTAAAGGTGGAAATCCGCTGACCAGAACCTATGATAGTTCCGGCCCCGATGTGAAGATTCGCGGCACTGCCCAGCATATTGCGGAAAAGTACGCCGCGCTCGCACGTGATGCTCAAAGCTCCGGCGACCGCGTCATGGCGGAAAACTACCTGCAGCACGCCGAACATTATAACCGTATCATCGCATCCGCCCAGGCGCAGATGCAGGAACGCTTCCAGCGCGACGATCGGGGCGAATACGGCAATGACCGTGACGGCGACGATATGGACGGCAATGACAATGACGACGTCGTCGTTGTGCTGCCCGTCGCGCATGAGCAGAACGAACAGCGCGCGCAGCGTCAGGACCAGCCCGAACGTCAGGAGCGGCCAGAGCGTCAGGAACGTCAAGATCGTCCGGAGCGCGGTGAGCGTCGCGATCGCCGCGAGCGTCCAAATCGCCCTGAACGTCAGCCGCGCGAAGCGCAGGCCGAAGAAGGCGCGGAAGCCGTTGCCGCAGCACCCGTTGTCATCGCGCCGGTTTACGATGCAAGCTCTGCACCGCAGCCCGTGATCGAAGGCACGCCGAAGGAAGTGGCTGTTGAAGAGGAAGCCCAGGCTGAAGCCGGTGCAGGCGAGCGCGCACCGCGCCGCACGCGCAGCACCAGCCCGCGTCCTCGCCGCCCACGCCGTACGGCAGGCGCCGAAGAGGCAGAAGGCGAACAGCCTTCCGAATTGGAGAAGGCTGCCGAGTAAGGCTGCTCTTTCACATTGAGAAAAAGAAAAAGCGATGGGTGAAAATCCATCGCTTTTTTGTTGAGATGCCGAGAGCATCCTACAGGCCCGAAAATCGGATTCGATTTTCAGGAAGCACGACGTGTCGATTCAAAAAGGTAAAGCGCCACGCATCGGCCCAACACTTGGTTTGATATTAGGGTTGGTGTGTCGCAGTCACGCGTTACGCAAACGCCCTTGCATCAGGTCGATAACCGCGCGGGCGGCTTCCAAGACGTTGGTGCCGGGGCCGAAGACCGCAGCCACACCGTGGTCCATCAGGAACTCGTAGTCCTGACGCGGAATGACGCCGCCGACGATGACGATGATGTTCTCCGCGCCCTTGGCCTTCAAAGCTTCGACAAGCTGCGGCGCAAGCGTCTTGTGGCCCGCAGCGAGCGATGACATGCCAACCACATGTACCTTGTTCTTGACCGCGAGATCGGCCGCTTCCTCAGGCGTCTGGAAGAGCGGCCCTGCGAGCACATCAAAGCCGATATCGCCGAAAGCGGATGCAATGATTTTCGCGCCGCGGTCGTGCCCATCCTGGCCGAGCTTGGCAACCATCATCCGTGGCTTGCCACCTACGCTGTTCGACAGTTCGCCGATCCGGTTGCGCAAGGTGGCAAATTCCGGATCGTCTTCATAGGCGGCGCCGTACACATCGTGGACGACTTCCGGAACTGCTAAATGATCTCCGAAGATTGCGCGCATGGCGTCTGAAATCTCGCCGACGGTTGCCCTCGCACGCGCTGCTTCGACAGCTGCTTCAAGCAGATTTCCTTGTCCCGTGCGTGCAACGTCCGAAAGCGTCGCCAAGGTCTTTTCGACGTAATTCGGGTTGCGCTGGCGTCGCACGGTTTCCAAACGCTTGATCTGTGATGCCCGAACCGCGGAGTTGTCGATATCCAGAATGTCGAGCGGTTCTTCATTTTCCAGACGGAACTTGTTGACGCCGACGATGATCTCTTCGCCGCGATCGACGGCGGCCTGGCGCTTTGTCGCAGCCTCTTCGATCAGCCGCTTCGGCAAGCCGTCATCGACGGCCTTGGTCATGCCACCCAGCTGCTCCACCTCTTCGATGAGAGCCCAGGCTTTTTCCGCAAGCTCGTTCGTCAGGCTCTCGACATAGTAGGAGCCCGCCAGCGGATCGACCACCTTGGTGACACCCGTTTCGTGCTGGAGAATGAGCTGGGTGTTGCGGGCAATGCGCGCGGAAAAATCGGTCGGCAGCGCCATCGCCTCATCGAGTGCATTGGTGTGAAGCGATTGCGTGCCGCCAAGCACGGCGGAGAGCGCCTCATAGGCCGTGCGGATGACATTGTTGAACGGGTCCTGCTCCTGAAGCGACACGCCGGAGGTCTGGCAGTGCGTGCGCAGCATCATCGAGGATGCCTTTTGCGGTTTGAACTCCTCCATGATCCGCGACCAGAGCAGGCGGGCAGCGCGAAGCTTTGCTGCTTCCATGAAGAAATTCATGCCGATGGCGAAGAAGAAGGAGAGGCGGCCAGCGAAATCGTCGACGTTCAGCCCCTTCTTCAGAGCGGCCCGCACATATTCGCGACCGTCGGCCAGCGTGAAGGCCAGTTCCTGCACCAGCGTCGCGCCGGCTTCCTGCATGTGATAACCGGAGATGGAGATGGAATTGAAGCGCGGCATTTCGCGCGCCGTATATTCGATGATGTCGGCAATGATCCGCATCGAGGGTTCCGGCGGGTAGATGTAGGTGTTGCGCACCATGAATTCTTTGAGAATGTCGTTCTGTATCGTGCCGGAAAGCTCGGCGCGTGCGCATCCCTGTTCCTCACCGGCGACGATGAAGGAAGCGAGGATCGGGATCACTGCGCCATTCATCGTCATGGAGACCGACATGTCCTTCAAGGGAATGCCGTCAAACAGGATCTTCATGTC
>Ga0308161_1006056_pt1 | contig 10359 bp, 7 predicted proteins | sample PhyFR2_FD_201034 | JGI IMG/M metagenome (GOLD analysis project Ga0308161, IMG submission 201034) | Phyllosphere microbial communities from UC Gill Tract Community Farm, Albany, California, United States - DLSLF.R2 | ecosystem: Host-associated > Plants > Phyllosphere > Unclassified | place: USA...
TATATCGACCTGCTTTAGAAACTCAGCTATTGGCTCAAGCTCATCAGCATGGCGAATCTTTGGCGAAGGTAGCTCATCAAATTGCGATGATGCCCACTCAGCAGTCTTCTCAGATTTTAAAATCATTTACTGAGCAGGATCAGGCCAAAATCCTTGAGATGGCTTACGATGATTTATATCTTCAATTTACGAGCCGTAAAATAGAAGAAAGCGTTGCTCAGCCGCAGTTGCGTCAGCTTTTAGCTTTAAGAAGTCAGATTGATTTAGACAAACAGCGTCAAGAACCTAAAAGACCAACAAAAGAGCCAACTCAAGGTCACAATGCGCGTAATCTTTCAGTCAAAGCAGGCGAGGTTCAAGGAGACAAGTTTATCGAAATTGGTCATCGCCAAGCCTACCATGACTTAATAGATCCTCAAGGCGGATATCGTGCGGGAACTCAATTACTCTTTTTAAATGGCAATGCACAGTGGCGAGATGACCATTTAAAACTAGAACGTCTTGATCTGCTAGAAGTAAATTCTTATAACCCGATTCAACCTTTTAAAACACCGCTGAGTTGGGGATTTAATTTAGGTTGGCGTCAGGAAGCGATTCATGATGGTACTTTTAGTGAAGAAAAACAGCATGGTGTAGCGAATTTTAATGCTCAAGTCGGATATAGCTTTGCTGACTATGAGCGCAAACATGTTTGCTATGGGCAACTACAAACCTACCTACAAGCAGGCTCAAATCTAGATAAAGGATGGCGTGTGGGAATGGGCCCAACTTTAGGTTGTATGAATCAGTGGTTTGAACGCTTCAACTCTGTGGTGCAAATTGAATTGCCATATTGGGAAGACCAAAATCAATGGAATTTAAGAGTTAATACCCAGTGGCAATATGTGATTAATAGTAATAATACCATTCGATTAAACTGGGATTATGAACAACAAAATCATCAAGACTGGATGAAATCAAGTCTAGGATATGTTTGGTTCTTTTAAATAGTCTTACGAATTAGAAAAAGAGAGAAATGAATGAGATCATTTCTCTCTTTTTTGTTTTAAGAAAAGATTATTTCTTTATCGCATTCAACACAGCATAGGCGGCTTTAATACGCTCTTCATTTGGAATGCGTTTATTGGTTAGCATGACTAAACCAATATTTTCTTTAGGAATAAAGACAACATACGTTCCAAAACCATTGGTTGAACCCGTTTTGTGGTAAATCTTAACGGAAGGCTCTTTAGAAATAGCAGTGACTTTATTTGATTTCATCACGATTTGTTCAGAATTACTGTCTAATAAAGTTTGTAAAGGTGCTGGATAAGCGAATTCTTCCCAACCTAATGCTTGATACATCGTGCCGACTTGATAGAAGCCTTTGTGAGTTTCATTAATTGCGCGTTGGATATCGGTTGGATATTTTTGTGGATTTAAATTGGCGCTTATAAAATTAAGCATGTCTGGTAAGGTAGATTTAACGCCGTAAGCAGGGGCATCTAATGGGCCAGGTGTTACACGGATAGGCTGATTTTCTTGGTTATAGCCAAATGCATAGTTTTGCATTTGAGTTTTAGGCAGATTTACATAACTCTGTTTTAAATGAAGAGCCGGAAAAATTGTATTTTCTAAGACTTGGTCAAAAGGTTTATTCATAGACAAAGCTACAACCTTTCCAAATAATCCAATGCTTGGATTTGAATATTGTCTGTATTCACCGATTGAATTTTTAGGTTTCCATTCTTTGAAAAAAGTTAAAACCTGAGTGTCTGTTTGTACTTCATCTGGAAACTGTAAGGCGAGGTTACCACTGGTATAGGTTGCAAGCTGGAGTAAGGTAACTCGATCTATGGGCGTGTTTTTTAGCTCTTTCCAATATTTTCCAGGCGTGTCTTCAAAAGAGAGTGTTCCTTTAGTTTTGGCATATCCACCTGCTGTAGCGGTAAATAATTTACTGACTGAACCTAGCTCAAAAATCGTATTGCTATTTACCGTTTGCTTGTCTTGAACAGATCTTAAACCATAATACATTTCATACTTTTTATTATTTTGAATAACACCAACGGCCATACCAGGAACATTATATTTTTCTAATAAAGGTTTAAAGTTTTGATCTACCAGTTTTTTGATCTCTTGTTCTTTTGATGTATTTGTATTGCCCGCATAAATTGAGGTATTAAAAATAAAAAGAGAAGGAAGAAGTAAATAGGAAATTTTTTGGAATCGCATGATTAACTCATAAATCATTTTAAAATGAAGATGAGTACTTTTATAACAAAAATCACATGATTTAATTGTTATGTTTTATAGAACTAGTGCAGAGTTGAGATATAAAAAAAGCCCAACTGTTGGGCTTTTTACTTGTCATTAGAGATAACTTAGTAACTCTCAGGCACAGCACTCAAGAACTCACGACGTGCTTCTTTATCAGTTTTAAAATCTCCGATAAATGAAACGGTACGTGTGGTTGACTCTTGTTTACCTACACCGCGCATCATCATACACATATGTGCTGAATCGATAACTACAGCTACACCACGCGCTCCAGTCACTTCAGACACAGCTTCTGCAATTTGCTGAGTTAAATTTTCTTGAATTTGCAAACGGCGAGCAAACATCTCGGTAATACGCGCAAATTTAGATAAGCCAAGAACTTTGCCTTCTGGTAAATAGGCAACATGAACACGGCCATAGAATGGGAGAAGATGATGTTCGCAAAGCGAATAGTCTTCACCGACGGCAGTCAGAATGTTTGCGTACGATTGCTGCATTGACATAAGGCGTATAAATTTACTCTATTAGACAAGCTCGGCATTGTATCAGAAACATGACCTGATGTTCATAACTCGTCGCACTATATTTATCCTGTTCGGCGCGCATTAGATAAATGGTGAATAAATTTCATGTTTTTTATCGTTAATAGTCAATTATTTGAGCATGAAATGTGCAACTAATATGGGTAAGTTATAAATGATCGCCTGATGGCATCATATTTGCAAATATGCCGTACTATAGAGCATAAGGATAAAACATGTCAGAACGTCCAATCACCTTTTTTTTTCGTGGTAGTCAGCAACAAGTAGAAAATGTATTACCCACCATGACAGTCTTACAATTCTTGCGAGAATATACTCAAACGGGTAAGACTCGGCAGACTGGTACAAAAGAGGGCTGTGCTGAGGGCGATTGTGGTGCATGTACCGTAGTGATTGGTGAGTTGGTCAACGACAACCTGCAATTGCGCAGTGTGAATGCGTGTATTCAGTTTTTACCGACTTTAGATGGTAAAGCCCTATTTACAGTAGAAGATCTGCATAATTTAATGCCTGCACAAGATAGAACACTTCACCCAGTACAACAGGCAATGGTGGACATGCATGGTTCACAATGTGGTTTTTGTACTCCCGGTTTTATCATGTCCTTATGGTCAATGTATGAAAATGAAAAACAATCTCCAAGCAAAGATCAAATCAGCGATTATATTTCTGGAAACTTGTGTCGCTGTACAGGCTATCGCCCTATTTTAGATGCAGCACAAAAAGCATATGACTATCCGCGTATTTTATTAAACCGTCAAAAAATAATTGATGTATTAAAAGAGATCAGAACATTACCTGCATTACATTTAAATGATCATGGTCAACAATTCTTTGCACCAAAGACTTTGCAGGATTTTGCCGCATTACGCTTACAGTTGCCGCAAGCGCGTATTGTTGCGGGTAGCACAGATGTCGGTTTGTGGGTAACAAAGCAGGGCCGTGATTTGGGCGATATGCTTTATATTGGTCAGGTTGAAGAGCTTAAAAAGATCGTAGTCACAGACCATACTTTAACGATTGGGGCGAATGTCAGTTTGAGTGATGCACTCATCAAAATCTCAGAGTTTTATCCTGACTTTCAAGAATTACAGCGCCGTTTTGCTTCCATGTCGATTAAAAATGCAGGAACTCTAGGTGGAAATATTGCCAATGGTTCGCCTATTGGCGACTCAATGCCGGCATTAATTACTCTAGGTACACAATTGATTTTGCGTGTAGGTGAACAAACCCGTGAAATTGCCTTGGAAGACTTTTACCTCGATTATCAAAAAACAGCATTACAGCTTGGTGAGTTTGTAGAGGCGATTGTTATTCCGCTTCGTGAAGAACAGACGCGTTTTAAATTTGCCAGTTATAAAATTGCCAAACGTTTTGAGCAGGATATTTCTGCGGTATGTGCGGCTATTTCATGCGAGTTAGATGCTCATCATGTCGCTCATAATGTCAGAATTGCTTTTGGTGGCATGGCTGCTATTCCTAAACGTGCAAAATATACAGAAGCCATATTGGAGGGTCAGCAACTTACAGCAGAATTGCTAGCTAAGGCTCAAGAGGCATTGTCGCAAGACTATCAACCGTTAGATGATGGACGTGCTAGCTCAGCATATCGATTACACGTCGCGAAAAACTGTTTACAGCGTTTTTATGTAGAAAAAGTCCTGTCTCAAACGATTACTCGTGTGAATGATTTGATTGCTATGGTGGAGATATAACATGAACCAAACCATTGACTTAAGAGTTTCTAAAAAATCCGCTAAAGCAGGTGATTCGATTCCACACGAGAGCGCACATTTACATGTAACTGGGCAAGCAACTTATATCGATGATTTACCAGAGCTTGAAAATACCATGCATCTGGCGGTCGGATTTTCAAATTGTGCCAAAGGTAAAATTATTAAATTTGATTTGGATGCCGTGCGTCAGGCTGACGGTGTCCATGCAGTTTTTTCGGCAAAGGATATTGAGGTTGAAAATAATTGGGGACCCATTGTAAAAGATGACCCAATTTTTGCCGAAGAGCAGGTTGAGTTTTATGGCCAAGCTTTGTTTGTGGTTGTTGCTGAGAGTTATCAGCAAGCCCGTCAGGCAGTTCGCTTGGCAAAAATTGAGTATGTGCCTGAAACTCCGATTTTAACGATTCAAGATGCAATTGAAAAAGAATCGTGGGTGTTACCGCCTGTTGAATTTAGCCATGGTGAAGTTGAACAGGCATTTCAAAATGCAGCCCATCAACTTTCTGGGGCGATTGAGCTGGGTGGGCAAGAGCATTTTTATTTAGAAGGTCAGATTTCCTATGCGATTCCCCAAGAAAATCAGAGCTTAAAAGTCTATTGCTCGACACAACATCCAACCGAAATGCAGCTGTTGATTTGTCATGCACTAGGCATGAATATGCATCAGGTCAGTGTGGAAAGTCGCCGTATGGGTGGTGGGTTTGGCGGTAAAGAGTCGCAATCGGCACAGTGGGCATGCATTGCATCTTTGGCAGCACAAAAAACAGGCCGTCCGTGTAAATTACGTTTAGATCGTGATGATGACATGAGTGCTACAGGCAAACGTCACGGTTTTGCTTATGAGTGGTCTGTAGCCTTTGATGACAGTGGCGTTTTACAAGGCTTAAAGGTACAACTGGCTTCAAACTGTGGGTTTTCGGCTGATCTTTCTGGGCCAGTGAATGAACGGGCGATTTGCCATATTGGTAACGCCTATTATTTAAATGCAGTTGAGCTACGTAACTTACGTTGTAAAACCAACACTGTGTCTAATACGGCATATCGTGGTTTTGGTGGGCCGCAAGGCATGTTTGTTATCGAAAATATTATTGATGACATTGCTCGTTATTTAGGTTGTGACCCAGTTGAAATTCGTCAACGTAATTTCTTTGCCGAGCAGCCCGGTGCTGGACGTGACCATATGCACTATGGGGCAGAAGTCCGTGATAATGTTGCGCCAAAATTAGTAGCCGAATTATTGCAAAGTAGTGATTATGCGAAACGCAAACAGAGCATTCATGCCTTTAATCAGAACAATGACATCATTAAACGTGGTATTGCGTTAACCCCATTAATGTTCGGTATTTCTTTTAATGCTGTGCATTACAATCAGGCGGGTGCACTGGTCTATGTATATATGGATGGTACTGTCTCTATTACACATGGCGGTACGGAAATGGGACAGGGGTTATATACCAAAGTACGTCAGGTTGCTGCACATGAGTTGGGTTTACCAATCGATAGCGTTCGTTTAATTGCAACCGATACTTCTCGGGTTCCAAATACTTCAGCAACTGCAGCATCGAGTGGAGCAGATTTAAATGGTAAAGCTGTTCAAAATGCCTGTATTAAAATTCGTGAGCGTCTGGCAAAACTTGCAGCAGAAATAAGTGACAGTGATGCTGACCAAATCCGCTTTGAAGATAGTATGGTTTCAACAGCAAATGGTCATTCATGGACTTTTCCTGATTTGGTTCAACGGGCATATATGGCGCGTGTACAACTATGGGACAGCGGTTTTTATAAAACGCCAGAAATTCACTATGATCAGGTCAACCATTTAGGGCGTCCGTTTTTCTACTATGCCTATGGCGCAGCAGTTAGTGAGGTCGCAATTGATACCTTAACTGGGGAAATGAAAGTATTACGTGCTGACATTTTGCATGACGTCGGGCGGTCAATTAACCCTGCAATTGATATTGGACAAATTGAAGGTGGTTTTGTTCAAGGGATGGGGTGGCTCACCACAGAAGAGTTATATTGGCAGCCACAAGGACCACACGTAGGTCGTTTGTTTACCCATGCACCTTCAACTTACAAAATCCCGACTAGTGTGGACATTCCCCATATTTTTAATGTGAAACTGTTTGATAACCAAAATCAGGCAGACACCATCTACCGCTCTAAAGCAGTAGGTGAACCGCCATTTATGTTGGCATTATCTGTTTTTTCTGCAATTCGTCAGGCGGTACTGGCGGCTATTCCAGAAAATGCACCGCTCGTACTCAATGCTCCAGCAACTGCCGAAGAAATTTTACGTGCAATTGCGATTGGACGAGGACAAGCTTTGGCTGACCGCCCACAAGCTAAAATGTAGAAGATTATGCAACATTTACAATGGTGGACTGATTTTGTGGCATGGCAAGTCGATGCTCTGCCTATGGTATTGGTCACAGTGGTCCGCGCTGATGGTTCAACACCACGAGAAGTTGGTGCAACCATGTTATTACGGTTTAATTTGCAAGAGCAATGGCAGCAGTCCGATACGATCGGTGGTGGGCATTTAGAGTTTCAGGCTATTGATATTGCTAAAGCAATGTTAAAAGAAGCGGAAAGGTCTGTGAGGCGTATTGAACGTTTTAACCTCAGTGCTCGGCTGGGACAGTGTTGTGGCGGAGTAATGTGTTTATTGTTTGAGAAAATATCACCCGCTGAGATCGCATCGGATTTATCTGCTAGTTTGCAAGCATGGCGAGGCGGAAAGCATATATGGCGTACCGTCTCACATCAATATGCATCCACTTGGCAGACTATGGATATAGAACAACAACCGAGTTTCGAGTTTCATTCTGGCAGTAGTGAAGAATGGCAATTTGGCCAGCAGATTCAACCTTATGCCATGCAAGTGCTAATTTGTGGAGCAGGGCATGTGGGGGAAGCAATTGTCCGTTGTTTATTGCCTATTGGTGTTCGGGTGAAATGGATTGATCCGCGTGATGATATTTTCCCATTAGACTTATTAGAGCAGGTGCAATGTTTAACGACTGATACATTAGACGCCGAAATTGAGCATTTTGATCGTTCAGGTGCAATTTTAATTTTAACTCATGATCATCAATTAGATTTGCAACTGTGTTTTTTAGCCTTGAAACCTGCGGCAAAACCATTTGCTTATGTTGGGATGATTGGCTCAAAAAGTAAAAGGGCTATTTTTGAGAAACGTATGCAAATACGTGGTTATACTCAGGAAACATTACAACGTTTGGTTTGCCCGATCGGGATAGAGGGGATTTCATCGAAACAACCTGCAACGATTGCCGTTGCAGTGGTTGCTCAATTATTGCAGGTGTTTGATGTGAAGAAATGATCTTTTGAGATCATTTCTTTTGTTCGAACTTTGGATTTTTTTCTGCACGTTTAAGCAGTACGAGAACAGCACCTGTGCCACCTTGATTTTCTGGAGCACTTACAAAAGCCAAAACATCGCGGTGCTGACGTAACCATCCGTTGACATAGGTTTTTAAGACTGCTTCTGGGCCTTTGCCATGCACAATTTTGATGACATTTTGATTTTCATCTTTTGCCATCTGAATAATTTGTAAAACTGCGTCACGTGCTTGTTCAATGGTACAGCCGTGTAAATCTACAGCTTCAAACCAACGCATCTTGCCTGCTTTTAAATCTTCAAAAACCTTATGTTGAAGAGTCGCAATGCGATAACTTAACGTTGCTTGGCTTGCGACAGGATTTAAAGCAGCTTGAGTGTCTGATAGCTCGGCATGCTCAGTGTCACGACCGCCTTCGGCAGCTGCACGTTTTGCTAATGTTTGAGCATCAACTTTTTTGGCACGAGGTAGTTTGACATTAGCTACATTACTATTGTTGATGCGTTTAACACCTGCAACAGCTTGTTGAAACAAATGTGTATCTTCCAATTCTTCAGGCTCAGCCTGAGATTTTTTAGTCTCAGGCTGATTTGCGATTTTGCTTGAATGAGGATTGGAGATTTGCTTTTTAAATTGCTTCAATAATTTCTGTTGCTCTTTAGAAAGCGATGAATCTTTATTACTCATATATCTTTATTAAACCGTTTGAGGTTGTCCAAAAAGAGCAGTAAAAGCTTGATCTGGACGTGGTTGTTTCATAAAACTTTCGCCGACTAAGAAGCTGTGAATATTATGCTCTTGCATCATATGCACATCATCTGGTGTCGCAATACCGCTTTCAGTAATTAATAAACGTGAGGTCGGAAGTAATTTTTTCAATCGAATGGATGTATTTAAATCCACATCAAACGTTTTTAAATTACGGTTATTCACACCTAATAAACATTGCTCAGAAAGCTTTAAAGCGCGTTCCATTTCTTCTTCGTCATGAACCTCAACTAATACATCGAGTTGATGTTCAAACGCAGTTTTCGACATTTCTTCGAGTTGCTGGTCAGACAAACAAGCAACAATTAATAAAATACAGTCAGCATGCAAAGCACGTGCTTCAACTACATTATATGGATCGATCAGAAAGTCTTTACGTAAAGCAGGCAGGGCACAATGACTGCGGGCAATCACAATATTCTCATCTGCACCCTGAAAGAAATCCACATCGGTCAATACCGATAAACAGGCTGCTCCAGCTTGTTCATATTGCTGGGCAATTTCAGCAGGATTAAAGTCTGCGCGAATAACTCCTTTTGATGGAGATGCTTTTTTAATTTCAGCAATCACACCCGGACGTTTATGTTGTAAAGCATTTGCAAAGCCACGCACTGGAGTCGCAGATTTTGCTAATTCTTCAACGTCTTGCAAATTACGTTGTTTTAATCGCGCAGCAAGTTCCTCATGTTTACGGTCAACAATTTTACCTAAAATGGTATTTTGAATATTAATCATGAGAAATCCTTAATCTGCCTGACATTGTTTCAGTGTTTTGGTAAATTCAGCCAAAACGCTCATTTTTTCTAAAGCTTGTCCGCCGTAAATAATATCTTGAGCGAAGGAAACAGCTTGAGCATAGGTTTTGGTAATACCAGCTACATAAATACCAGCACCCGCATTAAGTGCAATCATGTTTGCTGCTTTTTCACCAATAGCAGTTTTATTTTTACCTAACGCATCTTTAATTAGCTTTAAGCTTGCCGCTGCGTCTGTAACCACTAAGCCATTTAAAGTTTGTGACTCAATTCCGACATCTTCAGGATTAAGCATCCATTCAGTAATTTCGCCGTCTTTCAGTTCGGCAACAGCAGTAGGAGCAGCAAGGCTAATTTCATCAAGTCCATCTTTTGAATGAACCACCATGACATGCTCTGCACCCAGTTGCTTCATAACCTCGGCAATCGGACGGCAAAGTTCATCTGAAAATACCCCAATGACAAAGCGTTTTACGCCGGCCGGATTCGTAAGCGGGCCGAGTAAATTGAAAATGCTGCGAACACCAAGCTCACGACGTGGGCCAACAGCATATTTCATTGCTTTGTGGTGGTTTGGGGCAAATAAAAAGCCTACACCCATCTCACGAATGCAGCGCTCAGTTTGTTCCATATCTAAATCAAGGTTAATACCTGCTTGTTCCAGTAGGTCAGATGAACCTGATTTACTTGAAACACCTCGGTTACCATGCTTTGCAATGGTTGCACCAGCTGCTGCAATCACAAAGCTAGACGCTGTAGAGACGTTAAATAAATTTTGCCCATCGCCGCCAGTACCGACAATATCAACTAAATATTTGATATCGCTAACATCAATTTTAATAGCGAATTCACGCATAACACGTGCGGCAGCAGTAATTTCGTCAATACTTTCACCTTTCATGCGAAGGCCCATCATCAAAGCACCAATTTGTGC
>Ga0308161_1006057_pt1 | contig 10358 bp, 12 predicted proteins | sample PhyFR2_FD_201034 | JGI IMG/M metagenome (GOLD analysis project Ga0308161, IMG submission 201034) | Phyllosphere microbial communities from UC Gill Tract Community Farm, Albany, California, United States - DLSLF.R2 | ecosystem: Host-associated > Plants > Phyllosphere > Unclassified | place: USA...
CGGTACATCTCATACATCCACTGCAGCTGGAATAGGCTGCCATCCGGCTGGATCGCCAGCGGGGCGTGGCGCTGGAACAGCCATTTGAAGGCTTTCAGCGGAATGCCCGGCGCGGCCCAGGGCGACGCGTAGCCGGGCGAGATCTGCCCGGCGTTCGCGAAACTGGTTTCGAGCGCGGGGCCCGGCTGGCGGTCGATGACGGTGACCTCGTGGCCGGCCCGGGCCAGATAATAGGCGGAGGTCACGCCGACCACGCCGCTGCCGAGTACGATAACGCGCATAATTTCCCTGAATCTCTAGTTATTCTGGAATTAGAATATGTTCCCATTGTAATGACCGATGTGCGAGAATTGTTTCGGTTTGCTGCCGACTTTTTAGTGAAAAATCATGCGCGTTCAAAAAGATTCGAACCGGGTGCTCGACCGTATCGACCTGCACATCCTGTCCATCCTGCAGGCCGACGGGCGCATCGTGATGAAGGACCTGGCCGAACGCGTCGGCCTGTCCCTCACGCCGTGCATCGAGCGCGTCAAGCGCATGGAGCGCGACGGCGTCATCGACGGCTATTACGCCCGGGTGGCGCCGCGCGCGCTGGGGCTGCAGATCCTCGTGTTCGTCGAGATCACGCTGCGCCAGAAATCCGAGCAGGCGTTCGAGCGCTTTCGCCGCACCATCCTGGCGATTCCGGAAGTGATGGAATGCCACCTCGTGTCGGGCGACTTCGATTACCTGATCAAGGCGCGCATCCCCGAGATGACGGAATACCGCCGGCTGCTGGGCGAGATCCTGCACGTGGCCGACGGCGGCCAGTCCAAGAGCTACGTCGTGATGGAAGAGGTGAAGGAAACGCTGGCGGTGTCGATCCCGCGCTGACGGCGTACCCGGGTCGGGTGACAAAGCGCGTATTTTCGGGCGGCAAGATCTGGTAACGTGGCGTTCCCCGGCGGTTGCCGTTTTCTTCCCGCGAGATTCCAGACGATGCGCTTCCGCTCCCGTTCCCGCCTGTTGTGCAGCCTGCTGACGTTTGCCTTCGCGTGCACCCACGCGCCCGCCGCGCGGGCATCGAACGACGGCAAGCTGTGCGACGGCTTCAATATCGTGTTATGCGTGCCGTTGTTCCTCGTGCTGGGCGTCGCGCAGGCGCTCGAGCCGAAGAGCCCGTACACCAGATTGCAGGACGCGATCGCGAGCAGGGATCTGGAGGGGGCCAGACGGGTGGTGCTGGGTGCCGCCGGGGACGAGCGCGCCGGGCTGCTGAAGGCGGTCGTGTCCAGTTACCTGAGCACGCGCGACGGCGCGGACGACGTCCGCCTGGCGCTCATCAACGGCGTGCTGGACGAACGCCGCGTCGATCTCGCCGGCGCCGCCGGCAGCGACATCCTCCAGGCCGTGGTCCGGTCCGGCCCGATCGTCGCGTCGGCGGAAGCCCCGCGCGACCGCCAGCTGGCCATGGCCAGGCTGTTCATTGCCCACGGCGCGCGCGCCGGGCAGGTGGCGCTGGGCGATTGCAGCGAATGCAACACCAATGACGAATTCCTCGGCCTGCTGATGCAGGCCGGTGCCGACATCAACCGGGCCGGAGCGGGCGTCTCCCTGTACAACCAGATGGTCGAGGGGGGCAAACTGGCCGACGCGGAACATTTGCTCGCCCTCGGCGCGGACGCGAACGGCCGCCCCGCGGGCGGCTTTGGACTGCTGCAGCGCATCGCCATGCGTTGCGACATGCGCCCGGCGTCGTGCGGCTGCGCGTCGCCTGCGCCGCAGACCTGCGCGGAGCAGGCGGTGGCGCGCGCCCGCTTCGTCGTCGGCCACGGCGCCGACCCGGACGGCCGCACGACCTGGGAACTCGGCAAGTGCGTGACGCCTTACCAGCAGGCGCTCAAGTTGGAAAACACGGCGCTGGCCGACGCGCTGCGCGAGCTGGGCGCCGACCCCGAATTCAGCGCGCGCTGCCTGGCGGCGGCGCCGCGCCAGCCTTGACGGCGTATCCCGAACGGGTGACAAAGCGCGTATTTTCGGGCGGCAAGATCTGGTAACGTGGCGTTCCCCGGCCGTTGCCGATCCTATTCCGACGAGACTCCAAACGATGCGATCCCGATCCCGCCTGTTGTGCAGCCTGCTCAGCCTGACTCCCGCGCGGGCCGCGACCGATGGCGACCTGTGCTCGGGCCTGGCCATGCTGATCTGCCTGCCCGTGGCCCTCGTGGCCGGGATCGCGAGCGTGTTCGAGCCGAAGAGCAATTACCAGCGACTGGCGTCGGCACTGGAGCGCGACGACCTCGACGGCGCAAAACAGATCGTGCTGGCCACCGGGCCGGACGAGCGCCTGCGCCTGCTGGACGACACGATCGTGACTTACCTCGGATCGAACAGCGCCGCCAATCCGACCCGGCTGGCCCTGATCACGGCCCTGCTGGACGAGCGGCGCTTCGACCTGTCCGGCCAACTCGGCACGACGATGCTGCAGGGCGTCGTCTCGAAACGGCCGGTAACGGTCAAGCCGGTCGAAGGCGTGGGCGACCGCCAGCTTGCCCTCGCGCGGCTGTTCATCCGGCTCGGTGCGCGCGCCGACGCCGTGCACCTTGGAGAGTGCACCGTCGAATGCAATACCGACGACGAATTCCTGCGCACGATGATCGGGGCGGGCGCCGACATCAACCGCGACGGTTCCGGCGGGCGCCTGTACGACCGAACGGTCCAGTTCGGGAACCTGGACATCGCGGCGCGCTTGCTGGCCCTGGGCGCCGACCCCGACGGCCGATCGGCCAGCGACGGCCGGCTGCTGCGGCGCATCGCGGCGCGCTGCGACCTCAAGCCGCCGTTGCGGCCCCGCTCGGCCGACCAGGAAGCCTACCTGCAGCGCTGCGTCGAGGAATCGGTGACGCGTACCCGCTTCGCCGTCACCCACGGCGCCGATCCGAACGGCCGGGTCACCCGGGAACAGGGCAATTGCGAGACGCCGTACGCGGTCGCCCTCCGGATGCAGAACACCGCGCTGGCCGACGCGCTGCGCGACCTGGGCGCCGACCCGGCATTCAGCGCGCGCTGCCTGGCGGCGGCGCCGCGCCAGCCCTGACGGCGGTCAGCGCCCCGGCCAGGTCCGGATAGCGGAACACGAAACCTTCCCGTTCGAGCCGGCGCGGCACCACGCGCTGGCCTTCCAGCAGCAGGTCGGCCTGCTCGCCCAGAGCGAGCCGCAACGGCCAGCCCGGTGTCGGCACGAAGCAGGGCCGGCGCCAGACGCGCGCCGCCGTGCGCGAAAAATCGTGCTGCGTCACGACCTCCGGCGCCGTGAAGTTGGTGGCGCCGGTCGTGCCCGGCGGCGTCGCGGACGCCGTCCGCCAGCGGTGCGCCATGCCGCGCACGACGTCGTCCACGTGGATCCACGACAGCCACTGGCGCCCGCCGCCCAGCGGCCCGCCCAGGCCGAGCAGAATCGGCAGCAGCATCATCGGCAGGGCGCCGCCTTGTCCCAGCACGAGGCCGAAGCGCATGCATTCGACCCGGACGCCGTGGCGGGCCGCCGCATGCGCGGCCTGCTCCCACTCGCGGCACAGGTCGGACATGAACATCGCCTGCGGCGGCGCGGCTTCGTCCAGCGCCGTCGCGTCGCCGGCCGGCTGGATGCCGTAGTAGCCGATCGCGGAGGCCGACAGCAGCAGGAACGGCTTGTGCTCCGCGCGCGCGATCCAGGCGACGACGCCGTCCGTGAGGCCGACGCGGCTGCGCCGCAGCGCCGCCCGGCGTGCCGCCGACCAGCGCGGGCCGAGGATGCGCGCGCCGGCCAGGTTGACGACCACGTCGATGCGCGCCGACGGGGCCAGCGCGTCGAGCGCGGCGATGCAGCGCACCCGGCCGTCGAACAGCCATGCGGCATGCTTAGGCCGGCGGGTCAGCGCGATGACGTCGTGGCCGTCGCGCAGCAGCGCGTCCACGAGCCGGCGGCCGATGAAGCCGGTGGCGCCGGTCACCAGCACCGTGCGCGGCGCCGTATCGAACGACACGGGCGGCTGTCGCACGTCCCGCGCGGCGACACGGCCCAGGCGCCGCGCGGCGAGGGCGTCGCGCAGGCCGGACAGCCCCACGCCGGCCCCGCACAGCGCCAGGAACGCACTGAGCCAGCCGTGCGGATGCCACACCCAGGCCGTCGCGCCGGCGAACCACCCCGGCACGTCCAGCGCCAGCAGCGCGAGGAAGGCGCCGCCGTTGACGGCCAGGATCGTGTGCGTCACGCGCTCGGTGGCGGGCAGCAGGCGGGTACGGTCTTCGACGACGAAGTCCCACAAGGTCAGCACGATCTCGACGCTGAACACGGCCACCAGCACGAGCGCCAGCCAGCCGTGCCACTCCCAGGCGGCGAGGCCGACGAACAGCAGGGCGTACAGCAGCGCGCGCGTCGCGTGGATCCGCAGTTCGCGCCGCGCGCCGGCCTGTTGCGGCAGCGCTTCGGTCAGTTCGTGGTGGTACAGCGTGTCGAAGGCGCCCAGGCACCCCTGGACCGCCATCAGTTGCAGGGCCAGCAGGTGCGTGTTCATCGGGCCACCCCGGCCGGAAAGGCACGCGCGGCGGCCGCGTCGTGGCGCCACAGCCAGACCAGGGGCGGCAGCATGACGGCGACGGCGAACGCGTCGGCCCACACATGCGGCCAGCAGGCGGCGCGCAGCGACACGAGGATGTCCTGCGGCGCCCACAGCGCCAGGCCGCCGGCCAGCCACAGCCAGATGCGCGGCTGGCGCAGGCGGTCCGCCAGGTGGATCAGCGCGAGCATCCACAACGCCATCGCCTGGATCGTCGGCCCGAACAGCGCGATCCACCACGTCTCCAGGCCGCGCGCGGCCGCGGGCGCGCCGGCCGGCCAGAAGGCGGCCTCGATGCCGGCATGGTAGCCGTCGAACACGGACGCGCCGGCCAGCCAGGGCAGCAGGGCGCCGACGACCACGTGCGCGCCGGCGGTCGCGGTCGTCCACCGTACGAGCCACGTGCGCGTCGTCGCCGTCGCCGCCGTCGTCGTTGTCGTTGTCGTCGTCATGGTGCCTTGCTCCGGGTCGGATGGTTTTTCAGGAACGGGTTGCCGACGGCGCACGTGGCGCCGTCGCAGGCGCCCGGCAGGCGCATGCCGAGCCCCTTCGAGATCTGGTAGCGGTGGCGCGCGAACCAGCGGTAGGCGCGCGCGAGGAGCGGGCGCAGGAGGCGCACGCGCAGCGGCAGCACGCGCCAGCCCTGTCCCGCCAGCGTGTACGCGGCCAGCATGCAGTCGATGCCGACGAGCACGGCGCCGGTGTCGGCCCGGCCGTGCAGCTCGCGGTTCAGCGCCGCCATGTCGACGCCGAGGACGGCGGGATCGAATCCGGGCGCGGCGATGTCGGCGAACGCCAGCCGGCCGGCCGCGTCCCACCGGCGCAGCTGCGCCATGCCGCGCACGCAGAAGGGGCAGCGGCCGTCGAAGTACAGCGTGAGGGCGGGCGTCATGACGGGTCCTTGTCGCCGGGGCCGAGCAGGCGGACGATCTTGCCTCCCATCGTCAACAGGCGCCGCAGCGCCTGCGGCGACAGGTGCTGGTAGTCCTGGAACGTCCCGCCGAGCATCTCCAGGAAGTCGAGCACGGCCTGCATGCGCGCGAGCATGGCGGCGTCCAGTTCCGCATCGTCGCCGCCCTCGATGACGCAGTCGCGCAAGACCGTCATCGTCGGGTCGATCTCGCGCCGTTTGCGCTCCTCGACGATGACGCGGAAGATCTCCCACACGTCCTGCAGGGCGACGAAATGGTCGCGCCGGTCGCCGAGCACGTGCGTCACGCGCACCAGCTTCCAGCTCTGCAGCTCCTTCAGGCTGTTGCTGACGTTCGAGCGGGCGACGCCGAGCGTGTCCACGATCTCGTCCGCCGTCAGTGCGCGCTCCGATAGGTAGAGCAGCGCGTGGATCTGCGCCACCGTGCGGTTGACGCCCCAACGGGTGCCCATTTCGCCCCAGTGCAGGACGAACTTTTGCGCGGTCGGACTCAGTTTCATGGTTTCTCCCGTTTCTGTTATGACAGAAATTAAAGAACATTCAGAAGAAGAAGTCAAGCGATGCGCCTGATCCTGATTGGCGTGTCGCGGCTGGCGTTTCCCGCGCGGCTGGTCGAGATCGCGTTCCGGGTCGTGGCGGCCGAGGTATAGGCGCCGGGAGCCGGCTTCTGGTAGGCTGCGAAGCCCGATCATCTCCGAGGCAGCCGCATGCACACCGATCCGTCGCGCCCATCCGTCGACAATGTCCGGCCCGAGGCCCTGCGGTCGGCGGCGGACGCGCGCCTGGCGGCGTTGCTGTGCCTGTCCGCATGGATGCCGCCGTCCGAAGACGTCGTGGTGATCGATGCGTCGACATGCGAGTTCGACGTCGGCTGGGTCTTCTACTACCAGTCTGCCGCGTACATGGCGTCCGGCGACGTGAACGACTCGCTGGCTGGCAACGCGCCGCTGTTCGTGCCGCGCGACGGCGGGCCGCCCCAGGTCGTCGGCTATCACAGGCCGCTGGCCGAGGCGATGGACGCGTATCGTTATGGCGGCGATGCGAACGCGGCCCCCGACGCGGCGGTCGAACTGCTGCGCGCCGGTCCGAATGCGCAGATCGTGCCGGCGACGCTGGCGATCCGCCGTGTGACCCCGATCGGCATGGGGGCCGCGAAGTCCGCCGTCGAGGCCTGCGTCGCCGGTGCGACGCCCTGGGTGGCGACGCCTACTGTGGCGGATGCGCGCACGCTGGTCGAGGCGCTGCACCGGCTCGGCTTTGCAGCGACGGTCACTTATGGTCGGACGGCTCCGCCGCGCGTGACAAAGCGAGGATTTTGACGGCGTCCGTTTTGCTAGGCTTGCGCTTTTACTCACGCAAGGACCGCCGACCATGAAAACTGATCGCCTGCTCCTCACCGCCGGGATCCTCGCCATCTTCACCGCGCTCGTGCACGTGGCGCTGGGCACGCCGGCCGTGCAGCCGCTGCTGCTGGGCCCCGCGCTGCCGCTGCAGGTTGGACTGCTGCTGCTCGTCTGCTGGTACATGGTCGGGGTGGCGCTGGGGGTGTCGGGCATCGCCATCCTGTGGAGCGCGCGCCAGGCCGAGCGGGCGCGCACGCGGCCGCTGCTGGCGGTCGTCGCGTCGCTGTGGCTGCTGTTCGGGCTCGCGTTCGTCGTCGTCGGACTGTCGTTCCAGGGCGCGCGCGGGCTGCTGCTGTTGCCGCAGTGGGTGCTGCTGGTGCCGGTCGGGATGATGACGGCGCGCGGCGCCCGCCGCGCCGGCCGCAGCACTCCGGCGGGTGCCGTTGCGGCGCCCGCGCGCCCCGCTTGATTACTCGACCCGGTACAGCGGCAGGGTCACCTTGGCCGGCCGCACGTCCATGCGGACCCGGTAGACGGAATACACGTCGGCGCGGGTCGACGCCCAGCCTTCGCTCTCCGGCGTTCGCGTGAACGTGAATTCGAAGCCGCGCTCGGGCGCCACCTCGGCCGGATTGCCGAACGCCAGGCCAGTGGCGCGCGCCTGGTCGCTGTCGCACAGTTTCCATAGCAGGTCGACGACGGCCGTGTTGCCGAGGATGTCGGGCGCGAACAGCGGGCCGCGGTGCGACGGGTCGGCCGGGTCGACCCGTTCCTTGTCGGCGCCGGGCGTGAAGCGGTCGGCGGCGGGGTCGTAGCGGTCGCCGCTGTCCAGGTAGCTGATGCGGGCGTCGGCCACGTTGAAGCCGCGCCGGCCCGGGTCGACGTGCGCGCGCGCCAGGTCGAGCAGCAGCGCGCCCTTGTAGCCGATCACGGCGATGGAGCGGTCCGGCCCGACGACGGCCGCCGTGTTCTCGTCGATGCCGAGACCCAGCCGGTAGTGCTTCGCCAGCATCGCCGGCAGCATGCGCGCGAAGCGGCCGCGGATCAGGAGGTGCTGGTCGACGAACACGTCGTCGCCGATGAAGCCGAGGCCGGGCGCGATGTCGCGGCCGTCCGTGACCCCGTCGCGCAGCGTGGGCAGCGGCGCGCGGCCTTCGTAGAACATGGTCTTGCTCATGATCGCCGCGCCGGCGCTGGTGCCGGCGATGACGCCGCCGCGCCGGTACATGTCCCACAGCGCGTTGAGCACGGCGCTGTTGCCGCCGTCCGGGTGGCGCAGCGCGGCCGTGATGCGGCCCTGGTCGCCCCCGACGAAGAAGGCGCCGCCGGCCGTGCGCACGCTGGCCGCGAGCTGCGCATCGTCGGCCGCGCGCGCGACGTCGGTGCCCGCGAGCCGGGCCGACAGCGGCACGACGAACGGCCTGGCGCCGTAGCCGGCCAGGATCTCCGCCGTCGTGCGCCCCGAGCGCTCCGGGTTGCCGGCCGCCGTCGGGAACACGGCGATGCGCGCGCCGGGGCCGCCGGCCAGCTCGACGATCTTCTTCCAGACCGGCGCATTGTCGGCGCGCAGCGCGCCGCCCGCGATCACGAGCGAGCCGCGTACCGCGGGCGCGGGAGCCGGCGCGTCGGCCCGCACGGCGGCCGGCGCCAGGCCGAGCGTCAACACGAATGCGAAGGGCAGGGCGGGCAGGCGCAACGGCATACAATCTCCTTCGGAACGGACGGATGGGCAGTCCCGCCATGATACCCGTGCCCGGCGTTGCGGCCAAAGCCGGTATCATGCAATCATGCAGGATGAATGCCCGCCGGCATGGTGCCGTGCGCCAGAATGGAGAAAGAATGTTGATCGTGACCCACAGCGGCAAATTCCACGCGGACGACGCCTGGGCGGTGGCCGTGATGCTGATCCTGAATCCGGATGCCGAACTCGTGCGCACGCGCGATCCGGCCGTGATCGCGACGGCGGACGTCGCCATCGACGTCGGCGGCGTGTGGGATGCCCCCGCCGGTCGCTTCGACCACCACCAGAAGGGCTTCGAGGGCGCCCGCGCCAGCGGCGTGCCCTACGCCAGCGCCGGCCTGGTGTGGCGCGAGCACGGCGCGCGCTGCGTCGCGCTGCTGGCGGAGAAACATGCCGGCCACCGCCTCACGGACGAGGGCGCCCAGCAGATGGCGTACGCGATCGACAGCGACCTGGTGCAGTACCTCGACCTGTCCGACGTCGGCGCCGCGCGCAACGCGCCCGGCAGCTACGGCCTGTCGGCGATCGTCTCCGGGTTCAATCCGAACTGGATGGACGAGCAGCGGCTCGGCTACGGCGCGGCGGCGGAGGAATACCGCACGGCGCAGTTCCGGCGTGCGCTGGCGCTGCTGACCGACATCATGATCAATGCCGTCAAGTACCGCGTCGGCGCGCTGCTCGCGGTCGAGCGCGTGCGCGGCGCGCGGCTGCTCGAGAACGGCCGGGTGCTGTTCCTCGACAACGGCGCGCTGCCGTGGTCCGCGATCGTGCGCAAGGAGATGCCGAAGGTGTTGTTCGTCATCAGCTACAACCTGTCGGAGCAGCGCCACATGATCCACACGGTGCCCGTCAGCGCCGAGAGTTTCGACGCCCGCGCCGACCTGCCGGCCGCGTGGGCGGGCCTGCGCGACGCCGACCTGGCCGCCGTCACCGGCGTGCCGGACGCCGGCTTCTGCCACAACGGCCGCTTCATCGCCGCCGCGAAATCGTTCGAAGGCATCCTGGCGATGGCGCGCCAGGCGCTGGCCGAGGTGGATGCGCTGGCGGCGAAGCCGGCGCAGCCCGCTGCCGCGACGGACGCGCCGGCGACCTGACCGTCCGCCGCCCGCCGGCGCGGTCGGCAGCTTCGGCAATTTTGCCCGCCGTTCCCGCCCCGCCGCGGCCGCCGTTGTCGTACTGGCACGGGCGTATGGACGCGGGCCGTGTACGGCAGCGTGTCCGGTCCGGAGCAGTTACGAATTCGTCAAAGATTTGTGGTTTTTTGGAACGGAAACCACAAAAAGTTACCGAGTTTCACGCTGGTCTTTACACTGCGGTCCGGTTCACGACTAGAATTTCCCTAGAGCATCAACCTTTTGGGATGGGACATGAAATCGGTTCAGCAGGAAGTCGACGAGCGCAGCAACCTCACGGGCACGAACAAATTCGAGCTTTTGCTCTTCCGTCTCGGCGGCGACGCCGAGGGCGAGCAGAACGAGCTGTTCGGCATTAACGTATTTAAAATTCGCGAGATCGTCGCCATGCCGACGATCACCAAGGTGGCCGGCGCGCCCGCCCACGTCCTGGGCGTGGTCAATCTGCGCGGCCAGATCATCCAGGTCCTCGACCTGCCGGGCATCGCCGGCGTGACGCCGAAGACCGGCCTGAACATCATGCTGGTGACGGAATTCGCCCGCACCACGCAGGCCTTCGCCGTCGAGAGCGTGGAAGAGATCGTGCGCCTGGACTGGAGCCAGGTGATGTCGGCCGAGAAGAGCGCCGGCAGC
>Ga0308161_1006061_pt1 | contig 10356 bp, 8 predicted proteins | sample PhyFR2_FD_201034 | JGI IMG/M metagenome (GOLD analysis project Ga0308161, IMG submission 201034) | Phyllosphere microbial communities from UC Gill Tract Community Farm, Albany, California, United States - DLSLF.R2 | ecosystem: Host-associated > Plants > Phyllosphere > Unclassified | place: USA...
CACATAAAATAGCAAGGAGCATGACCGCTACCATAACGAAACTGCGCTGAGCAGCGACATCTGCGCCTGATAAAAGCAGATAAAAGGCGGAAACAGCCAACGCCACCAGAGCCGCCAATTTCTTGCCGGGCCAACGCGAGGAAAATACAGGAAATAAGGCAAAAACAAAGCGCATAACTACAAGAACAAGGCCGGTGACCATTGCCATATGAAGCCCGGATATCGAAAGTATATGCGATAAGCCGGCGATTCTTAAAGCCTCATTTGTTTGTTCAGTGATGCCGCCGCGCTGCCCAGTTATCAAAGCGGCAGCAATTGCACCTTGTTCGCCGCCAATAACTGAGACGATGCGCTGAGTCATAGCTCCGCGTAGTCTTGCGGTTTGCAAACTAAACCGTTCACTTAAGTTGGAAGGTGGCGGTATTGCAGCAATTTTTGGAGTCCCCAGAAAGAATCCTTGAGCACCAATGGCTTGAAAATAACTGTAAAACGAAAAATCATAACTGCTTGATCGAACCGGACCGGAAGGCGGCCGCAATCGGATAAATCCCTTTAAGCCGCTGCCAATTACGGTTCCCTGCGGGAGCGTGCGGGCTGAGACCCGTATGCGATCAGGCTGCCTCTCTAGTTTTGGTTTCTCGCTAGCGAGTACATCGAGTATCAGCCGATAGGAGCCGTTGGCTTGACGCTCTAACGAAACCACACGCCCTGTGATTGTTGTTGAGGTTTCGGCGTCCAGCATCGTTGTACTCAGACGCCAATCCTCAAACTTGCCCGCCGCAAAACCTAAAGAAGCAAATAGGACATATAAGGAGATGATGAACATCCATCTTTTTGAGCGTACGAGGTAGGATAGGCCACAACTAATTAAGAGCTCTGCAAAAATAGCTGACCACTTTGGTTCAAAAGCGAGGGCAAAATAATAGATTGCGCCAGCGCCTGCCGCTATAACGCTCCATATAAACGGAGTTCCATAAAGCACCTCTAGCGCTAATAAAGCTTTGATCGATTTGCTCATTTCCTGCAGGGAAAATCGCTCGTTGAAAATCCAATTGGGGTAACGCAAAGATGAGCTGAGCAGCGACGCTAAACCAAGATCTTTAATTCGACGTTGGTTGCTCGCCACAGCTTGCTGCGAGTGTTGGTTTTGCTTTTCACATTTTTGATATAAAGGTTGAATAAGGAATTACCCCGCTAACGTCGCTTTATCTATTGCATGACAATAGCTCTATGGTACACGGTAGCAAATTAAAGATCACAATTTTTTGGAGCTGATATGTCCTCTCCCGTTATTACCCGATTTGCCCCCTCACCGACTGGTTTTCTGCATATTGGTGGTGCCCGGACAGCCCTTTTTAATTGGTTATATGCAAAACATACTGGCGGAAAAATGCTGCTGCGTATTGAGGACACGGATAGGGAGCGGTCAACGCAACAGGCAGTTGACGCAATTTTAGACGGTTTAAAATGGCTGAACCTTGATTGGGATGGCGAAACTATTTCGCAATTTGAGCGGATTGATCGTCATCGTCAAGTTGCTGAAGAGCTTGTGAACAAAGGACAGGCTTATTATTGTTACGCGTCAGCTGAAGACCTTACCGCAATGCGGGAAAATGCGCGCCTTGAAGGAAGGCCGCCACGCTATAATGGCTTATGGAGAGACCGCGATCCCTCAACCGCTCCTGCAGGTGTCAAGCCAGTGATACGCATTAAAGCGCCACAAACAGGTGAAACGATCGTTTACGATGAGGTACAGGGCAACATCCATTTTCCTAATAAAGACTTAGACGATTTTATTATTTTAAGGTCAGATGGCACGCCAACATATATGCACGCTGTTGTCGTCGATGATCACGATATGAACATCACCCATATTATTCGCGGCGATGATCACCTGACAAATGCGGCACGACAAACAATACTCTATCAGGCAATGGGTTGGCATGTGCCGATTATGGCGCATATTCCTCTCATTCATGGAGCAGACGGGGCGAAACTCTCCAAGAGGCATGGCGCGTTGGGCGTCGACGCCTACCGCGCCATGGGCTATATACCAAATGCTTTGATAAACTATCTGGTACGATTGGGTTGGAGTCACGGAGACGACGAAATCATGTCTTTAGATGAGATGATTGCCTGGTTCGACATCAAGGATGTTAATAGAGCAGCGGCACGCTTCGACTTTAAGAAACTTGAATCGATCAACGGCCATTACATTCGTGACACAGACGACGACATTCTATTAAACCAAGCGATTGAACTGCTACCCTTTATGCAGAACGGTGCTGCAATAGAAAGAAAATTGGATTGTGAGATGAGGGCTAAGTGGCTCGCCGCCATGGCCGGCCTTAAAGAACGCGCAAAAACGCTTGTTGAGTTAATTGATAACTCCGCCTTCTTATTTGATGATCGGCCGCTTAACTTAGATGATAAGGCGCAGTCTCTTTTAACGGCTGAAAGTAAAATGTTATTGAGAGGCCTTCTTGGCGCTCTTCAACAGCAACCAGAATGGACAATCGAATCATTAAGTCAATTGATCCGTAAATTTGCTGACGAAAATAGCCTTAAACTTGGCGCAATTGCACAACCTCTACGCGCAGCGTTGACAGGGCGTGCAGTGTCGCCGGGTGTTTTTGAGGTTTTGTTTGCGCTTGGACGCCAAGAATCTCTAAGTAGAATTGAAGATCAATGCCAGTGAGCGAAATTTTCTCACACAGCTGTGACAAGAGCCATAAGTTGATTGGGCTTTTTGTCGTTGCAACATTAAAACTTTGCGGTAGGCTAAGCAATATTGCAGACCAAGGAAAATACGGCAAATTTTGTGAGTCTGCCAACTTATAATAACGCCCATAGAACGGGGCTATTTGCAAGGGGAATGGTAATGTCCGATAATAAAGCTGAAATAAAAGTAGAGGGCAAAGACATAGAACTCAATGTTCGCAAAGGAACAATGGGGCCTGATGTCATAGAAATAGCACCGCTATATAAACAAAGTGGATTATTCACTTATGATCCAGGGTTCACGTCGACCGCATCGTGCGAATCTAAGATAACCTACATCGACGGTGATGCTGGTGTATTGCTCTATCGGGGCTACTCAATTGATGAGCTCGCTATGAAGGGTGACTTTTTAGAAACCTGCTACCTTCTTCTATATGGCGAATTGCCAACTAAAGCACAAAAAGAAGATTTTGACAGCCGCGTTATGCTTCACACCATGGTTCATGAGCAGTTTGCGAGATTTTTTCAAGGCTTCCGGCGGGACTCGCATCCAATGGCCGTGATGGTCGCCGTATTAGGTGCAATGTCGGCATTTTACCATGATTCCATTGATATAACAGACCCACATCAGCGGATGATCGCCTCTATGCGGCTTATTGCAAAGGTGCCCACATTGGCGGCGATGGCTCATAAATACAGTATTGGCCAACCATTCGTATATCCGCGCAACGATTTGGGCTATGCTGCTAACTTTTTATCCATGTGTTTTGCTGTGCCCTGCGAGGAGTATAAAGTTAACCCAATCCTAGCACGCGCCATGGATCGTATTTTTACGCTCCATGCAGACCACGAACAGAACGCTTCCACATCCACTGTCAGATTGGCAGGTTCATCAGGGGCTAATCCGTTTGCATGTATCGCCGCTGGCGTAGCTTGTCTTTGGGGCCCAGCACACGGTGGCGCGAACGAAGCTTGTCTCAAAATGCTTAATGAGATTGGTACGGTAGATCGTATTCCAGAGTTTATTGCGCGTGCAAAGGACAAAAATGACCCATTTAGATTGATGGGTTTCGGTCACCGCGTTTATAAAAACTATGACCCTCGAGCAAAAATTATGCAGCAAACCTGCCATGAAGTGCTTGACGCATTGGGCATCAAGGACGATCCACTTTTGGATATCGCAATGGAACTTGAGCATATTGCCCTGAATGACCCATATTTCATTGAAAAAAAATTGTACCCCAATGTTGATTTCTATTCAGGCATAACTTTAAAGGCAATGGGTTTCCCAACTGAGATGTTTACTGTGCTCTTTGCACTTGCACGCAGTGTTGGCTGGGTAGCACAATGGAAAGAAATGATCGAAGATCCAGCGCAAAAAATTGGTCGTCCGCGTCAGCTCTATACGGGTGCCGCGCTGCGCTCTTATATACCGGTTGAAGATCGCCGTTAATAAACGACTGAATCGTTTGCTTTAATCTGGTAAATCCTAAAACCCTGCTTTGCAGGGTTTTTTCATTGGCGTTTAAGATTGAAAGGCAAAATTAGGCCATTTAACCTGTTGATTATTGGTCTTGAGAACACTTTAATTTTAGATATATATATCTCGAATAACCATCAAAGCTCACAATTGGGCTATAGATTGGGAAAGCTGAATGCTGAATGGGAACCTGCATACCATTTTATTAATCTCAATGTGTTATGTTTAATATACATGTAACAATGCCAACTTTATTTTTCGGGAAATTTAAAACAATAGCTTCTAAAAAGCCAACTAAAGAGGTTCCAGTATTTCATAACGAATTAAAAGGCACCAAGCGGCCCTTTGCAATTAAAGCGGGATAATTTCCCTTCCCTCAAAATGATAATTCAACCCCTCAAGATGAGTTTATAATCACTTGCAAATGCATCGGTAAATCAATCATGCCTTTATGCGAATATTATTCCTCGACATGAAACTAATCGATTGATACTTACTAAACATCCATCCATTTTAATATCGCTAGAGCGTCGGGAGTGGATCGGTCAGGCACGGTAGGTAGCAATGTCGCCTTTTTGCCATTTTAACTCTGTTTCCATCGCAAAAGTTTCAAAATCATGCGCGGCAATTGCGCAGCGAACATTTTCCATAAGGGTTTGATAATAAGCAAGGTTATTCCAAGTTAACAACATGCCACCGAGCGGCTCGCCTGATTTAATTAAATGATGCAAATAGGCCCGGCTATAGTCGCGAGCGGCTGGGCAATTCGATTGTTCATCAAGCGGTCTTGGGTCATCGGCGTGGCGTGCATTACGAAGATTGATTTTGCCAAATTGAGTAAAAGCCAGCCCGTGGCGCCCCGCGCGTGTCGGCATCACGCAATCGAACATATCTACCCCTCGTTTCACGCTTTTGAGGATATCGTCAGGTGTTCCCACTCCCATCAAGTAGCGTGGTTTACTTTCGGGCAAGGTATCACAGACGATATCCAACATTTCCAACATAACGTCCTGTGGTTCGCCAACCGCAAGCCCACCAATAGAATAACCTTTGAGATCCATTGCTTTTAGTTCTGTTGCCGATCGCTGGCGCAATTCTATCTTATCGCCACCTTGAACAATGCCAAACATTGCCTTACCAGGTTGATTGCCGAAGGCAAGCTGACACCGTTCTGCCCAGCGCAGTGAAAGTTCCATCGCAGCTTCAATATCTTTTGCCGTAGCGGGCAGTTTTATGCATTGGTCTAATTGCATTTGAATGTCAGAATCAAGCAGACCTTGGATTTCAATGGAACGCTCGGGAGTCATTTCATAATAGGCACCATCGACATGCGATTGAAATGTTACACCTTGCTCTGTGAGCTTACAGAGCCCAGCAAGCGACATCACCTGAAAGCCCCCTGAGTCAGTTAGGATAGGCCCCTGCCAACCGCTAAATTTATGTAAACCGCCCAATGCATGAACACGCTCTGCACCAGGTCTGAGCATCAAATGATAGGTGTTTCCAAGTATGATATCCGCGCCTAATGCTTTTACTTGATCCATATACATCGCTTTCACAGTACCGGCTGTGCCAACAGGCATAAACGCCGGGGTGCGCACAATACCGCGCGGCATTGACAGTTGGCCATGACGCGCGTGGTTATCCTGATCAATTATGGTGAAGCTAAATTTCTCTTCGGACATATCAAATCCTCTGGTGCACTTTGTTGTTTCTCCTTAAACGAAAAACATCAACTCTATCAAGTCTTTGCCAATTTATAGGTAGCTGAAACATTATTTCGGTTAAGGGTTGTCTTAACGAGTAACAGCTAACCAAAGTGTATTACGCGCAAGCAAGATGAGCACCATGAAACGAGCAGCGGTGCCAAGAAAATAAAATGCAATTCACACTTTTTAGACGCAGGTTAGGGATTGTGATGGTTTACTGAGCCACACCAAACATCAACGATCATGCCAATTATTCAGAAACTAAACGCAATGGCAAAAACGAACAAATTTTTAAAATAAGTTCTCTAAGAAGAAGATAAGATCACGTAGAACCTGTTAATTCTTAGTTTTCCGCGTTAATTTCGTTGTTGAAACGTGAATATTTTCGATTACAAAACCGCAACGGTTTGAAATTGTTTTTACCAGCTTGAATTTACAGCTCATCCTTCCGATAAGACAGCTTGTTGTAAGTTTCTTCAAAAGCGATATTTAAACGATAGTTAAGGGCAAAAAAGTGCGACTCTATTGATATTATCAATCATTGCGTTCAAGAAAACTGGCGTCGCCGTAAGAATAAAAACGATATTGATTGTCAATTGCATGGGTATAAGCGTTTTTGATGGTCTTTAAACCGCAAAAAGCTGATACCAGCATGAACAGTGTCGAGCGCGGTAGATGAAAATTTGTCATTAACCGATCGACGAATCTAAATTTATAGCCCGGCGTTATAAAAATATTGGTACCACCAGTCCAGGCTTGCAACCTCCCCTCCTCATCAGTCGCGCTTTCAAGCAAGCGCAAAGGCGTGGTACCAATCGACACGATATGCCCGCCTTTTTTCTTAACGGCATTAAGCCCATCTGCGGTTTGTTGGTCGATAAAACCTATTTCTTCATGCATTTTGTGATCTTTGGTGTCATCGACTTTGACCGGTAAAAATGTTCCAGCTCCAACATGGAGAGTGACGAAAAAAATTTTAACGCCTTTAGCTTCGATTTTTTTCATCAGTTCGGAGGTAAAATGCAACCCAGCCGTTGGTGCTGCAACCGCTCCATCCTTACGGGCAAAAATAGTTTGATAATCTATTTTGTCCTGCTCATCTTCGTGGCGCTTGGACGCGATATAGGGCGGTAAAGGCATATATCCAAGGGTGGCGATAGCAAGATCGAGCTCTGCTGCTTTTTTATTAAAACTCAACAGCACCTCACCGTCGTCGCTTTTCTTCTCAACGACGGCTTCCAATTGGCAATCACCCTTTGAGAAAATGATCCTCTCGCCTAATTTTAAACGTTTGGCTGGACGCAGAAAAACTTTCCAGCTACCAGCTGATACCCGAAGATGCAAGGTTACAGAAATGTTTGCTCGCGCCTCTCCACGGTAACGCACGCCCTCCAACCGCGCTGGGATGACTTTGGTGTCGTTGAATACAACGGCATCGTCCTCAGTTAACAAACTCTCCAAGTCGCCAACATGCAAATCCTTAAGAGAGCTATCTTTCGCCACATAAAGCAGTTTGGCTTGCTCACGTTGCGGAAGTGGGCGTAAAGCAATATTTTCTTCTGGTAACTCGAAGTCAAAAAGATCCACATCCATTCGATCACAAACTTTTCTCTATGCCAGTGTCGGCAAACTTTAGTTCTCACTACTAGTAATTAAATTTCCTGTCGAAAAAAAAATTCAGTCCAGCATTAAAATGAGCGATAACCAAACCACTAAAACTTATTCGCGATTAACTAACGAATTGCGCTTGCGGTGCTCATTGGAATAATATTTCAACAAAATTATTGAGTAAGCGGTTTTTTAGTAAAAAATACTAGCATTTCCCAACCCAAAGTTTTTTTCTTCAAAGATATGGATCGCCTGCCTGACAATTTATAGGGGTGACCTGGCAGCCCACCCCCAAATGTCGGCAACAACGCGATATTCAGGCAGTTTTATCTGCCGCGATATAAGCCTCAACAATAACATCGGGATCTGAAACAGGTTCACCACGTTTTATTTTATCGACATTTTCCATGCCGCTGATAACCTGGCCCCAAACTGAATATTGGCGATCAAGCCAAGGGGCGTCTTCAAAACAGATAAAAAATTGCGAATTGCCAGAATTCGGGTTTTGGCTGCGCGCCATGGATACCGTGCCTCGCTTGTGCGGCAGGTTCGAAAATTCGGACTGCAAATCAGGTTTGTCCGATCCGCCCATTCCAGCACGTGATGGATTATAGCCGCTAGACCCCTTTTTGCCAAATTCAACATCACCTGTTTGTGCCATGAAGCCATCGATCACGCGGTGGAATACCACACCATTGTAGGCCCCTTCGCGAACCAGCTCTTTTATCCTTGCAACATGTAACGGCGCAACCTCAGCCATAAGCTCTATAACGACTTTGCCATGTGTTGTTTCAAGGACAAGTGTATTTTCTGGGTCTTTATAATCGTCCATTGCTATTTCCTTAATTTGACGCGGTTTCGAGATGCGCTTTTATAATTTCGTCAGGATTATCGACTGCTCCGTTATTATTGGCATCTCCCTTCTTGATTCTGTCGACGACATTCATACCCTTTATAACTTCACCAACAACTGTATATTGGCCATCAAGAAATGGTGCGGATGTAAAACAGATAAAAAACTGTGAATTTGCCGAATTTGGGTCGCTACTGCGTGCCATACCAACGGTTCCTCTAACAAAAGAAGCTTTTGAAAACTCAGCTGGTAAATTGGCATAGTTTGAACCACCGGTCCCTGCCCTGCTGAGGTCATATTCTGGAGAATCTTTTTTCCCAAATTTCACATCGCCAGTTTGCGCCATGAAACCATCAATAACCCGGTGAAAAACAACGTGGTCATAGGCACCATCTTTGGTGAGCTGCTTAATTTGTTCAACATGCTTCGGTGCTAGATCCGGTCTTAGACGAATGGCAACATCGCCGTTCTTTAACGTTAGCACCAGAATATTGTCTTTTGCTGGTGCAGAAGATTCCGCCAAGGCACTAAAATTAAATCCAAATACGGCAACGATAAAAGCAAATGCTATAACGATTTTACGAAACAACGAAAGTCTCCTTTAATCCAACTATTCAAATAATATCTAATATAACCACTGCATCTGATATCCAATATAATCACTGCATCGGCACAAATTATGTCGTCACAGGGCAGATTCCAAAAAATTTAATTCAGCTTCAGTCAAATATCCTTCGTCAAAATTGATTGGTTGGTGACAGTGGCCAGATTTTCTTTTAAAACTTTGCCAAACTCCTAGCGCCTAACATTAACGAACACTACTCAATAACTATGAGGTCTCTCATCTGCATTTTCGAATTTAAATTAAATTGAACAGCATGGGTAGCCGCGACTGCGTGAATAACCGAAGATAATAAACAAAGCTTGGTTACTGTGATTAACACAAACTTGTTAACAATTTTACGCGTCTTTTTATCGTTGAACACAGTAAATTCTGAAAAGGTATCTATAACCAAGAGCTACGCTATGATAGCGCTCTTTATTACTTAGAAATTGCACTCCGCAAAGAAATCGACCTTGAAAAGCGAAACGTTACGGCGCACGGACAACGGTCAAGGTTTCAATACCAGCCAACGGCAATTTGCGCTTCTTCAGACATACAATCTGGTGTCCAAGGTGGGTCAAACGTCATCGTCACCTCAACGAAGGATACACCTTCAACCGCACTCACAGCATTTTCAACCCAGCCCGGCATCTCGCCCGCCACCGGGCAGCCCGGCGCTGTCAGCGTCATTTCAATTTTTACGCTGCGGTCATCTTCTATGTCGATTTTGTAAACCAAGCCCAATTCATATATATCGGCAGGAATTTCTGGGTCATAGACAGTTTTGAGTGCCGCAATAATGTCTGCAGTCATGCGGTCAAGTTCAGCAGGCGGTATGGCGCTTATGTATTTATCGGCCAATGCAGAGTCATCGGTATCACCGTTTTTATCGATATTTGGTTTCTCTTCGATATTGTCTTCACACATTGAAAAACGTCCTTGCCTTATGGAGCGCCGCAACCAGCTGGTCGATATCCGTCTTATTGTTATAAAGCGCAATAGAGGCGCGACATGTTGAGGTCATGTTGAAGCGCTGTAGCAGAGGCTGCGCGCAATGCGTACCAGCGCGAATGGCAACCCCCATACGATCAATATAAGTTGCAATATCATGCGCATGGATGCCCGCCACTGCAAACGAGATGATGCCACCGCGCTCTTTCGCTTTGCCAAAGATACGCAGATCTTGAACAGTTTCAAGCTGCTGTAATGCGTAGCTTGTTAGTGCCTGCTCATAGCGCAAAATTTCATCACGCCCAATCGTCTCTATATATTGAAGCGCGCGTCCAAGACCGATCGCCTCAACAATCGGCGGTGTACCTGCTTCAAAACGGTGTGGCGGGTGATTATAGGTGATATTATTCATGGTCACCTCGTCGATCAT
>Ga0308161_1006065_pt1 | contig 10351 bp, 10 predicted proteins | sample PhyFR2_FD_201034 | JGI IMG/M metagenome (GOLD analysis project Ga0308161, IMG submission 201034) | Phyllosphere microbial communities from UC Gill Tract Community Farm, Albany, California, United States - DLSLF.R2 | ecosystem: Host-associated > Plants > Phyllosphere > Unclassified | place: USA...
TTCTAATATCACTATACTATGTTCGTGATGATTTTAAAAATCTGTCATTGTTGTGTAAATGCATTGTAATCATTTAAGCGAGGAGAGATTGTTTTGACAGAAGAAACACAGATGCCGGTATTACAGGCACACGTTAACTATCTAGAACTGGCGGGAACCAAATTCCGCTTTGAGGCTCGTCTTTTCGGATTAACTGATTTCCTTCAGGCCGAGCAGCTGCTTTTTGAGAATCCTGCTGTTCCTGAAGCCACAGAAGAAACACAACCGGAAGATGAATACATCCAGTCCGAAGCGCCGGTGGAACCAATCCCTTTAGAACGGGCTATCATTTTCCGTAACAAACGAAATAAACGGACATTCATTCTCCGTTTCCCGTTTGAAGGTGACTGGACAGAAGAAACATTCAGCGGCGAGCTTGATCTCAATCACCTGACCCCGACCGGACGTCCGTTGCCGATGGGTTATTTCGATGCGTTTTTCGGAATCGTCCAAGGAAAATCAATTTTACATGAAGCTCCATTCGGTGATACACGTTCCTTGATTCCGGTCATTTACCGTGTTGAAACGAAACATAGTAATGTCTTGCTCAAACTCGAATATGAACTGGTCGTCCAGTATTCAGAATACAGCAATACCCTAGGTTTCCATTCCCTTAAGCAAGGAGAGACGAAACGTTTTATCCGCCTGATTGAAAAATTCAACAAATCGAAGAAGAATTGGCGGAAACGCGCGTTTAAATTCCGTCGTTTTACATTCAAGAGTATTTACAATGTCACGAAATGGACGCAACCGATCCAAGACAACAAAGTTGTGTTTGCTTCCGACTCGCGAAGTGACGTCAGTGGAAACTTCGCGTATATCTTAAACGAAATCGAACGCCGGGATTTAAACCTCGACGTGAAGACATTCTTCAAACCTAATTTGCAGTCCCGCCGTGATTGGCGTGACAAATTTACATTGCCGTATCACCTCGCGACGGCCAAAACGATTTTAGTTGATGATTTTTATCCGATGATTTATCCGCTCAATATCCGGAAAGGGAGCGATCTTGTTCAAGTCTGGCATGCGGTTGGAGCCTTCAAGACATTCGGCTACAGTCGTCTTGGCAAGCCGGGTGGTCCAAGTGCCAACTCGCTCAGCCACCGAAACTACACGAAAGCCATCGTCAGCTCGCATAACGTCGCCCGTCATTACGCGGAAGGATTCGGATTACGGGAAGATCAGGTCATCGCAACCGGGATTCCCCGGACAGACATGTTCTTTGACCAAACCTACATTAACGATGCAAAAGAACGGATCTACGAAGAGTATCCTGTCTTCAAAACGAAAAAAGTCATCATGTTCGCACCGACTTTCCGTGGGAACGGCGCGAAAAGTGCCCATTATGACTTCAGTCAACTCGATTTGGATGCTTTGTATGAAGCTTTCCATGAAGACTATGTCTTCGTCTTGAAGATGCATCCATTCGTCCGCCGCCGGATGGAGATTCCGGAAGTCTATGCTGACTTCTTCCTCGACTTGACGGATCACCGGGAAATCAACGAATTATTGTTCGTCTCTGATATTTTGATTACCGATTATTCATCGACGTGTTTTGAATTTTCACTGCTCGACCGCCCGATGTTATTCTTCGCCTACGATTTAGAAGATTACATCTCAAAACGCGACTTCTACTATGACTTTGAAGAATTCGTGCCGGGACCAATCGTCCGTACCTCGGAAGAGTTGATTGAACGGATTAAGAACGAAGATTTCGAGATGCAGAACGTCAAAGCCTTTGCGGAATACTTCTTCGAGCATCAGGACGGAAAGTCGAGCCAGCGTTTCGTCGATCAAATCATCCTTGGAGAAAATAAATGAATCCAACACCAAAACCAATGACCTTTTCCTATGATCATTGGCTCGGGAACTACAAAGTGCTACTGATTTTCATGGTCGTGTTCGGACACCTGATTGAAACGTTCCGTAATCTTGATGGAAACGATCCGGTCCAAATCGTCTACAACATCATTTATTTACTGCACATGCCGGCCTTCATCTTCATGAGCGGATACTTTTTCAAGGAAGTCAGACCCAAACGAATCATTTCGTTTGTCGTCCTGTATTTCATCTGGCAATCGATTCATGAAGTCTATCTCGCTTATGTTAATGAAAAGACAGTCGATGGATTAATGGATGGTCTCCTGCATCCGCTTGTTCCAAGCTGGACGCTCTGGTATCTGCTCGGGATCATCATTTGGCAGATCGTGACGCCGGGATTCCTGGCCTTGCGTTATCCGTTGTTGATCAGTATTGCGTTTGCTTTGCTGATCAACGCCAATCCGGGATCCATCACGAACTTCCTGTCCTTACAAAAAGTTATCAGTTTTTATCCGTTCTTCTTGATGGGATATCTCGTCAAAGAACGGGGATGGCTCGCAGACGGACGGATTCGTGACCGGATGACGTCCCCCATCGGTCGTTTGACCGGATTACTCGTTTCTGTTTCCATCGCCATCGCGATGGCCGTTTGGACAAAAAACGGATTTGATACGGTCTGGTTGTTCTACCGGGACACGTACGGCGAATTTGATGTCCCGGTACTCAAAGGCGCATTAATTCAGCTCTTTTTGTACGCGGTCAGTACGGTGATGATTTTCTCTGTATTAATGATGATTCCACACCGTTCCTTCGGTGATCGGTTTGATCAAATCGGGATTCAGACGTTGGCGATCTATCTGTTACATTCGTTCATCGTCCGGTTGTTTCGGGATTCGGTTCCACCATGGATTGCTGAATCATCAGTTCTATTGATCGGTTCATCCTTCTTGCTTGCCCTGTTCTTCGTTTGGATTTTATCGAGTCGTCCGGTTGTTCGACTGTTTCGACCGTTATTGTCACCAAATGTCAACTGGCTGTTCAAGAAAACATCATAAACTTTTCTTCAAAAAAAGCACCTGATGCCAGGACCAGATCTCGCTTCTTGAGATTTGGTCCTTTTTGTATCGGTACGATAAAATTGACAGGATCTTTGCCTTGAAACTAAGATAGTAGAGGTTGCTACAATAAACGCTTACACAAGCGTGCAGAAAGAAGGGATCCCCTTGCAAGCGGATCAACGTAAAAAATTAACGGTCCTGATGATTAATATGTTCATCGCCGTCGGGAGCTTCGGGATCATCATTCCGATTCTGCCCGCTTATCTAGCCTCAATCGGTCAAGGTGGTACAGCTGCCGGTTTGATGATCGCCATCTTTGCCGGAGCCCAGCTCGTCATGTCACCGGTTGCCGGAAAATGGGCTGACCAGTACGGTCGCCGCAAGATGATCATCTACGGTTTGATTGGATTGACGTTATCGATGTTCGTCTTTTATTTCTCGAACTCGGTTACGATTCTTTACATCTCACGGGCCATCGGCGGTGTCGGTGCGGCGCTTCTGATTCCGGCGATTTTTGCTTACGTCGCGGATATCACGACGATGGATCAGCGAGCAAAAGGAAACAGTTATGTGTCTGCTGCCATGTCACTCGGAATCGTCATCGGTCCCGGGATCGGCGGCTTCCTCGCCGAGTTCGATCTGAAGTTGCCGTTACTTGTTTCGGCACTCGTCTCACTTCTAGCCGTCTTATTCAGTGTCATTCTTCTTCAAGAAAGTGACGTCCATGACGCGACGGCGATGGCGCCTGATGAAGGGTCAATGTGGAGCAAGCTCGGCGCATCGTTCCATAAACCGTACTTCGTCCCGCTCATCATCACACTGGTCATGAGTTTTGGTTTGATGGCCTATGAATCCGTTCTCGGTCTGTTCGTCGACAATCAATTTGGGGCCTCTCCAAAAGACATCGCCATCATGGTGACGTCGACCGGAATCATCAGTGTCATCGCTCAGATTTTCGTCGTCGATAAACTGTCCCGCAGTCTCGGCGAAGGCAAAGTCTTGAACATCTTCCTGTTGATCGCGACGCTTGGCTTCTTGTTGTCACTCCTGACAGCAAGTTACGGCGGCTTCTTCGCCGTCACACTCGTCATCTTCCTTGCGACGTCGATCCTGCGTCCTGTTTTGAACACGATGATTTCAAAACTCGCCGGAAACGAACAAGGATTTGCGATGGGGATGAACAACGCCTACATGAGCATCGGAAACGTCCTCGGTCCGACACTGGCCGGACTGTTATATGATGTCAACATTCTTTACCCGTTCATGCTTGGACTTGTCTTCCTGGCCGTGACGTTGATTGGTTCTGTCATCTGGCAACGCCGCCAATCCCGGCTGATCAAAAAAATCGAACAAACGTCTTAATACCAGACAAAAAGCAACTTGCTTCCGGATGTACTACTGGAAGCAAGTTGCTTTTTTTATTGGCTGGTTGTTTTTAAATCCCCCGTGCCAAAATCAGCATCAAAGGCACGACACCAAATGACGACACGGCTGTGTTTCATCAAGTCCACTTCTTTCGGGAGGACGTAGTTTTGGTCTCCCTGATTCCCTTTTAGCGCTCCGAGCCGAATCCCGTCTGCTGTCTTCTTCCCCGGCTCCACCAAGTAAACAAACAAGTCCGGTCCGTTCGTCGTTTGAAAATCTTCGAACCGCAGATATAACGCATCATCTGCCGTTACCGTTTTAATTTTTCCGGACGTTTGATAATTTTTTTCACCGTCCACGAACGTTCCGGAGAAGTCAGCCGGTGCTTCTTCGGGAGCCGGCGTTGTAGGTTCCGACTGATCCGTCCCGGATGCTGGTGTCTCATCTTCTTGTTCTACCGTCGAAGAACTCGGCGGTAACTCTTCATCCACGGCTTGATTCAAGAACAGCGGCGACACGAGCCACCAACTCAACACCAGTACACAGACAACCACGATCGCCAATATGATTTTTGATCCGTTTCGCACCGTCTCCACTCCTCCGCCTGAAGAACTTCCGATCGTCCATTTAGCCGTATTGTTTTTGATGATCTTTCTTTAACGCTAAATATTCTTCATCTGCCCGGATCAAATCCCACTTTTCCTGAAAAATCTCAGCTGACTTGGCTTTTTCGGGATCGATTTCCCGGTTGTTCAACTCACCGGTCTCTTTATTTTTGTACTTCCGTCCACCCTTATAGTTCGTATAACGGCGTGCCCGCGTATGCCCCATTTGGATGAACTTCCGCGCCATATCCATTCCGACGAAGTCTCCCGCTTCTTTATAGTCGAGGTACATCTGATAGATTTTTTCGGAAGATTCCTTCGCAATTTCCGGTGTCTTGAACCGCCAGTGCGGCAGGATTTCCCCTTTATACGGTTCGACGAGCAACACACCCTGTTCGCCCCGGCCGACCCGGTATTTTTCCGGTTCCTTCCGAAAATCCGTCGTCTTGAAGTCCAAATCGTAATCAAATGCCATCTTCACCGCCTCCTTCTATTGAAAGATTCCCGGGAACGTCCGACTTTAATCGTGTGGATACAGTCCGGTCGTATAGACCGCCGTCAATGTCTCGGCGATTTCTTCAATCGTCGCCGTCGTCTCTTCCCGGACGACTTCGAACAAATACATTTCGTTGGCAAAAAACCAGCCGCGGGCAACGAGTGTCGGATTCAAGTCCGGACGCGCCAGTCCCGCCGCTTGCGCATAGTGAATATCACGACTGATCCGTTCAATGAAGCGCTCGCGAATCTGTTTCCACTTCGTCCGGATGACATAGGATACCCCGATTGCCTGCTCGACGACCCGGAGCATCTCCCGTTCCTGTTCCGCAAGCTGTAAAAACGCCGTCGCCTGCTGCTCGATTTGCTTTTTAGCTTCTTCAGCTGTTCCGGGCTCAAACGGCTGTTCCGCCACTTGATGGAAACGATCCATGACGTCTTCCATCAGGACAATCAGCAGTTCATCCTTCCCTTCAAAATGAACGTATGCGGTTCCATAGCCGACACCCGCCCGTTTGATGATTTGTGAAATCGTCGTTGTCTGAAAGTCATTTTCAAGAAAGACAGCCCGGGCTGCGACAAGCAGTTTTTCCCGGGTCCGGACTGTCCGCAAATGCCGTTTATCCATTTTGGATTCATCTGATTTCATCATAATCAACCACCTCTCCTGATTCTCTATCCGATAATATTGACACAGTGTCAATTTGTTTGCTACGCTTTTGTCAAAATTGATTACTGATTCATTTAAGGAGGAACGGACATGGCATTGACCGCTAAGCGTGAAGAAGCAATTGAACGAGACGAACAGGATCGACTGGCCCCTTACCGGAACGAATTTTATCTGCAGGAAGGTTCAATTTATATGGATGGCAACTCGCTTGGCCTGTTGTCGAAACGGGCGGAAGCCACGTTACTCGAATCGCTCGCCGATTGGCGGGAACTCGGGATTGACGGATGGATGAAAGGCCGGCACCCCTGGTTTGACTTGTCGGAAAAACTGGCTGCCTTGAACGCACCGCTTGTCGGTGGACGTGCGGATGAAGTCATGGTGACCGGTTCGACGACGGTCAATCTGCACCAGCTGGTCGCGACCTTCTTTGCTCCGTCCGGACGACGGACGAAAATTTTAGCCGACAGTTTGACGTTCCCATCTGATATTTATGCGCTGCAAAGCCAGCTCCGGTTGCGCGGACTCGATCCGGCAGAACATTTGATTCAGGTCGAAAGCCGCGACGGACGATTTCTCGATGAAGCGGATATCATCGCCGCCATGACCGATGAGATTGCCTTGATTGTTCTGCCGACCGTTCTTTACCGGAGCGGACAAATTTTAGATATGGAACGGCTGACCCGCGAAGCCCATGCCCGCGGGATCCTGATCGGCTTTGACGGCTGTCATTCCGTCGGCGCGATTCCTCATGCTTTTCATGACTGGGGCGTCGACTTTGCCTACTGGTGCAACTACAAACATTTAAACGGCGGTCCGGGAACGGTCGGCGGACTGTTTGTCCATGAACGCCATTTCGGCACGTTGCCGGGTCTGACCGGCTGGTTCGGCTCCCGTAAAGATAAACAGTTTGATATGGATCATACGATGACACCTGCCGAAAACGCCGCGGCCTTCCAGATTGGTACGCCACACGTTTTAAGCCTCGCCCCGCAAATCGGAGCGCTCGAGTTGTTTGCGGAAGTCGGCATCGATGCCGTCCGGACAAAGTCCCTTGCCCTGACCGACTACATGATGACACTCGTCGATCAAGAATTGGCAGCTTACGGCTTCGTCATCGGCAATCCGCGTGACGCGAAACGACGCGGTGCCCACCTGAGTCTCGAACATCCGGAAGCGGCACGGATTTGTAAAGCACTGAAAGCCTATCAGGTCATTCCTGATTTCCGGGCACCGAATATTGTCCGCCTGGCCCCTGTTGCCTTGTATAATAGTTTTGAAGACGTCTATGAGGTCGTTTCGATTTTGAAAACGATCATGGACGAAAAACAGTACGAACAATTTAAGAACGAACGCGAAGTCGTCGCGTAAGGAGGCATTATGAAAGAACATCCTACTGAATTACGGCGTGACTTAAAAACACGCCAACTGACGATGATTGCGATGGGCTGTGCGATCGGAACCGGTCTTTTCCTCGGAAGCGGTCTCGCGATCAGTCTTGCCGGACCGAGTGTTCTCGTCAGCTATGCGATCGGCGCCTTCATCGTCCTGCTGTTGATGGGCTGTCTTGCGGAAATGACCGTCGCCCATCCGACCTCCGGCTCATTCGGCACGATTGCTGAAATGTACATCAGTCCCTATGCCGGTTTCCTTGTCCGCTATTCTTACTGGGTCGCCAATGTCTTGGCCATCGGCGTCGAAGTCAGCGCCATCGCCATCTACATGAAATATTGGTTCCCGGACGTCCCCGGTTACATCTGGATTTTCGTCTTCGCAGCGGCGTTGATTTATATCAATGCCACGACCGTCAATACGTTTGCGACGTTCGAATACTGGTTTTCTGTCATTAAAATCAGTGCCATACTGATGTTTATGATTCTCGGTGCGTACCTGGTCTTCGGAAGCAATTCGCCTGAGATTGGTCCGCAAAACTTCACGAATGACGGCGGCTTCATGCCGTTCGGTTTTTCCGGCCTTTGGATTGCCGTCTTCATCTCGCTGTTCAGTTTCCTCGGAACAGAATTAATCGCCGTCACGGCCGGTGAAGCAAAGGATCCGGATGTCGCCGTGCCGAAAGCACTGAAGGCAACGGTCTTCCGGCTGTCGACGTTTTACGTCATCACGATTGCTTTGATGCTGATGATCGTTCCGTGGCAACAAGCCGGCGGTGTCGAGGAAAGTCCGTTCGTTAAGGTCATGGAAATGTTGTCGATTCCCGGTGCGGCCGGCATCATGAACTTCATCATCCTGACAGCTGCCTTATCCGCGATGAACAGTCAGTTGTACGCTTCAACGCGAATGATGTATTCATTGTCGAAAGCAACTTACGCCCCCCGGATCTTCAGTCGTCTGAATGCGAAAGGCGTGCCGCTCTTTGCACTCGCTGTGTCGACACTCGGCATATTCCTTGCTGCCGTCATCAGCAGTCAATCGAGTGTCTCCTATCCGTTCATGATGGGAATTTCGATGTTCGGGGCCATCTTCACCTGGTTCATGATTTTCATCTCCCATCTCTATTTCCGGAAAGCCTGGGAACGGGACGGTGGACGGAAACTGCCGGTCCGGATGATGGGCTATCCGTATTTGACGGCGCTCGGTGCCCTCTTGTTATTTGCACTGGTCATCACGACCTGGTTTACCGATTTCCAGATCGTCTTGAAGTTTGGTATTCCGTGGTTGATTTTCCTGACGATTGCCTATGTGTTCTGGAAACGCAACAACCCGCCGCAAGCGGATCAGACAAAACGTTCACAATCACTTTAACGTAAAGGGGAACGATTGGAATGAAACAAACGGATGCGACGAAGATTGAGGAAACGATTCAAACCGACTTCAAAAAAGACATGTCTTACGGAGATTATTTACAGCTCGACTCCCTTTTGACAAGCCAGCAACGGTTGTCGAATCATCATGACGAAATGCTGTTCATCGTCATTCATCAGACAAGCGAACTGTGGATGAAACTGATTTTACATGAGATGACCGCTGCCATTCAGGCAGTCGCCGACGATCAGCTCGAACGGTCGTTCAAGATGCTGGCCCGTATCTCAAAAATCCAACAACAGTTGATTCAGTCATGGAGTGTCCTCTCGACACTTACACCGGCTGAGTATCTTGAATTCCGTGACTCGCTTGGGCATTCGTCCGGATTCCAATCTTACCAAAACCGGCAAATCGAGTTTGCGCTCGGCTTCAAGAACGCCCAAATGCTTCGGGTCTACGAACACGAGACGGCGTTGTACGCTCAATTGAACGATGATTTAAAAACACCGAGCATCTATGACGAGACCGTCCGGGCGATGCACCGCCGCGGCTTACCGATTGATGAGACCATCCTCAACCGGGACGTCACGCAGGACTGGGAAGCGAATGCGAGTGTCGAAGCCGCTTGGGCGACCGTCTATCAGGACGTCGAACAGTACTGGGATCTATATGAGCTCGGTGAAAAGCTGCTCGATATCGGCAGCCAACAACAGATGTGGCGCTTTAATCATATGAGTACCGTCGAACGGATCATCGGTCAAAAACCGGGAACGGGCGGTTCGTCCGGCGTCAGTTATCTGCGCCGTGTGCTTGATCACCGCTTCTTCCCGGAACTCTGGTCGGTCCGGACAAAACTTTGAGGAGGAACCTGATATGAACCGTTGGATAGATGTCTCACAACCGTTAACCTCGTCCGTTACGACATGGCCGGGTGATACGAAATTTAACTACACAATCAATTGGAGTAAAGCCGACACCGGCTCCGTCAACGTCGGCCAGGTGACGATGAGTCTGCATACCGGTACTCATATCGACGCTCCGTTTCATTTTGACGATGCCGGTCAAAAAGTCATCGATCTTGATCCGGATCTCTATATCGGACATGTCCGCGTCATTTATCTGCCCGGCCGGACCGAACTCGTCGCAAGTGACCTCGATACATTTGATTTAACCGATGTCCGCCGGCTGATCATCAAAACGGACGGTTGGGTCGATAAGTCGATTTTCCCGGAAACGATTCCGGTCCTGACGCCGAGTCTTGCCGAACGCCTCGGCGAACTCGGGATTGAATTGATCGGACTTGATTTACCGTCCGTTGATGCAATCGACAGTAAAGAGATGGCGGCCCATCATGCGCTCGCCGCCCATGGAGTTCACATACTCGAAGGGTTAGTCCTCGATACGATCACTCCGGGTGATTATCATCTCAATGCTGTTCCGCTTCCACTCGTCGACGGTGACGGCAGTCCCGTCCGTGCACTGATGCGGCCGTATTAAAAAAAAACCGACAGAACGCTCTTCCAAGAGTTTTCTGTCGG
>Ga0308161_1006067_pt1 | contig 10349 bp, 7 predicted proteins | sample PhyFR2_FD_201034 | JGI IMG/M metagenome (GOLD analysis project Ga0308161, IMG submission 201034) | Phyllosphere microbial communities from UC Gill Tract Community Farm, Albany, California, United States - DLSLF.R2 | ecosystem: Host-associated > Plants > Phyllosphere > Unclassified | place: USA...
GGTGCCGCCTTCCCAGACCTTGCGTTCGCGCCCGGGATCGAACACGGCCAGATGGCCTTCGCGCGACAGCACCACCAAGTAATCGCCACAGCGCACGGGCAGCCAGTTGCCGGCGCTGCGCAGGCGCGACAGCCAGCGCAGGCCGCCGGTGGCGATATCGAAGGCGGCCAAATGCCAGCGCCCGTCGAGCGTGAGCACGGTGTCGCCCCACACCTGCACGAACTGGTGCATGGCGCCGGCGCCATAGCGCTGACGCCAGTGTTCTGCGCCGTCATGCAGGTCCAGGCAGTGCAGCCAGCCCTGTTCGGTGGCCAGCAGGACGCGGTTGCCATGCACGGCCGGCTTGCCGCGCACCAGGCCGCAGGTGGTGCGCTGCCAGCGCGGCGCGCCGCTGTCGGCGTCGACCGCGCAAACCGTCTGGTCATTGCAGGTGGCGATCACCAGGCCGGCATGCGCCGCATGCAGCGGGCTGCCGGGCGGCCACCAGGCATGCCGGTGGCGCCACAGGGGCTTGCCGGTGTGCCAGTCGATGGCCAGCAGATGGCCGAAGGGCTTGCCCTCGTTCCATTGCTCGGTGTTGATGTAGAGCCGCTGGTGCGCCAGGTCCAGTGTCGGCGTGGCATGGATGCTGCTGTCGTGGCGCCAGCGCCAGAGCAGGCGGCCGCTGCCGGCGTCCAGGCGGGTGAGGGTGCCGTCGTAGCAACCGAACACCAGGCTGCCGTCGGCATGGTGCAGCCGCTGCACGATGCCCTTGTGCGGTTCGGCCAGGCTGTCGTAGCGCCAGGCGATGTCGCCGCTCAGGGCATCATGGCGCCAGACCCGGCTGCGGTCATCGGCGACGAACACGGCGCCGTCGGCAATCGCCGGCGCGCACTTGAGCGGATAGCCGGGACGTTGATTGAGTCCGTAGCGCCACCAGAGCGGCGCGGTGATGAAGTCGGGATAGTCGCCTTTCATCGAGGGCGCCCGGGCATCGAAGCAGTCGCGCGACAGGCCGATGTCGTGGCGCCGGTAGAGCGACAGCACCGGCAGGCGGCTGGTCGATATCTGGCGCGAACCGAGCGGCTGCCACATGTCCATCAGCAGCGCCACGGCCACCAGCAGGAGCTGGTGGCCGTCGGCGGCGAGGGCCTGCTCGGCCAGCGGCAGGGCGCTGCCCGATTCCATGAAGTCGTCCAGCAGCACGGCGCGGCTGTGGTCGGGCTGGCGGCGGCCTTCCACCCATTTCTTCTGGTGATGCGCCTTGCGCTGGTCGCGCACCATCAGGATGGCGAGGTGCTGGCCGTCGTCCAGCGCGGCGGCGGCGGTGGCAAACAGCAGGGGCGCGGCGCCGAAGCCGGGCCCGACGAGCACCTGCGGCGCGAAGGGCCGGATCAGTTGCCAGAGCATCGTGCCGGCCAGGCGCGCGGCGTGCGGGTCGCATAGCAGCAGCCGCAGGTCGAATGTCACATGGTCGGACAGCCGCACCGCGTGGGCGATGAGGTCGCGCCGCAGCGCTTCCCATGGCGGTTCGCGGCGCAGTTGCTGCAGGATATGCGCCGCCTGGGTGGCAGGGCTGGGATCAGGCACCGGACCTCCCTTGCGCGCCTGGCGCCGGCGGTGGCGGCGCGTTTGCACCCAGCCGGACGATGGCGTCGACCTGCAGCGACCGGGGCGGCTGGTGGGTGATGAACAGGATGGCCAGGCGGCTGCGCAAGGCGTTGACGGTGCATGCGAAATGCTCGGCGGTGTCCTGGTCCAGCGCGCTGGTGGCTTCGTCGAAGATCAGCACCCGGGGGCGCTTGAGCAGCGCCCGCGCGATGGCAATGCGCTGTTTCTGGCCGCCGGACAGGCCGCCGCCGCGCTCGCCGATTTCAGTCTGGTATGCCCTGGGCAGGGCTTCGATGGTGCGATGGATATCGGCCATCCGGCAAGCCTCGACCACCATGGCAAAGCTTGCATGCGGATTGCCCGCCAGCAGATTGTCGAGCACGGTGCCGGAAAAGAGCATGGTTTCCTGGGGCACCACGCCGAAGGTGGCGCGCAGTTCATTGGCCGCCATGTGGCGGATGTCGACGCCGTCGATGGTGATGCGCCCGGCCGAGGGCTGGTAAAAGCCCAGCATCAGCCTGGCCAGGGTGGATTTGCCGGAGCCGGATGGGCCCAGCAGCGCGGTGGTGGTGCCGGGCGCGATCGTCAGGTTCAGGCCTTGATAGAGAAGCGGACGGTCGTCGCCATGACGAAATGCCAGGTCGGCAATCTCCACCCGGCCGTGCCGCGCCGCTTCGCGCGCCGGCGTGACAGCGTACGGCTCGGCTGGCGCGTCCATCACATCGGCCAGGCGGCGCATCGCCATGCTGGCTTGCTGGAACTGCTGCCACAGGCCGACGATGCGCATCAGCGGCTGGCTGAGCTTGCCGGCAAACATCTGGAAAGCCACCAGCATGCCGATGGTGAACGCGGCGTCGTTGCCGCCGGCAGGCGTGCCCTGCATTACCATCCAGGCGCCGCCCGCCAGCACCAGCAGCGTCATCAATTGCTCCAGCAGGCCGGCGACGACGCCGTAGGTATTGCCGAGCTGGCGCGTGCTGAAACCCGCCTGCAGATAGGCAAGCAGATCTTCCTGATAGCGGCGCACAAGCTGCCCTTCCATCTGCAGGCTCTTGACGGTTTCCATGCAGGCGATGTGCTCGGTGAGGAAAGCCTGGTTGCGCGCGCCGAGCAGGAACTGCCGGTCCAGGCGTTGCCGGAACAGCGGCGCGACGGCGGCCGAAAGCAGCGCGATCAAGGCCAGCATGGCCAGCACCAGCAGGGTCAGGGGCACGCTGTAGGCAAACATCACCGCCACGAAGACCAGCATGAAGGGAAGGTCGAGCAGCAGCGTCACCAGGCTGGAGGCAATGAATTCACGCACGGTTTCCACCGCATGCAAGCGCGCTGCGATAACGCCGGTGGGACGGTGCTCGAAGTAGCGCAGCGGCAGCTTCAGCAGATGCTGGAACACGGTGGCGCCAAGCTCGGCGTCGATGCGGTTGCCGGTATGCAGCACCAGGTATTGCCGCACCCAGGTCAGCGCGCCGGTAAAGACGGCGCAGGCCAGCAGCGCCACCGTGATCACCGCCAGCGTGCTTACGGTCTGGTGGACAACGACCTTGTCGATGATGGCCTGGGTGAACAACGGGGTGGCGAGGGCGATGAGCTGGATCACCAGGCTGGCCAGCAGCACGTCGCGACCGATGGCCCGGTGCCGCAGCAGGGCAGGGATGAACCAGGAAAAGCCGAATGCCTTGGCGGCATGCTGGTCGGGGTCGGCCGGCACTGGCGTGGCTGGCGCGCATTCCAGCGCCTCGCCAGTCATTTGCGCCAGCAGGTCCCTGCATGCCACCTGATGCGGTGTGCGCTCTCCCGGCCGGAACAGCCAGGCCATGCCTTCCTCTACCCGGGTGAGGATCGCCAATGCTGGCGGGGAAGGCGCATCGTCATCGCTCTTCGGATGACATGGACCGGCCGGCGCCGCGGCCTGCAAGGCCAGCAGGCAAGGTAGCCGGAGGCCGGCCAGGCTGGCGATGCGGCGGCGCATGCGCACCTTCAGGCCCAGCTGCGTGAGCACAGGCGGCAAACGGGCGAAGGAATAGGGCGGGGTGAAGTACTGGAGAAACAGCTCCCTGGAAAAAGCCAGGCGGTTCAACTGCGCCATGCTGGCCGCGGCCCACAAGGTCTGTTCCGCGTCCAGGGCTTGAGCGTGCGATGTCATGAGGCGTTACAGCGGATGCTGTCCTGTATTGGCGCTGCGCGATGGATCGGTTGTCGGGAAGCGCAATCGATCCACGCCTTGCCGGATACGGCCTGGCTACCAGCTTGTCGCTGGCGGATGGAGGATTGCGGTAAGGGTGCGTGGCTGAATCTCAGCCCTGGAGGCCAGCATGAAACGGCGGTGAAGGGATTCGCTGGCGCCGGCGGCTTTGCACCAGGTTGGCAGCCGGCGTGAAGGCGGTCGTATTAAATCAGCAAATTCAGGCGGCGAGAAGCGTTGGGCCTGCTTGCCGCAAACAATTAATCATGTTTAACATGCCTGCCCTGGCGCCTTGCGGCTGGAACGGTTTTGCCCGGCTGTGCAACTGGGGCAATGCCAGCTGCACTGTGGCTACCGACGACAAAGGCGGATTTTGCGGATTTGCAGTGGCGTTGACGCTGACCAGCCAGTCTGGTTTATTGCTCCCGTGCGCGGTCGGTTTTCCTTCTGTGCACCGGGTGATACAGGAACCACAGCGTAATGAAGGGCCAGGCCAGCGTCAGGAATTGCGCGGCGCCGTTGAAGTTCAAGAACTTGCCCTGCACCCAGGTCTGCAGCGTGGACAGGAAGTAGGGATTGTCCGGCGCCATGTTGGCCACTACCAGGCTCACGATCAGCGCCAGCGCCGCCACCCGGCGCTGCGCCACCGGCGGCGCCATCGCCAGGCCGGACAGCATGATCAGGCCGATCAGCAGGCCGCCCTGGGCGCCGGGCGTGATCCAGGCGAAGGCATTGTCCGGCGAGAACAGCAGCGCGCTGGCCAGGGTCTTGGTGGCCAGCGCGGCCAGCAGCAGGGCCGCCGCCAGCGCCAGCCGCGGCGCGCGCCGGCGCGTCAGGCACAACAGCGTCAGCAGCGCGCCGGTCAGGCCGCAGGCGGTGATGATGGTTTCCGACAACCAGTACTGCTCGGCGCTGAGCTCGGCGTCGCGCCGCAGCAGCGCGCCCAGGTCGATATCGACCGACCATAGTTCCGACAGCCATTCCGAAAGTATCGGCAGCAGCTGCCCATGGCCGAACAGGTAGGCCTGCGGATAGATCTGCGCCATCGGCCACAGCCCCAGCACGATCAGGCCGCGGCTGGCCTCGGCCAAAAACCAGCGGCTGCGCAAGGCCAGCAGACGGCTCTGTTCCAGGAAGGCGGGCGCCAGTAGCGCGCCCAACACCGCGCCGAGCGCGACGCCGCCGGCGTTGGTGAGGAGGTCGAGATTGGAAGGCACCCGGCTCGGCAGGAAGTTTTGGCCGGCTTCCAGTCCGGCCGACAGCAACGCGCCAAGCAGGCAGGCCGGCAGCACCGCCCAGATGCCGCGCAGCCGCGGATACATGGAAAACACCAGCAGCGCGCCCAGCGGCATGTAGCCGATGATGTTGGTCAGCAGGTCGAACCGGGTCCAGTAATACGGCAGCGGCGCCGACAGAAAGCCCAGCACCGGCAGGCCATTGCTGCGCCAGCCCGAGAACGGATACCAGCTGGCATAGACGATCAGGAACACATAGAACACCAGGCCGCCGCGGGCAAACACCGAGGCGGAGGCGCCGCTGGCGGGCGGCTGTTCCTGTTTGTCTGTCTCAGCCATGCGATGCGCCGCTCAATGCGCCAGGCCGAGGCTGGCCAGCCATTGCAGCATGTCGGCAATCACCGCGTCGCTGGCGGCGGCCAGCGCGGCCACGCCGCCTTCGACATCGGCGCTGGGCGCCGGCGCGCGGCGCAGGAAGCTTTTCTGGCCCAGCAGGCGCCGGCCGTCCAGCACCGACAGCCGCATCGCCACCAGGCCGTCGCTCTGGCCGGCGCTGGTAAAGACCTGGCTGAATTCCTCCGCTTCCAGGCGCAGCACCGGCACGCCGGCGGCGCCGTCCGAGGCCGACAGCAGGGTGCCGCCGCCCTGCACGATACGCGACTTCAGGCGCTGCGCGAACAGCTGCGCCGGCGGCATGCTCCAGCGGCTGTTGGCATAGGGCCGCGGCTGGTGCTGGCTGGCATAGTTGAGGCGATAGAAGATGGCCGGCGAGTCCAGCCATTCCGGCGTGTCGACGTCGGCCAGGGCCAGCGCCGGCAGCGCGGGGATGGTTGCCGCCGGCGGCGCCAGCCCGAGGTCGAACAGGCCGGGCTGCGGCTTCTTCATGCTGGTGCAGCCGGAAAACAGCAGGCAGGCCAGCAGCAAGGCAATCAGGCGGGATGGTGTCAGCGTCATGGCGTGTCGTTCCGTGTTCATGGGCGTCAGTTCCCCGGCGGCGCGATGAAGCCGGCTTCGCCCGGTCCCGGCGGCACGCCGGCGCCAAACAGGATGCTCTGCGGCCGCTCGTTGAGGTTGTTCAGGGTGCGGTTGAGCACCCGCAGCGAGCCGCGGATGTCGGATGTCAGCGGCAGCACCTCGCGCTCGAAGCGCTTGGCCAGCGCGCTGACATCGTCGGCGGCGCCGCCTATCCGCGCCACCGGGCTGCCGGGCGCCTGCAGGCCGGCGGCCAGCGTATCGGCGGTGCGCGAGAGCTTGCCCAGGGCGGCCAGCGAGCGCTGCGCTTCGCCTATCAGCGCCGGCATCGCTTCCAGCGTCGGCGCCAGCTGGCCCGGCAGCGCCTCGATGGCCACCGCGGCCTTGCCGACCTTGTTGAAGGTGGACAGAATGGTTTGCTGGTTTTCCGGGTTCAGCAGCACGCTCATGCGCTTGGTCAGTTCCTCGGTCTGCAGCAGGATCGCCAGGCCGCGCTTTTGCAGGCTGTCGAGCAGGCTGGGCCGCAGTTCGATGCGCGCCACATGGGCTGCGCTGCTTGCCACCCTGGCCGGGTCGCTGCCGTCGTCGTCGAGCTGCACGTAGGCCAGGCCGGTCACGCCCTGGTAGCCGAGCGTGGCGAAGGTGGAACGGGTAACCGGGGTGTCGGGCCGCACGCCGAGGTCGATCAGGATCTGTCCCGGCACCTGCGGGTCGAAGCCGATGCGGCTGACGCGGCCCACATCCAGGCCGCGGTAGCGCACGGTTGCCTGCGGATTCAGTCCCGGCACCGACAGCCGGGTGGCGATCTGGTAGGGCACCCGCACCTCGCGGTCGCGGTTGAGCCAGATCGCGCCCAGGATGACGGCCGCCAGCATGGCGATGGTGAACAGGCCCGCGATCATCGCGTGCGACTTATTTTCCATAGTGATGCTCTTTCATGTCGCGCATGCCCTGCAGCGCGCGCAGGCCGCGCTGACCAAGGAAATAATCATGGATGAAGGGATGGTCCACCCGCACCACCTCTTCGGCGCTGCCAAAGGCCACCAGGCGCCGGTCGGCCAGCACCGCGATCCGGGAAGACAGCGCCAGCAGCGTATCGAGGTCATGGGTCACCATCACCACGGTCAGGCGCATTTCCCGGCGCAGCATCGCAATCAGATCGACGAAGGCTTCCGACAGCGCAGGGTCGAGGCCGGCGGTCGGCTCGTCCAGGAACAGCAGTTCCGGCTCCAGCGCCAGCGCCCGCGCCAGCGCTACCCGCTTGACCATGCCGCCGGACAGGTCGGCCGGCATGCGCGCCGCCTGGGAAGGCGCAATGCCGACCATCTGCAGCTTGAGCAGCGCGGCGTCACGGACCAGGTCTTCCGGCAGCGCCCGCAGCTCGCGCATCGGCTGGGCCACGTTGTCGAAGGCCGACATCGCCGAGAACAGCGCGCCGTGCTGGAACAGCATGCCCCAGCGGTTGCGCAGCGTCTGCAGGGTGGCGGCGTCGGCGCGGTGGATGTCGACGCCGAAGACGCACACGCTGCCGGCGCTGGGCCGTTCCAGGCCCAGGATCTGGCGCAGCAGCGTGGTCTTGCCGGAGCCGGAGCCGCCCACCAGCGACACCACCTCGCCGGCGCGCACGTCCATGGAAAGATTGTCATGCACGGTCACGTCGCCGAAACGGGTCGACAGCCCGGCGATGTCGATCACGGTCTGGCCACGGGCCTGAGCCTGGTCGAACGCCGCCATCAGTAATAGCCCACCTGGTTGAACACGATGGCAAACACCGCGTCGGCCAGGATCACCACGGTGATGGCGGTCACCACCGAGGTGGTGGTGCCCTGGCCCAGGCTTTCGGTATTGGGCTGGATGCGCAGGCCGAAATGGCAGGCCACCAGCGCGATCAGGCCGCCGAACACCACGCCCTTGCCCAGGCCGATCCAGTAATTGGCGATCGGCACCGCGCTTGGCAGCTTCTGGAGGAAATAGGCCGGCGCCATGTCGAGCTGGATATTTGCCGCGGCCATGCCGCCGATCAGCGCCATCGCGTCGGTCCAGACCACCAGCAGCGGCATCACCAGCGCCAGCGCCAGCACCCGCGGCATGACCAGCCGGAAGCCGTGCGGCAGTCCCATCACCAGCATCGCGTCCAGTTCCTCGGTGACCCGCATCACCCCCAGCTGCGCGGTGATGGCCGAGCCGGAACGGCCGGCCACCAGAATCGCCGCCAGCATCGGCCCCAGTTCGCGGACGATGCTCATGCCCAGGATGTTGACCAGGTAGATGTCGCCGCCGAAGGTGTGCAGCTGCTGCGCCGACAGGTAGGACAGCACCACGCCGATCAGCACGCCGACCAGCGAGGTGATGCCCAGCGCCTGGAAGCCGATATGGTAGACGCTGGCCGATATCTCTTTCCATGGCCCCTGCCGCGGCCGGCGCGCGAAGCGGCCCAGGTCCAGCACCAGTTGGCCGACCAGGGCCAGCATGCCGGCCAAGTGGCTGCCGAAGCGGCGCGCCGTGCCGGCCAGCGAGACGATGGAGAACCACGGGTGGCCATCGCCCGCCGGCAGCGCCAGCGCGCCGGCCTGCTCCAGCCGCCGGAAGAATTCCTCCTGGCCCGGCGCCAGCCGCAGCTGGCCCGGACGCCGCCGCCCCCAGGCGTTCCACAGCATCTGGGCGCCGATATGGTCCAGCGCGCTGATGCCCGACAAATCCCAGGGCAGCGCCGCCGGCTGCGGCAACTGCCGCAGTGCCGCGCGCAGCGCGCCCATGGCGGCCGGCTGCGCCAGCGCCTGCACCTGCCAGTTGCCGCTGGCAGCCACCGTGGCCGCCAGCGGCAACTGGCCATCGAGCCGCAGCATCGGCGCGGCAGGCGGGGCGGGCAGGACAGGGGAGGAAAGCGGGGGTTGCGAAGCTGGCATGAGCGCAGTGTAAGTTACCGGGCCGGTTTCGTCATGCCTGCGCCGTCCGGCGCTTCCCGGTTTCCCGCCCGGCGCGTCCGGCGCCGCCCCGCGCTTCCCGGTTCCGCCGCCGCCCGCCTGCCGTTACAATGCGCTGCATGACTTTCCTGCCCTCCCCGCAGCAACTCGCTTCCCGCGCAACCGGCCCGGCGCGCCAGGTGGCGCTCGAATGCGTCGCCGAAACCGGATCGACCAATGCCGACCTGCTGGCGCGCGCGCCGCGCCTCTCCGGCCCGGTGCTGCTGCTGGCAGGGCACCAGACCGCGGGCCGCGGCCGTTCCGGCAGGACCTGGCAATCGGCCGCCGACGCCAGCCTGACCTTTTCGCTGGCCTGGAAATTCCAGCGCGCGCTGCCGCAGCTGGTCGGCCTGCCGCTCGCGGTCGGAGTGGCGATTGCCGACGCGCTGCGCGAAAGCGGCGTGCAGGCGCAGCTGAAATGGCCCAATGACGTGCTGCAGGGCGGCCAGAAGCTGGCCGGCGTGCTGATCGAGACCAGCGCCGCGCCGGACGGCGTCTGGGCGGTGGTGGGCATCGGCATCAACCTGGCGCTGCCGCCGGCGCTGGCGGCGCGCATCGACCGGCCCGCCGCCGCGCTGCCGTCGCAGGCCATCGACCGCGAGGCGCTCTTGGCGTCGCTGCTCAATGCGCTGGCGCAGGTGCTGACCGACTTCGACGCCGCCGGCCTGGCGCCGTTTGCTGCGCGCTGGAATGCGCTGCATGCCTGGCGCGGCGAGGCGGTGGCGGTGCTGGACCAGGGCCAGGTGCGCCAGCAGGGCACCGCGCTGGGGATCGACGACGCCGGCCGCCTGCTGATCGACACCACTGACGGCCAGATCGCCGTGCTGTCCGGCGACGTCTCGCTGCGCCGTCTGGATCCGGGGGCCTGAATGCTGCTGTTAATCGATGCCGGCAATACCCGCGTCAAATGGGCGCTTGCCACCGTCGCCACCTATGCCGGCACCGGCTTTGCGCGCGAGGAACTGGGCCAGTGGATCTGCTCCGGCGTGGTCGAGCACGACGCGCTGGGCCAGCTGGTGGAAGTCTGGCGCGGCCGCCAGGTGGCGCGGGTGGTGCTGTCCAACGTGGCCGGCGAAGGCATGCGCGACAAGCTCGACCAGCTGCTGCTGCGCGCCTTCGGCGCGCGGCCGATCGCCATCGAATGGTTCCGGCCCGCGCCGCTGCTGGCGGGCGTGCGCAACGGCTACCGCAATCCGCTGCAGCTCGGCGCCGACCGCTTCGCCTCGGCCATCGGCGCGCATGCGCTGTATCCGGGCGAGGCGATCATCGTCGCCACCTGCGGCACCGCCACCACGGTGGACGCCATCACGCCGGACGGAGTTTTCCTGGGCGGCATGATCCTGCCGGGCTTGGGGCTGATGGCCAGCTCGCTGGCGAAGAACACGGCGCAGCTGCCGCAAGTGGGCG
>Ga0308161_1006068_pt1 | contig 10349 bp, 9 predicted proteins | sample PhyFR2_FD_201034 | JGI IMG/M metagenome (GOLD analysis project Ga0308161, IMG submission 201034) | Phyllosphere microbial communities from UC Gill Tract Community Farm, Albany, California, United States - DLSLF.R2 | ecosystem: Host-associated > Plants > Phyllosphere > Unclassified | place: USA...
CAGCGAGCCGGTCAGAATGCCCAGCTTCGCCCAGTCCACCAGCTCAGGATCGATGCCGTCAAACGCCAGGTTAGTGATGAAGATGGACATCGTAAAGCCAATGCCGCACAGCACACCAATAGCCATGATCTGATTGAAGGCCGTTCCATGAGGCAGTTTCGCCAGCTTCATCCGCAGCGCCAGCCAGGTAAAGAGCGTAATGCCCAGCGGCTTGCCGATAAGCAGGCCGGCAATAATCCCCAGCGGCAGCATCGAGGCCAGCCCGCTCAGCGTCACACCCTGTAACGGCACGCCCGCGTTAGCAAAGGCGAACAGCGGCAGGATAAGCCAACCTACCCACGGATGAAGCACATGCTCCAGCTGGCGGGAGGGTGATACGCCCTCTTCTTTCGTTAAGGGGATAAAGAACCCGAGGATCACCCCGGCGATAGTGGCATGCACGCCTGACTTCAGTACCGCCGTCCAGAGAACCAGCCCCACCAGAATATAGAGGCCGGTGCGCCGAACGTTGAGGGCATTCATTATCGCCAGCACCACGACCGCCAGCGCGGCGACGCCCAGCGACACCATCGACAGATCGCTGGTATAGAACAGGGCAATAATCACGATGGCACCCAGGTCATCGATAATCGCCAGCGCCATCAGGAAGATCTTCAGCGCAGGGGGAATACGACTGCCCAGCAGCGCCAGCACGCCCAGCGCAAAGGCGATATCGGTCGCGGTAGGGATCGCCCAGCCGTGACTCACCACGGGGTCGTGCGCGTTAAACGCCAGGAAAATCAGCGCCGGGACCACCATCCCCCCTACTGCGGCGATGACCGGGAATATCGCCTGATGAAAACTGGCTAACGCCCCCTGGATTAGCTCGCGCTTTACCTCCAGCCCAATCAGCAGGAAGAAGACGGCCATCAGCGCATCGTTGATGAACAGCAGCATGTTCTTATTGATGTCGAGGGCACCGGCCCTGAACTGCACCGGCAGGTCGAGAAAGGCACGGTAGGCCTCTTGAGTCGCACCCAGATTGGCGCAAAGCATAGCCAGCAGGGCGGCAACGATCAGCGTCACGCCCCCGGACGCATCGCTGTTAATAAAGCGGCGCAAATGTTTCACAACGGCTCCTTCTGTTTAATTTACTCATCGTCTGAAACAGTTTAACCGTCTGGATCGCCAGGGGACAGAAATAATGAAAAAGCCTGGGCGCAAACCCAGGCTTTTTAAAACAAGACGGACGTGAGCGATTAGCGCGTCAGGTCGTCAAAGAACTTCTTTACGCCGTCGAAGAAGCTTTTAGAGCGCGGGCTGTTATGTTCACCCGTCGGGCCACCGAAGCTCTCCTGAAGATCCTTCAGCAGCTGCTTCTGCTTCTCGTTGAGGCCCACCGGCGTCTCAACCACCACGCGGCACAGCAGGTCGCCCTGCGCGCCACCGCGCACCGACTTCACGCCTTTACCGCGCATGCGGAACAGCTTGCCGGTCTGGGTTTCGCTCGGGACCTTCAGGTTAACGCGGCCGTCCAGCGTCGGGACCTCAATCTCACCGCCCAGCGCCGCCATGGCAAAGTTGATCGGCACTTCACAGTAGAGGTTGTTGCCTTCACGCTCGAAAATCGGGTGCTGCTTCACCTGTACCTGAACGTACAGATCGCCTGCCGGTGCACCGTGCTCCCCTGCTTCGCCCTCGCCGGTGAGACGAATACGGTCGCCGGTATCGACGCCTGCCGGGATCTTCACGGACAGGGTTTTGCTCTTCTCAACGCGGCCGTGGCCGTGGCACTTGTTGCACGGATCTTTGATCAGCGTACCGCGTCCCTGACAGTGCGGACAGGTCTGCTGTACCGCAAAGAAGCCCTGGCGCATCTGCACCTGGCCGGAGCCGTGACAGGTCGGACAGGTCTGTGGCTGAGTACCGGCTTTCGCGCCGCTGCCGTGACAGATATCGCACTCTTCCAGCGTCGGGATACGGATCTCTTTAGTGACGCCGCGTACGGCCTCTTCCAGCGTCAGCTCCATGTTGTAGCGCAGGTCCGCCCCGCGCGACGCGCGCTGACGACCGCGACCGCCGCCAAAGATATCGCCAAATACATCGCCAAAGATATCGCTAAAGTCAGCGCCACCGCCGCCAAAACCGCCGCCGCCGCCCATGCCGCCCTGCTCAAACGCCGCGTGACCATACTGATCGTAGGCCGCACGCTTTTGCGCATCGGTCAGGACTTCATACGCTTCTTTAATCTCTTTAAATTTGGCTTCGGCCTCTTTATCGCCCTGGTTGCGGTCCGGGTGGAACTTCATCGCCAGACGCTTATAGGCCTTTTTGATTTCACGCTCTTCCGCACTTTTCGGAACGCCTAAAATCTCGTAATAGTCTTGCTTTGCCATTTGTTTATCTGCCCCTAACATGCGAGCACGGGCGGAGAGGAAACCTCTACGCCCGTGCTGGTTTTCTACCCTACATCAGGGCGATTATTTTTTGTCTTTAACTTCTTCGAACTCGGCGTCGACCACGTCGTCGTCTTTCGCGTTGTTCGCAGAAGCATCAGCGCCACCCGCCTGCTGCTGGGCATGCTGCTGCTGAGCAATTTCCATCAGCTTCTGGGAAACCTGGGCCAGCGCCTGCATTTTCGCTTCAATATCGGCTTTGTCTTCACCTTTCAGTGAGGTTTCCAGCGCGCTCAGCGCAGACTCGATAGCAGTTTTGTCGTCAGCTGGCAGCTGATCGCCTGCTTCTGTAACCTGCTTACGGGTGCTGTGCAGCAGGTGGTCACCCTGGTTGCGGGTCTGTACCAGCTCTTCGAACTTACGGTCAGACTCGGCGTTAGCTTCCGCATCCTGAACCATTTTCTGGATCTCATCTTCGTTGAGGCCAGAAGAGGCTTTGATGGTGATCTTCTGCTCTTTACCGCTGTTTTTGTCTTTCGCAGAAACGTGCAGAATACCGTCGGCATCGATGTCGAAGGTCACTTCGATCTGCGGCATGCCGCGCGGTGCCGGGTTAATACCGTCGAGGTTGAACTGGCCCAGCGATTTGTTATCGCCTGCACGTTTACGCTCACCCTGCAGCACATGGATGGTTACCGCAGACTGGTTGTCTTCCGCAGTAGAGAACACCTGGCTGTGCTTGGTCGGGATAGTGGTATTCTTGTTAATCAACGCGGTCATCACGCCGCCCATGGTTTCGATACCCAGGGAGAGCGGAGTCACGTCGAGCAGCAGAACGTCTTTCACATCACCGGTCAGCACGCCGCCCTGAACAGCAGCACCGATAGCCACGGCTTCGTCCGGGTTAACGTCTTTACGCGGCTCTTTGCCAAAGAACTCAGCAACTTTCTTCTGCACCATCGGCATACGGGTCTGGCCACCGACCAGGATCACGTCCTGCACGTCGGAGACGGAGAGGCCTGCATCCTGCAGCGCAACTTTCAGCGGCTCGATAGAACGGTTTACCAGGTCTTCTACCAGGCTTTCCAGTTTCGCACGGGTCACTTTGATGTTCATGTGTTTCGGACCGGTCGCGTCTGCGGTGATGTACGGCAGGTTCACGTCGGTCTGCTGGGCAGAGGAGAGCTCAATTTTCGCCTTCTCTGCGGCTTCTTTCAGGCGCTGCATCGCCAGCGGGTCGTTACGCAGGTCGATGCCCTGATCTTTCTTAAACTCTTCAACGAGGTAGTTGATCATACGGCTGTCGAAGTCTTCGCCACCCAGGTGAGTATCACCGTTGGTTGCCAGCACTTCGAAGGTTTTCTCACCGTCAACTTCGTCGATTTCGATAATAGAGATATCGAAGGTACCGCCACCGAGGTCGTATACGGCGATAGTGCGGTTGCCAACTTCTTTATCCAGACCGTAGGCCAGTGCCGCTGCGGTCGGTTCGTTGATGATACGTTTCACTTCCAGACCGGCGATACGGCCAGCGTCTTTGGTTGCCTGACGCTGAGCATCGTTGAAGTAAGCCGGTACGGTAATAACCGCTTCAGTTACTGGCTCACCCAGGTAATCTTCAGCCGTTTTCTTCATTTTTTTCAGCACTTCAGCAGAGATCTGCGGCGGTGCCATTTTTTGGCCTTTTACATCAATCCATGCGTCGCCGTTGTCGGCTGCAATGATTTTGTACGGCATAATGGCTTCATCACGCTGTACTTCTTCGTCCTGGAAGCGGCGACCGATCAGGCGTTTAATCGCAAACAGGGTGTTTTGCGGGTTTGTCACTGCCTGACGTTTAGCCGGCTGGCCTACCAGAGTTTCACCATCCTGGGTATAGGCAATGATCGACGGCGTGGTGCGATCGCCTTCGGCGTTCTCCAGCACACGTGCAGTGGTGCCATCCATAATCGCTACACAAGAGTTGGTAGTACCCAGGTCGATACCAATAATTTTACCCATCTAAACGTCTCCACTAAAAATTTGTTCATCATGTGGTTGTGAATCTGTAATAAGGGCAAATGATGCGGTTTCAACTGCCCCGAACTGTTTTTTTTCAGACTCACCACTTCGGTTGACTACAAGATGGGGACGTAACGCAACGCATCAAGGGGCGCGAGAGAAAATTTTTTTGCCCGCCTGCCTGGATCACCGCAATGCATTCACCCCCGTGATTAAAATCAACGAATCATTCACTGAAAAACTGTAATAAAAAGAAAAGATTAGTTGCATGAACCTTTCTCTTTGCAGGGGTATTATAGGGACTGACTAAAGATGGTTTAACCGAGTAAGAGAACATGATGAAAACCTTATTATCCCTTGCGACCTCCCTGGCGCTGGGCATGCTGCTGACCAGTACGGCGCAGGCCAACGATCATAAAGTGATGGGCGTGATTGCTATGCCAAGAAACGAGACCAGCGATTTGGCGCTAAAAATGCCGGTTTGCCGCGTCGTAAAGCGCATCCAGCTTACCGCCGATCACGGTGATATCGACCTGAGCGGCGCATCCGTCTACTTCAAAACCGCAAAAAGCGCCAGCCAGAGCCTAAGTGTGCCCTCCTCACTGAAAGAGGGGCAGACCACCGACTGGATCAATATCAATAGCGATAACGACAATAAGCGCTGCGTGGCAAAAATCACCTTCTCTGGTCATACGGTGAACTCCTCTGATATGGCAACGCTAAAAATCATCGGCGATGACTGATCCTCGCCGCTTCTTTTATGGGACATAACACACCATGAACGTCAGATACCTAAACGACGAAGATTTGGATTTTCTTCAGCATTGCCGCGAGGATCAGCTGGCCGAGCTGACGCGTCTGCTTACCCATAACGATAAGGGAAAGGCGCGGCTGTCAGGTACGCTACAGCATAACGAGTTGTTCAGAGCGATGGAGGGCCACCCCGAGCAGCACCGCTGCAACTGGCAGCTGATCGCCGGTGAGCTACAGCATTACGGTGGTGACAGCATTGCCAATAAGCTACGTGGGCACGGCAAGCTGTATCGCACCATTTTGCTGGACGTGGCGAAACGGTTAAAGCTCAAGGCAAACAAAGAGAGCTCTACCTTTGAGATTGAACAGGATCTGCTGGCGCACTTCCTGCGTAACGCCTGGCAGAAGATGGATGCCGATCAGCAGCAGGCATTTTTGCAGGCGGTTGAGGCTAAAGTCACTGAGCTTGAGGAGCTGTTGCCGTTGCTGCTTAAGGATCCGGCGCTGGCGAAAGGGGTTTCTCATCTGCTTGCCAGTCAGCTTACCCGCATTCTGCGTACTCATGCCGCCGTTAGCGTCATCGGTCACGGACTGGTGCGCGGCGCTGGCCTTGGCGGCCCGTTGGGGGCGGCCTTAAACGGTGTGAAAGCCGTAAGCGGCAGTGCCTATCGCGTCACCATTCCCGCCGTACTGCACATTGCCTGTCTGCGACGGATAACCGCCGCGGCACAGGCGTGATCCCCCTGCCAAAAATATATTTCATTTCACCCTGTTCAGATCATAGACAGGGTGATTGCCGCTCATTATGATGCCGCGCCCCGCCACCACTCTCTGCTGGCGGGGCCTTTACTTTCACCATTTTTATGATGATTTTTTGGGGATTTATGGGCGACACTAAGTTGGCTAATCCGGCTCCGCTGGGCTTAATGGGCTTCGGCATGACCACTATTCTGCTTAACCTGCACAATATTGGCATGTTCCCGCTGGATGGCGTTATCCTGGCAATGGGCATCTTCTACGGCGGCATCGCGCAAATTTTTGCCGGGCTGCTGGAATATAAAAAAGGCAATACCTTTGGCTTAACCGCCTTTACCTCTTACGGCTCCTTCTGGCTCACGCTGGTGGCGATCCTGATTATGCCCAAAATGGGTCTGGCGGATGCCGCCAACGCGCATTTCCTCGGCGTCTACCTGGGGATCTGGGGCGTGTTTACCCTGTTTATGTTCTTCGGCACGCTAAAAGGCGCACGCATGTTGCAGTTCGTGTTCCTGAGCCTAACGGTGCTGTTTGCGCTGCTGTGCGTTGGACACCTGGCGGATAACGAAAGCATCGTGCACGTGGCAGGCTGGATTGGCCTGGTCTGCGGCGCAAGCGCAATCTATCTGGCAATGGGTGAAGTGCTGAACGAACAGTACGGTCGCACCGTGCTGCCGATTGGCGAAAGGATCTAATCTATCTGATGCTCCAGCGGTTTACGCAGGAGCATCGTTCATTTTTTCAGGAGAGTACCAGCGCGTCGAACGCCTCTTCGGATAAGCCGGTCAGCTGTATGATCTGTGCTCGTTCCATTCCCTGGTTCAGCATAGCCAGAGCAATGTGAATCGTGGCCTCCTGACGTCCTTCGCTGCGTCCTTGAAGTACTCCTTTTCCATGGCCTTCCTGCCTCAGTTGTTCTGCAATAGTCATTAGAATACCTTTATGTTGCGGGGCTTTGTTCGCCAGCAAACGAATCAGCGCACCATGATCTACCGTATTTCCAGCCTGAACAAGATAGTTAATAGCAGTCCTGAGCTGCTGTCCGGTAGTGTATCCCTCCAAAAGCAGGGAGACCAAATGCTCATGAAATGCCATGAGATCTCGCGCACGAATATGCTTCTGCAAAAACTCAAGCAGCGACACTCTGCGATGAGTCAGGATGCTATCGTCGGGAATGACCGTACGTTGAGCCTGCCCGGAGTATTCACCTCATTCTGGCGCTTGTCAGAATGAGGTGAGCACCTTGCGAAGAGGCTCGGAAAAAACGCAGCTAGCGGAAGACTATAAGGATGTTTGCTTGAGTTCACCGTGCGGCGAGCTTTTTTGCGAGTTCATATCCTGCCGCAGCCAGATCCCTAATCCTAAGCCCACCAGCGCCAGCGCCAGCACATACCAGGCGGGGGCCAGCGGTGAGACGCCCATCAGCAGGGTAACCGCAATCGGCGTCAGTCCGCCAAAGATGGCGTAAGAGACGTTGTAGGAGAAGGAGATCCCGGTAAAGCGCACCTCGGCCGGAAACGCCCGCACCATCACGTAGGGCACCGCGCCGACGACTCCCACACCCAGCCCCGCCAGGCCATAGAGCAGAGAGAGATGCTCCGGGTGCGTACCGGCAAAGTGATAGAAGATGCCGCTGGTGCAGGCCAGCAGAATGCTGCCAACGATAAAGGTTCTACTCGCGCCGAAGCGATCCGCTGCCAGCCCGGCCAGCAGGCAGCCAATACAGAGCATTATGGTCGCCACGCTGTTGGCCTGCAGGGTCAGGGCCGGAGCAAGTCCATACTGCTTTTGCAGCCACACCGGCGACATCAGGATCACCACCACGATGCAGGCGGAGAGCAGCCAGGTGAGCAGCATTGAGATCGCCACCGCCTTTTTATGCTTCACCACCACCGCCTTCACCGGCAGCTCCTGGGCCAGGGCCTTACGCTGCTGCATCTCAAGGAAGATTGGCGTCTCCTGCAGCCAGCGGCGCAGGTACATCGCCACCAGGCCAAACGCACCGCCGAGCAGGAACGGAATACGCCAGCCAAATTCGTGCAGCATCTCCGGCGTCATGGTGCGGTTCACCACCGTGGCGACCACCGATCCCAGCAGGATGCCCACGGTCAGTCCCGCCGTCAGGGTACCGCAGGCGATACCGATCCGGCGGGCAGGCACGTGCTCAGCAACAAAGACCCATGCGCCCGGCACCTCGCCGCCAATCGCTGCGCCCTGTAAAAGACGCATCAGCAGCAGGAGCAGCGGCGCGGCAATGCCGATAGAGGCGTAGGTGGGCAGCAGGCCAATCGCCAGAGTGGGCACCGCCATCAGCAGAATGCTCAGGGTAAACATCTTCTTACGCCCGACCAGATCGCCAAAGTGCGCCATGATTATGCCGCCCAGCGGCCGCGCCAGATAGCCTGCGGCAAAGATACCGAAGGTCTGAACCTGACGCAGCCACTCGGGAATATCCGCCGGGAAGAATAGTGCGCCGACGACGGCAGCAAAGAAGACGAAAATGATGAAATCGTAAAACTCCAGCGCACCGCCAAGGGCAGCGAGCGAGAGCGTTTTATAATCCTGGCGATTCAGTGGGCGGGCGTTTTTAGACATAGCGAACCCTGTGCAAAGAGGGGTGGATGATTTTATTATTTACGGCATATGTAAACTTAAAATTACTATACCGTAAAAAAATCAGCACGCCACTCTCTCCCTCTCCTATTGCACAGCTTATACCAGAAAAGCCGCTTATTTAGGAGATTGTTTCGCGTCGAGCGCTCTTAGGCCGAAAAGCTGCTACCACCTCGGGATGGGTTTCCACATAGGGCCCCTCCAGAAGCTGTAAACAATAAGGTACACTGGCAAAGATACCTGGCACAACGACTTTCCCGTCAGGCTCTTTAACACCTTCCAGCGTCTCCTGGATCGATTTCGGCTGGCCGGGAAGATTAAGGATCAGCGCCTGCTTGCGGATCACGCCCACCTGACGCGACAGGATCGCGGTAGGGACAAAGTGGAGACTGATCTGCCGCATCTGTTCGCCAAAGCCGGGCATCTGGCGATCGGCAACGGCCAGCGTCGCATCGGGCGTTACGTCGCGGCGCGCGGGGCCCGTGCCGCCGGTGGTCAGGACCAGGTGGCAGCTCATCTCATCCACCAGCTCGCATAGCGTCTGCTCGATGATCGCCTGCTCGTCCGGAATAAGACGGGTTTCAATCGTAAAGGGGGTGGCGAGGGCGGAGGCCAGCCAGGCTTCGAGGGCAGGAATACCCTTATCCTGATAGACCCCGTTAGAAGCGCGGTCAGAGACAGAGACTAAGCCGATGCGTAACGTATTCATAGTATTTCCGTTCAAACAATATCGATACGGGAATGATACACGCAGAGGGGAACAACAGACAGGATCGAAAAGCAGGAGCGTGACCGGAGACCCGGCCACGCAGCAGGATTACAGCAGATCGCCGATCATGGTTTCCAGTTTACCCTGGTCCACGGCAAACTTGCGGATACCGTCCGCCAGTTTGTCTACCGCCATCGGATCTTGGTTGTGTTCCCACAGGAACTCAGCTTCGGTGATGCGTTCCGGACGCGCTTTCACTTCACCGCTGAAGGAGAGCTTACGCTCAATCGTACCTTCGCTCTCTGCCAGCTCTTTCAGCAGCGCAGGGGCGATGGTCAGACGGTCACAGCCTGCCAGCTCAATGATTTCGCCAACGTTACGGAAGCTTGCGCCCATGACCACGGTCTCATAGCCGTGCTGCTTGTAGTATTCGTAGATTTCGGTAACGGAGACCACGCCCGGATCTTCTGCCGGAGCGTACTCTTTCTTGTCGGTATTGGATTTGTACCAGTCAAGAATACGGCCTACGAACGGCGAAATCAGGAACACGCCCGCTTCAGCACAGGCACGCGCCTGAGCGAAGGAGAACAGCAGGGTCAGGTTACAGTTGATGCCCTCTTTCTCCAGCTGCTCAGCGGCACGAATGCCCTGCCAGGTGGAGGCCAGCTTGATCAGGATGCGATCGCGGCCGATGCCGAAGTCTTCATACAGGCCAACGATGCGGTCGGCGCGGTCGATGCAGGCCTGCGTGTCGAACGACAGACGCGCGTCGACTTCGGTCGATACCCGGCCCGGAACCACTTTGAGGATTTCACGGCCGATGGCGACAGCGAAGCGGTCGCTGGCAACGTTAATGTCGTTGTTGCTGCCGGCAAACGCTTCTTTCAAACGATCACCGTTGCTGTCGCTGGAAGCGGCTTTGAGCAAGAGGGAAGGGTTGGTGGTCGCGTCGACGGGCTTGAGCTTTTCGATCGCGGCGAAATCGCCGGTGTCGGCAACAACGGTGGTGAATTGCTTGAGTTGTTCCAGCTTGGAAGTCATGAGCGTGCTCTGTCCTGTGGGTTTGCTGACATTACCCGAGCGCCGCCGGCCACTCAAGGGCGTAAACCGCAACAGACACACGGGTTTGGACGCCTGCATTT
>Ga0308161_1006069_pt1 | contig 10347 bp, 10 predicted proteins | sample PhyFR2_FD_201034 | JGI IMG/M metagenome (GOLD analysis project Ga0308161, IMG submission 201034) | Phyllosphere microbial communities from UC Gill Tract Community Farm, Albany, California, United States - DLSLF.R2 | ecosystem: Host-associated > Plants > Phyllosphere > Unclassified | place: USA...
CTGATCCTGGTGATCTACTCGTTCAACGAATCCAAGCTGGTGACGGTGTGGGGCGGTTGGTCGATCAAGTGGTACGTGGGCCTGCTCGACAACACCCAACTGATGGGCTCGGTGGCCCGCTCCCTGGAAATCGCCTGCTACACCGCGGTTGCCGCGGTGGCATTGGGTACGTTGGCGGCGTTTGTGCTGACGCGCATCAGCCAGTTCAAGGGCCGCACGCTGTTCGGCGGCCTGGTGACGGCGCCGCTGGTGATGCCGGAAGTGATCACGGGTCTGTCGCTGTTGCTGCTGTTCGTGGCCATGGCGCAGATGATCGGTTGGCCCCAGGAGCGTGGCATCGTCACCATCTGGATCGCCCACACCACGTTCTGTGCGGCGTATGTGGCGGTGGTGGTGTCGGCGCGCTTGCGTGAGTTGGACCTGTCGATCGAAGAGGCAGCCATGGACCTCGGCGCGCGGCCGTGGAAGGTGTTCTTCCTGATCACCATCCCGATGATCGCGCCGTCGTTGGCGGCGGGCGGCATGATGTCGTTCGCGCTGTCGCTGGATGACCTGGTACTCGCCAGCTTCGTCTCGGGCCCTGGCTCGACGACCTTGCCGATGGAAGTGTTCTCGGCCGTGCGCCTTGGGGTCAAACCCGAGATCAACGCCGTGGCCAGCCTGATTCTGTTGGCGGTGTCGCTGGTGACCTTCCTGGTGTGGTTCTTCAGCCGTCGCGCCGAAGAACACCGCAAGAAAGCCATTCAGCAAGCCATTGAAGAAGCCGCAGCAGATGGCTGGAAACAGCCGGACAAGCGCCGGGCGCCTGCACCGGTCTAAAGCCTGGTGTAATACAAAATGTGGGAGGGGGCTTGTCGAGTCGTCGCACCGCCCCGATAGCGGTGTATCAGTCAACAGATGCAGTGACTGGCAGTCAGCAATCGGGGGCAAGCCCCCTCCCACAGTTGATTGCGTTTCAAGCCCAAGGCGATTTGCGAATCACCTCCACAAAATTCATCGGCTTGAACCCCGGCTCCTGATCCACCAGCACATCCGTCTTCACGTTGCCAAACGTGGTCTTTGGACGGTGGCGCAAGCCGTCGGCAAAGGCGCAGATGATGCACTCCTTGAACCCTTCACCCCGTGGATGCGCATGCACCACGGCTTCGCGCTGCACGCTGCTGAACGCGGCGTAATCCATGCCCAGCACGTCCATCTCCACCCCGGCAGTCACCAGCGCGACGGTGGGGCGCAGATGCTGCGGCACACCTGGCGTGGTGTGCAGGGCGATAGACAGCCACACCTGTTCGATATCGTCATCGCTCAGCCCGTAAGGCTTGAGAAAGGCCGCTGCCGCATTGGCGCCGTCCACTTCAAAACGTTCGTCGTCGCTGCGATGGCCTTCCACCAGCCCGAGGTCGTGGAACATCGCGCCGACGTAAAGTAGCTCCGGGTTGTAGGCCAACTGCTTGCGCTCACCGCTCAAGGCGCCGAACAGAAACACCCGGCGCGAGTGGTGGTAGAGCAGGTCCGATTCGATGTCGCGGATATACTCGGTAGTGGCCTTGGCCAGGGCGCTGTCGGGGATCTTGATGCCGGCGATGGAAGTGGTCATGGTGGCTCTCCTGTGGAAAGCCATCAGTCTGGTCGCGCACGCGTGAAGCGGCCAGGATGACGAGGGTGCGATCCCGGCCAATCTGGCGCGACATCGTGCCAAGGGTGTACAGGATCAAATGTGGGAGCCGGCTTGCCTGCGATAGCATCACCTCGGTATACCTGATGGACCGAGTCGTCTGCATCGCAGGCAAGCCAGCTTCCACAGGGTTTTTGCGTCAGCCCGAGATATAAGGATCGCCCATGCACAAAACCGTCGCCATCCTGATCTTCCCCGGCGTCCAGTCACTGGACGTGACCGGCCCCATGGACGTGTTCTGCGAGGCCAACCGTTTCCTCGCGCCCGACGACCATTACCAATTGGAAGTGATCGGTTTTGGCCATGGCACGATGGCAGCCTCCAATGGCCTGTCACTTCAGGCCCACAAGCATTACAGCGACGCCCTGCAAGCCTATGACTTGCTGCTGGTCGCCGGCGGCCCGCAGTTGCCGTTCGAGGATTTCGGGCCGCAGTTCAATCAATGGCTACGCGGCGCTACCGCCCGTGCGCAGCGCTTCGGCTCAATCTGCAACGGCGCTTTCATGCTGGCCCGTGCGGGTCTGCTGGACGGCAAAACCGTCACCACCCATTGGGGCGACGCCGCTGACCTGGCGCGCCTGTGCCCTTCGGCCCAGGTCGAAGCCGACCGCCTTTACGTACAGGACGGCAACCTCTACACCTCGGCCGGGGTCACGGCGGGCATCGACTTGTCGTTGTACCTGCTGGCCCAGGACCAGGGCCCGGAAGTGGCCTTGAGCGTGGCCAAGCGCCTGGTGGTGTTCACCCAGCGCTCGGGTGGGCAGTCGCAGTTCAGCCCGTTCCTCGCGCCCCACGCCGAAACCACCTCGGCGGTGGCGCTGGTGCAGCTGTATGTCTTGGCGAATTTGACCGGGGATCTGGCCATCGCCGATCTGGCAAAGGCGGCCAACATGAGCGCACGCAATTTCTCTCGGGTATTCGCCCGTGAAGCGCAGGTCACGCCGGCGGAGTTTGTCGAGCGGGCGCGGGTGGATGCGGCGCGGGTGCTGCTTGAAAGTACTCGCGCACCACTGAAAACCGTGGCCTACCAATGCGGTTTTCGCGATGCCCAGCACATGCGCAGTGTGTTCAACCGCCGGTTGGGGGTGACGCCGCAACAGTTCAGGCTCAACTTTGCGGCGCCGGTCTAAGCACCGACGGCAGTGTGTCAGACAAACATTTTTTGCGGAGCCATCGCTATCGGGGCGGTGCGACGACTCGACAAGCCCCCTCCCACAGTTTTGATCGCGTTTGCGGCCGCTATCGGGCGGGCAGCAGTTTCAGGGTGCCACGGGTGTTGGCCGTGACTTCCTCATCACTGAAGTGCGCCTGCTCGTAGCCGCCTTCGATATACGTCTGCGCCTGGTCGCTGTAGTGGCGGTCAAACGGCACGCCGCTTTGTCCGACCGGGTTGATCGTCAGTGCGTGGGCCACATCGGCGAAGTCGATCAGGCGGCGGGTCGATGGGCCGTAGGTCACCGGCCACGGCGCCGGGCCGATGGCGGCCGACTGGTTGTTCGGCACTTCGTGGCTGCCAGGCGCCGGGAAGGGGCCGACGTTGACGATCAGGTCCAGCGGTTTCTGCGAGCCCAGCGGATGGCCGTGGGTCAGGGTATGCGCCTTGCCCCACTGCCATTGCGTCGGGTCATCGCCGAAGGTGGCTTTCAGGTGCATGAGGCTATTGTCCCATGCGAGCTTGACGGTGTCGGCGCGCTTGCCGTCCCACCAAGGCGAGGCCGGGTCCGCAGCCAGGCGTGGCAAGGCGGCGTCGACGACCCGTGTGGTGAGCAGGGTCTTGAACATGGCGTCGCCGAGTTTTGGGTGGAAGGTCGCGTCGGCGAGGTTGTAGAGGAGTTGGTTGAACAGCGTGGCGCTGGTGGAGTCGAGCGGGTAGTCACCTTTCCAACTGGCCAGTTGTTCCACCAGCTTCAACTGTGCCGGGTCCTTGACCACCTCACGCAGCACCGGCAACAGCGGCGCCAGCAAGCGCGGGCCAAAGGCAGTGGTGGTGCCCAATTGCAGGGCCTGGCTGTTGTTCACATCCCACTTCACGCTCTTGTCGCTCAACTGCGCGTTCAACTGTTGGCCACGGTCGGCGAGGTTGTAATAGCCGGGGATCTCCATGCCGGTGGGTGATGCCGGCTGGGCATTGGCCGACACCACATAGCCGCGAGCCGGGTTTTCTTCCTGGGGGTTGGCGCTGAACGGGTAGAAGCCCAGCTTGTCGGCCTGGGCGGTGCTGCCGTCGAGGATAAACCCAGGGTTGACGCCAGCCGGCCGGATCGGCAACTGCGCCGCTGCCCACCAGCCGATATCGCCCTTGGCATTGGCCCATACGATATTCAGCCCCGGTGCCGACACCTTGGCTGCCGCCGCACGGGCCTTGGCCAGGGTATCGGCGCGGTTGAGCTGATAAAAGCCGTCGAGGATCGGGTTCTGGGTATCGAGGAAGGCCCACCACAGGGCGATGGGCGTCTTGCCGGCGCTCTCGCCGAGTACGTCATTGATGATCGGCCCGTGGGGCGATTGGCGCAGGGTGAGGGTGACCGGCGCCTGGCCTTTCACCGCGATCTGTTGTTCGCTGCTGGTCATGTCGACCCATTGGCCGTGGTACCAGACCTGGTTGGGATTGTCCGGGTTGACCTTCTCGGCGACCAGGTCGACGTCGTCGTTCTGGAACATGGTCAGGCTCCAGCCGAAATCCAGGTTGTGCCCCAGGAACGCAACCGGCACCAACGCGTTGTGATAGCCATACAGCTCAAAGCCCGGCGCGGACAGGTGCGCCTCATACCACACCGATGGCACCGAGAAGCGGATATGCGGGTCACCCGCCAGCAAGGGCTTACCGCTCTTGGTGCGGCTGCCGCTGATGGCCCAGGCGTTGCTGCCTTCGAACTGCGGCAGGCCATTGTCGGCCAGGGCCTGCTCGCTCAAGGACGCGATGGCACCGAGGGTTTGCCAATCGCTGGCGGCCAGGTTGAGCGCGCCTTTGGGTTGCCAGTCGAGGTCGAAGACTTTCAGGTACTCGCCGCCCAATTGGTCGCGGACGTAGGTGAGCAAGGGTTCGGTACGAAATGCGGCGGCAAAGCTGTAGGCCATGTACCCGGCGACGCTGATGGTGTCTTCGGCGGTGAACCGGCGCTTGGGAATCCCCAGCACGTCGAACTCCATCGGGCTGGCGTGGCTGTCCTGATACTGATTGATCCCGTCCAGATAGGCTTGCAGGGCCTTCCATGAGGCGGACGCGTGATCCATCTGTTCCACGTAGCTCAAGGCCCGCTCACGGATGCGCAGGCTGCGAAACAGTTTGTCGGTCTCCAGCAGCTTGGGGCCCAGCACCTCGGCCAGTTCGCCACGGGACAGGCGCCGCATGATCTCCATCTGGAACAACCGGTCCTGGGCGTGCACATAGCCGAGGGCGCGATACAGGTCGGTCTCGTTCTCGGCACGGATATGCGGCACGCCACGGTCGTCGTAGCGCACCGTGACCGAGCCTTGCAGGTTGGCCAGCGTTGCGGTGCCCTGGCGGGTGGGCAGCTTGCTGTACACATACCAGCCGCCGCCGAGGGCGATCAGCACTATCAGAACCGCGAGAACCCGCAAGACGCGCTTCATGGACTTTCCTTACCGGGAGTGGAGTGACTAACGATCTCAGGCCACGAACAATAGCAGCCCACTGCCAGGGTGTGAGTGGCATTCACTTCACGGCCTGCTTGGAGTGCCTTCAGGATCGGTTCGATAAAACTGTTACTGGCGTTGCACGTCAGGCCTTCACTGTACGGCCCGAAATACGCGAGCTTTCCTGTGCGATCCCAGATGCCCACGGCTGGGCTGGCCGGTACCTGGTCGGCGCCGGGCAGGGCGGTGAGGATTTTCATGTTGCGCAGGTTGTCGGGCAACCGCCCGTGGCTGCCGGGTTTTTGCAGGGCGTAGAACTCGACGCCCTGGGGCGCGTAGTGCTCGATCAACTCGCCCAGGTGCTGTTGGTTGCCAACATTGCACGGGCAGGCCGGGTCCCAGAAGTGCACCAGGCGGATCGGACCCGGGCCACTCAGTTCGGCAGGCAGGCGCAGTGCATCGCCGGAAAACACCGCCGTGTGTTCGCTGAAGGTGCGCAGGTAACGGCCCTGGAACCAGTCATACGCGGCCCACAGCACACCAGCGCAGATGATCAGGATCAGGCTGGCGAACAGGGTGGTGCGGTAGGGTTGTCGCATTCAGATCAATCCTCGAAGGTCGCGTAGCTTGCCATGCCTGCCCTGACAGATGAATATCGCAGCTCGATATTCATCTGCGCTGTACGTTTAGTCTGGAACCTCTTATGCCCGTTACCTTTGACCCCGATCATCTGCGCGATAGCCTGCGACCCCTGGTGGATGCGCAACCGCTCAGCGCCGAAGCACGGGTGTACCAGCGTTTTTATGGGTTGGACCTGGCCGCACGCAAAGTGCCGGCGGTGAGCCGTCTGGGACGCTTTGAAGTGCGCGGGTTCGAGGTGGTGGGGCAAGTGTGGTCGCCGCCACAACCGGTGGCGACGATGTTTATGTTCCACGGCTTCTACGACCATATGGGCCTGTATCGCCACGTGGTGGACTGGGCGCTGGACCAGGGCTTCGTGGTGATCGCCTGCGACCTGCCGGGGCACGGCCTGTCCAGCGGGGCACGCGCCAGCATTGATGATTTTGCGGTGTACCAAGACGTGGTGCAGGCACTGTTCGCCCAGGCCCAAGCGCTGCAACTGCCGCAACCCTGGCACCTGTTCGGGCAAAGTACCGGCGGCGCGGTGGTGGTGGATCACCTGCTCCACCACGGTACCGACAGCCCGGCCCAGGGCAAGACCTTCCTGTTGTCGCCGTTGGTACGGCCGCGTGCCTGGGGGTGGTCGCAGCTCAGCTATTACCTGCTGCGTCCGTTCGTCAAAGGCATCGCCCGGCGCTTCAGCGAGAACACCAACGACCCGCAATTCAGGCCGTTCCTGGAAGCCGACCCGCTGCAGCCGCGCCAACTGCCTACCGCCTGGGTGGGCGCACTGTCACGCTGGATCAAGCGCATCGAAGCCGCGCCGCGCAGCCCCCGTAGGCCGGTGATTGTGCAGGGTGAGGAAGATATGACGGTGGACTGGCAGCACAACTTGCAGGTGCTGCGGGGCAAGTTTGATGCGCCTGAGGTGTTGATGTTGCCGCGTGGCCGGCATCACTTGGCGAACGAGATTCCGGATATTCGTGAAGAGTACTTCCGGTATTTGACAGACCATTTGAAATAACACATTCCAAATATGCGAGGGGGCAAGCCCCCTCCCACATTTTCTACTGCGTCAGGCTTGAAGTGCTCTGGCCCACCGCCAGCCCGGCGCGGATCGCAGCCAGCGCCGCCTGGTAATACGCCTTGCCCTCCGGCGACTCCGCAAACGTCGCGAATTCTTCCAGCTCCGGGTCAGACAAATCCCGATAGACATACAGCAGCGTATTGTTCAGATCATTCCCAATCTGCTGCATCAACCGCTCACGCTGGCCGTTCAACATGCCCTGGGCCTGACCGCCGCCCAACAAGCCGGGGATCATCTGGCTCAAGCTGTCAGCCGCGACACCGGCAATCGCCAAGCTGACTTCTGCACCAGCCTCGCGGGCAGGCAGCGCCTGGGCCAGGTGGCCGATGATCAGGCTGCGCGTGGCGTCGGCTTCAATCTTCGGCAGGCCCTGGGCGTTTTTCGCCAGTTGGTCGCGGCGGGTGGCGAGCAGCTCGGCGGCAACGATCTTGCGGCCCAGCGGCGACTGGAAGAACGCCAGGGCAGGCTTGGGGTCTGCCAGGTTCTTGCGCAACTGCGCCTCGGCGCGTTGGTCCATGGGTTGGGCGGCAAAGCGTTTATTGCTGTTGTCCACCAACGCCTGGTAAACCGCTGGCGGCAGGCTGTTGCGGTAGCGCTGCTGGGCAGCACTGAGGGCGTCATTGAAATGCGCACGTTGTTCGGCCCAGCCGGCGACCTTGTACAACTGGTCATGGCCGTCTGCCCAAGCGGGCAAAACGCAGAACATCAGCAAGGAAAAAAACAAACGACGCATATGGACTCCTGTCAGTCGGCCACTATTGTCCGTGTCGGGCGTAGGATTTGTCGAGAAGTCCTATCAGTCACCTGACTAAAGTGTGTTGAGACGCTCGACGGCGCTGTCGGAGTTGAAGGCGTATGGATACTATGCGCGCCATGCAAATACCCCTCGATCACCCCCTGCTGCAACGCATTGTCGACGACCTGGCCGAAAAAGGTTGGTCGCAGCAGAACGGCTTCCTGCCCCAGGCTCTGACCCTGGAACTGGCGGCTGAGTGCCGTAAACGTGCGGCCGAGGGTGAACTGGCGCCGGCGGCGGTGGGGCGCGGGCCGTTCCAGGAGATCCGCGAGGGCATTCGTGGCGACCATATCCAGTGGCTGGAGGAGGGCGATGCTGCCGTCTGCGACAGCTACATGGCGGTGATGGACAGCCTGCGCCTGGCGATGAACCGGGGTCTGTTCCTTGGCCTGGAAGATTTCGAAAGCCATTTTGCGATGTACCCGCCAGGGGCGTTTTACCTCAAGCACCTGGACCGTTTTCGCGACGACGACCGGCGCATGGTCTCGGCGGTGATCTACTTGAACAACGCCTGGCTGCCCGAGCATGGCGGCCAGTTGCGCATGTACCTCAAGGGCGGTGTCGAATACGATGTGGTGCCCACCGGCGGTTGCCTGGTGGTGTTCCTGTCGGGCGAAGTGCCCCACGAAGTCATGCCCGCCACGCGTGAACGCCTGTCCCTCACCGGCTGGTTTCGCCGGCGGGGCAACGAGCCGTTTTAACCATGCAAAAGATTCTGATCAGCCGCTGCCTGCTGGGGCACAAGGTGCGTTACGACGGCGGAGCCAGCGGGCCGTTTGACCAACTGGCGGCGTGGCAGGCCGAAGGCCGGGTGGTGGCTATCTGCCCGGAAGTGTCCGGCGGTTTGCCTACACCCAGGCCCTCTGCCGAGATTCCCGGTGGGCAAGGCATTGATGTCTGGGAAGGCCGCGCCAAAGTGCTCACGGCCGAGGGCGAAGATTTCAGCGCCGCCTTTCTCGATGGCGCCCGCCAGGCCCTGGCGCTGGTGCAGCGCCACGGCATCCGCATCGCCATCCTCAAGGCCAATAGCCCGTCCTGCGGCAACCTGCTGACCTATGACGGCACCTTCACGGGCGTGAAGGTGAGTGGCGAGGGCGTCACGGCGGCGCTGCTCAAGCGCCACGGCGTGCAGGTGTTCAGTGAGCTGGAGTTGCCTGAGGCGGCGCGGGCGTTGGCCCACCTGTCAGGTCTTACCTAGGTCAAAATGTGGGAGGGGGCTTGCCCCCGATCGCGGTGTGTCAGATAAATACTTTTTGCTGACCCACCGCTATCGGGGGCAAGCCCCCTCCCACAGTTGATTTACTGTGCCTGGGCCGCCGGTGTTTCACCTTCAAGCCATTTTTGGGCCAGCGCCTTCAACCGGCCGTCGTCCTTCACCCGCTTCAATGCGCCGTCCAAACTCGTCTTGAATGCCGGGTTGCCCTTCTGGAACGGGATTGCCAGCTCAGGCTTCTCGCTATAAGCCTCGCTGAAATCGAACTGATCCTTAAGCTCGGCAGTCATAGCGATATGGTTGATGGCTACGTCGTACTTGCCGGTGGCGACCCCCGGCAGCAGGTCGGCGTCATCGGTGGTGATGAACGAGGAGCGCACGTCCATTTCCTTCGCCAGCAGTTCTCCCAGCTCGACTTCAAAGCCGGTGAGTTTGTCGCCTTCCTTGAAGTTATAGGGTGGGGTGTCGGCTTCAAGGGCGATGCGCAGTTCGCCGCGATCATTTACGTCGTCGATCAGTTCGGCATGCGCCAAAGGGCTCAGAAGGGGAAGCAAAAGTAACAGGCCAGGCGAAAAGCGCATGGTCACTCCTAAAGAATTCGAATGTGCGAGGCGCCGTTCAGCATCGCTTTGCTATGGTGGTGAGTGCCTTGGACAGCAATTTGTCGCGAAGTTGTCATAACCCTACAGATTTCACAGAAAAACTGGAGAAGCGAATGAAAGCCCTTTTGTCCCGTGCAACGATTGCCAGCCTGTTGCTGGGTGCCTCGATGTTGGCCAATGCCGCCGATGTGCCTCGTACCCCCGCGCCCCAAGGTGCCGAGGTGTTTATCGTCTCGCCCAAAGATGGCGCCACTGTCGACAAGACCTTCACCGTCAAATTCGGCGTCAAGGGCCTGGACTTGGAGCCGATCGACAAGCAAGTGCCCAACGCCGGTCATCACCACCTGCTGGTAGACCAGGACGTGAAGTCGCTGAAAGCTGACGAAGCCATTCCGGCCACCGCCACCTCGATCCACTTCGGCAAGGCGCAAACCGAAACCGAGCTGACCCTGACCCCAGGCAAGCACACCTTGCAACTGGTGGCTGGCGACAACGTTCACCGCCAGTTTGAACCCACTGTAGCCTCGAAAGTGATCACGGTTAACGTCAAGTAAGATTTGTTCAGACAAAAAAATGGGAGACCCCTGCGGGCCTCCCATTTTTTGTGCGGCATTTAAAGCGTTAGAACAACACGCGGCTACGGATAGTGCCGTTGATGTGCTGCAGCTTCTCTTGCGCCAGGTCCGAGTACTCGGCGTCGACGTCGATCACCACGTAGCCGACTTTCTCGTTGGTCTGCAGGAACTGACCGGAGATGTT
>Ga0308161_1006070_pt1 | contig 10347 bp, 9 predicted proteins | sample PhyFR2_FD_201034 | JGI IMG/M metagenome (GOLD analysis project Ga0308161, IMG submission 201034) | Phyllosphere microbial communities from UC Gill Tract Community Farm, Albany, California, United States - DLSLF.R2 | ecosystem: Host-associated > Plants > Phyllosphere > Unclassified | place: USA...
TGTGCGAGCAGAAATGCATCAAACGCCTGCCACAGCGTAAGAAAGTTCAGCCCGGTGCCGAAGCCGCTCTCGGCAACGATAAACAGCGGGCGTGGATGCAGCGGAAAACGTGTGCCAAGCTGGTTACCGTCGAGGAAAACGTGGCGCGTCTCCTCAAGTCCATTATCATTAGAGAAATAGACGTCGTCGAAATCTCGGGAAACAGGTGTACCCTCAGCGTTGAATTCGAGGTTGGCAGATTGTATAGCGGTTTGTTTCACGTAAGTTACTCGCGTGGCAGGCAGTGGCACGATCTTAACGATGTCGGCCCGCTGGCGCAAATTTCTCCAGAAATTGGCTGATCGGACTTGTTCGGCGTACAACTGTACGCTATCTTGCGAATCGAATCTTATAATAGTGCGAATGACAGAGGTATTGAATGAAACGTGCAGTGATTACTGGCTTGGGCATCGTTTCCAGCATCGGTAATAACCAGCAGGAAGTCCTCGCATCTCTGCGTGAAGGGCGCTCAGGGATCACTTTCTCCCAGGAATTTCACGATTCCGGTATGCGCAGCCACGTATGGGGTAATGTAAAACTGGACACCACGGGCATGATTGACCGCAAAGTGGTCCGTTTCATGAACGATGCCGCCATCTACGCCTTCCTCTCTATGCAGGAGGCCATCGCTGATGCTGGCCTGAGCGAAGAGGTTTACCAGAATAACCCACGCGTGGGCCTGATTGCTGGCTCCGGCGGCTCTTCCAAAGCGCAGGTCTTCGGTGCGGACGCAATGCGTAGCCCGCGCGGCCTGAAAGCGGTTGGCCCGTATGTGGTCACCAAAGCGATGGGCTCGGCGGTATCCGCCTGCCTCGCGACGCCGTTCAAAATCCACGGCGTAAACTACTCTATCAGCTCCGCCTGTGCGACCTCTGCACACTGTATCGGTAACGCGGTTGAGCAGATCCAGCTGGGCAAACAGGACATCGTTTTTGCTGGCGGCGGCGAAGAGCTGGGCTGGGAAATGGCCTGTGAGTTCGACGCGATGGGCGCGCTCTCTACCAAGTACAACGACGATCCGGCGAAAGCCTCCCGTACCTACGACGCTAGCCGTGACGGTTTCGTGATCGCAGGCGGCGGCGGTATGGTGGTGGTGGAAGAGCTGGAACATGCTCTGGCACGCGGCGCGAAAATCTATGCTGAGATCGTGGGCTACGGCGCCACCTCCGACGGCGCTGACATGGTGGCTCCGTCTGGCGAAGGCGCGGTGCGCTGCATGCAGATGGCGATGCACGGTCTGGACACCCCGATCGACTACCTGAACTCCCACGGCACCTCTACTCCGGTAGGCGACGTGAAAGAGCTGGGTGCAATCCGTGAAGTCTTCGGCAACAACAGCCCGGCTATCTCTGCTACCAAAGCCATGACCGGTCACTCGCTGGGTGCGGCGGGCGTGCAGGAAGCCATCTACTCCCTGCTGATGCTGGAACACGGCTTTATCGCCCCGAGCATCAACATCGAAGAGATGGACGAGAAAGCAGAAGGCCTGAACATCGTCACCGAGACGACCGAGCGTGAGCTGAACACCGTGATGTCCAACAGCTTCGGCTTTGGCGGCACCAACGCGACGCTGGTAATGCGCAAGCTGAACAAATAATTGCCCTCCGGCAAAGTAAAAAGGAGCCTTCTGGCTCCTTTTTTTATGGCTAAAGCCACGGGCAATTATGTGACACGCGTCCGGCAATCTGCCGCATCGGTTGCTATCCTCCCCTATATTCCAACGAAGAGGGGGTACAGATGGCTGGATTTAAAGCAGATTTTCTTTGGGGCGGGGCGGTGGCCGCGCATCAGCTGGAGGGCGGCTGGCAGGAGGGCGGCAAAGGCATTAGCGTTGCCGACGTGATGACCGCCGGGCGGCATGGCGTGCCGCGAGAAATTACCGAAGGCGTCATCGAGGGGAAATACTATCCCAACCATGAAGGCATCGACTTTTACCATCGCTATCCGCAGGACATTAAGCTGTTTGCGGAGATGGGCTTTAAATGCTTTCGTACCTCTATCGCCTGGACACGCATCTTTCCTCGCGGCGACGAGCTGGAGCCCAACGAAGCCGGGCTCCAATTTTATGACGATCTCTTTGACGAGTGCCTGAAGTACAATATCGAGCCGGTGATCACCCTTTCACACTTTGAGATGCCCTATCACCTGGTCACCGAATACGGCGGCTGGCGCAACCGCCAGACGATTGAGTTCTTTGTCCGCTTTGCCAAAGCCGTTTTCACTCGTTACCAGAAGAAAGTGAAGTACTGGATGACCTTTAACGAGATCAACAACCAGGCCAACTTCAACGAGGATTTCGCGCCGTTCACCAACTCGGGGCTGCACTATAAGCCGGGTGAGGATCGCGAGAAGATCATGTATCAGGCCGCGCACTACGAGCTGGTAGCCAGCGCACTGGCGGTGGAAGCCGGGCACGCGATTAACCCGGAGTTCCAGATTGGCTGCATGATCGCCATGTGTCCGGTCTATCCGCTCACCTGCGATCCCAACGACATGATGATGTCGGTCAACGCCATGCACCGCCGCTACTGGTTTGCCGACGTGCACGTTCGGGGCTACTACCCGAAACACACCCTGAACTACTTTGCGCGAAAAGCGTTCAACCTCGACATGACCGAAGAGGATCTGCGCATCCTGCAGCGCGGCTGCGTCGACTACATTGGCTTTAGCTACTACATGTCGTTTGCCACCAAAGCCACGGAGGATAATCCTCGCCTCGACTATGACGAAACCAAAAGCCTGGTGACTAACCCGTGGGTAAAAGCCTCTGACTGGGGCTGGCAGATCGATCCGGTGGGGTTACGCTACTCGCTGAACTACTTCTACGATCTCTACCAGCTGCCGCTGTTTATTGTCGAAAACGGCTTTGGCGCCATCGACAAGCTGGAAGCGGACGGCACGGTGGACGACAGCTACCGCATCGCCTACCTGGGCGACCATATTCGCGAAATGAAGAAGGCGGTAGAGGAAGATGGCGTCGACCTAATGGGCTACACCCCCTGGGGCTGCATCGATCTGGTCTCGGCGGGCACCGGCGAGATGAAAAAGCGCTACGGCTTTATCTATGTCGACAAGGACAATGAAGGGAAAGGTACGCTGGCGCGCAGCAAGAAAAAATCGTTCGACTGGTACAAAGAGGTGATCAGAAGCAACGGCGAGAACCTGTAGCGGGAAAAGCCAGTCAGCGGCTGCGCTGACTGGCTGGCACTGCATCAGGGGATAATCCGCTCGCTCTTGAGTCGATCAAACAGCCCGGTAAAGGAATCCAGCGTGCTGCGATAGCCGATAAACCCGGCCTTGCGGCTTTTACTCATATCGGTAAAGGCCTCCATCGGGCGGCCCAAGTCGGCATCGGTATGCCACCAGGAGACCAGCTTGTTGATGTCCGCCTCACGCAACTGATGGTGCGCAGCAATCGTCCGCCAGGCGGCCTCGGCCTCCAGCATCCGACCCTCCAGGGGCATCATCTTCTCAGGGTAGGGCGCGGCCTCAATACCAAAATAGGCGGCGAGGCGCGGCCATAGCCACTTCCAGCGGAATACGTCCCCGTTAACGGCGTTGAAGTCCTCGTTAGCTGCCGTCGGGCTGGTGGCTGCCCATTCCAGCTGCTCGGCCAGCAGGCTAGCATCGGTCACGTCCGACACGCCGTTCCACTGCTCAGGGGAGCCTGGGAAGATAAAGGGCCAGCCTTTTTCCCGGCACAGGGTGGCGTAAACCGCCAGCGTCTGGCCCATGTTCATGGCATTACCCAACGCATAGCCGACAATGGTATGCGGACGGTGCACGCTCCAGCGATAGCCATACTTCTCTGCCCCGGCGAAAAGCTCGTCCTCCTGGGCATAGTAGAAGTTCTCCACCGGCTGCCGACCCTGCTCTTCGCGGAAAGGGGTCACCGGTACAGCGCCTTTGCCGTAGGCTTCAAACGGACCAAGATAGTGCTTAAGTCCGGTGACCAGCGCCACGTGTGCCCCGTGCAGACGATTACCCAGCGCCTCAATGACGTTTTTCACCATCGCGCCATTCACGCGGATATTCTCTTTCTCGCTCTCCTGGCGCGCCCAGACGCTAAAGAAGAGCGCATCCGGTTTGACCGATTTCAGCGCTTCGTTGACCGCTGCCGCGTCGGTCAGATCCGCCGTCAGGCTGGTACAGCCCGCGAGCACGTCGCCGCGTCCGCGTGACAGACCGGTAACTTCCCAGCCCTCTTCCAACAGCTTCTCTGCCAGGGCGCGTCCAATCACGCCGCTGATACCCACTATCAATGCTTTTTTGCGCATCGCGCTCTCCTCTTAACCAGGCCAGATAAAAAGCCTAATAGAGAATTGCGTTCTTATCCCGGTTATCTGCGTCAGGTGCGCGTTAAATCACCAGCCAGATCAGCGCCAGTACCACCAGCAGTGCGATGGCAATCAGGCCCGGACGGGCAGAGAGCGACTTGAACGACTCCATCACCGGGGCGAACAGCGGGTTGTAGATCGGCTGGATATGACGCGGCTCCAGCAGGGCTTCGTTGCGCTCGGCGCGGCGCAGGAAGATGTGGTTGAGCAGATCCTGCACCTGGGCGGTGGTCAGCACCGTCTGCGGTGTGACCTGATACGTCTGCTGAGCATAATCCTGAATGCCCTGCCATTCGTGCGCGTCCAGCGGCTGCTTCAGAGCCGACTGCACCGTATGCAGGGTCGGCGCCGTCTGGGTGCTCAATGTCTGGCGCGCCTGCAGCCAGGTTAGCAGGTGGGCAAACTGCTTGGCCGGGATCGGCTCGCCGGTCTTTGCGCCGGAAAGCTCAATCATCGACTGCCAGATCAGCTTGCTGGATTCACCCGTGGCGGCAGCCAGCTTGGTGACTGCCTGGTTCAGCGTATTGTGCTCGGCAGGCAGCATCGGGCGATCGGTGGCCGGGCGCTGCTGCGGCTGGGGGATCGCCAGCTCGCCTTTTTGCAGCATTACCAGCACGGTTTTAAGCTGCTCGGGAGAGAGCTGGCTGAGCGCCGTCTGGCCAAACTGATGGCGGATAAACGTGCTCACCGCCTGGCGATTGTTGCCCTGGCCCAGCAGCTCCGTCAGCTGCGAGAGCACCTGACGGTTGGCGTTATTCTGGACGGCACTCTCCAGACGCTGGGACAGGCTCTGCTCGGCGGCAGGGAAGTGCCTGGAGAGCAGGGGAGCATCGTTTTTTAAACCCAGATCGTGCTTCACCCCGGCCCAGACTTCGGCGCTCTGCTGCTGCGTCAGGGCCACCAGACGGGTAATCAGCCTCTCCAGCACCGTGCGCTGCTGGGTGGAGAGGGGCTGGTCGCCTGCGGCTGTGGTGGGGGTGGTCGGCTCTTGCCCGGGAGGGCGCGCCGGCGCACCCTGAATGGGTTGCATCATCTCTGTCCTTCTCTCTTACCTATGCGGCTCGCGTAACGGTCTGCGGCATTGTCAGTATGCCTGGCGGCGAGATTATGGCACACTTGCGCCGTTATCTCCCGTTCTCATACAGGTACCGTAACGTGAAAATCCTCGTTGATGAAAATATGCCTTACGCCCGCGAACTCTTTAGCCGTCTGGGCGAGGTTAAACCCGTTCCTGGCCGCCCGATCCCTGAGGACGAGCTGGCTGACGCGCAGGCATTAATGGTGCGCTCCGTCACTAAGGTCAATGCGTCACTGCTCAGCGGTACCGCCGTTAAATTTGTCGGTACGGCTACCGCCGGAACCGATCATGTCGATCAGGCGTGGCTGGGCGAGGCGGGGATTGGCTTCTCTGCGGCACCGGGCTGCAACGCGATTGCGGTGGTGGAGTACGTCTTCTCCGCCCTGTTGATGCTGGCCGAGCGCGACGGTTTTACGCTGAAAGACCGCACCGTGGGCATTGTCGGCGTCGGCAACGTCGGGTCGCGTTTACAGGCGCGGCTAGAGGCGTGGGGCGTACGCACCCTGCTGTGCGATCCGCCGCGTGCCGATCGCGGCGATGCGGGGGATTTCCGCCCGCTGGAGGCGTTGGTGCGCGAGGCTGATATTCTCACCTTCCACACGCCGCTGTTCAAAGAGGGGCCGTACAAAACACTGCACCTTGTCGACGACGCGCTGATTAGCGCCCTGAAGCCGGGGGCGATCCTCATCAACGCCTGCCGGGGCAGGGTGGTGGACAACGCTGCGCTGCTCACGCGTCTGGAGGCCGGGCAGGATCTCAGTGTGGTGCTGGACGTGTGGGAGCCGGAGCCGGATCTCAACGTCGAGCTGCTCAAGCGGGTCGACATCGGTACGCCGCACATCGCGGGCTATACGCTTGAGGGCAAGGCGCGCGGCACCACCCAGGTCTTTGAAGCCTTTAGCGCGTTTATCGGCCATCGCCAGCAGGTTGCCCTCGATACCCTGCTGCCCGCGCCGGAATTTGGCCGCATCACCCTGCATGGCCCGCTCGATCAGCCAACGCTGAAAAGACTAGCCCATTTGGTGTATGATGTGCGCCGCGACGATGCACCCCTGCGTAAAGTGGCGGGCATCCCGGGTGAGTTTGATAAGCTGCGCAAAAACTATCTTGAGCGCCGGGAGTGGTCATCGCTCTATATTCAGTGTGATGACGCCGAGGCCGCAAGCCTGCTGCACAAGCTCGGTTTTACCGCCGTCTATCACCCGACGCACTAAACTTATTCTCTTTCGCTCTCCGCCCTGCCGCGGGGAGCGTACTGCTATTGTCTGGAGTAAACCACCATGTCAGAAGGCTGGAACATTGCCATCCTGGGCGCAACCGGCGCTGTCGGCGAAGCCCTGCTCGAAACGCTTGCTGAGCGTCAGTTCCCGGTGGGCGATCTGTATGCGCTGGCCCGTCACGAGAGCGCCGGTAAAGATCTGCGCTACGTAGGTAAAACAATCTATGTCCAGGACGCTGCCGAGTTTGACTGGACGCAGGCGCAGCTGGCCTTTTTCGTGGCCGGTGCGGAAGCTTCAGCTACCTATATTGAAGAGGCGACTAACGCGGGCTGCCTGGTGATCGACGCCAGCGGCCTGTTTGCGCTGGAGCCGGACGTGCCGCTGGTCGTGCCGGACGTTAACCCGTTTGTGCTGGCCGACTACCGCAACCGCAACGTGATTGCCGTTGCCGACAGCCTCACCAGCCAGCTGCTGACCGCGCTGAAGCCGCTGATTGAGGAGGGTGGCCTGTCGCGCATCGCCGTGACTAACCTGCTGTCGGTCTCAGGTCAGGGCAAGGCGGCGGTAGATGCGCTGGCCGGGCAGAGCGCCAAGCTGCTCAACGGCATTCCCGTCGATGAAGAGGATTACTTTGGTCGCCAGCTGGCGTTCAACATGCTGCCGCTGCGGATTGATGGCGAAGGCAGCGTCCCTGACGAGCGTCGCGTCGTCGACCAGGTGCGCAAGGTGCTCCAGGATGACGGTCTGATGATCTCCGTCAGCAGCGTCCAGGCGCCGGTCTTCTACGGCCACGCGCAGATGGTGAGCTTTGAAGCCCTACGTCCGCTGGCGGCGGAAGAGGCACGCGACGCCTTTGCCCGTGGCGAAGATATCGTTCTCTCTGAAGCCGGGGAGTTCCCCACCCAGGTGGGGGATGCCTCCGGTAGTACGCATCTCTCCGTCGGCTGCGTGCGTAACGACTACGGCATGCCGGAGCAGATCCAGTTCTGGTCAGTCGCCGACAACGTGCGCTTCGGCGGCGCGCTGATGGCGGTGAAGATTGCCGAGAAGCTGGTCCAGGAGTATCTCTACTGATGTCAGAGGTGCAGGAGAAGCCGGTCTATCGGATCGCGCTGGGCATTGAGTACGACGGCAGCAAATATTACGGCTGGCAGCGGCAGAACGAAGTCCGCAGCGTGCAGGAGAAGCTGGAGAAGGCGCTCTCGCAGGTCGCGAACGAGCCGATCTCGGTCTTCTGCGCGGGCCGCACCGATGCGGGCGTGCACGGCACGGGGCAGGTGGTGCATTTCGAGACCACCGCCCTGCGTAAAGACGCCGCATGGACGCTGGGTGTAAATGCGAATTTACCTGGTGACATTGCGGTGCGCTGGGTGAAAGATGTGCCCGATGATTTTCATGCCCGATTTAGCGCTACGGCTCGCCGTTACCGCTACGTCATCTACAACCATCGTCTGCGTCCGGCGGTGCTTGGCCAGGGCGTGACGCACTACCATCAGCCGCTGGACGCGGAGCGGATGCACCGCGCGGCCCAGTGTCTGATTGGCGAGAATGACTTTACCTCGTTCCGGGCGGTACAGTGCCAGTCGCGCACGCCGTGGCGTAACGTGATGCACATTAACGTAACCCGTTACGGTGCATATGTGGTGGTCGATATCAAAGCCAATGCCTTTGTACATCATATGGTCAGGAACATTGTCGGCAGCCTGATGGAAGTAGGCAGCCACAACCAGCCGGAGAGCTGGATAGCAGAGCTGCTGGCGGCAAAGGATCGTCGGCTTGCAGCGGCAACGGCAAAAGCGGAAGGGCTGTACCTGGTCGCGGTAGACTACCCCGCCAGGTTTGAACTGCCGGTATTGCCTATGGGTCCGCTGTTTTTAGCGGACTAAATGCAGACAGACAAAGGCTAATGACATGGATTTTATCTACTTTCTGATCGACTTTATCCTGCACATTGATGTGCATCTGGCGGAGCTGGTGGCCGAATACGGCATCTGGATCTACGCCATCCTGTTCCTGATTTTATTCTGTGAAACCGGGCTGGTGGTCACGCCGTTCCTGCCGGGCGACTCGCTGCTGTTCGTGGCCGGGGCGCTCTCTGCGCTGCCGAGCAACGATCTCAACGTGCATATGATGGTGATGCTGATGATTATCGCGGCGATCCTCGGCGATGCGGTGAACTACACTATTGGCCGCCTGTTTGGCGATCGGCTGTTTAGTAATCCCAACTCCAAAATCTTCCGTCGCAGCTACCTCGATAAAACTCACGCGTTCTACGACAAGCACGGCGGCAAGACCATCATTCTGGCGCGATTTGTGCCGATCGTCAGAACCTTTGCGCCTTTTGTGGCGGGAATGGGGCATATGTCCTATCGTCATTTTGCGGCTTATAACGTCATCGGCGCGCTGCTGTGGGTATTGCTGTTTACCTATGCAGGCTATCTGTTTGGCGATCTGCCGGTGGTGCAGGAGAATTTGAAGCTGATGATCGTCGCGATTATCGTGCTCTCTATCCTGCCAGGCGTAGTCGAAATTATTCGTCATCGACGGGCGGCATCACGACAGGCAAAATAGGAAGCCGGCAACGGTTCGACCACTTTTTTGTCCCAAGTTGCCGACTGTTATGTTTTAATGTGCACCATTTATGGGCTACCAGGTTCATGCAGAAAGGTTATCAATGAGCTGGATTGAACGAATTAAGAGCAATATTACCCCCACCCGCAAGGCAAGCATCCCTGAGGGCGTGTGGACCAAATGTGACAGCTGCGGTCAGGTGCTTTACCGTGCCGAACTGGAGCGTAACCTGGAGGTCTGCCCGAAATGTGACCACCACATGCGTATGTCAGCGCGTAGTCGCCTGCATAGCCTGCTGGACGAAGGGTCCATGGTGGAGCTGGGTAGCGAGCTTGAGCCGAAAGATGTGCTGAAGTTCCGCGACTCCAAAAAGTACAAAGATCGTCTGGCTACGGCTCAGAAAGAGACCGGTGAGACAGACGCGCTGGTGGTGATGAAAGGCACCCTGCACGAGATGCCGGTTGTGGCAGCGGCCTTTGAGTTTGCCTTTATGGGCGGCTCCATGGGCTCGGTCGTGGGCGCGCGTTTTGTGCGTGCCGTTGAGCAGGCGCTGGAAGACAACTGCCCGCTGATCTGCTTCTCCGCCTCCGGCGGGGCGCGTATGCAGGAAGCGCTGATGTCCCTGATGCAGATGGCGAAAACCTCTGCCGCGCTGGCAAAAATGCAGGAGCGCGGTCTGCCGTATATCTCCGTGCTGACCGACCCGACCATGGGCGGCGTCTCTGCAAGCTTTGCGATGCTGGGCGATCTCAACATCGCAGAGCCGAAAGCGCTTATCGGCTTTGCCGGTCCGCGCGTTATCGAGCAGACCGTGCGTGAGAAACTGCCGCCGGGCTTCCAGCGCAGCGAGTTTCTGATTGAGAAAGGCGCGATTGATATGATCGTGCGTCGTCCGGAGCTGCGCCTGAAGCTGGCGAGCATTCTGGCGAAGCTGATGAACCAGCCTGCGCCCAACCCGGATGCACCGCGTGAAAGCGTGGTCGTACCGCCGGTACCGGATCAGGAAGTCGGGATCTGATAAATCAGGAGGCAGGGCCAGCCGGCTCTGCCTTTTTTCTTTTCACACTGGCAGCAATCCCCGGGCACTATGGAAACGAAAAGC
>Ga0308161_1006072_pt1 | contig 10345 bp, 7 predicted proteins | sample PhyFR2_FD_201034 | JGI IMG/M metagenome (GOLD analysis project Ga0308161, IMG submission 201034) | Phyllosphere microbial communities from UC Gill Tract Community Farm, Albany, California, United States - DLSLF.R2 | ecosystem: Host-associated > Plants > Phyllosphere > Unclassified | place: USA...
ACGAGCATCGCCGTCGTGGTCGCCCGCACGGTCGCGACCGTCGTATCGGGAGATCGCGCCGACGCGGCGCACCTGCTCGTCACGATCGACGAGCTCCCGTGCGTCGATCGTGCCGTCGGCCCAGGGCGCCACGATCCGGTCGGCGAGGTCGTAGCCGAGCCGATGCGGAGGATCGGTACGGTCGCCCGGCTGTGCGAAGACGACCGTGGGCACTCCGAGGAGCCGGACGAAGGCGGTGACCTCGACGCTGACGTCGACGACGAACGCCGACACCGGGGTGCGCGCGATCCACTCGGCGATGGTCGCCAGGCGCTGCTGATGACCGGGGTGGGCGATCGGCGCCCAGTGCAGCGCACCACCTGCGGTGACATCTCCGAGCTCGTGCGCCTCGCGGCGCACCCCGTCGGACGCGGTCACCGGCCCGGAATCCGAGGGCAGCTGCACCCACGCTGTGCGCTCGTCGAGGGTGCCGGGGCGCGGCAGGCTCGAGAAGACCGTCACGTCGTCGAGGAGATGAGGGCGGATGGCCTGCATCCGTGTGACATGTCCCCATCCGTGGTGATGCACGTACCAGCCGATCATGCGCCGACCGCCCCGACCGTCTCGTCGGCGCCGACCGTCTCGCCGGCCCTGATTGGATCTCCCGCGCGTGCCGCACCCTGCGCGGCCATCGAGAGCACGCGTTCGATCTCGCGGTGCCGTCTCGCGACCGAGTGGCGGGCCGCCGCCCCCGCGCGCACGTGGTCACGGGTCGTGGCGGACTCCGAGCCCCGCGAGAGCACGGTGGCCGCCCGCGCGAGGGCGTCCACGTCGCCGGCGGGCACGACCGTGCATCCGGGGAGTCCCGCCAGGACCTCACTCGCGCCGCCCGAATCGAAGGCGACGACGGGAGTGCCGGTCATCAGGGCCTCGGCCATCACGAGCCCGAACGGTTCGGACCACACGGGCGTCACCAGTGCGACCGACGATGCGCCGACCAGGTCGCAGAGCTCGGGCTGTCGCAGTGCACCCAGGTACTCGATGCCGTCGCCGAGGCGGGGCTGCACCTCGCGCGCGAAGTACTCGGGGTCTCCGATGCGTCCGGCGATCCGCAGTCGTGCGCCGGCCCGGCGGGCGGCCTCGATCGCGAGATGCGGGGCCTTCTCGGGGACGATGCGTCCGAACCAGACCCAGCCGTCGCCGCCCGCGCCCCGACGCCAGTGGCTGCTGTCGACGCCGTTGGGGAACACGAACGCGTCGACGCCCTCTGCCGACCACGCGCGTGCCGTGTACTGGCTCACCGCGAGGAATCGGTGCGGTGCCGAGCCCGGCAGCGAGCGAGCGGCCTTCACCATCTCGGGAAGGGGCGGCGTGTGCAGGGTCGTCACGACCGGGACACCCGAATCGCGGCTCCAGAGGATCGGATCGCTGTGGAGGCTGTGGTTGTCGACGACGTCGACGCGTCTGCGGGGCTCGGCGAGTCGTCGTTGCACGCGCGCGAACGCATCCGTCATCCGCCGGCGGTGCCCCACCGGGTTGTCGGAGTCCGAGACGTCGCCCGCCCGCTCCCACCGCGGGCTCGGCAGCAGGAAGTCGGCCGTGCCGCCCAGGAAGTCCGACCCCTCGGCCGCACACAGCTCGACGTCGTGGCCTCGGCGGCGCAGCCAGCGCACCCGGTTCCAGACGACGGCCTCCAGTCCGCCCGCGTGCGGCTGGCGGAGCGGATGCCGCTCCGGCGCGACGACCAGCACGCGGAGACGCTGCACCGCGCTCATGCCGAGACCTCGGCCATCACGCTCGAGTAGAGGCGGGCATGGGCGTCGCGCACGGCCTGTCGTTCCGCGAGGCGCTCCGAGCGCCGCCGCGCGAGCCGGCCGTCGTCCGGGAACACGGCCGCTGTCGCGCGGGCGAACGCCACCGCGTCGGCGAGCGTGCGGGGGTCGTCGAGATCGATGACCGAGAACTCCGACGGATGCTGCGAGCGGATGTGCCCGACATCCGTCCCCGCCACAGGGACCCCCAGGTCGTAGCAGAGCTCGACCCATCCCGAGTGGGTGCCATGTCGGTAGGGGAGCACGAACAGGTCGAGGCCGCTCAGCCACTGCTCGACGTCGGCATCGCTGAGATACGGGGTGCGCCGCACCTGCACCGCCGCGCTGTCCTGCGCGGCCGCGGTCACCCGTGCGGCGACCTCGTCATCGCGGACCCGCTCGTTCATCAGCACCTCGAACTGCGCACGGTTCTCGAATCCGTCGAGCAGCCGCACCGCGTCGACCATCGCCCGGACGGCCCGCTCGGCGTCGATGTTCGGACGCAGATCGCGCAGGTGCATGCCGACGCGGATGCCGTCGCCGGTGCGCTGCGCCGGCGAGACGGTGCCGTCGGTGAGTGTCGGGTGCGGCACCACCAGGCTCGGGCGATGCCAGCGTCGATCGATCTCGGCCGCCGCCGTGCCTGTGAGCGTCACGAGTCGGTCGGCCGCGGGGACGATCACGTCGAGCAGTTCGCGATACGGCCCCTGGTCGACGAGCTGCGGGTTGTCGAGGTCGTGGACCGTGAAGATCACAGGGCGGCCGGCCAGACGGGCGGCGTCGAGGCCGGCGCGCACCTCGGCGGGCGAGAAGGACTCGAGCCCGAAGTGCACGTGCAACACGTCATACTCGCGCTCATGCGCGGCGAGCCACCCGGGGGTCATCGCGACCGGCGGCCACCACTGCCCGGCGGGCGCTCCCGGCACCGGGGGGTCAGGGAGGACGCGGACGAGCTGCGGATCGGCGATCGCGTGGATGTAGGGGTGCGCGGCAGGGATGGAGGCGACGCGGATGGGGGAGGTGATTGTACCGATGGAGGTCTTCCTTGCAGGGCTGGGCGCTCTGAATGCACGAGTCGACGGGGGCGGAGGCGCCGGAATGCAATGGGGTGAGGCAGAAAAGGGGGGAGGTATACGTTCGAACAATGAACCCTGCTCCCCCCGACGTCACGACCATTGCGCCCTCCGGGTCGGCGGTGCTAGGGCGCCGGATGCACTACGGGGAGTTCTACGGCCTGCGTCCTCTGCCCGAGAGTTTCGGGGTGGTGCTCGGCAACTGCCAGGCGGAATCGCTGCGACTCGTGATGGACGCCCCCGAGCGGCGCTTCGTGCGGGTGCCGCCGGTGCACGAGATGACGGCCGAAGACGCCGCGCGCCTGCACGGGCTGGTCGCGTCCGCCCACACCGTCGTGACCCAGCCGGTGCGCGACGACTACCACGACCTGCCGCTCGGCACCCGGCAGGTGGCCGCCGCGACCGCCGCCCGCGTGCTGACGGTGCCGCCGGTGCGCTTCGCCGGACTGCACCCGTTCCAGGCCGCGATCCGCGTCCCCGGTGTCGAGCAGGAGCCGCCCCTCGTCGCGTATCACGACATCCGCACGCTCGCGGCAGTCGCCGGCATCCCCGTCGCGGCGTCCCTGCCCCCGGCGTCCGTCCGGCAGATCGGCCGTGCGTCGGTCGACGTGCTGCGCACGCGCGAGCTCACCGCCGACGTGCGTGTCGCCGACCTGTACGACGCCGTGACGGCCGACCACGCGCGCACCGTCAACCATCCGGGCAACGCGATCTGGCTGCCCCTCGGGGCCCGGGTCCTCGAGGCGCTGGGGGCCGACGGGGGCCCGGTGGATCCGGGGCGTCCCCTGCTCGACGCGGTGCGCGCGCCGCTCGCCCCCGAGGTGGTCGAAGCCTGGTCGCTGCCCGATGAGCCGCGAGCGGAATGGATCGTCGAGGGCGAGATGCTCGACGACGCGGAGGTGCGTGACGCCCACGAGGCCTGGTACGCCGCCAATCCCGCGTTCGTCGCCGCCGCGGTCGAACGTCTGGCTCCGCTCATCGCCGTCTGGCGCGAGGCGTGAGCGGCGCGCCGCTGCTGCTCGTCCATCCGGGGGATCACGGCGTCGCCGTGTACGCCAGGGACCTCGCGACGGCGGTCATCGAGCGGAGCGACGAGATCCGGACGATCGACCCCTCGGCGCTCGTGCGCCTGCCCGAGGGGACCGCCGTGCACGCGCACTTCACCGATCGTCTGTGGGGCGATTCGCCCGAGGAGGCATCGCGCACGTTCGAGGGCCTCGCCCGCAGGCTCCGGGTCAGCGTCACCCTGCACGACCTGCCGCAGGAATCGGATGGCGAGCGGAATCGGCCCCGCAGACGCGAGGCCTACGCCCTCGTCGCGGCGGCCGCGACAGGCGTGGTGGTGAACAGCGCGCATGAGCGCGCGCTGCTGCGGGAGGAGGGGGTGTGGACGGGTGCGGCGACGGCGATCCCGCTGCCCGTCGAACTGCAGGCGGATGCTGTCGAGCCGGCGTCCGACGGGTCGCTGGGCGTGCTCGGCTACTTCTACCCCGGCAAGGGGCACGACGAGGCAGCCCGGGCTGCCGCCACCGCCGGGATGACGAGGATGACGGTGCTCGGACGCGCATCCGACGGGCACGCGGCCGACCTCGATGCGTTCGTGCGACGGGCGGCGGATCTCGGCGTCGAGGTCGAGGTGACCGGCTGGCTCGATGACCGCGAGATCGCCCGACGTGGTCGCGCGGTGGCGGTGCCCGTCATCGCGCATCGGCACATCTCCGCATCGGGCTCGCTCGCCTCCTGGATCGGATGGGGACGGCGGCCGATCGCCGTGCGCAACCGGTACATCGACGAGATGGCGATGCTGCGTCCGGGCACGCTCTCGACCGTCGATGAGACCGGTCTCGCGGAGGCCGTGCGCCGGGCCGTCGGGCTGCCCCGCACCACCTGGCACGGACTCGCACGGCTTGCGCTGTCGCGAGCGGACGTCGCGGACGCCTACCTGCGCTTCTGGGCGCCGGGGCGGCGATGACGCAGCGACGGGTCGTCGGCAATCGGTGGGATGCCGAAGACGGCCGCCACCCCGACCCCCTGCCGCTCGTCTCGGTGATCGTGTCGCACTTCGATCAGTCCGAGGAGCTCGCCAGGACCCTGCACGCGCTCGCCGCCCAGGACTACCCTCGCCATCTGCTCGAGGTCGTCGTGGCGGACGACGGGTCGCCCGGCGCCGTCGATGTGCCCGAGGGCGTGATCCTGGTGCGTCAGGAGGACCGGGGGTTCCGGCTCGCCGCAGTGCGCAATCTCGGGGTTCGGGCCAGCAGCGGCGAGGTGCTGTGCTTCGTGGACGCCGACACCGCTCCCGAACCCGGGTACGTCCGCGCGCTGTCTCGGCTCCCCGCGCTGCTCCCCGAGGCGGTGACCGTGGGGCGGCGTCGCCATGCCGACTTCTCCGGCCTGCCCGTCGATGCCCCGGTGGTCGAGGCGGCGCGAGGGCGCGAACTGGCCGAGCCCGCCTGGCTGGCGGAGGAGTATGCGAGGAGCCGCGATCTGCTCGACGCCGACGACCGGTCGTACCGGTTCATGATCGGCGCCGTGATCGGCTGCTCGCGACGCCTGTTCGACGAGGTCGGGGGCTTCGACGAGTCATTCACCTCATATGGGGGAGAGGACTGGGAGTGGGCGCACCGCATGTGGCAGGCGGGAGCGGTGTTCGCTCACGTGCCTGACGCGGTGGCGTGGCACGACGGCCCGGAGTGGGCGGATCGCGACGGTTCGGGGGTGGACCGGGCCAACGCCCAGACGCTGCGCCTGCAGGCGGCGATCCCGGTGCAGGGGTCGGCGCCGCGCGCATTGTGGTCCGGGGACCCGGACCTCGTCGTCCGCGTGCACGGCGACCATTCCGCCGCCGCGCTGTTCATCGTGGCGGACTCGCTGGTGGGCGCCCTGCCGCGCGCCCGGCTCGTTCTCGACGCGGTGCCCGAGGTGCTGGAGGGGGACCCTCGCATCGTCGTCGCGAGCGCAGACGACACGAGCGCCGCCGTCGACGCTCGCGTCACCTGGCTGCTGGAACGTCCGGTGATCGTGCTCGATCCCGCGTGGATCGCCGACGTGGTGCGCCGTCTCGGCACGGGAGATGTCGGGTCGGTCGAGCTCAGGGCTCACGACGGCTCGTCGCTGGGCGTGCTGAGGTCACGCCGTGCGGCGGGTCGCTCCGCGCGCTGGGGCGACGAGCACGGGTTCGAGACGGTCCGGATGTCGGCGGTCGGCGTGCACGCTCTGCGAGCGGATCCGCGCCTCGAGGCCTGGGTCGGCGGCTGGGGCGGCCTCGAGTCCTTCTGCTAGAGGCGGTCGACGCCCGTCACCGTCACGACCGCCACGCCCTGCTCGTCGGATTCGGCGAGGTCGACGGTGGCAGAGATGCCCCAGTCGTGGTCGCCCGCCGGGTCGTCGAGGATCTGCCGGACGCCCCACTCGGTCGCGCCCGCCGTCAGCAGCAGCAGCTGCGAGCTGCGGGCGTTCGCTCCGGTGAGGATCTCGTCGTGATCGGCGAAGTAGCCGTCGAGCGCGTCGGACCACGCGGCGGCGCCGAAGGACGGATCGAGCTCGGCGAGAGCATCCACGTCTTCGCGCGCGGCGAGCTGCACCCGGCGGAACAGCTCATTGCGCACCAGGGTGCGGAAGGCGCGCACGTTCGTGGTGAGCCTCTTGGGCGCCGGCGGGACGATGGGCTCGTCATGACCGTCCGGAGCCTGAGCGAGCGCAGCGTCCGGCCCCTGAGCGAGCGCACCGTCCGGCCCCTGAGCGAGCGCACCGTCCGGCCCCTGAGCGAGCGGAGCGAGACGAAGGGTCTCCCACTCGTCGAGCAGGCTCGAGTCGACCTGGCGGACGAGTTCGCCGAGCCACTCGATGAGGTCGCGCAGGTCCTCGTCCTTCGCCTCTTCGGGGATCGTCTGCGACGCGGCGCGGTAGGCGTCGGAGAGGTAGCGCAGCACCACGCCCTCCGAACGGGCGATCTTGTAGAACGCGACATATTCCCCGAACGACATGGCTCGCTCGTACATGTCGCGCACCACGGATTTCGGATGCAGCTCGAAATCGCGGATCCACGGCTGCGCCGCGCTGAACGTCTCGAACGCCGCGCTCAGCAGCTCGTCGAGCGGTTTCGGATACGTGACCTCTTCGAGCAGTTCCATGCGCTCGTCGTACTCGATGCCCTCGCGCTTCATCGCGGCGACGGCCTCTCCGCGCGCCTGGAACTCCTGCTGGCTGAGGATCGCGCGGGGGTCGTCGAGCGTCGACTCCACGATCGAGATCATGTCGAGGGCGTACGACCCGGTGCCGGCGCCCGTCGTCCCCTCGCCGGTTCCCGAGCCTGCCGACGGGTCGAGCAGGTCGAAAGCCGCGAGAGCGAACGGCGACAGCGGCTGGTTCAGGGCGAAGTTGGGCTGCAGGTCGACAGTGAGGCGGATCTCACCGGCATCCGTCTGCTCGACGACGCCCGACTCGATCAGGGTCCGGTAGATGCCGATCGCACGGATGGCCAGCTCGCGCTGGCGCGCGCGGGGCTCGTGGTTCTCGTAGACGAGGGCCCGCACGTTGCCGAAGACGTCGCCACCGCGCCCGATCACGTTGAGCAGCATGGCGCTGGTGATCTGCATGTGCGAGGTGAGGGTCTCGGGCTCGGCATCGATCAGCTTGCGGAACGACGGCTCGCCCCACGAGACGAAGCCGTCAGGCGCCTTCTTGCGCACGATCTTGCGCTTCTTCTTCGGGTCGTCGCCGGCCTTCTTGACCGCGGCCACGTTCTCGGACTCGTGCTCGGGCGCCTGCGCGACGACGGTGCCGGCGGTGTCGAAGCCCGCGCGTCCGGCCCGACCGGCGATCTGGTGGAACTCCCGGGCGCTGAGCTGCCGCATCCGCGTGCCGTCGAACTTGGTCAGGGCGGTGAGCAGCACCGTGCGGATCGGCACGTTGATGCCGACGCCGAGCGTGTCGGTGCCGCAGATCACGCGCAGCAGGCCACGCTGCGCGAGCTGCTCGACCAGGCGGCGGTACTTCGGCAGCATGCCCGCATGGTGCACGCCGATGCCCGCGCGGAGGAACCGTGACAGGGTCTTGCCGAACGCGGTCGTGAAGCGGAATCCGCCGATCAGCGCCGCGATCTCGTCGCGCTGCTCCCGCGTGGCGACCTTGAGGCTCGACAGCGCCTGCGCACGCTCCATCGCCGCGGCCTGCGAGAAGTGCACGATGTAGATCGGCGCCTGGCCGGTGCCGAGCAGGTCGTCGATCGTCTCGTGGATCGGCGTCGTCTCGTAGAAGTAGTGCAGCGGGACCGGGCGCTCGACGCCGGTGACCGATGCCGTCTCGCGGCCCGTCCTGCGGGTGAGGTCGCTCGAGAGCTGAGACACATCGCCGAGCGTCGCCGACATCAGGATGAACTGCGCCTGCGGAAGCTCGAGCAGCGGCACCTGCCAGGCCCACCCGCGGTCGGGGTCGGCGTAGAAGTGGAACTCGTCCATGACGACCTGGTGCACCGCGGCATCCGTGCCGTGACGCAGGGCGAGGTTGGCGAGGATCTCGGCCGTGCAGCAGATGATCGGGGCATCGGGGTTCACCGAGGAGTCGCCCGTGATCATGCCGACGTTCGTGGCGCCGAACACGTCGACCAGGGCGAAGAACTTCTCGCTGACCAGGGCCTTGATCGGCGCCGTGTAGTACGAGCGGCGTCCCTCGACGAGGGCGGCGTAGTGTGCGCCGACCGCCACCAGCGACTTGCCGGTGCCGGTGGGGGTGGAGAGGATCAGGTTGTGGCCCGAGACGATCTCGATGACGGCCTCATCCTGCGCCGGGTAGAGGGTGATCCCGGTCGACTCCGCCCATTCGACGAACGCCGTGTAGACGGCATCCGCGTCGGATCCGTCGGTGAGTGTGGTCGGGTCGAGGATCGCAGGCATGGTCTGTCGATCATCCCATCTCCGGCACGCACGACACTCGTTCCGTATTCAGCACGGAACCGAGAGATGCGCCGAGATGACGCGGATTCGAGCGATCAGCGAGATCTCATGCTGAATCGCGAACGGCTCACACCGAGGTCGCGGCGCGCAGCGCGATCCTGATCATGTCGCCGAAGGTCTGCTCCCTCTCTTGCGCGGTGGTCTGCTCGCCGGTGACGATGTGGTCGGAGACCGTGCAGATCGCGAGCGCCCGACGGCCGTGGAACGCGGCGAGGGTGTACAGGCCGGCCGCCTCCATCTCGACGCCCAGTGCGCCGTGCTGCACGAACGGCTCCGTGAGCTCGGGACGGGTGCTGTAGAACTGGTCGCTCGAGAAGAGCAGCCCCACGTGCACGGCGGAGTCCGAGGGCTCGGCCTCGCTCGCCTCGACCGCGGCGCGCAGCAGGCCGAAGTCCGCGACGGGGGCGTAGTCGAGCCCGTGGAAGCGCACGCGGTTGATGCCCGAGTCCGTGCACGCGCCGTTCGCGATGACGATGTCGCGCACCTTCAGCTTCTCGGTCAGGGCGCCGCACGAGCCGACGCGGACGATGGTCTGCACGTCGTACTCCTCGAAGAGCTCGCTCGCGTAGATCGCCATCGACGGCTGGCCCATGCCCGAGCCCTGCACTGAGACGCGGTGTCCCTCCCAGGTGCCGGTGAACCCCAGCATCCCGCGGGTCTCGGAATAGAGCTCGGCGTCGTCGAGGAAGGTCTCGGCGATCCACTTCGCGCGCAGCGGGTCACCGGGGAACAGGACGATGGGGGCGATCTGGCCGGGCTGTGCGGCGATGTGCGTGCTCATGCACTCAGCGTACGAGGCCGATCGATGAGGATGCTCAGCCCTCGCGTCGCCGCACGATCTCGCCGATCCATGCGGGAGCGAAGGGCGAGGTGCAGCCGGGTGCCGTCGGATAGTCGGCGAGCACCTGCAGGCGCTCGCCGATCTCGAGAGCCCTCGCGCGCAGCCCGGGGTGGAAGATGCCGATGTTCGCGAGACTCTCGTTCATCGACCACTGGAGTCGCCGGGGGGCGTCCTTCAGATCACGCTCGATCAGATCGAGCAGGTGGTAGAGGTCGAGGCCCTCGGGATCCGTCGCCACCCGTACCGTCGTCAGCGACCAGGCCGCTGCGGCGACCGTCGGGTCGGCATCGTCGAACCAGCGGAGTCGCAGCTCTTCGGCGAGCGGCGACTTCTTCGCGACGTAGTTCACGAACCAGTCGTTGACCTTCGGCGGGCGGGTCTCGCGCAGCATCGCGTCGAGTTCGTCGGCCGTGAACCGCTTCGGCGTGCAGACGAGCAGGGCGAGCAGCCGGGGACCGGTCTCGCCCGTCGCCCACAGCTCCGTCGCGAGCGGATGATCGGTCTTGATGCGCTTGGCCAGCGTGCGCAGTCGGCTGAGATTCATGCCGTGGTCATCGCCGCGCTTCTCGTTCGCCGCGCGCATCTTCGGGTCCTCGAGGGTGGCCAGCTCGGCCAGTGCTTCGGCGACGGTCATGTCTGACATGCGACCAGGATAGGCCCGGAGTCGCTTGTCAAGGCCCGGGCTCG
>Ga0308161_1006074_pt1 | contig 10342 bp, 10 predicted proteins | sample PhyFR2_FD_201034 | JGI IMG/M metagenome (GOLD analysis project Ga0308161, IMG submission 201034) | Phyllosphere microbial communities from UC Gill Tract Community Farm, Albany, California, United States - DLSLF.R2 | ecosystem: Host-associated > Plants > Phyllosphere > Unclassified | place: USA...
ACTCCCGCCGACGAGGCCTCCTCCGACGAGGCCGGCGCCGAGTCGCAGGCCGAGGGCGAGTCCGCCGAGGCCGCTGCCGAGGACGCCAAGAAGTCCGAGTAAGCATCTCGCACGAAGAAGCCCGCCGCCCCGAGAGGGACGGCGGGCTTCTTCGCGTTCGGGGTGGGTGTCAGGCCCTGGCGCGCAGGTCCTTGCGCAGGATCTTGCCGGATGCCGACTTCGGGATCGCGTCGATGAACTCCACCTGCCTGACCTTCTCGTGCGGCGCGACGTGGGCGGCGACATGGGCCATCACGGCATCCGCGTCGAGCTCCGCGCCCTGCTGCACGACGACGAACGCCTTCGGCACCTCCTGACCGTCATCGTCGACGGCACCGATCACGGCGGCGTCGGCGATGGCGGGATGCTCGAGCAGCACCGCCTCGAGCACCGCGGGCGCCACCTGGTACCCCTTGTACTTGATGAGCTCCTTCAGGCGGTCGACGATCCGGAACACGCCGTCGTGGCTGACCGTGGCCACGTCGCCGGTGTGCAGCCACCCGTCGGCATCGAGGATCTCGGCCGTCGCGTCCGGGCGGTTGAGGTAGCCCTTCATCACCTGCGGTCCGCGGATCAGGATCTCGCCGGGGGCGCTCACACCATCGGCGGGGGCGTCGATGTCGCTCCCGTCCTCCGCGAGCAGCCTGGCCTCGGTGTTGGCGAGCAGCATGCCCACCGACGACCGGTCGATGTCGGGGCGGTCGTAGGGAATCGCATGGGTCACCGGGCTCGTCTCCGTCATGCCGTACCCCTGGCAGACGACGCAGTCGAGACGCTCGGCGACCGCGGCCGCGAGCGTGCCGTCGAGAGGCGCCGCCCCCGAGAACACGACCGTGATCGCCGAGGTGTCGAACTGGTCGACCAGCGGATGCTTGGCCAGGGCGACGGCGATGGGCGGGGCGATGAACACCCAGTTCGTGCGGTGCTCCTGAACGACGCGGAGGAACTCGCCCAGGTCGAATTTCGGCATCGTGACCAGCGCCGCACGCTGGCGCAGGGCGAAGTTCAGCAGCACGGTCATGCCGTAGATGTGGAAGAACGGCAGCACCGCGAGCACCCTGTCGCCGTCACCGACGGAGATCGTGGTGCGGCACTGGCTCACGTTCGCGATGAGGTTGCGGTGCGTGAGCATGACGCCCTTGGGCCTGCCGGTGGTGCCGGAGGAGTAGGGGAGGACCGCGAGGTGCGTGGCCGGGTCGAAGTCCACATCCGGCGCGGATCTGCCCTCTCCGAGCAGAGCGGGCAGCGAAGGGTGCCCGTCGGCCCCGTCGAGAACGATGACGTGGTCGTCGTCGAAACCCCGTGCAGCAGCGGCGGCCTTCGCGCCCGGCAGCAGGGGCGACACGGTGATCAGCCACGTCGCGCCGGCGTCCGCGAGCTGGTTGGCGATCTCGTCGGACGTGTAGAGCGAGTTGATCGTCGTCGCGGTGGCTCCCGCGCGCAGGATGCCGTGGAAGATCGTCGCAAACGCCGGGATGTTGGGGCACAGCACGCCCACCACGGTGCCCACCCCGACTCCGCGTGCGGCGAGGGCCCCTGCGAACAGGTCGATCTGCGCGATCAGCTGGCGGTAGGTCGTGATGGCTCCGCTGACGCCGTCGATGAGAGCGGTCGCGTCGAGGCGATCCTCCGCCACGTCGCCGAACAGGAACTCGTGGATCGAGATGTCGGGGATCTCGATATCGGGATAGGAACTGCGCACCATGAGATCTCCTTCGATCCGGGGAGGCGACGACGCCGTCTGGTGCGATCCAGTGTCGCACAACTCGGCACCCGGTCCCAGGGTTCGCGAAGAAGAGTCGGAGGAGGGTGGTCCCGAGAGTAGGCTGATCCGGTGACTGATGCAGAGACCCGACACAGAGGGCCTCGTGCCTATACGGCGTTCATCGGGATCGGCCTCCTCGCGGGCCTCCTCTCCGGCCTGTTCGGGGTGGGCGGCGGCACGGTCATCGTCCCGCTGCTCGTGCTGTTCCTGCACTTCAATCAGCGACTCGGTGCCGGGACCTCGCTCGCCGCCATCGTCCCGACCGCGACGGTCGGCGTCATCTCCTACGCGCTCAACGACTCGGTCGCCTGGATCCCCGCGCTGATCCTCGCCGCGGGAGCGGTGGTCGGAGCCCAGATCGGCACCCGATTGCTGCCGCGGATCTCGCAGACCGTGCTGCGATGGTTCTTCGTCGGCTTCCTCGTGGTCGTGATCGTCAGCCTGTTCCTGGTGATCCCGTCTCGGGACGCCGAGTTCGAGCTGCACCTGCTCACCGGCATCGCCCTCGTCGCGGTCGGTGTGGGCACCGGCATCCTCGCCGGGCTCATCGGCGTCGGCGGCGGGATCGTCGTGGTGCCGATCCTCATGCTCGCCTTCGGCACGAGCGATCTCGTGGCCAAGGGGACCTCCCTGCTGATGATGATCCCGACCGCGATCTCGGGGACGATCGGCAACCTCCGCAACCGCAACGTGGATCTGAGGGCCGCGGCCATCGTCGGCGTCTCGGCCTGCACGACGACGGCGCTCGGAGCCTGGCTGGCGACGCTCATCGACCCCCTCGTCGGCAACATGCTGTTCGCGGCATACCTCGTCTTTATCGCCGTGCAGATGGCGATCAAGGCGATCAAGGGGCACCGGAAGGGCGACTGAGGGCGGCGACGTCGCACGCCCTCGGTAGGATCGGAGGGTGGCAGTGAATCAAGAACTGGTCGGTCGCGAGTTCCCTCCGACACCCCCGTACCTCGTCGGTCGTGAGAAGGTGCGCGAGTTCGCGCGCGCCGTCTTCGCCGATGCCCCGATGCACACCGATGTCGAGGCGGCCCGCGCCGCCGGATTCGCCGATGTCGTGGCCCCGCCGACCTTCGCCATGGTCATCCAGGACCTCACTCTGCAGCAGCTGCTCGGCGAGCCCGATTCCGGCATCGTCCTGGCGCGCACGATCCACGCCGAGCAGAGGTTCGCGTACACGCGACCGATCGTCGCGGGAGACGAGCTCACCGGACGACTGAGCGTCACCGGCATCCGCATGATGGGCGGCAACGCGATGATCACCAGTGCTGCCGAGATCACCGATGCCGAAGGCGCGCACGTGGTCACCGCGACCAGCGTGCTGCTGGTCGGCGCCGAAGAAGGAGCACAGTGATGCCGTTCGCCGTCGGAGACGTCGTCGCAGAGCGCACCGTCCACCTCACCCGCGAGTCCCTCGTCCGGTACGCCGGCGCGTCCGGCGACTTCAACCCGATCCACTACCGCGACGACGTCGCGGCCGCGGTCGGGCTCCCCGGTGTGCTCGCCCACGGCATGCTCACGATGGGCATCGCGTCTTCCGTCGTGGTCGCCGCGCTCGAGCCGGGAACCGAGATCCTCGACTACGGCGTGCGCTTCACCAAGCCTGTCGTCGTCGACCCGGCCGCCGGCGCCGACCTGCACGTGCTCGCCACGGTGGGCGCGGTCGATGACTCCTCGACCCGCATCGACCTCAAGGTCACATTCGACGAGACCACCGTGCTGGTCAAGGCCCAGCTGCGCGTCGCCTCCTGATGGGTGACGGCGTGGTGCACGAACGAGAGCCCCTGGCGCTCGCGACGCTGACGACCCTGCGCACCGGCGGCGCGCCGGAGCGGATGCTGGAGGCGGCGACGACCGACGAGCTCGTCGCGGCGCTGCGCGACGTGTGGGCGCGCGGCGATGAGTGGTTCGTCCTCGGCGGCGGCTCGAATCTCTTCGTCGGCGACGAGCCGTTCGAGGGCACCGTCATCCGCATCCTCACTCAGGGCATCGAGGAGCTCCCGTCGCCGCACGCCGGACGCATCCGGCTGCGCGTGCAGGCCGGGCACGGCTGGGACGCCCTGGTCGCCTACGCGGTCGAGCACGGCTATGCGGGCCTCGAGGCCATGAGCGGCATCCCCGGAACGGTGGGCGCATCGCCCGTGCAGAACATCGGCGCCTACGGGCAGGAGATCCAGGAGACGCTGGTCGAGGTCGAACTGATCGACGAGGCGACGGGCGAGATCTCCGTGGTTCCCGCGTCTGAACTCGGGCTCGGGTTCCGCACCTCCGTGCTCAAGCACCACTACGGAGGAGTGTCGCTGCGTCGCGCCGTCATCCTCTCGGTGACCGTCGATCTCGTGGTCGCCTCGGAGCGCGTCGTGCAGGGAGCGCAGCTGCGCCGGGCACTGGGACTCGATTCCGACGCGCCGGTGCCACTGACGTGGGTGCGAGAGCGCATTCTCGCCACCCGCGCATCCAAGGGGATGCTGCTCGACGACGCCGACCCCGACACGCACGGCGTCGGCTCGTTCTTCCAGAACGCGATCGTGCCCGAGGCGGTGGCGCGCGCGCTGCCCCCCGAGTGCCCTCGGTGGCCGGTGACGCCCGATCTCGACACCGTGACGGTGATCCCCCTCGCGCTCTATGACGGCTACGTTCCGCCCGTCAAGCCCGAAGCCCCCGATGTCAAGGTGAGTGCGGCGTGGCTGATCGAGCAGGCGGGCATCCGCAAGGGTTTCGCGCTGCCGAGGTCGCGGGCCTCCGTGTCGACCAAACATGCGCTCGCCCTCACCAACAGGGGCGGAGCGACCGCCGCCGAGGTGTCGGAGCTCGCGCGGTTCATCCAGAGCAGGGTGCATGCGGAGTTCGGGCTCGTCCTGCAGCCCGAGCCGGTGCTCCTCGGGGTGGAACTGTAGTCACCCGGCCATCGCTCACGCGCGATCGGCGGACAACGTCGACGGTTCGCCGTACACTCGCGGCATGAGCGGATTGATCCCGTACCTGCTGTTCCCCGGCAACGCCGCTGAGGCGCTGGAGCACTACCGTGCCGTCTTCGGGGGTGAACTGCAGCTCGTCGACTATGCGCAGGCGGGCCGCCATGACGGGCCGGCCGACGCGGTCGCGCATGGACAGCTCTCCGGTCCGGTCGAGGTGGCGGGGGCCGACGCCGGGGCCGACGACGATGCCGTGCAGATGAGCGGGATGTTCCTGTCGCTGCTCGGCACCGCCGACGCATCGACCCTCACCGGCTGGTTCGACCGGCTGTCGAACGACGGACGCGTCATCGATCCTCTGCAGAAGAGGCCATGGGGCGACTACGACGGCACACTGATCGACCGTTACGGAATCCGCTGGCTCATCGGATTCCGCGACGAGGACTGACCCCGGTGCCGCGCAGCCGCCGCCGTCAGGAGAACAGGCGCTGCAGGCGCTGCACACCTTCGAGCAGCTGGTCGTCGCCGAGCGCGTACGACATGCGGATGTACCCCGACGGGCCGAATGCCTCGCCCGGCACGACGGCGACCTCGGCCTGCTCGAGGATGAGGTCGGCGAGCTCCAGCGACGTGGTCGGCGTCACGCCGCCCCAGGTGCGGCCGAGAAGGCCCTGCACGTCGGGGTAGACGTAGAAGGCGCCCAGGGGGTTCGGCACGACCAGGCCCTCGATCTTCGACAGCTCCGAGACGATCAGGCGGCGACGTCGGTCGAACGCCTCGCGGAACTGCTCGGCCTCGGTCTGCGGTCCGTTGAGGGCCGCGATGGCGGCCTTCTGGGCGACGTTGTTCACGTTGCTCGTCAGGTGCGACTGCAGGTTGCCGGCGATCTTGATGGCATCGGCGGGTCCGACCATCCAGCCCACACGCCAGCCGGTCATCGCATACGTCTTCGCGACACCGTTGACGAGGATCGTCTGACCGGCGACCTCGGGCACGGCCTCGACGATCGACGTCGCCGTGACGCCCTCGTAGGTCAGGTTCTGGTAGATCTCGTCGCTGATGATCCAGATGCCGTGCTCGAGCGCCCACTCGCCGATCGCCCTGGTCTCCTCGGCGGTGTAGACCGATCCGGTGGGGTTCGACGGTGAGACGAACACCAGCGCGGTGGTGCGCGCGGTGCGCGCGGCCTCGAGCTGCTCGACGGTGACCTTGTACTCCTGGTCGGCGCCGGCGAACACCTCGACCGGGGTGCCGTCGGCGAGGCGGATCGCCTCGGGGTAGGTGGTCCAGTACGGCGCCGGCAGCAGCACCTCGTCGCCGGGGTTCACGACCGCCTGGAACGCCTGGTAGACGGACTGCTTGCCGCCGTTGGTCACGATGACCTGGCTCGGCGAGACCTCGAGGCCGGAGTCGCGCAGCGTCTTCGCGGCGATCGCCTCACGGAGCGCGGGCAGGCCGGGAGCCGGGGTGTACCGGTAGCTCGCCGGGTCGGCGAGGGCCTCGGCTGCGGCGTCGACGATGAACTGCGGGGTCGCGAAGTCGGGCTCGCCTGCGGCGTACGAGATGATCGCCTTGCCGTCGGCCTTGAGGGCCTTGGCCTTGGCATCGACCTTGAGGGTCGCCGATTCGGCGATGGCGGACAGCTTGCGGGAGAGAGGAGCGCGTTCGGTCACGACTACGAGCGTACTCGGATGAGCCGTCGCACCGCCGGGTCGGTCGTCATCAAGAATCCGTGTTCTTGCGTGCCGCGCTCGGACGCCCGCGCCCGCAGGCACCGCTCAGGCGGTCGAGAGGCCGTGGGCGCGGGCGACGGCATCCAGGGTGATTCGTCCGGCCTGCACGTTCAGCCCCTTCGCCAGCGAGGCGTCATCGGCCGCGGCCGCTTCCCAGCCCTTGGCGGCGATCGCCGAGACGTAGGGGAGCGTCGCGTTCGTGAGCGCACGAGTCGCGGTCTCGGGCACGGCGCCCGGCATGTTGGCGACGCAGTAGTAGATCGAGTCGTGCACTGCGAAGGTCGGGGCGTCGTGCGTGGTCGGACGCGAGCCCTCGAAGCATCCGCCCTGATCGATCGCGATGTCGACGAGCACCGACCCCGGCTTCATCGCCGCCACCATGTCGTCGGTGACGAGCTTGGGCGCCGCCGCGCCGGGGATCAATACCGAGCCGATCACGAGGTCGGCGGTCGCCAGCTCCTCGGCGATGTCGTAGCGGCTCGAGGCGCGGGTCTGCAGTGCGCCGCCGTAGCGATGCTCGAGCTCGCGGAGCCGGGGGAGGGAGATGTCGATCACGGTGACGGTGGAACCCAGGCCCAGCGCGTTCGCCGCGGCGTGCTCGCCGGCGACGCCCCCGCCGATCACGACGGTCTTGGCGCGGGGGGTGCCCGCGATGCCGCCCATCAGCACGCCGCGCCCTCCGGCGGATCGCATCAGCGAGTACGACCCCATGGTCACGGAGAGCCGGCCGGCGATCTCGCTCATGGGAACCAGCAGCGGCAGGCTGCGGTCGGGCAGCTGCACGGTCTCGTAGGCGACGGCGGTGGTGCCCGCGTCGACCAGCGCGGTGGTCAGGGCGCGGTCGGCGGCGAGGTGGAGGTAGGTGAAGAGCGTGAGGTCAGGACGCAGGAAGCCGTACTCCTGCGCGATCGGCTCCTTCACCTTGATCAGCAGGTCGGCCTCGCCCCAGGCCTCGTCCGCGGTCTCGACGATCTCGGCGCCCGCGGCGCGGTAGGCCTCGTCGGAGATGCCCGACCCGACACCCGCCCCGGACTGCACCAGTACCCGGTGGCCTTCGTGCACCAGGCGGTCGGCGCCCGCGGGGGTGAGCGCGGTGCGGTTCTCGTTGTTCTTGACCTCGGTCGGTACGCCGATCTTCATCGATCCTCCAGGTGCCGTATTCGTGCACTCAGAATCGCAGAAACGTCGATCTGAAGACAGAATCCCTGAAGAAGATTCGCGTCGAGACGGAATCCTGCATAATCGTTCGCATGGAGACCTCCGCGGAGCCCGCTCGTCCGAACACTCTTCGGGCCCCTGCGCTCGACGCCGTCGACGCACGCATCGTCACGCTGCTGACCGCGGACGGACGGATGACGAACGCCGAACTCGCCGCGCAGCTCGGCGTCGCCCCCTCGACGGCACATTCACGGCTGCGCGCGCTGGTCGATCGAGGCGTGATCACCGGCTTTCACGCCAGTGTGGACGAGCGGATGCTGGGCGCCGGCCTGCAGGCCGTGATCGGCGTCACACTGCGACCGAGTGGACGACGCGAGAGCATCGTCGAGTTCGCCGATCGGGTGCGTGTGCTGCCGCAGGTGATCCAGGTGTTCTTCCTCGGCGGGGATGACGACTTCCTGCTGCACATCGCTGTCGCCGATTCCTCCGAGATGCGCGAGTTCGTGCTCGAGCACCTCTCGGCGCAGAGCAGCGTCGCATCCACGCGCACCAGCATCGTGTTCGACTACCACCGCAACTCCGTCGCCGCCTCGTTCCGCTGAGCCGGAGCGTCGGGTTCAGGGTCGACCGACGGCCGCGGTCAGGAGCCGAACGCGGCGGGGAGGGCGCAGTAGTCGGCGAACCTGCGGGTCGGATGCTCGGGATCGGTGACATCCACCAGTGCCGAGGCGATGGTGTGCGGCTGCTCGTCGCCCGCGAGCTGCCAGAGGGTGAAGTTCCACAGGCCGCGGGCCTCGGGGCTCAGCAGCGCGGCGGGTCCCGAGACGATCAGCACGGTGCCCGCGGTGTCGTTCGCGCGGAACGGCGAGATGACGACGTCACGCAGCGCGCGGGAGTCGCTGTCGTCGGTGTGCACCCGCTCGACCGACTGCCCGGCGGCGGTGAGGGCGGCGGCGAGGTCGTCGGCGGCCCGGCGGGAGCGCCCGGCATCCGCACCGGCGACGGCCAGAAGTCGGGTGCCTCGGGGGTAGAGATGCAGGAACTCCGCGGCGAGATCGGTCCAGACGTCGGTCATGTCCTCAGGCTACGCCCGCGTGACCCCCGGAGGGCCCGGATGCATCGGCATCCGGGCCCTCATCGGTGGGTGGTGATCACGCGGTCGGAGCGAGCTCCGCCTCGACCAGGAACCGCGAGTACGCGCCGAGGGTGAGGAACGCGGGGAAGTCCTCCTGCAGCGCGACCTCGCGGAACACCGACGCCGCGTCGTCGAAGCGGTCGCCGTCTCGGCGGTCGACCGCGTCGAGCACCTCGCCGATCAGACCCTCCACGTACTCGGCCGTGATCGGCGTGCCGTCTTCGGTCGTGCGGTCCTGGTGGATCCACTGCCACACCTGCGAGCGGCTGATCTCGGCGGTCGCCGCGTCTTCCATCAGGTTGTCGATGGCCACGGCGCCGAGGCCGCGCAACCACGCCTCGAGGTATCGGATCGCCACCGAGACGTTGTCGCGCACGCCCTGACCGGTGATCGGCCGTCCGATGTGCAGATCGAGCAGCTGCGCCGCCGTCACCGAGACCTCGGGTCGCGCGCGGTCGATCTGATTCGTCCCGTCGCCGAGCACGGCATCGAACTCGGCCTGAGCGGTCGGGATCAGGTCGGGGTGCGCCACCCAGGTGCCGTCGAAGCCGTCTCCGGCCTCGCGGCGCTTGTCGGCCGTGACCTTCTCGATCGCCCGCGCCGTCACCTCGGGGTCTCGGCGGTTCGGGATGAAGGCGCTCATGCCGCCGATCGCGTAGGCACCCCGCTTGTGGCAGGTCTGCACGAGCAGTTCGGTGTAGGCCCGCATGAAGGGCACCGTCATCGTGACCTCGCTGCGGTCGGGGAGCACGAAGCGGGCGCCGCGCCCGCGGTAGTTCTTGATGATCGAGAAGATGTAGTCCCAGCGACCCGCGTTCAGACCCGCGCAGTGATCGCGCAGCTCGTAGAGGATCTCGTCCATCTCGAACGCGGCGGGCAGCGTCTCGATGAGCACGGTCGCGCGGATGGTCCCGTGCGGGATCCCCACGTACTCCTCGCTGAAGGAGAACACGTCGTCCCACAGCTTCGCCTCCTCGCTCGATTCCAGCTTCGCGAGGTAGAAGTACGGCCCGCGACCGTTCGCGATCAGCTCCTGCGCGTTGTGCAGGAAGTACAGGCCGAAGTCGACGAGCGACCCGGATGCCGCGGTGCGGCGCCCCGCACGGTCGATGAACTGCAAGTGCTTCTCCGGCAGATGCCAGCCGCGGGGACGCATCACGATCGTGGGGGTGCGCTCCGCGGTGACGCGGTACTCCTTGCCCTCCGGCGACGTGAACGACAGCGCGCCGCGGATGGCGTCGCGCAGCGAGAGCTGTCCCTCGATGACGTTCCGCCAGGTGGGGCTCGTGGCGTCCTCCTGGTCGGCCAACCACACTCGCGCTCCCGAGTTCAAGGCGTTGATCGTCATCTTCGGGTCGGTCGGCCCGGTGATCTCGACGCGGCGGTCCTCGAGCCCGGGGCCCGCTCCCGCCACCCGCCACGCGGCGTCGTCGCGGATGTGCCGGGTGTCGTCGCGGAACCGCGGGTCGTGCCCGGTGCCGATCTCGAAGTGCCGTCGCAGGCGGTCGGCGAGCCGGTCGTGACGCCGCGACGCGAAGCGGTGGTGCAACTCGGTGAGGAAGGCGATGGCCTCGGGGGTGAGGATCTC
>Ga0308161_1006075_pt1 | contig 10341 bp, 8 predicted proteins | sample PhyFR2_FD_201034 | JGI IMG/M metagenome (GOLD analysis project Ga0308161, IMG submission 201034) | Phyllosphere microbial communities from UC Gill Tract Community Farm, Albany, California, United States - DLSLF.R2 | ecosystem: Host-associated > Plants > Phyllosphere > Unclassified | place: USA...
GCTGACTGTCAGGCTGTTTTCCACGAAAAACGAACTGGCACAGGCGGTAATAGCGACCGGCAGGGCGCAGCGTGAAACGCGCTTTTTCTTTCATGGGCAGTTTAATCCGCGTCTCTGGCTGGCACTACTGGCGGGTAAACTTAAACGCCAGCAGTTTTACTGGCATATCTGGGGGGCTGATCTGTATGAAGAGTCCAGCCGCCTGAAATTCCGCCTGTTCTATTTGCTCCGGCGTCAGGCGCAGAAGCGGGTGGGGCACGTGTTTGCCACCCGGGGAGACATCAGCCACTTTCACCAGCGGCATCCCCACGTCCCGGCATCGCTGCTCTATTTCCCGACGCGACTGGCACAAGATGTGCGGGTCAGCGATGAGGCGCAGGGCCCGCTCACCATCCTGCTCGGCAACTCCGGTGATGCCAGCAACCGCCATATCCCTGCGCTTAAAGCTATCCATCAGCAGTTTGGTGATAATGTGCGTGTTGTCGTACCGTTAGGCTATCCGGCTAATAATGACGCGTATATTCAGCAGGTGCAGGAGGCGGCGACGGCCCTGTTCAGGCCGGGGGTGGTGGAGCTCCTGACGGAAAAACTGGCCTTCAGCGACTATCTGCAACTGATTGGCCGCTGCCACCTTGGCTACTTTATTTTCGAACGTCAGCAGGGTATCGGCACGCTCTGCCTGCTGATGCAGGCGAATGTGCCTTTTGTTCTGAACCGCAAGAACCCGTTCTGGCAGGACCTGACAGAACAGCAGGTGCCGGTGCTGTTTGACGGCGATCCGCTGGATGCGGCGACGGTCAGTGAGGCGCGGCGTCAGATGATGCTGCTGGATAAATCACATGTTGCCTTTTTTGAGCCAGGCTATCTGAGCGGCTGGCAGCAGGGATTGCGTCTGGTAGAAGGGGATAACGCATGACGCTATTACAGTTCGCCGGGCTGCTGGTGGTGTACCTGTGCTGCTGTGGTTTTATTCTTACGCTGACCTGGCGTGAGTTTCGGCGCGTACGTTTTAACTTCAACGTCTTTTTCTCGTTGCTGTTTTTACTCACCTTTTTCTTCGGTTTTCCGCTTACCTGCATGCTGGTGTTTGGCTTTGATGTTGAGGTGGTACCGCCGGAATACCTGCTGCAGGCGCTGCTTTCGGCGGGGGGGTTTTATGCGATTTACTATACCAGCTATAAAACCCGACTCAGAGCACCTCACCGCCCACCACCGCGCCCGGTGTTTACCATCAATCGTATTGAAGCGCATCTGACCTGGGGTATCCTTGCGCTGGTCGCGCTGGGCACCGTCAGTGTGTTCTTCCTGCACAATGGTTTCCTGCTATTTAAGCTGCACAGCTACAGCCAGATTTTCTCTGCGGATGTCTCTGGCGTTGCCCTGAAACGCTTCTTCTACTTCTTTATACCGGCCATGCTGGTGATCTACTTCCTGAAACAGGACAAACGCAGCTGGCTGCTTTTCCTGATCAGTACCGTCGCGTTTGGCCTGCTGACCTATATGATTGTCGGCGGAACGCGCGCCAACATCATTATCGCGTTTGCCCTGTTTCTGTTTATTGGCATTATCCGCGGCTGGATCACGCTGTGGATGCTGGTGCTGGCCGGTGTCGGCGGGATTGTCGGCATGTTCTGGCTGGCGCTAAAGCGTTACAACCTGGATGTCAGTGGTTCCGAAGCGTTCTATACCTTCCTGTATCTGACCCGCGATACCTTTTCGCCCTGGGAGAATCTGGGCCTGCTGCTGCAAAATTACGACAAGATTGATTTTCAGGGGCTGGCGCCCATCTGGCGAGATTTTTATGTCTTTATTCCCAGCTGGTTATGGCACGGGCGCCCCTCCATCGTACTGAACAGCGCCAACTACTTTACGTGGGATGTGCTGGATAACCATTCCGGGTTGGCCATCTCCCCCACGCTCATCGGTTCGCTGGTGGTGATGGGGGGGGCGCTGTTTATTCCCCTTGGGGCAGTGGCCGTCGGGTTAATTATCAAGTGGTTCGACTGGCTGTATGAAAAAGGTCAGCAGGAACAGAACCGCTATAAAGCCGCCATCCTGCAAAGTTTCTGTTTCGGTGCGGTATTTAACATGATAGTGCTGGCGCGAGAGGGGCTGGATGCTTTTGCCTCCCGCGTGGTTTTCTTCTGTATCATTTTTGCGTTCTGCGTTGTGCTGGCGAAGTTGCTCTACTGGCTGCTTGATACTGCCGGGCTGGTACGTGCCCGTGCGCCTGCCCGTTCGCTGTCGATTCAGCCCTAACGCCTGATATGCGTTTTGCTTTAAAGGAATTTCCATGACTGTCTCTGTAGATGTGCCGCACTACCAGATCCGCGGAATATCGCTGTCAGGCTTTAGTGATATGGCACAGTTCGTTGATTACCTTAATCAGCAGGGTGAACTGAAAACCGGCACGCTGGTGGCGATTAACGCGGAGAAGGTGCTGACGGCAGAAGCCGATGCGGCGGTTCATCAGCTGATTGATGCCGCCGAGTATAAATACGCCGATGGCATCAGCATTGTGCGCTCAATCCGTAAAAAGTACCCGCAGGCCAATGTTTCACGTATAGCCGGTGCCGACCTGTGGGAAGCGCTGATGGAACGTGCCGGGCGCGAGGGCACTCCGGTGTTTCTCATCGGTGGGCAACCCGCCGTGCTTGCGCAGACGATGGATAAGCTACGTCGTTTGTGGAATGTGAATATTGTCGGATCGCAGGACGGTTTCTTCACACCGGACCAGCGTGAAGCGCTGTTTACCCGGATCCGGGAAAGTGGGGCTAAACTGGTGACGGTGGCGATGGGGTCACCGCGCCAGGAGATTCTGATGCGGGACTGTAAAGCCAGCTATCCTGATGCGCTGTATATGGGAGTGGGGGGGACCTACGACGTGTTTACCGGACAGGTGAAGCGTGCGCCTAAGATATGGCAGCGAATGGGGCTGGAGTGGCTGTATCGACTGATTTCACAGCCTACCCGCCTCAAGCGCCAGCTCAGACTGCTGAAATACCTTAAATATCACTGGCGCGGCGATCTTTAATCAGCACGTCTTTTCTGTCAGTGAAGGTCGTTTTGTGCGGTTCATCGCGGTGAAAAGGGCGAAAAACGCTGCGACTTTAGACGGAATGCACAAAGCGTAATCAAACGCGTTTTTTTGTGCAAAAAGCACTGGACAGTCAGGGCTGTCCTCCGTAGTATGCACATCCGCAACGGCGCTACGCGCCCGTAGCTCAGCTGGATAGAGCGCTGCCCTCCGGAGGCAGAGGTCTCAGGTTCGAATCCTGTCGGGCGCACCATGATTTTTGTGCGCATGAGCGGCGGTGGTAACATTTACCGCGTTAGTTAGTAGTAGAAAGAAGCAGTAAAGAAGTCAGGTATGGTGGCTATAGCTCAGTTGGTAGAGCCCTGGATTGTGATTCCAGTTGTCGTGGGTTCGAGTCCCATTAGCCACCCCAGACTTTTAAGTATCAGGTTTTGTAGTATGCGAAGGTGGCGGAATTGGTAGACGCGCTAGCTTCAGGTGTTAGTGTCTTAACGGACGTGAGGGTTCAAGTCCCTCTCTTCGCACCACAAAATCTAAGCAGTAAAGCAGTATTCGGCGAGTAGCGCAGCTTGGTAGCGCAACTGGTTTGGGACCAGTGGGTCGGAGGTTCGAATCCTCTCTCGCCGACCAATTTAGAAAGCCCTGCTGTTGCGGGGCTTTTGCTTCAAGCCTGAGCGCTTTAAGCGATAAAAATAAAGAAAAGTAGTGGCATTAAAGCAGTATTCGGCGAGTAGCGCAGCTTGGTAGCGCAACTGGTTTGGGACCAGTGGGTCGGAGGTTCGAATCCTCTCTCGCCGACCAATTTAAGAAACCTGCTTGAAAAAGCAGGTTTTTTTTCGTCTGTACATAAAGAGGATGAGAACCTCCGAAGGAGGTTTGAGCCGAGCGCAGCGAGACAACGTTGCTTCAGCAACGGCCCGCAGGGCGGCTCGCAGAGCCGTAATCCTCTCTCGCCGACCAGGTTAAGAAACCTGCCTGAAAAGCAAGTTTTTTTCGGCTGTACGGGGCCTTTTGCGTATCTGAGCTTTACATACTTCTCATTATCCGTTGCTTCACATTTTGCACCTCAGCGCTGAGCGCTTCCCCCGGCGTTTGCAGCAGCAGTTCAGACGTAATGACCTCCGCGCCGCAGAAATCGAAGATACCGTGATCAATCTGCGTTCTCATCGCGGCAAAGTAGCCGTGGCGGGCATAAGTACGCATGTCCCCAGCACCCAGCGCTACCAGATGAACCTTCAGACGTTGTAATTTTTTTACCAGTCCTCCTTCACTATCTTCATATGCCCAGCCATGGGTAAATACCCGGTCAATCCAGCCTTTGAGCTGGGCAGGCATTGACCACCAGTACACCGGATAAACCAGGATCAGCGTATCGGCACGATCTATCCTCGCCTGCTCTGCGACGATCTCCTGTGAAACCGGCCCCTGCTGACGGAAGGCCGCAATATCATTCTGCGTAAAACGCGGGTCGAAACCTTCCGCAGCCAGATCGGCAATGTCAACATCATTGCCTGCGGCCGTAATACCCTCTGCCAGCTGCCCGGCAATCTGGTGGGTCAGTGACTGGCGGTCAGGATGAGAAACAACAATAAGTGTGTGCATGGTCAAGACTCCGGCTTGCGGGTTAGAGAGAGAAACGTTACGCTAATATACTATTAGTAAGTTACCTTTGGTATATAAGCATGTCAATCGACAACGACTCTTCCCCGCTTCCCCGTCGGCGTTTGTCACGTGAAGCACGCTATCAGCAGCTTATTGATACCGCGTGGCAGCTCATTCGCGATGAGGGAACGGAAGCATTAACCCTGGGCAGGCTGGCGGCACAGTCCGGTGTCACCAAACCGGTGGTCTACGATCATTTCGGCACGAGATCGGGACTGTTTGCGGTGTTATATCAGGAATTCGATGCGCGGCAGAACGCCCTGTTTGATGCGGCCTTAGCAAAAAGTGAAGCGACGCTCTCAGCCAGAGCGGCGGTGATTGCTCAGTCTTTCGTGGAATGCGTGCAGCTTCAGGGACGGGAGATCCCCGGGATTATCGCTGCACTGATAGGTTCGCCAGAACTGGAGCAGATCAAACGGGCTTATGAAGTGGCGTTTATCGAGAAGTGCCGTGGAATATTGTCGCCTTTCAGTGAGGGCGGGGAGCTGACGAATGCCGGACTCTGGGCGATGCTGGGTGCAGCGGAGTCGTTATCCTATGCCGCCACGCGTGACGAAATTACCATCCGGCAGGCGCAGGACGAACTGTTTTCGGTGATTATGGCATTAGTTGAGCGCAGCAGGCGAAGATTATAGCCAGATGTCGTCATATGGCGACTCCCAATCCCTTGTTAAGTAATGATATTTTTTAATAATCATTAATCTGTCTCCATCAGGAGACGGATCTTTTCCCCTGATGTCGGGTTGAAGCAACAGCGATCTGCCTTGTGTGCTGATATTAAAAAAAGATTAATCGTTTAGAAAATAGCGGGATAGCGGCAAATGCTCTGGTTTATTGGCGTTTTGGCATGCCTTATGCAAGAATAACATTGTAGATGCTCATTCCACCTCTTATGTTTGCGCAAGCTTCATAAACCTGGGAATGACGCAGAGCCATTTTACGGTACCTGTTGTCCATCCAGCCAATATCGCCAACGCCTTATTGGATACCGGGCAATACGTTGAGTCAGGTACCACCCGGTTGTCTTAGCCGACCTGAAAATTTACACCTGTCTTATGGCAGGTGTTTTTTTTTGCCCCGATGCCCGTCATCTTTCGCGCCGCAGATGCGTTGGCTTCGTGAAAAGCAGGCATAAAAAAACCGGGCACCAGGCCCGGCTTTTACACAGGTTCAGGATTCAGGGATTGTTTTTCAGCGTCAGCAGCAAACCGTCACGTCGCATTGATGCGGCTTCTTCCGGCTTGTGCTGCCGATCCAGCGTATCTGCCAGCCAGGCGTAGTCAAAGGCATCCGGACGCTGCTGCAGCGCCGCACGAAAGGCTTCCGCTGCCTGCTCCCATTCACCATGCTGCATCAGCAGTTGCCCCAGAGTGCTGTGCAACAGCGGTGTCGCACCATGCTGTTTGATCTGCTGGCGCAATGCTTTTTCCAGCTGCTCCGGATTACCGGTTTTCAGACGGGGCATCAACAGTACCAGGCGTTCATCGTACTGGCGCTTCAGACCTTCCAGCACAATTTGCTGTGCGGTGTCGTGATCGTCGCAGACGATTAGATGATCCGCCATGGCCACCTGTAAAGCCGGTTCCTGTCGGGTTTTCCGGCTCTGATTTTGCCACCAGCGCTTCAGGCCGTCGCTACCCTGATCGGCCATCGCCTGGCTCATCAGACCCAGCCAGGCCTGCTGTTGCAAATCGAGGCGATGGGCGTCATCACCAAGCCTGATTTTTTCCATCGCAGGAAGAATATCCAGCAAGGCACTCCACGCATGTGTACGCAGATAGGCCTGTTCTGCAAGGCGCAGGACTTCGGGGTGACGCGGTGCGATCTCCAGCAGACGATCGATACCGTGGCGTGCCGCATGATCCTCATTGCGGGCCAGCTGAATGCGCACGCGGGTGATCTCTACCGGAAGCGGATCGCCCTTGTTTAGCTCAGACGCGCGCTCGAGGTGCTGATTGGCACGTATCTCATCACCACGCTGCTGTGCGGCTTCTGCGGCCAGCAGATAGTTAACGACAGGCTGTTCAGCATGATCCGCATGGCGCGACAGCAGTTTCTCGACCTGCTGATAGTCACCTTCGGCCAGCTTGATAAGGGCGGCATTGGTCTGTTTGTGTGCGCTGCGGCGCTTACGACCGCTAAACCAGCCGCGGGTCCGTGCTCCGGTCCGGAAAAGGCGGCGAAGCAGCCACTCAATGGCCAGAATGACGATCAGGGCGAGCACCAGCATGATCACCATCGCCGTCACGCTGGTTTTAATATCCCAGTTATCGGTGCGGATCAGCACGTAACCCTGATGGCCTGCCATCATAGGGCCAAGGACAATACCCGCCATACACAGCAGAAACAGAAGAAGAACTTTAAGCATTATTATTCTCCCTGTTGCTGGGATGTGGCTGACGGTGCCGCTGGCTGGGCCAGCAGATTACGTACGCGAGTTTCCATCAGCTTATCCAGCAGCGGCTGACTCTGCAGTGCTTCGGGAACATCCATCGATACGCTCTGCTGGCTCAATTCGTCCAGCTGGCTGAGAAACGCTTTGGTACTGGCATCATTGCTGTCAAACCAGGCGCGTGTCCATGCGGAAACGGTATCGATAGACTGTTTATAAATTTCATTCTGATGGCGGGGTACCGCCTGTGCTGCAATCAGCAGACGCGAACGGATATTTTCACGCAGGTAAATATCCTGATCGGGCGCCATCATTGGTTCTGCGGTGGCATCACGGCGACGGATAGTGATGAAATCGTCCATAAAGTTATGCCAGCTTTTCACCAGGTTCTGACGCCATTCCCGTAAAGAGGAAGAGAGCTCCCCGCTGTCGGAATCCATCGGCGCATTGTCACTGTCGTTATCGGCAATACGCAAATTATCAACGTCGTTGGACAGCTGGTTCAGTTTCAGAATAATACCGTCATAGTCGACCTGACTGAGCGCTGACAGCGTACTGATGTCCTGAGTCAGCGCCCTGCGGGCATCGATCAGACTGGGATCGTTCATATCGGCCAGGCTGGCATCCGCACTTTTCAATAAGGCGGCGGCGGTGGTCACATCCTGATCGCTCCACAGCTTACGACCGGCCATTTTCACCAGGTAATCAGCCTGCGCCAGCATCCAGGTTTGTGCGTCGCTGCCGGAAATGGTCGCGATTTTCTGCTTCAGTTCATCCAGCTGTTGACTCATCGCTGCCTGTTGCTGGCGAGCGGTCTCCAGCGCAGAGGTTTGCGTCGCCAGTTGCTTCACCAGGGACTGGTTGTCGCTGACTGCCGATTGCTGCAGATCCGAAAGCTGAGAGGCGAGGGCCTCACTGGCCGCAGCCTGTTGTTGTGCCTGATGTTTTCCATACATATAGAGGCCAGCACCCACGGCCAGCGCAATGGCGATTGCCACCACACCCAGTACCGTACCGCTATTCTTCGCTTTACGCGGCGGTTGTGGTTCACGAGTTGAGGTATCAACCACTGGGGTAGTCTCTTCAACCATGGCGGAGGAATCTTTGTGTTCCGTCATAATGGTTCATCCCATATTAAGTGCGCGTAGTAACGCATCATTATCGGCACCCCCGGCGACACAAATGTCCGCCCAGCCCAGGTTTCGGGCCAGAGTAGCCAAACGTTGACTGACGACAACCAGCCGACAGTGTAAGAGCCATTCATCCCGATCGACATCGGGGAACAGGCTGTAAAGCTGCTGCAGCATTTCGCCACTGGTGACAACCAGAGTCTGTATACCGTAGTTACGCCAGCGCCGGCCTTCTTCCGCACCATGATAATTTTTTTCACAGCGCTGATAGCACTCGATAAACTCTACCTGAGCCCCCCGGGCAAGCATAGTTTCTGCCAGTAACTCCCGTCCACCGTTACCACGTAGAATAAGGGCACGTTTACCGGCGACGGACTGCAAAGCCGGTATCTGGATCAGGATCTCACTGGTTTCCTGCTCGTGGGGCCACACGACGTCATGACCACTGACGGCGTGCAAAGCCAGCGCCGTGCTGCGACCTATAGCATAATAGTTCAGGCCATCGGGCCATGTCATACCGGCGTGAGATAACGCCGGGTGAGCATAGTGAATGGCATGCTGAGACAGGATAAAGACCAGGTCTCCTGCTCGCAGTGCGCCAAGTCGTTCGGGCAGGATGTCTAGCTGGGTTCCCGGTGTGAATTCAATCAACGGGAGCGCCCAGGCAACCTGTCCACGCGCGCACAGACGGCTAACCAGCTCATCTGCAGCCGGTGATGGACGGGTTACCAGAATACTCATGCGGGGGGATTCCCCTGATAAACGTCAGCCAGAATTTCACGTGCGCCGTTATCCAGTAACTCTTCAGCCAGCGAAATGCCCATTTTTTCAGCATCAGCACGCGGGCCGCGTCGTTCACCTTTCACCATCTGGCTGCCGTCCGGTGAACCCACCAGGCCACGTAACCAAAGCTGATCGCCTTCCAGCACGGCATAGCTGCCGATTGGCACCTGACATCCCCCTTCCAGGCGGGTATTCATCGCCCGCTCTGCCCTTACGCGGCAGGCGGTGTCCTCATCGTTCAACGCCGCCAGTAATCCGATGACCCAATTGTCATCCAGGCGGCATTCAATGCCAACTGCGCCCTGTCCTACGGCAGGCAGCGACTCCTCTGCGGGCATAATCTGGCGGATACGTTCCCCAAGCCCCAGGCGCTTCAGCCCTGCAACGGCGAGAATAATGGCATCATATTCTCCCGCATCCAGTTTCCCTAAGCGGGTACCAACGTTACCGCGCAGCGATCGAATGATCAGGTCCGGTCGGCGGGCGCTGATCTGGCACTGGCGACGCAGGCTTGAAGTGCCGACAATGGCCCCCTGTGGCAGGGCATCTACTGACGCGTAATGAGGGGAGACAAACGCATCGTGCGGATCTTCGCGCTCACAAATGGTGACTAAGCCCAGCCCATGTGGGAAGGCAACCGGCACGTCTTTCATGGAGTGCACGGCAATATCGGCGCGGTCTGAGAGCATCGCCTGTTCCAGTTCTTTAACGAACAGGCCTTTACCGCCCACCTTTGCCAGGGGCGTATCGAGGATCACATCACCTCGTGTCACCATGGGAACCAGTTCAACACGCAGGCCAGGATGACAGCTGATTAAACGCTGTTGTACATACTCCGCCTGCCATAAGGCCAGTGGACTTTGACGGGTGGCAATTCTTAAAATTTTGTCTAACATGCTTGATACCGTTTTGATCGTTCACTGATTATCCTATCATTGAACCGGGAAGGCTGTCAGTTAAACGGCGGTACACGGACGTAATGCAGTGAGTTGGTCGTAAAATGTGCTAAACTGTTAACTGGCGCAACTTTCTTTACGGTCAATCTGCCAGGTGTTAGATTGATCACGTTTCCGGCAATAATCTGCACGACTATTTTTAAAGCAAGCGGCAGAGGCTGGATAGCGAACTTTTATATACCCTTATCAGTCACAGAAGGGTGTAGGCACTGGGATAATCAGGCGAGACGTCTTGTACCTCTACATTGAGACACTGAAACAGAGACTGGATGCGATTAACCAGCTGCGCGTTGACCGCGCACTGGCTGCCATGGGACCTGCTTTCCAACAGGTTTACAGTCTGCTGCCAACCTTATTACATTATCATCACCCTTTGATGCC
>Ga0308161_1006083_pt1 | contig 10334 bp, 4 predicted proteins | sample PhyFR2_FD_201034 | JGI IMG/M metagenome (GOLD analysis project Ga0308161, IMG submission 201034) | Phyllosphere microbial communities from UC Gill Tract Community Farm, Albany, California, United States - DLSLF.R2 | ecosystem: Host-associated > Plants > Phyllosphere > Unclassified | place: USA...
CACGAACGCCTCGATGGTACCCGGAGGCCTCAAATGCTCGCTCCGGCGATGGCCCCTGTGCGGGCCGCGCGCTCAAGATCGACCCGCGCCGCGTGTCGTGTGGCATTCACGGTCGGTTCCGAAGCACCGAGCGCAAGCAACTCGGCGATCTGCTCACGGAGGTCGAAGACCCTTGGCGGGAGCACCAGCGTGTTCTGGAGCTTTCCGCGAGTGAGACCGACGTAGACGGACGCACCGTTCACTGCACCCGACGTGTAGCTGACGTCCGAGGTCTCACCCTGGGCACCATGGGCGGTGGATGCGTAAGCCAGGTGAACGTGTTCAGCGATATAGCTCGCGGGCACATTTCGGACGCGGCTTGGGTCCGCAACGGATTCGAGCGACGCGTGCTCACCGGCGATGCTGCGGACTCGCCAGAGCTGACGGTTGCTCACGCCGAGGTTCTTCTCGTTGGCTCGGCTCTGGACGAGGTCCCCCTCGTAGATGGGTTGCGAGTCCTGCGCGAAGAGCGCGGAACGTGGCTGCAGCTCGCCTCGCGAGAGCCGGAGTCGCTGGATCGTGTCGTTGACGCGCTGCGCCTCCTCGTTCGTCGCCGTCACCAACGCAACACGCAGCCCTGCTGCAGTGTCCGCTAGATACCGTTCAGCGAGGTAGGCCGCCGGATCCGCGCCAGGCTCCAACTCAACGACATGGCCGCCGGCGATGAGACGATCTGCCACGGCAAGCCGATCATCTTCGCTCCGTGCATCGCGCAGCGCGACCGTGAGCTGCGCGTACTCGCGGTCGATCGCTCCGTCCGGCTTGCGGAAGCGGTGCACGTCCTCGAGATCGACGCGTGCTGTCGTGGCCTCGGTCGCCAACAGCATCGCTCCAGAGTGTCCGACTGGGCGCAACTGCATCGGGTCGCCGACGAAGGCCAGGTCGATGCCGGTTTGCTCTGCGGTGATGCAGAGCGCGCGTGCGGCCTCGAGGTCGAGCATGCCGGCCTCGTCGACGATGACTCGGTCATTGCGTCGGAGTCGGTAGCGACGAGCGATCGGGTTCGCTGGACGTTCCCATGTCCAGACATCGCGGCCGGCGTCATCTGTCTTCCAAGTCCAGCCATGCGCTCGGAGCATCTCGTGCACGCTCGTTGCAATGGCGCCCGTCTCGGCACCGGCGACCTGTGCGGCCTTCCGCGTCGGTGCGAGCAGGAGCGGGCGACGCCCGTTGCGGCGGAGCAGGTCGCAAGCGACGCGAAGCATGGTCGTCTTGCCTGTTCCGGCGGGGCCGGTCACTGCAACGAGCCGATCACTGCCCGCCAGTGTCGAGGCGGCGGCTCGTTGACCGGCGTCGAGCGAGCGTCCGGCCGGAAGGGACGCGCGTTCGGCGCGGAAGACCGCTTCTTCGGCCAGAGACCGTCCGGGGGACGCGAGTTCTGCCATGCGGCGCTCGACGTCCCGCTTCAGCGTCACGGTGTGGTTGGAGAGGTAGCCCTTCACTTGCGGAGGTACTTCGTCGGCGCCGAGCAGGTCCGTGCAGCCTTCGACGATAGCTCGCTGAAGCACCTGCTCGATCAGCGGCTCGAGCAGGGATCGCTCAGCGACGACACCTGTTGTAGCGAGCGCCCGGAGCACCCCGGCGCGGACATCGAAACTGCCGAATCGTCCTCCACTCGGCGTCGAACGTTGGTCAGCATCGGCGACCGCCTGCCTCGCGAGCAGATCGACATTGAGCTCATCGAGGCCGCTCACCACCGGCGTGAAGAGGGCCCGCTTCTCAGCGAGTCTCGGGTCGAGTCCGATGATCTCGTCTCGGACCAGGTTCAGCCAGTCAGCCTCATCGATCGCGACAGGTTTCGCAGGGCGCTCGTGCGCGTAGGCCCATTGGTCGATGGCGGTTAGGTCTTGCGGCGTGGGTTCGACGCCGGGGTGTTCGAGGCGCCACTCGTCGAGCCGGTTGGCGCGGTTCCGTTCGATCTGACGAGACCGCTTCGACAACGGGCGCACGGTGTGGGCGAGCTGTTCGATTTCGCCGTCGTCGCCGATACTGAACCCCCTCCGGGCGAGCGCAGCGATCCACTCCGGGTCTGTCCTGGCAGCGAGGTCGCCTTCAGCGTTGATGACGGTCTGGAAGCGGAGTGCCACGCGGGAGTCGATGTTGCTCCAACGCCCGTCCTCTCCGAGCACCTTGATGTTGAGCCAAACGTGCCGGTGCTGGTGGGGATCGAGCGCACGCGAGCGGGCGTGGCGGAGCTCCACGATCTCGATGCGAGTCAGCGGCATGCGACGGTGGCCTGCTCTCCCGCGACGGGCGTTGAGCTCCCGTTGCCAGGCGAGGATGATCCGTTCGCGGAGGCGATCCTGGAGTGCGTCGTAGGCTGCCGCGACCTCCGGATCGAGGATCGCCGCGACAGAGAACGACTTCGACGCGTTGATGGTCGCATCCAAGAGGAGATCCGCTCGAGGTGACGGGTTCAGGACGCCACGCATGACCTCGGTGCCGGGATCACGGCCGGCGACCCAGGCGGCGAGCTTCTGCCGGTCGAGCTGATCGGCGGTGATCTGTTCGTTCTCAACGATGAAGCGGGTGACGGTCTCGGGTGCATAGCCGAGCGCGCGGGCGATGCCAGCGGGTGTGCCGACAGTTGCATCGCAGGCACCACCGAGCGCGTAGTCGACGGCCTGCTTGATCCCCTCCGAAGCAATGCCTCGTTTCCATCTGACCATTCCACCGCGCACGATAGTCACCTGCCCTTCGGGCGGCCAATCCGCCTCTAAAGCTCTTGGCGACGGCGCGCGGATGACGCGGACTTGGCCACCCCGGTGCCTGCGTGCATTGGCCCTAAACACGAGCTTCATCCTCCTGTCACTCATCGGGCGCTTCGTCAATCGGAGAGGTTGGTGCTCGTTTCGATCCGCCGGTCTGCTTCGATGGGTGGTTCCCTACGGCAACAGCCAGGGTCCCGATCGGCGCCCGCTTTCCTTCGGCTTCTGCGCAGCGGCGAACGCCATGGTGCCCGCATGCCTCCGAAGACGAGCGCGCCTGCAATCCATCCGGTGACCGGCCCGACAACGGGCGTAGAGGGTTCGACGAACAGACGAGCACCAAGGCTGCTCTCGCGCGCGACGATGACCAACCTCTGAGGGCATTCCAGCGAGCTACTAGCTGAATGCCCTCGACAGCGCGAGCACACTGCGCGCGGCAGCACCCTGATCCCGCCAGCCCCTAACTGATGGGTGCGCGACCAGGCGTCGTAGCCCCCGCCCGCCAGTTCTCCAACGCGTGAGGAGATTGCGTGCCCGGCCCTTCGAGCTTGGATGCTTCGTTCACCAGAACGGCGTCTACCAGAATGAAGATGGAGCGCTCTGCGCACAAGTATCATCGACACCATAAGGACGACCTCACGAGGGGCAGACGGGTCGGTTGCAAGCTGACGGAGGAAAGATCGAATGCTCGTTGACGTTCTCATCCTCGACGACTGCGCGGCATCGCCAGTGCGGAACGCGGCATGGAATCAATGGATTTCGTCTACCGATCAGACGGGCTCCACCCTTCCGCTTGATGGCGGATCTTCGGCGCGAGCATTGCGCGTCGCGCATGTCATAGGTGACGATAACGAAGACCGTGCGTTACAAGGCATGACCGGTGTCGAGATCGCCGCCCTGTTCGAGCGATTCAGCACCGACCCGATCGACGTATTGGTGCTTGACAGCTGCGTAGCTCCCGCGCTTGTCGCAGCCCTACGGGACTCCGGATGCGTCTTCCTCCTACTGCCCGCCCGGTTGGGCCGGGAGGAGGCGGATGTGTTCTTAGATTACTGGTACGCGCATCTTGCCCGATCTGAGAGCCCAATACAAGCATTCAACGGAGCCTTCGAACTCTGCGCCTGCGTCAACTTGCCTATTGATATACGCCCTCAGCTTATCGAAAAGGGCCTAACCTCAGAAGCCCACCGCTCGAACGGCGCGGTGCGAAGCATGGAACGAGTGTTCTTCGCGACGAATCGCTTGCTCGAGGACGACCAATGGTCGGCCAAAGCAAGCATGGTCTGCAACTTCGGGCGATGCGACGTGGCGGTCGACGCTCAAATCGGGGGGCGGACCGAGCGGGCGACACTTGGACGCGGAGGGCTCAAGAGCGAGGTGACGACCCGCGACGACTTCGCTGCAGATGTCGAAGATGCGATTGACTCTTCCAGGTCGCATTCACGCGCCGTACTGGTCTACATCCACGGATATAGGACTTCGTTCGCTGAGGCTGCTGCGCGTGCTGGCCAGCTGCACGCAGACGTTGGAGCAAGCGGCGCGACGGTTTTCTTCGCGTGGCCGTCGAAAGGTCGCGGGGGTAGCTACCTCGCCGATGGGGACGCCGTCCAAACAGCGGAGGATCAACTCTACGAGCTCCTCATATACCTTCAGCGCATGGCTGTGGTCGACAAAGTACATATCTTGGCCCACAGCATGGGTAGCAGGGCGATCGTTCGCGTCATTCGTCGAGCGGCCGACCGTCAAGCTTTGGATGGGCTGAAGGTGGGGCAGCTCCTATTTGCTGCACCCGACGTGGACGTCCATTCGTTCGCTGCCGCAGTCGCATCGTTTGAGGCCGTTGCCGACGGCACGACGGTCTACATGTCCAAGCGGGATAAGGCGCTCCGCGGCTCCGGCATACTCCATGAGGGAGAGCGAGCCGGATTCGATTTCACCCCGAGTCCTGGCTCGTCGATTTGGACAGTAGACACGGGCAATGTGGATTCATCGCTTCTGGGCCACGGATACTATTCGTCGTCAGTGAGGGTGCTCCAACACTTCAACCATCTACTGACGACTGGTGATCCTAGTTCGTCGTGGGGAGCAGTCGAGGTGCACCCAAACTCGCTGTCCCTTCGCTCGTAATGCCGGCTAGGCTCCGTACACCACGAACGCCGCCCACGTCGAGGCAGCGGCCGACTGGTCATCCGGATGTGCGTTCGCGATCATTTTCTGTCCATGCGTTAAGGCTTCCGCTATGGCGAATGGGGTGAAGACGCGGTCGCCCATCTCTCCAAGAGCTTTGTAAACATGATTCATCAGTTGCTCTGTCGCGGCATCGTTGACCTGCCACAACGACGCGACGACACGGCCCACCCCTGCAGCGAGAGCAGCCGACGCGAAGCCACTCGCCTCATTCGGTGCAGCCAGGGAAACGGTGCGTCCGGACTCACAGGCGCTGAGGACAAGCACGGACGGCGGGCTCGCGAGAGAAGCGGCCAGAGTTACTGCCGAGATATCTGTGTCAGACAGATGCAGCACCGGCTCCGTGACCCCCAGCGCGTCAAAGGCTGCGTGAGACGCCACGTGCACGATTGAGGCGTCTTGGGCGCTGCGTAGGTTCCTGGTGGTCGCGTCCAGACCTAGCCAGACGGATGTCTCCCACCCGCACGCCTCGAGTATGGCACCTGCATTTTCTGCTTCAGCGCGGGACCGAGGAATGGGTTCTAGGTCACCACGGGCCGGGTCGGCGAGGAAGACCGCTCTGCGGACAAATGGGAGAGAGCGCGGCGTGGACGCAAGTGAAGAACGTGAGGGTGCCAACACCGTCAGTCTTGCCCAGCCGAACGGCGTCGCTCCAGTCCGACGATCGACTGGTGTCGAAAGAAACGGCAACAGCGCGAACGGGCCGGTCGGAACCAAGGCGACCTCCTGAATACCAAGTTCCGTAAGCCATGCGTCGAGCCGACTCATTATCGGGCTTAGCTGGCGATAACACTCGGTAAGCCAGACGCCAACGGACTGTGAATCAACAACAAAAGCGAGCCCGGGAGCACCCTTACTCATACCAGCTAGAAGCGTAACCAGTTCTCTCGCACCTGACTCCCGATACGCAAAAGCCTGTGCTCGTAGCGTCTCATCGAAGTCGAAACTCGCCAGGAAGATGATCTCCTCGGGCATGCAGAGGATATACACGACGGGGCCGGCGAATCCCGACCGAACCGGTCCATGTGCACTTCCGGTCTCAGAGGCTCGCCTGGCCCGCTGAGCTTGATGTTGTCCTACCTCGACTACCTGCACTGCCTCGGCTAAGTGACCCGCCTTGACGTGAGCATATGCGAGCTGCCTGGCGAGCATAGGAGCCCGACCGAGGACCGCCTTACGGGAATCGTCATCGGAAGCGTCGCTCAGTAGCGCCTCGAGAGCCTGCGTTGCTAGATCGCCGACAGCGATCGCGTCAACCCATCGCCGCTCTTCGAGCAGGTCCCCAAATAGAGACAGCGCCCACCGCAGATATCTCCTTGGCGCGGTTGTAGGCGGGCAGGCCGCTAGCGCCCGAAGGTATGCAGCTCGCGAGAGTTCGCTCGGCTTGCCGTCAAGAGCTTCGAGGAGACTGGCGAGCACGGCCTCGGTTCGAGCCAAGCTTTCAAGTGCTCCGACGTCACGCCAGAATTCCCCTGCGATTTTCAGGAGCTCGATCGTCTCTACCAACTCGTCCCGCTCAGATCCGCCTTCAACCATCGGGAGGGGTTCCTCAGCGATTGCTTCGGTGACTTCGAAGCCAAACAGGAGCGGGTTGACATACGTCGCCTCCATCAGCATTCGAAGTCGCGTAAATTCGATCCACAACTCAGATCCGCTGTCTACCCCAGGCGCGGATGCTTGCCGCCACGCGTTCACGCGCGACACGTCATGACGGAGCCTCAGGCGCTGAACCATTCGTGAGCCCTGCAAGATGGTCGCCTCGGCAATGGCTCGCGCTGACTCACTCGTGGCTGGAGCACGCTTCAACCTGTCGATCGCCTTGCCACCAGTTCGGATGGCGTCTGAGAGACCTCTGATCCGAGCGGCCGGGTTCTCGTGCTGATCGAGCTCGTAAACCTGAGCCATTGCTAGGAGGGTATAGGCCTGGTCGAGAGGCGAATGACGAAGAGGAAGGGCTTCCTCCAGCAGCAACTTCGCACGTCTGACCATCCGAGGCTTCGGCTCAAGATCAAGCACGAAAACGGCTAGATTTGTCAGATCAAGCCCGAGATCAGCATCTGTCGGATTGCGGCGGGAGAAATCTACCAGCTCCTCGAAAAGAGCTTGCGCCCGTAAGTTGTTCTGCGAACGATCTCCCCTCGGGTCACGGGCACATAGTCGAGCCAAGTCCGTTGCAGCCATTCGCCAGATCTCACGTGATCGGAACCTCGCCGAAATGGCCACCACCTCCTCTAGAAGCCCCCGAGCCAGCTTCACTGTAATTTCATCGTGCACCCCTGGATGAACCTGCGATGTAACTCGGCCAACGTCGAGAAGATTCGTTGGGGTGACACGCCTTCGACTCAATCGTCGAACAGCTTGAGAAACCGTTTCCATGACCGGAGCCTAGCAAGGCTCCAACAATTCGAGTGAATGCTCCAAACTGTTGAGAGCCATCGGAGGGGAGGCCACTATGCCCCCCTGTCCACCTCTAGTCCACCGAATCCCGTAGTCGACCACAAAGAGAAGAGCGCAGCGTGCAGGCAGGCGCCACGAAGCATAAGCATATGACGAACGGCGACGATAGCTACCACCCGCTCCCTCCGCCGCGGTGAGAGCTCTCACAACAACCGAACCGGAGTATTGGCGGTGGTGACCACCGGCACGTCGAAGTCCATCGGAATGGTGACCGGACTTGGTCTTGCCTGGTGAACTCATGAAGCCGAAACAACTAGCTCCACCCCTCAGCCGTCACCACAGCGACAGGTGGCTGTGGCATACAGCTAGACCACCGGGCCGAGCAGAGGTCCGCAATCGCGGCGCCGCAAGCGCAAGAGCGGGCGGTGACTCACCAGCAGTCACCTCAACTCGAGCCAGCGACGAAGGACACCATGCCAATGCCAATTTCACAACAGCTCACCACCGCGGCACTGAGCGCGATCGCACTGAGTGCTAGCGGTTGGGTCAGTTTCCTCGACGCACCGTCTTCTGTTTCTGTCGTCACCGCTTCCGGCTCAGCGAGTCCTTCTCTAGCGGAAGTAGGCGACTGCGTCGGATTCGCGCTCGATGTCGCCGGGACCCAGGACGGCATCGCCATCGAACCGATCACCGCCGCGCTCACCGGACCCTACGACGGCTGGCCTCCGGTCGGCTCGGTCGCCGATGCGGCGACGGTCGGCTCGTTCTCCGCGACCTGGACAGGCTCCGAGTGGAGCTACGACGGCGACTGCGTCAACGTCTCGGCCGCCGGCGGATACGCCTGGACGCTCGACAACCCGAACGATCCGGAGGGTCTCGACCTGATCATCCATGAGTCGTCCGTCGTCGACGTCACCGAACCGGCCGTCATCGACCCGGAAGACGACGACGAGACCGAGCCACCCGTGGACGACGAGGACGAGGGCGGCGGGACCGCCATCGATGTGGTTGCAGACCGCTCTGTCGGGAGCGTCGGGACCAAGCGCCCACAGCTCGCTGTCACCGGGGCGAACGAAGATCTCCTCATCGCTGGCGCTGCGGGAGGTCTGCTCGCGATCGCGGCGGGCGTGGCCCTCGCCGTACGGAGCCGACGAAGTCGAACTGGGGCGGAGGAGGCCGCATGAGCCGGCGCATCCTGCGCACGGCCGGCGCATCGATTCTGCTCGCCACCACGCTGAGCTTGCCTGCCCTGTCGGCGAGCGCTTCGGTTCCCGCCGCGGAGAACACGTCAGCCACAGCGGACAGCACCACTCCATCCCCTCGAGCCGCCACCGCCTACGGCTGGGGCCAGCTCGTGAACTACGCCACCCCGGACGGCTCGCTCGCGTACTGCATCGACGTCCAAGCCGACTGGCCATCCGGCGCCACCGGCGGCGGGATCCTCGTCGGCGGCATCGGCGCAACAGCCGGAACGCGCGACGTCGGCGGCACGGAACTCGCGATGCTCAACGCCGGCCTCTCCCAGTTCGGGCAGACCACCGACAACGACACCGCAGCAGCCGTCGCCGCGTTCGTCTACGCCTTCACCTCGCAGAACCACCCCGGCTACGACGGCGCCATCCACTACATCGGTCAGAAGGCCGACGGCCACGACGCCGCCGTGACCGCAGCGTTCAACAGCATCTGGGCCTGGGTCGGCGAGAACTGGGCTGCCGCAGCCGGTTCGAACACGGCGACCACAGCCATCACGATGACCGACAGCACCGCCGGATACATCGACGTGACCGTCGACCCCGCCGTGGCGACCGGCACACTCACCCTCACCGGCGCACACGAGACCAGCACAGGCGCGACCTCGGTGGCCGTCGGCAACGGGTCCCGCATCGACATCACCGGCGATCCTGCGGACGGCATCGCGGACTACGACATCCGCGCCGACGGCTCCTGGAGCACGCCCGGCGGCTACGCCTCCGAGGCATGGATGTACGAGACGCCCGGCCAGCAGCGCCTCGCACGCGGCAGCGAGAACCGCTCCCCTATCCCGTTCACCTCCGAAGCCAGCATCATCGCCTCGACGATCTTCCAGCCGATCGTGACAAGCGAGATGCAGCAGACCCTCGTCCCCGTCGGCGGCACCATCATCGACCACGCAACCTGCGACCTCTCCCCCGACAGCACCAGCACCACTTGGCGGCGCAACCGAGACGGCAGCGGCGTCGAAGTCACCTGGGACGTCGCGATTTACGCGAAGCTCCTCGGCGAAGACAGTCTCCCCGACGTCCCAGAAGGACGGCCCGCGCTCGGCACAGCCACCGCCACCTGTGACGAGGTTGGCGACATCATGGAAGCCAGCTTCCCCCGCCCCGACACGGCCGACGGTCCGATCACCGCAGTCTGGTCACTCGACCTCGACAAGCAGTCCAACACGACCAAGTCCGTCCTGCAGGGACCGTGGCACGACGCGTTCGGGCTGCCCGACGAGACCACGGTCATCCCGCGCGTCACAACGAAAGCAGTGCCGTCAGTGATGGAGGGCGAGCAGTACGGCGACACCGCCCACCACGAAGACGCCGCCCTCTACCCAGACACCGCCGTGCAGACCTTCACCGCCTACCGCATCACCGACGGGCAGCCCGTCTGCGACGCCACGACCGAATACCTGCCGGAGTCGGCGCCGATCCTGGTGAACGGCCGCACGGATGTGCCCGGGCCGACATTCACTGCCACCCGCGATATGGGCACCGGGGTCAACTGGATCGAGCGCACCTATGCCGATGACACGAAGCAGGTGCTCCTCAGCGAGGGTGTCTGTGGGCAGGAGGGTGAGCAGACTCTCTTCCTCGACCGCCCCGGACAGAAGCTCGCGAGCACCGGCTTCGACGGTGCCACGCTCGCCGCCGGCGCTGCCGCCACGATGCTCCTCGGGGCCTCGCCTCTCGTCGTTCGTCGTGTCATGCGACGTCGAGCAAGCCTGGCCGACTCGAGCGAGGGACTCGCAGGATG
>Ga0308161_1006084_pt1 | contig 10332 bp, 5 predicted proteins | sample PhyFR2_FD_201034 | JGI IMG/M metagenome (GOLD analysis project Ga0308161, IMG submission 201034) | Phyllosphere microbial communities from UC Gill Tract Community Farm, Albany, California, United States - DLSLF.R2 | ecosystem: Host-associated > Plants > Phyllosphere > Unclassified | place: USA...
TAAATTAATGATCGCTTCTTCCCAGTTGCCTCGATAAACGAGATCATTCCAGTCTGGAATTTGATTATTGACAGGACAACCAGTTGCACCGTGACAAAAGGGAGTACCGCAATCCATGCAGCGTGCTGCCTGCTTTTGTACTTCATCTCTGGTCATCGGAACGGTAAATTCGCGAAAATGACGAATACGATCACTCGCTGGTTGGTATTTTGGCGATTGCCTGTCGATCTCTAAAAAACCCGTTACCTTACCCATTGTCATTCCAATATATTTTGTTCAAAAAACTTTCGGAAAATTTAGCGGCATAGAGGCTGCGACGAGACGTAGACCTGCCTCAAACAAAATCACTCTATTCAGCCGCGGTTACAAGACGCATTTTTTCCATTTCTTCCAGAGCTCGCCGGTATTCGACCGGCATGATTTTAACGAATTTTGGCCTATACGTTTCCCACTTGTCCAAGATTTCCTTTGCACGCAACGAGCCTGTATAATGCAAGTGGTTAGCAATCATACGCGTCAACCGTTCTTCGTCATGATGGGTGAGGTTGGCTGATACATCAACCCGGCCCTTATGCATGATATCACCGCCATGATGATGGAGCTTTTCCAACATGTCGTCCTCTTCTGGAACCGGTTCTAACTCAACCATTGCCATATTACAGCGTTTAGCAAAATCGCCTGCCTCATCAAGTACATAAGCAACGCCGCCTGACATACCCGCGGCGAAGTTGCGCCCTGTCTGGCCGATGATAACAACCACACCACCCGTCATATATTCACAACCGTGATCACCAACACCTTCAACAACCGCCGCCACACCGGAATTGCGAACGGCGAAACGCTCACCGGCAACGCCACGAAAATAACATTCACCTTCGATGCCACCGTAAAGAACAGTATTGCCTACAATGATTGACCTTTCCGCCGCAAGTTGTGACTCCTCTGGAGGTCGAATAATAATTCGTCCGCCTGAAAGCCCCTTCCCCACATAATCATTGCCATCACCCATCAATTCAAAGGTGATGCCTTTAGCAAGAAAGGCACCAAAAGCCTGCCCTGCCGTCCCTTTAAAACGAACTAGAATTGTATTATCGGCTAAACCACGATGACGGTGCTTTTTCACGAGCTCTCCTGAAAGCATCGCACCAGTCGAACGATCAATGTTACGGATAGCCGTTTCAATAACAACTGGTAGTTTGTTTTCTAAGGCGGGTTTCGCCTCATTTAACAATTTGCGATCCAGCACATCATCTATCGGATGTATTTGCCGCTGAGTGTGAAACAGCTCACGCCTATCTGCTTCAGGTTTATAAAAAATACGGCTGAAATCGAGCCCTTTAGCCTTCCAATGCTCTATTGCTGGCTGTTTATCTAAAAGGTCGGACTGCCCAATGATTTCGTCTAACCGCTTAAAGCCCATTTCTGCCAAAATAACGCGCACTTCTTCTGCCAAATAGAAAAAGAAGTTGATGACATGTTCTGGCGCCCCCAAAAACCGTTTACGCAAAACCGGGTCTTGCGTGGCAATGCCCGTTGGGCAGGTGTTTAAATGGCATTTACGCATCATCACACACCCTGCAGCAATTAATGGCGCGGTGGCAAAACCAAACTCATCTGCACCAAGCAGCGCACCAATAACGACATCACGCCCCGTACGCAATCCGCCATCAACTTGCAATGAAATACGAGAGCGCAAACCATTGAGAACTAATGTTTGCTGGGTTTCAGCAAGCCCCATTTCCCAACAGCTGCCGGCATGTTTCATTGACGTGAGCGGAGCCGCGCCCGTGCCACCATCATATCCTGATATTGTAATTTGATCAGCACGGGCCTTGGCAACACCGGCAGCGACGGTGCCGACACCGACCTCTGAAACCAATTTCACTGAAATATCAGCGGCGGGATTAACGTTCTTCAAGTCATAGATTAATTGTGCCAAATCCTCGATCGAATAGATGTCATGGTGTGGTGGCGGTGAAATAAGACCAACGCCGGGTGTTGAATGCCGCGTTTTTGCAATTGTCGCGTCAACCTTATGGCCAGGTAACTGCCCGCCCTCGCCCGGCTTTGCGCCTTGGGCCACCTTAATTTGAATAACATCGGCATTTACAAGATATTCTGCGGTTACGCCGAATCGACCTGAGGCCACTTGTTTTATCGCTGAGCGTTCTAGATTGGCACTGCCATCTGGTAAAGGATAATAGCGATCAGACTGCTCCCCACCCTCACCCGTGTTGGATTTGCCTCCAATCCGGTTCATCGCGATTGCTAAGGTGGTATGCGCTTCCCGCGAGATAGAGCCAAACGACATGGCACCGGTTGAGAAGCGCTTAACGATCGCCGTAACACTTTCAACCTCGTCGATATCTACTGGTCTAGCACCCCGTTCAGCAGCACTCTTAATCCGAAACAAACCGCGGATTGTCTTGGCTTTTGTAGCATCGCCATTCACGCGCTTTGAATATTGGCTAAAAGTGGCCGGATTTGCCGTTCGCACCGCGTGTTGCAGCTCCGCGACCGCGTCCGGCGTCCAGACATGGGCTTCACCGCGAACGCGATAAGCATAACTACCACCAACCTCCAATGAGGATCGCAAAAGCGGATCATTGCCGAAAGCACTTTTGTGGCGCCGTACCGCCTCTTCAGAGATTTGCTCTAAGTCCACCCCTTCGATATTTGTTGCGGTGCCCGTAAAAAACTGGTCGATAAAACTCTGTTTGAGGCCGATCGCGTCAAATATTTGGGCACCGCAGTAGGATTGATAGGTAGAAATGCCCATTTTAGACATAACCTTAAGGATGCCTTTACCGACAGACTTAATATAGCGATAAACAACTTCTTCCTCGCTAACCTCGCTGGGGAATTGACCGCGTTTATGCATATCGATGAGCGTACCGAATGCTAGATAGGGGTTTATTGCTTCCGCGCCATATCCAGCTAGACAACAAAAATGATGGACTTCTCTAGGTTCGCCAGATTCAACGACAAGACCCACAGACGTGCGTAATCCTTTACGTATAAGGTGGTGGTGGACGGCAGCAGTCGCTAATAGGGCGGGAATCGGAATACGATCCGGACCAACCTGCCTATCCGACAAAATGATTATATTATATCCTCCGTGAACAGCCGCCTCCGCGCGTTCGCATAAGCGCTGAAGTGCGGCTTCCATGCCTTTCGCGCCTTCGTCCACCGTGTAAGTGATATCAAGGGTTTTCGTATCAAAGCGATCTTCTGTTTGTCCAATCGCTCTAATTTTTTCCAAATCAATGTTTGTGAGTATTGGCTGGCGAACTTCAAGGCGTTTGCGCCGGGACGTCCCGACAAGGTCGAAAATATTGGGCCTTGGCCCAATAAACGACACAAGACTCATAACCAGCTCCTCACGGATTGGGTCAATGGGTGGATTGGTAACTTGAGCGAAATTTTGCTTAAAATAGGTATACAATAGTCGCGATTTATCGGACATTGCTGAGATAGGTGTATCTTCACCCATAGCACCAATGGGCTCTTGCCCCGTTGTCGCCATTGGCGACAGCAGCACCTTTACATCTTCCTGCGTATAGCCAAAACATTGTTGGCGATCCAACAATGAAACGTCTTTGCGCAACGAACGTGGCTCGACTGGCGCGAGATCTTCTAAAATCAATTGGGTATTTTTAAGCCAAGTTCGGTAGGGGTGTTGCGTTGCTGCTTTCGACTTGATCTCGTCATCAGATACTATTCGCCCTTCTTCCACATCAATTAGCAACATTTTGCCAGGCTGTAGCCGCCATTTTTGAACAATGCGTCGTTCCTCAACAGGCAGAACGCCGGCTTCAGAAGACAGGATAATATAATCATCATCAGTCACAATATAACGTGCTGGACGAAGCCCATTACGGTCGAGCGTCGCACCAATCTTGCGTCCATCGGTAAAGGCAACTGCAGCGGGCCCGTCCCAAGGTTCCATCAAAGCTGCATGATACTCATAAAACGCACGCCTTTGATCATTCATTAGACCGTTACCCGCCCAAGCTTCAGGTATTAGCATCATCATAGCGTGGGTGAGCGAATAGCCGCCTTGGACGAGAAACTCCAACGCATTGTCGAAACAGGCAGTATCAGATTGACCTTCATAAGAAATAGGCCAAAGTTTGGATATATCGTTTCCGAATATTTCGGAATCCACCGAAGCCTGGCGGGCCGCCATCCAATTCACGTTGCCCCGCAGCGTGTTAATCTCGCCGTTATGGGCTACCATGCGATAAGGGTGAGCAAGTTTCCAAGAAGGAAAGGTATTTGTTGAAAAGCGCTGATGAACAAGAGCGATTGCACTTTCAAACCGCTCATCTTGTAAATCCCGATAATAGGCGCCAACTTGGTAAGCTAAAAACATACCCTTATAAACTACAGTCCGCGACGACATTGAAACGATATAAAAACCGTTATCGCGGCCACCCGTTTCCTGAAAAATCCGGTTAGATATAACTTTACGTAGAACAAATAACCGCCGCTCGAAATCGTCATCAGTTTGAATGTTTGGGTTACGGCCAATAAAAACCTGACGATGCACGGGTTCTGTCGCTAGAATAACGTTCGCCTTTGAAAGGCATGAATTATCAACTGGAACATCACGAAACGCAATGAAGCTTTGGCCCTCTGCCGCGATCACTTCTTTTACAATTCGTTCAATATGCTGCCGCAAAACTTCATCCTGAGGCATAAAAATATGGCCGACCGCATAATGGCCAACTTTGGGCAAGGTTACGCCAGCCTGCTCCAATTCACTGCGAAAAAAACGATCAGGGATTTGCACCAATATCCCAGCACCATCGCCCACCAGTGGATCAGCACCCACCGCGCCGCGATGGGTCAAGTTTTCGAGCATAAAAAGTCCATCTTCTATGACTTTATGGCTTTTTAGATTTTTTATATGAGCAATAAAGCCAACGCCGCACGCATCATGTTCGTGTCTTCGCGAATAGAGTCCTTTCGCGCCGGGCAGATGTTTTCCAAAGGTTTGCGCTGGCGGCTGGTGCTTGCCATCGTCGCCGTCCTCATGCGAAAAGCCTGCGGCAGGCACGGTTGTTTGGTGCAACTTCAAATTATCGTCAAAAGATAATCGCCGCCGCGAAACCCGATGATCGCTTACAACCGAACCTTTATTATTTTTCATCGAACAGCTCCTCAGCACTCAAACAACACGTTCAACGTGTTATTCTAAGCACCCAGTCAGTAAAATCTAAACCTTAGCTAAGTGATACAAACATGCGGCTGTTTAGGCAAGTTCATTTTAAAATTTTTTTCAAAAATAACAAATTAACCCACTATTTTGAAATATTATTTTTTAATCGGTTTATTTTTCTTTCATATGTTATTTTTGACATGGAAGCGCTTGAACTTGAAATGGTAGGATATTGGGTACAACACTCCAAAATTTTTACCGTTTAGATCGACCATGATTACTTCTTAAGGGTTGCATTCCCAAAAAAAAACTAACATTTCAATTTAGTGATGTTTTTGATGTACGAACTTCAGGTACCCAATCTCAAGAGACATCCGACTTTATTCCTAAAGAATACCAGTTCTATTTCAAAACGACGAGTGATTGATAAAATCTCTATGAATGAGACTTTAGTCATTGAAACGGCGTAGCCGGCGCAATCACTGAAATGAGCGACGAGCATGGCTGAGAATAGCTTTCCGTGATTAAAAAACTCTACTTAGAGATTTTAGCAAGTCGCTCTCGTTTTTTTAAGATTTCCGAACGCGATTTTTAGTCCTGTAATCTTAAAAAATCTGATAAGATAAAATCCAAGGGCTTGAGACTGCACACATAAAATGGCATGAAGCCAGCCAACGAATAAAAATTTCTCGGGAGGAGTCATTAACAAGATGGCGAGCTATATTGATTACAATAAGGCACCTTTGAAATATACGGGACAAATTCGTATTTTTGATGAAACTGCTTTTGTCGGCATGCGTAAAATAGGGAGATTGGCTGCGGAATGTCTCGATGCCCTGACCGACATTATTAAACCAGGGGTTACCACCCGCGCGATCGACGATTTTGTTTTCGCCTTTGGTGCCGATCGCGGTGCCCTTCCCGCAGATTTAAATTATCGCGGGTATCGCCATACGTGTTGTACATCAATAAATCACGTTGTCTGCCATGGGATACCGGACGATAAACCGTTGCGCGAAGGTGATATTGTCAATGTAGATGTCACATTTATTTTGGACGGGTGGCACGGCGACACCAGTCGAATGTATCCCGTGGGCCGGATCAAACGTGCAGCCGAGCGCTTAATCGAAGTAACGCACGAATGTTTGATGCGAGGAATTGCAGTGGTTAAACCCGGTGTAAGAACAGGAGCTATCGGTAAAGCTATTCAAACCTATGCTGAATCACAGCGTTGCTCAGTCGTTCGTGACTTTTGTGGACATGGAATTGGCCAACTTTTCCACGATGCACCAAACATTCTCCATTATGGTGAACCTGATGAAGGCCCGCAGTTGCGTGAGGGCATGATGTTCACGATTGAACCAATGATCAATCTAGGTAAGTTCGGTGTAAAAATTCTTTCTGATGGCTGGACCGCTGTGACGAGGGACCGGTCGCTTTCTGCCCAGTTCGAACATACATTGGCAGTTACCAGAGATGGCTGTGAGGTGTTTACACTTTCACCTAAAAACCTTTACTTTAGACCGAATTCAAATTCTGATTGACTAGAAAGCTCGCAATGGCGGGACGAAAAAAAGCGTTAAACGAATTTTCAGAACAAGCTCTGCTGCGGCTGCCGGTTGAAAAGGTTTTGACTGCGCAGGATATCGCAGTTCCTTCAGACAGCCAACGGCAGCGAACGACAAAGACAAAACCACATTTCGAAGGGCATCGCAATCGCTTGAGAAGGCGTTACCTTGAATCAAATGGTAAAAGTTTAGCAGATTATGAATTTCTTGAGCTTCTGCTCTTTCGTTCAGTACCGCGTGCTGACACCAAACCCCTTGCGAAAGCCCTTCTGTCTCGTTTTGGTTCTTTAGCAGATGTTTTCGGCGCAGATATCCGACTACTACAGGAAGTTGATCATTGCGGACCAGCCGTTGCTCTCGATTTGAAAATTATTGGTCAGGTAAATGAGCGTATCAATCGTTCTACTTTAAGCAAGAGAAATATCTTTTCCTCATGGGATAAAGTTGTAAGCTATTGCAAAGCCGCGATGGCGCATGAAACTAAAGAACAATTTAGAGTGCTCTTTCTTGATAAGAAAAATGGACTTATCAAAGATGAAGTGCAACAAACCGGGACAATCGACCACACGCCGGTTTATCCCCGTGAAGTTATCAAACGCGCACTCGAGCTTTCAGCTTCTGCGCTCATTCTCGTCCACAACCACCCCTCAGGCGACCCATCGCCCTCGCGGGAAGATGTTGCTATGACACAGAAAATAAAGGAAGCAGCGGCAGTTTTAAATATAACCCTTCACGATCACTTAATCATCGGCAGAAATGGTTACTCGAGCTTAAAAAAGCTTGAGTTGTTATGAAACCGTGATAACGGTTTATCCTTTGCAATTGCTTAGCGACTCGATATACGCCTTTCAAAAACAATCACGGTAATAACACTACAGCCAAGCCCAATAGTCTTGAGAGACATACCGAGAGTCTTGAGCGAACTAGCTAGAGCCGATAGCCATGATCCTTATGAAGTGCGCCTAATTAGGCTTCGTTATCGTTTACGACCAGTCCATTCGTTGGTTTATTCATTTCAACGATCGCGATTGTAGATCGACATTTGTTATCCATTGTCATCTGAAATTTTTTGATTGTATTATCATTGGGGTACGCGCAAGGCAATGTAATGTTCCGCGCCATATGGGCTCTAAAACTTGGGAAAAACATATTTCCATTGAAATATAAGAAACGCCAAGTTTACACTATGATGAGCTGGCTTTCATCATCAGCTCTGGCACAGATGTAGGGCTTATAGTGTCTGATCATGAAATTGTTTTCTAGAGAGGGCCATGCCCATTCTGATCAACAATAGTTAAAGTAAACAGTAGCGATAAAGCGTACATATAAAACCTATAGAATGTGTATGACCGATTTTGCAGCGCCAAAACCTATTGTAACAATTAACTTGCTAAGTGGTTAAACGTAAGCAATTGCTTCGGCTCGGAAAACTCCTTATAGCAATTGATATGTATGTCGGTGCGATAATTGCATCTCTTGTAAATTTGCCAGGCCTAGGTTAGCTCCTAACAACTTCATTCGTAATGGAAACGCGCCGGATCGCACGAAACCGGCTAAAAGAGCATGCCCTACTTGTTTTACCAAAATTAAATATTTACTGGTCTGCGCTCTGAGTGTTTAAGTAACGGCTCGTTTATCAAACAGTAATTTTCAATCAAAGGGATTAATTTCTGTGGCTGACTGCTTACGTGCCTGCGCACTAAAAGTCAGCTCTAAATATGATATTGGCAAACATTCATTATTAAAGTCTAACCCTACTGGACTCTAACAAATATATCGAAATGAGTAGTGTGAAAATTTTAGCCATTTGCAGGAACAAGACGGCCGCACCGCAATGTTTACGCTCAGTCGATCTATAGTAAATTCTCGTTAACTCCAATCTTCGACAATGTGCACCGCCAAGAAAATAGACACCAATCAAACGACAACGTTTCGCTACAGGATCTATTCAGCGGTCAAAAAATGTTTAAAATTTGACCAAAGTGACCGTCGCTCGGAATATTAATGCAGAATTTGGCGCGCAAACCGAATTCACATCCTAGTAAGTTCAAGATCCTGCCGAAAATGTAGATGAATAATTTAACAGATTTGCAAGTGAAGGAATTAATAAAAAACTGCGCTGAGCGCTCTTACTCATCACGACCCATGCTTGATGAGTGGCTAACGAGGCATAATCGAAAGACTTCTAATTTTATCGTTATTCGAGATCAATATCTAAGATTGCCATAGAGAAATTATAAGAAAGTTCGCCATCATCGTCATCGCGGTATACGATGCCGAGAAATTCATCACCTAAATAGACTTCACATGAGTCATCTTTTTTGGGACGTGTTTTTACCTGTAAAGCAGAATTCTGAAATGTTTTTTTAAAATATACATCAAGTTTTTTAATCTCGTCGGGTTTCAAATCTTTCTCCTGAACCATAGATCCTTATCTTAGTGCTTAAATCAAGTTGGACAAAGTGTAAAGACATTCCATTAAATGCCCTCACCAACGCTAAAGGTCTGATCCATCATAAGGGCAGGTTCGATATTTTTTTTGTCAACCACTAATTTCGCGGGGACACCGGCAGCCGTCGCGTAAGCGGGCAGAGAGTCCAAAACGACTGAACCAGACGCAACTTTCGCACAGATACCGATTTCTATATTCCCAAGGATAATAGCACCAGCGCCAATCAACACACCGTGCCGAATTTTGGGATGGCGATCGCCTTCATGTTTTCCGGTTCCCCCCAGTGTGACATCGTGCAAAATCGACACATCATCTTCTATGACTGCGGTTTCGCCCACGACCAACCCTGTCGCATGATCTAAAAATACCCCATGACCAATTTGCGCCGCAGGATGTATGTCGGTTTGGAAGACCGCCGAAGAACGGCTTTGAATTAAGTAAGCAAGGTCCCGCCGCCCATCCAACCAATATGAATGGGCAAAGCGGTGAGCTTGTAGAGCTAGAAATCCCTTAAAATAAAGCAAACAATCGACATAACGGTGGCAAGCTGGGTCTCTGATATAAACTGCAAATATATCGTCCATGACCGCAGCCGAAAACTCTGGTATTTTATGGCTTTGCCGACGAAATTCCGAAGATAAAATGTCTGCCCTCAAAAATTCTACCTCCAATTTTTGAGCAAGTTGATAGCAGAGCGCTTCTGCCAAGCTATCGTGATCCAAAATTGTGCGGGTAAAATATTTAACGATAATCGAATCAGCCTCTATCGCCTGTCGGGCTTCCTCACGCATTATTCTCCATAAATCCCTAACGGTCAGTGGCGGGTTTTTGCTTTCCTCTTCACTTTCCATGGCAAAAACCTCCCCTCTTTTTCATTAGTAGCGTTAAAAAATGGGGTTGCGGGTTAGAAACTCAACGACGCCTCGTTTATAAGTTTTATCACCGACGGCGAGCATGTGGTCCCTACCCGGTATTACCAAAGTTTGTCCTTGGCTCAGCAAGGCGACGAGTGGCTCTGGTTTACCAGCAATATCATCTTTTTCTCCGACAGCGACAAGCACAGGTTGGCCAATTTCACGAACTTGATCTTCGGTCAGCTCTTTCTTAGACGTTATAACACAAGCGGCTAACGCCCATCTATCGCTTTT
>Ga0308161_1006089_pt1 | contig 10327 bp, 19 predicted proteins | sample PhyFR2_FD_201034 | JGI IMG/M metagenome (GOLD analysis project Ga0308161, IMG submission 201034) | Phyllosphere microbial communities from UC Gill Tract Community Farm, Albany, California, United States - DLSLF.R2 | ecosystem: Host-associated > Plants > Phyllosphere > Unclassified | place: USA...
AGGAGGAGTGGTCGAAGGAGTAGGAGGGGTGATACTCAATTGAGACAGGGCAAGGGATGTAGCCAGGGACGACACTGATGAGGGTGCGATACTCGAGCTCGACTCGATCGACGATGGAGTTGCTCCTCGTAAAGCAGCGGCATAACTGACTGAACGAGGAGAAAGGACAGGTCTCTCAATCGTGATTGGAGGAGTTGGGAGAGGTGGAGCGACGGGAGGTTGTAGGAGTGAGGGAGAGAGGGTCGGTCGAGTTTGGGCAAGCTGAGAGGGCGCATTGAGCTGAGATGGACGTCGACGAGGTAAAGGATTTGCGAAACTGAAGGGGCGGGAGGAAGGGGGTGAGATACTACGATGAAGTGAAGGACTTGCTTCTGCGAAGAGGTCGGAAGAAGCGGGTTCGAAATCGAGACCTGTGAACGTCGTAGCAAGCGATGAGTTTCGCTTTTTCTGAGAACCTCAAGCTTTCGACGACTCACAGACATAGTAAAGCCCAGCAAAGCTCGCGCCATGAATTGCTTCGATCTTGTGTTCCGGCAAGACGAATCTCTCTTTCCACCTCATGAAGATGTAAGGTTTCTTGCTAGCTCCTCGCAAGTTCAGATTTGGTCCGCTCATTTGTTGTTCGAGTCGGTTTCTCGTGAATGGTGGGAAACGTCTCCAGTGTCGCATGTCATCTTCTTTCGACGCTCCATAGTTTGCCGTCAAGAATCCTGGACCAGATTCAGAGATAATTTCACCTCTGCGAAGGAGAAGAAAAGGCGGGTCAATCAACGTCCAACTTGGCTCATTGTTCGGAATAGTTGGACATACTCGAAGAATGTGACGAGGCTATCTAGCTCTGGCGTAAGATCCCTAATCTCGAGAGTACCAGCGAGAGTTCCTTTTTCGATGTCGACTCTGAGCCGAGTCGAGTCTATGGAATCAGCTCCATGCGACACTAACTCAATAGACTGACGTGTACTCACGTATCGATCTTTACTTTGACGTCGTAGCTATTCCTCCCACTTCTCTGAACTCCCACCCAAGTTGACCCAGCGTGCAAACAGCTCTTTCCCGTTGCCTTCGACCCTTCCCTCGATAGCAGATCGTTGAAGTATGTACTGTGTGGCATCTTGCAGCCTTGAAACGTTGTAATGAAGGAGGCGGGGAATGATGATTCGCTGAGGTGTTTGATCGGGGAAGAAGGGGTCGGAACTGGCTGTTGGTAGGAGGAAGGAGGAAGGACTACCAGCGCCGACCGTGTGTGATTGCTTGTTTGGGTGATTCGCTGAGTTGAGAAAGTGAAGGGAAGAGAGTCAAAAGACAGCGACTCAATGTGGGGGAATTTCAAGGGAGGAAGGAAACCGCTCTCGCGTACTACGAAAGAAACAGTAGCTCCTTACATCGATCGCTCGGGTACGAGTGCAATATCTTGGATTTCATGATTATTCGAGACCTGCACTTCAACGAAACAAGGACTCGCTCCTCTCCTGACACTCTACAGGGTACGATACAGACCTCCTCTACGCAGCCGTGGGGAGTGACCGAGATTGAGCTGAAACGGAGACGACTCGGAGAAGGATTCGTGAAAGTTTTCTCTTTGTTCTAAAAAGCCTCTCTCTCTCGATAACGCGGCAACGAGCGCTCTTCAAAATCGGGCACGAAGCTCAGCGTAAGTTCAAACAAAGGCTCAAGTGAACTGTCCGCACCTCTGCAAGCTACAGCTCGCTCACCATCCACTTTCTTTACACCATCTCCGAACTCAGCTCCCGATTCACCTGGACAATAAGCGATTACATACATGACGCCCAGCATCCATGACTACGATCGAGCACAGATACAGCCGGTGGGAGACACGTTACAGCAGCCGGGAGACCCAGGGAGAACGATTCAAGAAGACGAGCTTCCAAAAGCATCAACTTCTTCTGCTCAACAGAGGGGAATCTGGGACTCAGCAAAAGAGATCGAGGGATCAAATGAGATACTAGATCAAGCAGAGGTAAGTGTCTGCTCTACTTGATTGCGAGCTGAATAATTGTTTACGGAATTTTTCGACAACCTCCCTTGTCGGACAAACATGGCGCAAGCGATGTATCGTTCTTTCGCAGAAGATCACCATCACACAAACCGTTCAGCGCCCAACTCGTCGATTCGATCAGAAGCGAACCCCTCGACACCGTCCTTTCTGCTCCTTCTCCTCCCCGAATCGCTACGAGTCCTTCACGACAGTTACCGCCTCCTCCCGCCGCTCCTCCAGCTCCTTCTCCCACAGCAGTTTCATCCGCTCCAAGGAGTATCTCGGCGAAAACGACGTCGCTCCATTCATTACCACTCGAGAGCGCTTCTCTCGTCCCTTCCCTCTCGCCAGCCACGAATGCACCTCGTCAAAGCCCGCTCATCTCTTCTTTACCTCCTTCACATCCCGCTTCGACCCCCTTCAACCAAGATCCGATTCCCTCGACCTCGACCTCATCCGCAATTCGACCAAATCCTACTCTCCCTTCCAAGCCCATTTCCGAACTGCCTCCTCCTATCGACATCGATACTCCCGCTGTTCCGCAGAGCTTGCTCGCAACTCAGAAGCGCTTCTTCAGCCAGCATTCGAATTCGGAGAAGCGACCGCAGAAACGAAAACGTCTTGTTTGCGACGGGGCTGAGTCTGGCAGTGCGAGAGGTGCGAAGGGAAAGGAAAGGGAGGTTGAGATGGAATTGGAGGAAGGCGAATTACCGGGCTCGGCGGATGACCAATATTCGAAAACCAATGTCGACGTCTCTTCGAAATCAAGCTACGAATTGACGCTGCCTCGGCTGGATTTCAGCCTCGATCCAACTCGACCTCGGCAATCCGAGCACTTGCACAAAACTGCGAGACTGTTCTTCAAGGATCAGAAGAATTCGCTATATGAACGGTTCAAGAAGAAAGACTTAACTGGCAAAAGTGAGTTGTCACATTCTCTGCCTGAGCCATATTCTGACAATCACTCTGCATCAATGATGTAGGGAAACAACGACTAGAGCAAGCGCATCAACTCCTCGCAAAGTACGTTGCTCAACTATGCCAAACAGATCCGTCTCGAAACGACGAACTCTTGCGACACTTTGCTGCTTACGACCTATTCTGTCGACGCAAGAACATCGAGACGTTTCCGATTGTTACAGCCAAGCTCGCACTCGCTTTCTACGACTACGAAGTCGGAACTCCACACCTCCACGGCCAAGAAGCATTATTAGCGCTCAAGGAGATCAAAGCACAGACTTGGTCTCCCTGGTCCTCAAGCGAATGGTACAAGGAAGCGAACAGTGTCGCTTCCGCCTCAACGGCTGTCGAAAAAGTCATTCGTACGTCGACTTCTTGTCTCGATTTTGCGGCCAACTTCGAACTAAGTATTCATGATGAGCAGGAAGTACGAGGTCGGAGTCGCGCAATTTAGCTGCATTTGAAGTCAAACCTTACTCTATATCGTTCAGCGTAGACGGAAGGACAGAGCAGATCCATCCGGTCGAAAGACGTGAGTATTTGAGCTCTTCTCGCCGACTCGCCGACGCTCAGGCGCTCTCTGAACTCTTCTTACATAGCTGCAGATCCTCTCAATGATCACAAGCATACCGCCACGCCGCCTCAGCCCGACTCGACAAGTTCAATCGATCAATCCGCCTCGCGACCAATCGATCTACCTCAACCCGGCGACACTTTCCCATCCGAAACTTCCCTCTACTGTCACGCTGTTGTCAGTCTCGTCGCCACGTGGGGCTACAGTGCAGTACGAACCCTGCGCGAGAACGCTACTGAATATCGTTGTTCCGTGACTGGATGTCATTTCAAGATCAGAGCTGTAGCGACAACGAAACTCGACAGGAAGACGCTCAGCGGTAAATGGAAGGTCTTCTCCACTTCGAATTACGATCACACGCACGACAAGAGGGATAGTTTGGTCAATGATCCGAATTGGAGACCGACTTTGAGGAAGGAAGATCTTGTCAAAGCTTTGAAGCAGTTTGACCAAAACGGTCGACTCGATGATGAAGACCAAGTCAAGCGAGCTTGGGTATGTTAATCCCTCTATTACTGAAGTCGCGTCCACTTCCACTGATTCGTTTTCGATTCTTTTCGTAGACCACGAACAAGAAAGTTTCTCGATTCGTACCGGATCCCTCTGCAGTGTTGATTGGCGCTCCAACACCTTCAACTAAGCGAATCACACCAGCAGCCAAGCGTTCAAGGTACAAACCAGCTTCTGACGTGTCGTCCTCCTCTTCCTCCGGCGAAGATTCGGCTTATTCCTCTTCCTCTGCTTCACCTGAACCCGCCCCAACTGCAGAACCTCTTGGTCCGTCTCGCACATCGACCTCCAATACCTCAACGAGTCTCAATCGACGAGCTCCTTCCCCTGAACATTCAGCTCAATCGACTTCGAAGCCGACTCGAACGACGTCCCCTTCGCGACCCACTCCCCCTTCTATGCAACCTGCTTCTCCTACCATCGCTTTCCCGAATCCCATCGTTCCTGCACAGCGGCTAGCTACTCCTGAATCAAAGCAAGCAGCTGCCTTGACTTCTGCTCCCCGACTGGCGGATCCTACTATTCCTTCGATATCCGCCCCTTCCTTTCCAGCTTCGGTCGCCGCTCCCTCTCGGCTCACAGCACCTCCTCATAACTCACAGCCTGCTCCCTCGAAATCCACTTCTCTCGTTCCTTCTTCCTCGATGCCTCCTCCTCTTCTCCCCTCTTCTTCGTTCTTCTCGGCCCGTCAACTCCCTCCTCATCTTGCATCAACCACCTCTCGCCTCGCATCTCCTCTGTCCCGCGACACCTCCCTTTCGACCCCTCCGGAACTACTCTCGTTCACATCCTCCCTTTCGCCTCGTTCGACCTCACCCGAGCAAGTCAAACTTAACGCTTCGATCCTTTTCCGTGCTGGGTTCGACTCGTTCGAAGCTATCACCGAGTTTGTGGGATTCGAGAGGGAGACAAGAGTGAAAGTTTGGGAGGTCGTCAAGCTCGAAATGGGGGAGGATAGAGAAAGTTGCGAAGTAGTCGAAGGAATCGAAAGGAGGATTGTTGAGGGAGGTGAGGGAGGATGGACAGACTGAGGGTCGTCTTTGTCGTTGTCATTGATTGTCAAGCCCGTAGTGCACTGTCCATGTCGTCGTAACAACTCGTTTAGTTGTTCTTGATCTATATAGAATTTCTATCGTTCCTCTCATTCGTCGCTTTCGCCTCGTCAATCCTGTGGGCATCATACATCCGAGCCTCTCTCTACGTCGTAGCTCTCGTGCTCGAGTCGAAACCTCGAAAGTGACTGCGAAGCTGGACTTACGAAATTTCTTCTCTTGAAATTTACTGACGTCTCAAAGCGGTGCAACCTCCCTTCTTCTCCCTCTTCCACCCTCTCGCTCAGTCCCTTACAAAGACCACTCATCCATATAGTACGTACCTCCGACTGATATCTCTACGTTACCAGCCACTCACCCTTCTCTTTCCCTCTAGCAACTCTCCTTTAAAGAATGGCTTACCCTCCCTCCTCGTCCTCCTCAAACGCGATTCAACAAGCACTTGATCGTCGAGACACTATGCAAACCGTCCAATTATCGGAACATGAGAACGAGGGAAGAAGTTTGAACGTTGTGGATGAACAAACCCCTGGAGATGAACTCGAGAGACGAGAGAGGGAAACTATGAGGTTGAAAGGTGGTTGCTTTAGTTTGGAACCCTGTGGGTAAGCAAACGAATCTTCCCAGCTTGTTTACGAGAGTAGAGGAAGAGGGTGCTGATGCTTTTGTTGAGCGATCTTTCGATGATGGTTAAGGTGTAACGCCGATTGTTGTTGCATTCCTTGCACTATCATGTAGTTACTTCTACGTCGACGCTACGAATGTGATGGCTGGCGTTGGGAAGAAACAACGGATGGACGTTTCGACTCTTCGCATCGATTTTCAATTTTCACTCCTTGCTCATTTCTTGTTGTTTACCCTTGTATTCTCGCTTGCTCAATGTATCTTTACTTCTAGCTTAGCGTTTCCTTCTGGAGAGTGACATAAAGAGAGAATGGTTTTCTGATGGAAACGAGCGAGTCTTTTTTGCAACAATGAGAAAGAATGAATGAGAGAAAAGTACATGTGTCGAAAGGAGGAAAGGGGATAGGAAAAGGGAAGACGATACTAGATGAGCCAATTAAGACCTCCGAGTACCTTTGGACTGCTTTCCTTCTTTCTCCCCCTCATCCTTCCAACCTCTCTGCAGGTTTTCCCTCGAATTTTCTCCAATTTTCATCCGTCAAAATCCCTTCGATTTCCTTTTCTCTCTTCCTCTGTTCCTCTATCCTAATCTCGTTGGACTATTGGCTTAGATGAGGAGACGTTCGATTTGACCCTGTACGTCGGATACAGCGAGAAACATTAGCGGCTATCTTCTCCGAAAAGGATTCCTCGAAAATGAAGCGTACCTTGATGGTATCAATTTGAGACCTCAATTCCCTAGCCTCGTTAGTAGTGATCGAGGCAGCGATGACAGGCCTCGAAACACCACAAGCACGACCGAGAGCGGTTTTCGAGGGAACGAAAACGTAAGGAACGTTCTTGTCTTCACAGAGGAGGGGCAAGTGGAGCAAGATCTCGATGGGTTCGGTATCGGCAGTCATGATGATGAATTCACAGATACCACGGTTGAGGGTCTATTATATCATAATCTCAAGTCAGAAGTTGGTAATGAAAAAAAAGAGGGAAAGGAGAACAAGTCGTACCTTGGTAGCTTCGTTAGCACCCTTCTTGAGTTGCTTGTAGTGAGAAGCTTGTTGAACTAGATCGAGGATAGAGTTTGTGAGAGTGGAATCGGCGAGAGGGAACGCTTTGGGGTTGACTTCTGCCATTGCTTGGTTTGATGAGGGAAGGGGGTTTGCGGAGAGTGGTAGTAGTAGTAGTGTTTTGTGTGTTGGTGGTGAGCTCACGTCCAGGGATCCCTGCTCGTCTATTGATGGTATGTGAAAAGGAGAAGAAGTGATTTTTTTTCCTTCCCTTTCAACGTCTCATTCCATCAGTCGCCTCCCCTGAGCAGTAAATTGACAACATTTGCTCTTGAAAGAATCAGCTAACCCTCGAGAGTTGATCGAGGGTCTCATTCCTCCTTTTCACTCCGAAATGAGCAAGCGTTCACCAGAACCAGACATGTCCAATTCAACGGAACCCGAATCTAAACAAGTCAAACTCTCTACTCCTCCACCTGAAGCAATTGATTCAACAACCCCCTCATCATCCGAACCCACTTCTACCACAACTCCAAAAGGTGAACCTTTACCTCCCGTATCACCAGCAGCAGAAACTCAAGAACTTTCACAAGAGAAAGACGAAGAGAAGGAGGAGAAGAGGACAGAGGGAATCAAGATTGAGGAATTGAACCCTATTAGAGCGATGTATCAAGAGAAATCGTTACAGGGTTGGCCAGAGGATGAACAGGATCAAGTGGAGTATCCGTATAGTCAGGAATTCAATGAGAAAGTTTACATTTGGTCAGTTCGAAAACTTTTCGCTCAGATTATCGCTTGAAACGACGAGCTGATCTCGATTCCTTCGTTGACAGGCGTGGTGATATCACTGTGCGTCTCTCTCGGGGATCAGACTCGTCGAGCAAGACTGATTCCAGAAAGCGCTAGCACAGAAACTCGAAATCGATTGTATTGTCAATGCAGCGAACAAATCCTTACTCGGCGGTGGAGGAGGTACGTCTCCCTTCCCTTCCCTTGCCATCCTCTCTTCCTCTCACTCGCTTACCCTCTCTCTCTCTCATAGTGGACGGAGCGATCCATTCAGCGTCTGGACCTCAACTCTACGAAGCGTGCAAACTCCTCAAAGGTGCGAAAACGGGTGAAACCAAACTCACTCGAGGTTTCAAACTCCCTTCGAAATACGTCGCGCACACTGTCGGTCCGATTTACTCGAAGGCGAAGAAGGTAAAGTGTGAGGAGGAATTGAGGAGTTGTTATAGGGGTACAATGGAGTTGTGTGTTAAAGAGGGAATCAAGAGTGTTGCGTTCTCGGGGATTTCAACTGGAGTGTATGTTTCTCTTTTTCGAAGTTCCGTGAGTGCTGTGAAAACAGTCGAACTCACGGCGATTGCGAGTGGTAAACAGGTATGGCTATCCGATCGATGATGCTGCTGCGGTAGCTTGCGATGAAGTGAGAAAATTCTTGGAGAGTGAGGACGCTGGGAAGGTGAGGCATCTCTCGTTCAATCCACATGTGCCAATCGAGCATTATTCCTGATGTAGTCCCCTGCGAGCTTGTTACAGATTGATCAAATCATTTTCTGTAATTTCCGTCAAGTCGACGTCAACTCTTGTGAGATCCCCTCTCTCTCCTGTACCTCTAAACTTAGAGAGATGTACTGATCGTATGCTCTACCACTCGACAGACCTCGATAACCTCCCTTCCTACTTCCCTCCCCCTCCTGCTTCAACCGACGAATCCACCTCTCCTTCTGCCCCTCAAGGCACAGAAGCATCAGACTCAACGAAAGGTAAAGGGAAGGATCTTGAGCCCGCTCAAGAAGAGGAGAAAGAAGGAGAAGGAGAAAGTAAAGAGGAGGAAGAGACGGAGAAACCCAAGAAAGGATTGAAAAGGTCGCAATCGAAATCTAGTCCGAGGAAACAAGGGAAGGAAACTCATCCTGTCAAGGATAAGATGTGAGGAGTAGGAGATGAAGACGAAAGAAGAACGGACACTCGGTGAGAGAAGGAGGTGTAAATAGGGAAACGCTTTCGCTTTAGTTTCGCAAATTAGTAGAATACCTAAAATTCGTCGTTTTCGTTCTCTCTCTAGCTTTCAGTCGTGTTTTTTCTGCGTGTGGGTGAACAGCAAGAAGAAAAAGAAAGCGAGTTTTCAAGGACTTGCGATTTTCAAGAGTGAGATTCGAACAAACGCGAGTGACCGCGACCTTTTTTTGACCTCCTTCTCTCTCCACTCTCGCTTCTCCTACTCTCTCCTACACTTCAAAAGCAACACTACAATGAGTGAGCTGCACATCTCTCCCCTCTACACGCTATAGCGCGTTTTTAACTGAACTTGATAATTCTTGATCTTTGAAAGGTTACGGAGGAGGATTCCTAGCTGGTTCACAAGCTTCAAACAGTTCTCCAAATGGTGGAGGTGGAAAGGTACATTCCCTCCTCTGTTTCCTTCAACTCTCCTAGCTGATCGTGTCTAGTTGAGGTCTCCCACAGAAGAGTGGAAGTACCGCTTTGAGACCTGTAACGATTCATCAAGTCTTATCAGCAGATCAAGCGTTTGGTGATGCAGAATTCATGATTGATGGTCAAGAAGCCAAAGAGGTGAGTCTTCCTATGTTCAGGAGAGGGGGAGAGAGGAGTAATGCTGATTGAGAGGGACAAGGGAGACGGGAGTAGATTACGTTGGTTGCGTGTATTAGGAGCGTTAATCAGACTACTACTCAAGCTACTTTCTTGATTGAAGATGGAACCGGTACGTCTAACGATTTATTCCTCGAGATTTCGCAAAGATTCTCGTTCTCCCGGTTCCTTGTTTCGCTGATACTGCTGAATGTGCTTTTGGAGGATATAGGTCAGATTGATTGTCGTATGTGGATCGAATCAGGAGATGCTTCAGGAGAAGTAGATCCTCGTATCGCTGCTCTCGAGTACGTTTGAATTTCTCCTCTCAACTTGACGTGGTTCTCAGCTGACGTTGGGGGATGTTTTCGTCGTAGGAACAACCACTATGTTCGAATCATAGGATCAATCAAGACGTTCGCAGAGAAACGACACATCAACGCGCAACGAGTTCGAGCGATTGAAGATTTCAATGAAATCAGTTTTCATTTGATCGAGACTGCTTATGTTCACAAATACATCACATTGGGTGCTGTACGTTCTCTTCTCTTCCCTCATCATGTCCGTGCGGAACTGATGAGCGAGTATTTGAGAACCTACAGCCTGGAGGAGGTGATGTAAACATGGTGACTGATCGACCATATGACGGTAACGGAGCGAACCCTTACACGGTCGACAACGGAGGAGGTGGAGGAGGAGTCTCAATCCCTTCTGATCTCCCACAAGGTTCGAGAACAATCTTGAAATTCTTGAAAGAACAAGAAGCGAATGGAATGGCAGGAGATGAAGGAGTTCATATTGATGCGATCAAGAGACATTTGGGTAATGGAGTGAGTCAGGAGAAGTGTAGGGATATGTGTCAGCAGTTGTTGGACGATGGATTGTTGTATACTACTCTCGATGATGAACAGTACGTTCACTTTCCTTACCTTTTGCGGAAGTGATATAACTGACGATATTTCTGCGCGTACAGCTGGTTGTGCACATAAGAAAGGACCCTTCTGAGATC
>Ga0308161_1006090_pt1 | contig 10326 bp, 11 predicted proteins | sample PhyFR2_FD_201034 | JGI IMG/M metagenome (GOLD analysis project Ga0308161, IMG submission 201034) | Phyllosphere microbial communities from UC Gill Tract Community Farm, Albany, California, United States - DLSLF.R2 | ecosystem: Host-associated > Plants > Phyllosphere > Unclassified | place: USA...
AGCCTGTCACCTGCCAGCCGTCGCCACTGGCACGCTGCCATGTGTGCCCCTCCACTTCCACCCGCACGACGGACAGGTCCTTGGCGTTGGCGACCGCCCACTGGGCAACCGACCATGCGAGCGCCCCTTGCGAGTCCACCACCAAGGTGGCGCCGTCCACGCGGCTGTCCACGCCGCCATAGGCCTGGTCCAGTTCGGTGGCCACCGACGCCGAATTCCCGCCCGCGGTGGGGGAGCGCAGCGTGCACTGGACTCCTGCCGGCGTTTGTCCGGTGAGCCCCGACGCGAATGCCCGTCCCATTTCCTCATGCTGCGCGTATGCCTTGGGAAAGGCGGAGCGCTGGACCTGCTGGGCGGCATCGGTGATGTCCAGGGTCTCGTAGCCGGGAATCTTCACCAGCGCGTCATAGAACGCATTGACGGCGTAGTAAGGGTCCATGATCTGCGCCTCGGTGCCCCAGCCCTGGGACGGCCGCTGCTGGAAGAGCCCGCGCGAATCGGGGCCGGCCTGGTCGCCGTGGCCGATGTTGCGCAGCTTCGACTCCTGCATGGCCGTGGCCAGGGCGATGGTGGCGGCACGCGGGGGGAGGCCCCGCCGGACAGCCGCGGCGGTGATCAAAGCGGCATTGGCCGCCTGGTCGGGTGCCAGCTCCCCGCTCCGGTCGCCGGACTTGGCTGTGCAGCGTTCCGAAACGAGGGTCTCGGAACGCTGCGCAAAGTACACCGCCGTGTAGATGCCCCCGGCTATCAGTGCGAGGGTAAGGAGCAGCACCGCCAGGCGGCGCAGGCCGCGCCTGCGCGCCACAGACAGAGGTGCCATGAAGGACCTAGTTGGCGTGCAGGGCGTCGTTCAGTTCAACGGTCTGGCCCTTGCGGGGGAGGGCCTCCACCGCTCCGGTGGTGGAGTTGCGGCGGAACAGCAGGTTGGGGACGCCGGAGAGTTCGGCGGCCTTGACGATCTTTGTGGTGTCTTCGCCCACTTCGTCCTTGGGCCCCGGAACGCGGACGCGGGTGCCGGCGGTGACGTACAGTCCTGCCTCCACCACCGAATCGTCACCGATGCTGATGCCTACCCCCGAGTTGGCGCCCAGCAGGACGCGCTCGCCGATGGTGATCTTTTCCTTGCCGCCGCCGGAGAGGGTGCCCATGATCGAAGCGCCGCCGCCCACGTCGCTGCCGTCGCCGGTGACAACGCCGGCGGAGATGCGGCCCTCCACCATGGAAGTACCCAGCGTGCCGGCGTTGAAGTTGACGAAGCCTTCATGCATGACGGTGGTGCCGGCCGCGAGGTGCGCACCAAGGCGGACGCGGTCGGCGTCGGCAATCCGAACGCCGCTGGGCACCACGTAATCCACCATGCGCGGGAACTTATCGATGCCGTAGACGGTGACGGCACCACGGCGGCGCAGCTTTGCGCGGGTCAGTTCGAAGCCCTCGACGGCGGCCGGCCCGAAGTTGGTCCACACGACATTGGGGAGCTTGCCGAAGATGCCGTCCAGGTTGATGGTGTTGGGCTGGACCAGGCGGTGTGAGAGCAGGTGCAGGCGCAGGTAGGCGTCAGCGGTGTCAGCGGGGGCCTCATCCAGGTTGATCTGGACGAAGACCACCTTCTGCTCCGTGCCGCGGTCCTCGTCGGCGCCGTTTTCCGCGATGCGGGTCAGGGCTTCGTCGGCGTTTTCCACCGAGCGGAGGTCTTCCGCCGCGACACCAAGTGCCGGTGCCGGGAACCAGACGTCCAGGACGGTCGCCTCGCTGCCGGCAGTGGCGATGGTGGCCACGCCAAAGCCATAGGCGGAACGGTCGTCAGCGGTTGAGGTCAGGGTTTCGGGCACGGCGGAGGAAGCGGTCTCAGTCATGTGCCCCAGTCTATCGAGGGCCGGGCAGGCGGTTCGAACTAGACTGGCTTCGTGACTGCTGAAACCGCCCCTGAACCTGCCGTGTCCACCCTTGATCTCCGCCAGGACGTGGCGTTGCTGACCGCAGCCCTGATGGATATCAACAGTGTGTCCGGCAATGAAACGCAGCTGGCGGACGCCGTCGAGGCAGCCTTGAAGGAGATCCCGCAGCTGAGCATGGTGCGCGACGGCGACGCGATCATCGCGCGCACGGAACTCGGCCGCAGCGAGCGGGTGATCCTGGCCGGACACCTGGACACCGTCCCGTTGCCGCTCACCGAAGGCTCCAAGGGCACCGTCCCCTCCAGCTGGGAGTCCGGGGTTCCGGGGCAGGGGATCCTTTATGGCCGCGGCGCCACGGACATGAAGGGCGGCGTGGCGGTCCAGTTGGCTTTGGCCGCAGGATTGTTCGACGGCGGCGCGCAGCCCAAGCGGGACGTCACCTTTGTGTTCTACGACCACGAGGAAGTGGAAGCGGTGAAGAGCGGCCTGGGGCGCCTGGTCCGGAACCACGGAGACCTGCTGCAGGGAGACTTCGCGATCCTGCTGGAGCCGACTGACGGCACCGTGGAGGGCGGCTGCAACGGGACGAGTCGGTTCGAGGCCAGCACGGCGGGGGAAGCCGCGCACTCGGCCCGCGCCTGGATGGGAAGCAATGCCATCCACGCGGCAGCGCCCATCCTGGCCCGACTGGCAGCCTACGAACCCCGGACCATCAACGTTGATGGGCTCGACTACCGGGAAAGCCTCAACGCGGTGAAGATCAATGGCGGCACCGCCGGCAACGTTATTCCGGACCGGTGCGTGGTGGAGATCAACTATCGGTTTGCCCCGGACAAGACGCCGGACCAGGCGGAAGCCCACGTGAGGGAGCTGCTGGAAGGGTTCGACGTGGTGCGCACAGATGCCGCCGCCGGGGCCCGGCCCGGGTTGCAGCACCCGGCCGCCGCCTCCTTCGTTGCCGCCGTGGGCGCCGAGCCCAAGCCCAAATACGGCTGGACCGACGTCGCGCGCTTCAGCGAACTGGGCATCCCGGCGGTGAACTTCGGCCCCGGCGATGCGCTGCTGGCGCACAAGGACAACGAGCACGTCCACGCCGACGCCATCCGCAAATGCCTTGCCGCGCTCCAGAGCTGGCTCGCTGCCTGAGGAGGACTTAAACAGTAGAGGGCCGGAACTCCCGCGGGAGAGTTCCGGCCCTCTTTGGTGGAAGCTGCGAGGACTAGGGAGCCGCAGCTTCCAGGACGTCCGGTTCCGCCTTGGCCGTTCCGCCGGCGGCCTTCTTGGAGCCGCGGCGCTCGATCCACACGGCGAGCCGTGAGACCGAGATGTTGATGGCGATGTAGATGGCAGCAGCCACGAAGAACACGGGGAACAGGTACTGCGGACCCAGGAAGTCCGCCATGACCTGCACCGCGCGCAGCAACTCACCGTAGGCCACGATGTAGCCCAGGGAAGTGTCCTTCAGGAGCACCACCATCTGCGCCACCAGCGATGGCATCATGCGCCGGATGGCCTGCGGCAGTTCGATCAGCATGCGGGACTTGTAGCTGGTCAGGCCGATGGCCAGCGCCGCCTCGCGTTGTCCCTTGGGCAGGGACTGGATGCCGGCGCGGATGATCTCCGCGAAGACGGCGGCGTTGTAGAGCACCAGTCCGGCGATGACGGCGACAAACGCGGAGGTGCGGAACCCCAGCAGGATGAAGAGCATCATCAGGACCACGGGCATGCCGCGCAGGAATTCCAGGATGATTCGCATGGGGATACGGATGGCGGCTGCGTCGGAGATGCGCAGCAGGCACAGCAGCAGGCCCAGCGGGAAAGCGATCACTGCAGCAATGGCCGCCGCGGCAAGCGTGGCCCCGAGCCCGTTGCCCAGCAGCCGCCACACGTCGGCGCGGGTAAAGATCTGCCAGCGCCGGGACTCGAAGATGCCCTGCTGACCGAGGGTCATGATGATCCAGGCCAGCAGGCCGAGAATCAGCAGGCCGCCGATGATCGAGGCAATGAGGGAGACCCGGCGTGCCTTGGGGCCGGGAACGTCGTACAGGACGGAGCTCATCGGGCAATCGCCACCTTTCGTTCCACCGTGTTGGCGAGGATTCCCAGCGGAACGGTGAGGAGCAGATAGAAGAACGCGGTGCCCAACAGGACGGTGATGACGGCGTCACCGTTGGCGTTGGCCAGCTGCCGGCCGTAGCCGAACAGTTCCAGGACGAAGAACGCGCCGGCCACGGAGGAGTTCTTGACCAGGGCGATCAGGATGTTGATCAGCGGCGGGATCACCGTCCGCAGCGCCTGGGGGAGGATGATGAGCGTGAGTACCTGGCCGAACTTCATGCCGATACTGCGGGCGGCTTCGGCCTGGCCCACGGGCACGCTGTTGACACCTGAGCGGACAGCTTCGGCGATGAACGCTGCGGTGTAGGTGCTGAGGGCGATAATCGCGGCAACTTCGAACTGCTCAAACTTGACCCCGAGCCGGGGGAGCACGACCGCTGCGAAGAAGAAGGCGATGGTCAGCGGGGTGTTGCGGAGAATCTCCACGTAGACGGTGCTGAAACCGCGCAGCGCCGCAACCGGGGAGACGCGCGCCGCGGCCAGCAGGGTGCCGAGGATCAACGCGAAGATACCGGAAACGACGGAGAGGAAAAGCGTACGAAGAAAACCGCTCCAGTACAGGGGCAGGTTTTCAATGATGACGTCCATAAGATCCTTCGGCTGTAAGCGTGGACGGATTAAAAGCTGTGCTGCCGGGGCCGTTGTGCAGCCCCGGCAGCGTGGACGCTGTTTAGTAGCGGTCGATGGCCGGGAGGCTCGGTGCGGTCTTGATGACCGAACCTGCAGTGGCTTCCCAAGCCTTCTTGTAGGAGCCGTCCTTTTCGAAGGACTCCAGCTGGTCGTTGATCCAGTTACGGAACTCGGTGTCGCCCTTCTTCAGGCCGATGCCGTAAGGCTCCTTGGTGAAGGTCTCGTCCGAAGCGAGCTTGAAGGCGTCCGGTTCCTTGTCGACGAAGCCGGCGAGGATCACGTTGTCCGTGGTCACGGCTTCAACCTGCTTGTTGCGCAGCGGCTCGAGGCAGGCGGAGTAGGTGGCGGCCGGAACGAGTTCCGCACCGTACTTGTCCACGATGGTGGCTGCCGGGGTGGAACCCGTGACGGAGCAGACCTTCTTGCCCTTGACGTCCTCGGGCTTCTTGATGGTGTCGTTGTCCTTGTTCACCATGAGTGCCTGGCCGGCTTCGTAGTACGGGCCGGCGAAGTCCACAACCTGCTTGCGCTTGTCGCTGATGGTGTAGGTAGCGATGACCAGGTCCACCTTGCCCTGCTGGATGAAGGGCTCGCGGTTGGCCGAAACGGTCTCCGACCATTCGATCTTGTCCGCGGGGATGCCCAGCTTGGCGGCGATCAGCTTGCCGATTTCAACGTCGAAACCGACGGGCTTGCCGTCCAGGCCCACCTGGCCGAACAGCGGCTGGTCGAACTTGGTGCCGATCTTGATGGTGCCGGCGGAGGCCAGCTTCTCCATCGTGGTACCGGCAGCGAAGGAGGGCTTCTCCACCGGGCTGGGGTTGCTGGACCCGCCGGAGTCGCCGCCGCCGCAGGCGCTGAGGGACAGGGCAAGGGCAGCGGTAGCCGCCACGACGAAAGACTTCCGCCGGGACATAAATGTCTTCATGACATTCCTTTCATTGATGGCCGTGGGTTATCCGGCCTGGATGCGAACTGAAGTGTGTTTGTTCGGTTGAGTCAGTGGGTGAGCAGCTTGGACAGGAAGTCCTTGGCGCGGTCACTCTTCGGGTTGGTGAAGAATTCCTCCGGGGTGGCATCTTCAACGATCTGGCCGTCGGCCATGAAAACCACGCGGTCAGCGGCCTTGCGGGCAAAGCCCATCTCGTGCGTGACCACGATCATGGTCATGCCTTCCTTGGCGAGCTGGACCATGACATCCAGGACCTCGTTGATCATTTCAGGGTCCAGGGCGGAGGTGGGCTCGTCGAACAGCATGACCTTCGGCTTCATTGCCAAGGCGCGGGCAATCGCGACGCGCTGCTGCTGGCCGCCGGAGAGCTGGGCCGGGAGCTTGGGGGCCTGGTGGCCCACGCCCACCCGTTCCAGCAGCGCCATGGCGTCCTTTTCAGCGGCCCCCTTGGAAACGCCCTTGACCTTGATGGGCCCCAGGGTCACGTTTTCGAGGATGGTTTTGTGCGCAAACAGGTTGAACGACTGGAAAACCATTCCGACGTCGGCGCGGAGCTGGGCGAGTTCCTTGCCTTCCTCGGGGAGGACTTTCCCGTCGATGCTGATGGTTCCGCCCTCGATGGTCTCCAGGCGGTTGATGGCCCGGCAGAGGGTGGACTTACCGGAACCGGAGGGTCCGATGACCACAACAACCTCGCCCTTGCGGACCTGCAGGTTGATGTCCTTCAGAACGTGCAGCTGGCCGTAATGCTTATTAACGGCGTTCAGGGAGACGAGAGTATCGCCGGGCACATGAGTAGTCATAGGAAAGAATCTAGCGAACAACCGTGGGTTATGACGCCAATCACCCCAACTTCATGCTGATCGTGATTCAAGAGATACCTGCAGTTGGAGGTTAGCCTAGGTGAATGAGCATCAACGCAGATCCGGCCAAGAATTCCCAGCCGCGCCGTAAGGGGCCCCTTGAGCTGCGCCGCAAGCAGGCGGCAGTGGAAATGTCGGACCAGCATCTGCTCGATACCAAGGGCCCCGGCCAGTTCGTCCACACCGATCCATGGCGTGTGCTGCGTATCCAGAGCGAGTTCGTGGAAGGCTTCGGGGCGCTTGCGGACATTGGAAAAGCGGTCAGCGTCTTCGGTTCAGCCCGCACCAAACCCGGCAGCATCTACTACGAGATGGGTGTAGAAGTGGGCCGCAAGCTCGCCGAGGCCGGGGTCGCCGTGATCACCGGCGGCGGCCCGGGCTCCATGGAGGCGGCCAACCGGGGAACGGTGGAAGGCAACGGGGTGTCAGTGGGCCTGGGCATCGAGCTGCCGTTCGAACAGGGCCTGAACCAGTGGGTGGACCTGGGCATCAACTTCCGGTACTTCTTCGCCCGCAAGACCATGTTCGTCAAGTACGCCCAGGGTTTCATCGTGCTGCCCGGCGGCCTGGGGACGTTGGACGAGCTGTTCGAGGCAATGGTCCTGGTGCAGACCCGGAAGGTGACGTCCTTCCCCATCGTGCTCCTCGGCGTCGACTTCTGGGGGCCGATGATCGACTGGATTCGGGGCACGCTGGTGGCGGAGGGAATGGTTTCCGAAAAGGATCTGGACCTCATCCAGCTGGTGGACGACCCCGCGGAAGCCGTGGACCGCGTCCTGCACGTCGCGGTGACCCCGGCCATGAACGGCGAGCAGCGCCCGGAGTAGCCGGGCGCAACGGTTCCAGCCGGCGGTCTGGCACGATGGAACCGTGAGCTTCTTCCTCGTTTTCCTCGCCGTCGTGCTGGTGGCGGCGGTCCTTTGGGCCGGCCTGGGCCGGCGTTCCCGCAAAACCGGCAACACCGGGCTGCCTGCACTCCTGGACGGCGGATTCGAAGAGCCGCCCGCGAACCTTCCGCCAGTGCTCCTTCCCGAACACGCCGTTCCGGAGGACGTGACCCGGCTGCGTTTCTCGCTGGGCCTGCGCGGCTACCGGATGGACCAGGTGGACCAGGTCCTGGACGAGCTCCGGGACCAGCTGGCTGCAAAGGATGCGGAAATAGCTGAGCTGCGCGGCCGGCTGGAGGCCCCGGAGGACGCGGCGGAGCAGGAGTCCGACGCCGGATCCGCCTCCGGTGATAAGGCAGGGGAAGAGCCGGGTACAGGAAGCGCCGAAGCGACTGGCTTCCATGGCGGTTCCGGGCAGGTCCATGAGGATGCAACACCGGGGAAGGGCGGCCTGTGAGTACGGTGGCTCGCCGCAACCCGCTGGCGTCCGCCGGCGATGCAGCCCACCGCGTGGCTTCCGCCCTCCGCAGCTGGCCGTCCTGGCTCCAGGTGATGGCCCTGTATGCGGCGGCGAGGCTGGTTTCCGCCTGCATCTTCATGGCAGCGGCGCTCCATCAGGGCCCCAACCCATGGTTCCCGCCAAAGCCGGACTACTGGAACTTCATCAACATCTGGGACGCGCGCTGGTACGGCCAGGTCATCGCCAACGGCTACCCGTCGGTTCTTCCCACGGACAGCGCCGGCAACGTGCAGGAAAATACCTGGGCCTTCTACCCGCTCTTTCCGGCACTGGCCGGCGGACTCAGCCGCCTCACCGGCCTCAACCCCGCCGCCTCACTCACGCTGATCGCCATGCTGGCCGGGTTCGGCGCAGCGCTGGCGGTGTACAAACTGTTCCGGCAGAGGGCCGGCCATGCCACCGCCATGTGGGGCGTTGCGTTCTTCTCGGCCTTCCCCGTCTCCGCCGTCCTCCAGGTGCCCTACGCCGAACCCCTGTCGCTCCTGCTGCTTGCGTGGGCCCTGCTGCTGGTAGTGCGCCGGCAGTACCTGTGGGCCATGCCCGTGGTGGTCCTGCTGAGCCTGTCCCGGCCGGTGGGCGTCCCCTTGGCCGCCACGGTGGGGCTGCTCCTGGCCTTCCGCGCCGTCGCGTTCCTCCGCGCCGGCCCGCAGCGCGGCAGCGATGACGCAACCCACTCCGGCCGGGACCTCGCGGCACTTACCGGGCTTACCGCCGTCGCGGGCGTCTCCGCCCTTGCCTGGCCCGCAGTGGCGTGGGCGGCCACGGGTGACCCGCAGGCCTATACCAAAACGGAGACGGTGTGGCGAGGCCAGGACCTGGTGCCTTTCAAACCGTGGTTCGACACCGGCGTCGAACTTTTTGGCCCCATGCTGGGCGTCGTTGCCCCCGTGGTGTTCGTGGCACTGTTCGCCGCGATGCTGTTCCTTCCCCCGGTGGTGCGGCTCGGCGTCGAACTGAGGCTGTGGTGCGCCTGCTACATGGGTTACCTGCTGGCCTTCCTCCACCCGCAGACCAGTACTTTCAGGATGCTGCTGCCGTTGTTTCCGCTGGCCCTGGGAGCGGTGTTCCTTTCCCGGTCAAGGGCGTACCGGGGGACCGTTGTGGTGATGTTCCTGCTGCTCCAGGTCGTGTGGATCGTATGGCTGTGGGCGTGGGCGCCACTGCCCGGCGGAGGGGATTACCCGCCCTAGCAAAAGATGCTTCTGCGCAGGTCAGGGCGGGAATAACACGTCCAGGAAAATGTCCATCGATTAGCTACGTGCGGGTAATTCCGCGATAATGATAGGTAAGCAAGGACAAAAGCATTCAGAAAACGCGCAGCCTTGGCGGTGGAACCAACACCGCCGCCATAGCGGCCTGATCGACATGCGGACACAGCCCGCCCGGGCTGATCAGTCCTGGGACAAAATGGAGGGGAATTCCTCATGGCGGCGATGAAACCACGCACCGGCGACGGCCCAATGGAAGTCACCAAGGAGGGCCGCAGCCTGATCATGCGCGTCCCGCTCGAAGGCGGCGGACGCCTGGTGGTCGAACTGAATGCTGCCGAAGCAGCCAACCTCAAGGAATGCCTGGTCGGCGTTACCGAATAATCGTGCCGGACAGGGTCCGCAGCCTGCGGGCTGCGGACCCTGTCCGTCTTCGGGGGATACCTATTTCTTGACGGCCACCAGCAGGCCGTCCCCGGTGGGAAGCATTGCCGAAGCCAGCCTGTCGTCGTCGCGGATTGCCTTGCCCACCTGACGCAGGGTCACCGTGTTGGGCTCCCGGCCGGCGGGGTTGGCCACCTTGTCCTTGTCCAGGGCGTCGTTGATGACCAGCAGCCCGGAACGCTTGAGCAGCCGGATGGCCTGTTCCACATATCCGGGGAGGCCGGGCTTGTCCGCATCGATGAACACCAGGTCGTAGGCCCCGTCCGTCAGCCGCGGCAGGACATCGCCCGCGCGGCCGGAGATGGTGCGCGTACGGTTGGCCGGGCTGCCGGCCTCGGCAAACGCTTCGCGGGCCGCCCTCAGGTGTTCTACGTCCACGTCGATGGTGGTCAGGACCGCGTGCGGTCTCAGGCCGCGCAGGAGGCACACGCCGGAGACGCCGGCGCCCGTGCCGATTTCCACGGCTGTCTGGGCCTTGGAGGCAGCAGCCAGCACCGTGAGGACGGCGCCCACCCCGGGGCTGATGGCGCTGACGCCCAATTCAAACGACCGTTCCCGGGCCCGAAGCATGACCTCATCCTCAGCGGGCAGATCTTCTGCATAGGACCAGCTGCTGGACTTGTCGGCGCTCATGGATTTCGCTTTCTGGGCGTAAGGGGGAATGTCTCCCCAAGCCTACTGTGTCCGGCCGGGCAGGCCGGGGAAGAACCCGTTGCGCCCAAGGCTGAAGTTTGCCTGCAGTCAGGAAATTCCCAGCCAAGTTTGACATGATTGGTATCCGCTCATCCAAAAGGTGACCGGCGCCG
>Ga0308161_1006092_pt1 | contig 10325 bp, 7 predicted proteins | sample PhyFR2_FD_201034 | JGI IMG/M metagenome (GOLD analysis project Ga0308161, IMG submission 201034) | Phyllosphere microbial communities from UC Gill Tract Community Farm, Albany, California, United States - DLSLF.R2 | ecosystem: Host-associated > Plants > Phyllosphere > Unclassified | place: USA...
TCGGCGACCGCTTCGGCCCGAAGAACATCTACCTGACGGGCCTCGCGATCTTCACGCTCGCCTCGCTCGCCTGCGGTCTCGCCCCGTCGCTCGAGGTGCTGATCGCCGCTCGCGCCGTCCAGGGACTGGGTGCCGCTCTGATGACGCCGCAGACCATGGCCGTCATCACCCGCACCTTCCCGCCGCAGAACCGCGGTGCGGCCATGGGTCTGTGGGGTGCCACGGCCGGCGTCGCAACGCTCGTGGGCCCGCTCGCGGGCGGACTGCTCGTGGACGGCTTCGGCTGGGAGTGGATCTTCTTCATCAACATCCCCGTCGGCATCATCGGCTTCATCGCCGCCGTGATCCTCGTCCCGCAGCTGCCGCGCACCGCGCACAAGTTCGACATCCTCGGCGTCGTGCTCAGCGCGATCGGTCTGTTCCTCATCGTCTTCGGGCTGCAGGAGGGCGAGCACTACGCGTGGGCGGCGTGGATCTGGGGCATGGTCGCCGCGGGCGTCGTCGTCATGGGGGTGTTCATCTGGACGCAAGCGCGCAGCAAGGGCGAGCCCCTCGTGCCACTCGATCTCTTCCGCGACCGCAACTTCTCCGTCGCGAACCTCGCGATCGCCGCGGTGGGTTTCACCGTGACGAGCATGGCGCTTCCCCAGATGTTCTACCTGCAGCTGGCCCGCGGTCTCACCCCCACCGAGTCGGCGCTGCTGCTCATCCCGCTCGCGATCCTCTCCGGGGTGCTCGCTCCGTTCGCCGGCAAGCTCCTCGACCGCACCGATCCGCGCTTCCTGCTCGTTCCTGGGCTGGTGCTCGTCGGCGGCTCGCTCGGCATCTACGTCGCGCTCATCCTGAACGACGCGCCGATCTGGGCCTTCCTCATCCCTTCCGCGCTGATGGGCGTCGGAAACGCCGGCATGTGGGGTCCGCTCGCGACCACCGCGACTCGGAACCTCCCGCCCCGTCAGGCGGGTGCCGGAGCGGGCATCTACAACACGACCCGGACCGTCGGATCGGTCATCGGCTCGGCATCCATCGCCGCGTTCATGCAGGCGCGCCTCGAAGCCAACCTGCCCGGAGCGGCGGATGCCTCGGCGAGCTTCGGCGGCGGAACGCTCCCGCCGCAGGTCGTCGCCGGGTTCTCTCAGGCCATGGGGCAGTCGCTGACGCTGCCGATCATCGTGATCGGAGTCGGTCTCATCGCCGTGCTGTTCATGCGCCGGCCGGCGGTGATCCGCCCGCACGGCGCGCCCCGCGACGCGGCTCCCGCGGCGCCGGCGCAAGCGGCCCCGGCGGCCGCAGGCGAATAGCATCCGGATCGACAGACGCCGCCGCTTCCTTCGGGAGGCGGCGGCGTCTGTCGGTGCGTGACGGCGAGCTGTGCGGACGACGGATGGTCGGATAACCTACCTTTCGTTTCCTGGCTGCCGTGACTCGCCCCCGACATCTGAGAGGGCGCGGTAGCCTCCCCGCGACCCGAGAGCAGTGAGGACGCCCGTGCCCATCTTCGAGTCGAGGCGGACGCCGGAGGGGCGTCGCGCTCTGTCCGCGCAGACGCAACTCCCGTTCTTCTTCGGGCTCGTGTACGTGGCGATCGTGGTGGCCGTCGTGGAGCCCTCCGTCCTGGCGATGCCCGTCTCGGTCGCCGGGTTCGCCGTCGGCGTCGCGGCGACGGCGCTCGCGATGTTCTTCCCGTGGGAGAGGTTCGCGCCGGTGGCGAACATCGTCGTCGCGGCCCTCGATGTCGTCGCGGTGACGCTCATCCGCGCCGAGGTCACGCACGTGCTGTCGGGGGTGATCCTGTTGGCGATCTTCCCGATGGTGTGGGCGGCGTACTCGTTCGGGTGGGCAGGACTCGCCCTCGTCGTGGTCGGCTCCATCGCGATGCTGGTGTTCCGATTCCTCTACGACGGCGCCGCGCCGCAGACCTTCGCGGAGTGGGCGAACGTGACGAGCCTGCCCCTCGTGATGCTCGCGCTGGCCGTCATGGGCTTTCTCGCCGCGCGTCGACACGGCCGCCGCGGACGCCTGCTCTCCCGGGCGAATCGGGCGCAGTCCGAAGCCCTCGCGGACGCGCGGGATGCCGAGGCGCTCGTGGTCGGCATCCTCGACACCGTCGCCGCGGGCGTCGCCTTCTACGACGAGGAGGGACGCCTCGAGGTGGCGAACGCGGCGGCCCACCAGATGGCCCACGCGTCGGGGTTCCGTCTCGATGCCCCTCCCTACGCCGGGGAGAACGTGATCGCCGCCGACCGCGTGACGCGTCTCGCGCCCGACGAGCAGTTCATCCCGCGGGCGCTGCGGGGCGAGGTCGTCCGCGGACACCTCGCCTGGATCGGTCCCCCCGAGGCGCAGATGGCCGTTCTCGCCTCCTCGAACCAGCTGCGTCGGCACGACGGCTCCGTGCAGGGCACGGTGGTCGTCGTGCACGACGTGACCGAACTGGCCGACGCGGTCGAGGTGCGCGAGCAGTTCCTCCGGACGGTCTCGCACGAGCTGCGCACCCCGCTCACGAGCGTCACGGGCTTCCTGTCCCTCATCGACGACGCCGTCGGACCGCATGATCCGAAGTTGCGCACCTATGTCGACGTGGTCAACCGTCGCGCTGCCGATCTCCTCGATCGGATCGAGGATCTCGTCTCGGCGACGCGGGTCGACGGGGCTCTGCGCCTGTGCGTCGTCGACATCCGGCAGATCGTGGATGCCGCGGCGCGGCGCGTCAGCGCGCTCGCCGAGCAGCAGTCCACGCCCGTGCGGGTGACGGGCGCATCCGACGCGCGCGCCCGCGGCGACCGCGAGAAGCTCGAGACCGTCATCGCCGAACTGCTGACGAACGCCGTGAAGTTCGGCGAACCCGAGACCCCGGTCACCGTGACCTGCGACCGGGACGACGACCGTGTGCGCGTGAGCGTCGCGAACGACGGCCCGGGGCTCTCCCACGCTGAGCTGCGTCGCGTCTTCGACCGCTTCTACCGCACCGCGCACGCGCGCTCCCGCGCGGTGCAGGGGTTCGGGCTGGGGCTCAGCCGGGTCCGCACGATCGTCCACGCGCACGAGGGGCGTATCCACATCGAGAGCGCCCCCGGCGCGCGCACGACGGTGACGGTCGACCTCCCCGCCGCCGCGCCGACGGCGGCGTCCTGAGCCTCAGCGCCGCTCCGACGCCGGCGAGCGCCCCTGAAATCGTCTGGTCCGCGCTCTGTCGAAAAGCGGAACGATCCTGCTGATAGGCGATGAGCGTCCTATCCGCGTGGCTTATCGCACGGAAATGCTCTCGTAATTCATCTGTACGTGTGTATAGTGAAAATCTGGATCGGGATGACGCTCACCCCGCTCGCGTTCCTCGCCTCGCCTCTCGAAGGAGTCATCCATGACCGCTCCCGCCGTCGCCGTCCGCCCCTCTTCCGCGCCCCCCTCGCCCCTCTCGTGGCCCCGGGCCGCCGGCATCCTGATCCTCACCGGAGGTGTGCTGCTGACCGCAGCCACCGCGCTCGAGATCGGAACCGATGTCTCCACGGAGCCGGGGCCCGCGACGGCGTTCTGGGTGCTGTTCCTCGCCAGCACCGTCGCCCATGTCGCGGCCATGTTCCCGCTCGCCCTCGGCCGCGGTGGCGGTCAGGGCGCGGTCGGCTCCTCGCTCATCGGCAGAATCGCCCTGCTCGGCTTCGCCGCCTTCTTCCTCGCGAACCAGAGCATGTACCTGCTCGCGGCGTACCTCCTGCCCACGGCCGAGCCGACGGCGGGTGCGTCGGCGTTCCTGTTCGGCATGAGCGCGCTGCAGGGCGTGCTTCTGCTGGTCGGCGGTATCGCCATCGTCCGGGCCCGTGCGCTGACCGGCGCGGCCCGCTGGGCGATCCTCGTGCTCTCGATCATCGGCTTCGCGCTCGGCGCCGTCATCAACGCCAGCTCGATCGAGGCACTGACCGACACGATGTACTTCGTGTCCACCGGTGCGCAGATCGTCGCGGGGCTCCTCATCGCCCGGGCCGGCGTCGCCGCAGCGAAGTAGCGTGTGGGACGTGCCCCGCAGCTATCAGTCTCCCAAGCGACAGGCCGAGGCCGCCGCCACGCGTGCGAACATCGTCGACACGGCGGGCCGACTCTTCGTCCGCGACGGCTACGTCGCCACCTCGATCAAGGCCATCGCGGCCGAGGCGGGGGTCTCGATCCCGACGGTCCACCTGAACGGTCCGAAGCACGCTCTGCTCATCGCCGCCTTCGAGCGGACCTTCGCGGGCGACGAGGGGCGGCACTCGCTGACCGAACGCCCCGAGCTCATCGAGATCATGAGCGAGCCCGATACCGACGCGGCGATCTCGCGGTACGTCGACTTCCTCATCGAGGCCAACCGACGCTCCGCGGCGATCGTGCGGGCGATGCTCGCCGCCGCCGACAGCGACGCGGAGGTGCGTTCCGCGTACCTCGACCTCGAGATGCGCCGTCACCGCGACATGACGATCGCTGCCGGCTGGTTCCTGCAGCGCGAGCGCATCCGCGTCGACCAGGTCGCCCTCGCCGCCGACGTTCTCGGCCTCCTCACCGGCCCGGATCCGTGGACGCACTTCACCGTCACCCGCGGCTGGGACGTCGACGCCTACCGGTCGTGGCTGACGGTCCAGCTCATCCACCTCTCCGACAACCTCGCGTAGACCTTCCGCTGCCCGCGGGGTCTCGTCATCGAAAGACACCGACCATGACCCGTTCCGCCCTCCTGTGCAGCATGCCCGCCGTCGGCCACGTCGGTCCGCTCCTCGTCGTCGCCACCGAGCTGCAGCGCCGGGGGTGGAGTGTCCGCCTCCTCACCGGGGCGAACTACCGCGCGATGGTCGAGCGGGCCGGCATCCCGTTCCTCCCTCTGCCGCCCGAGGCCGACACCCTCGATGGCATCGGCGCCGGCGAGGAGGAACGCGACCGCGGGCTCGCGACCATCAATCGCGGCGTCGAGCGGGCGTTCGTCGAACCGGCGGCCCCGGCCGCCGCGGCGCTCGAGAACATCCTCCGCGATGAGCCGGCCGATGTCGTGCTGCACGACATGACCTTCCTCGGCGTGCAGACGCTCTTCTCCCGCCCGTCGTCGCAGCGTCCCCTCACGGTCCTGTGCGGCATCGGCCCGGCGGGGTTCTCCAGCCGCGACACCGCGCCCTACGGTCTCGGCATCACGCCGCTTCGGCGCCCGCTGCTCAATCGCCTGCGCAATCGGGTGCTCGGGGTCACGGCGAAGGCGGTGCTGCGGCCGGTGCACCGGTCACTCGACCTCTTCCTCGCCGGTGTCGGTGCGCCCGCGCTCGACGGGGCGTTCTTCATGGATGTCCTCTCGCGCAGCGACCTGCTCGCGCAGTTCACCGTGGAGGAGTTCGAGTACCCCCGCAGTGACGCCCCCGCCCACCTGCGTTTCTACGGACCCATGGCCACGGCCGCCGCGCAACCGACGCCCGCTCCGGCGTGGTTCGACGACCTCGACCCCGCCCTGCCGCTCGTGCACGTCACGCAGGGCACCGTCGCCAACACCGACTACAGCGAGGTGATCGAGCCGACGCTGACGGCGCTGGCCGACTTGCCCGTCCAGGTGGCCGTGACCACCGGCGGCCGCGACGTCGAGAGCCTGCCGCCTCTTCCCCCCGGCGCGTTCGCCGCGCGCTACCTGCCCTACGACGAGCTCCTCGCCCGCACGAGCGTGCTCGTCACCAACGGCGGGTACGGCGGGCTCCACCACGCGATGCGGCACGGTGTCCCGATCGTGATCGCGGGCGACTCCGAAGACAAGGTCGAGACCTCGGCGCGCGTCCAGCACGCCGGGGTCGGCGTGAACCTGCGCACGGGTCGTCCGACCCCGGATGCCATCCGCTCGGCGGTTCAGCGGATCCTCGCGGATCCCGGCTACGCGGCCCGCGCGCGCCTCATCGGCGAGAGGATCGCGCTCGCGTCCGGGGCGGCGGGGCTCGTGGACGACGTGGAGGCGATGGTCGCCGCCCGCGGCTGACGTCTACGCGCGCGGCGGCGCGGTCGACCCGCGGACGATCAGCTCCGACGGGAGCACCGCGGTCTCCTCGGGTGCGGTCCCCGCCATCGACTGCAGCAGCAGCTCCACCGCGAGAGCACCCGACCGTGCGATCGGCATCCGGACCGTGGTGAGGCTCGGGGTGACGGCGCCGGCGAGCTCGATGTCATCGATCCCGACGATGCTCACGTCGTCGGGGCACACCCGGCCGAGCTCGCCCATTCCGGCCTCCAGGCCGAGCGCGACGAGGTCGTTGTAGGCGATCACGGCGGTGGCCCCGCTGGCGATGGCCGCGGCGGCGCTGGCTCGTCCGCCCTGAATGGACGCGGCGTGGTTGCTCAGGCGGGTGAGGCGGATGCCGAATCGTTCGCACGCGCGCGCGACGGTGTGCGCGCGCTGGTCGTCGGCCCACGAGCCGTGCGGGCCGGAGGCGTACGCGAGGTGTGTGTGGCCGAGGGCGGCGAGGTGTTCGACCGCCTGGCTCGGGCCGCGTTCGGCATCCATGATCACGCAGACGGCTCCGGGGATGAGGCGGTTGATCACGACGTGCGGGGTGTCGCCGATCAGCGCGAGCACGTCCGCCTCGGGGAGGCGAGGGGAGCACAGCAGCAGACCGTCGGCCTTGCCGGCGAGCTCGATGGACTCGCGCTCGCGCCGCAGGTCTTCGTCCGCGTCGTAGAGCACGATCCGGTGGCGGCCGTGCCACGCCTGCCCCTGGATGGCCTTGAGGAGGGTCGCGTAGACGGGGTTGGCGGCATCCGGAACGAGGACCGCGATCGTTCGCGCGCCGGTCGCCACCGGTGAAGCGGCGTAGCCGAGTTCGGCGGCGGCGACGCGCACGCGCTCGAGCGTCGCCGGGGCGAGGCGGTCGGGCTCGCCGAAAGCGCGCGAGGCCGTGGCGATCGAGACCCCGGCGTGCCGGGCCACGTCGGTGAGAGTCGCCGCCATTCGTGCTCCTTCGTGCTGTCGTTCCATCTTCGTGCATGCGAGTCTGAAAACAGTTGACAAGTTTGTACAAACACATCACACTGCTTGTATGCCGATCATCGACGATCCCTCCGGGCCGACCGCGCGCCTGCGCCGCACCTCCTCGCCGGTCGCCCTTCCGCCCACGCCGGGCGGCGCGGGCATCCTCCACCTCGGTCTCGGCAGTTTCCACCGCGCGCACCAGGCGGTGTACACCGCGGCCGCCCTGCGCGCCGAGGGCGGCGACTGGGGCATCGTCGGCGTCGCCTCCCGCTCTCGCCGGGTCGTCGACGCGCTGCACGCGCAGGATCACCTCTATGCCGTCGCCACGGTCTCGCCCGAGGGAACGACGCTCGCGATTCCCGGTGTCCACACTGACTCGTACGTCGCCGCCGACGACCCCGCTCGCGTCGTCGCCGACCTCGCCGATCCGTCGATCCGCGTCGTCACGCTCACGGTGACCGAGAACGGCTACAGCTTCTCGTCGTCGACGCAGCACCTCGACGTGGGCGATCCGCGCGTGCAGGCCGACCTGCGGGGCGGTTCACCGACCTCGACGATCGGCCAGCTCGCCCGAGGCCTGCAGGCGCGTGCCGCCGCCGGCGGCGCCCCCCTGTCGATCCTGAGCTGCGACAACCTCCTCTCGAACGGCTCGCACACCGAGAAGCTCGTCCGCGAGTTCCTCCAGGAGCTCCCGGATGCCGAGGGCAGCGACGTCCTGACCTACCTCGACCGTGCCGTGACGTTCCCCTCGAGCATGGTCGACCGCATCGTCCCCTCGACCACCGCCGAGCTGACCGACCGCGTCGCCGGACTCCTCGGCGTGCGCGACGAGGTCCCCGTCCCGGCCGAACCTTTCACCATGTGGGCCATCGAGGACCGCTTCGCCGGCGGTCGACCCGCTTGGGAGGCCGGAGGCGCCGTGTTCACCGACGAGGTCGGCGCGTACGAGCAGCTCAAGGTGCGCCTGCTCAACGGCACCCACTCGCTCATCGCGTACCTCGGTGCGCTGCGGGGGGTTCCGACGATCCCGGATGCCATCGCCCTGGCCGACATCGAAGCCGCCGCCGCGGCGGTCCTGCGCGGCGAGTACGAGCCCTCGGTCACCGCTCCCGTCGGTGTCGACATCGAGCAGTACGAGCGCGAGCTGTTCGCCCGGTGGGGCAACAGCGCGTTGGGGCACCGCACGAGCCAGGTGGGCTCGGACGGATCGGTCAAACTCGGCCAGCGCATTCCCGGCCCGATCGCCCACGCTCTCGATCGCGGCGAGTTCCCCCACCTCATCGCGCTCACGGTCGCCGCGTACCTCGCGTGCATCGCCCCGCCGGCCGGGTTCGACCCCGGCCCCCACGCCGCGGCCATGACCGACCCCGCGCGCGAGCGGCTCACCGCCGTCCCCACGCGCGGCGGGCGAGACCTCGCGCACCGCGCGGTCGTCGACCTGCGGCTGTTCGGCGACGACGTCGCTCATCGCACCGCCTTCGTCGACCGGGTCGGCGACCTCGTCGACACCATCGTGCAGCGCGGTGTCGAGAGCGCGATCGCCGACAGCCTCGCCGCTGCCGGCAGCCTGGCGCACCCCGCGCCCTGACCCCCGGCCCCGCCCACCCGGCGCTCCCGAGCGCCCCACCACCCGGCGCTCCCGAAGCGCGAGACGACAGGAAAGAGACGCGATGAAGCTCCTCGCGATCCACGGCGCGGAAGACATCCGCTGGGAAGACCGCCCGACGCCCGAGCCGGGTCAGGGCGAGGTGCGCCTGCGGGTGCGCTACGTCGGCATCTGCGGGTCGGACCTGCACTACTACTTCCACGGCAAGAACGGCGAGTACGCCGTGCGGGAGCCCCTGACGCCGGGCCACGAGCTCTCCGCCGAGGTCGACCTCGACCCCTCGGGCCGTCTCGCGCCGGGAACTCCGGTCACCGTCCACCCGGCACGCTTCGGCCCCTCGGTGCCGGGCCTCGAGGACCGCCCGCACCTGCGCGCGGGAGGCGACTACCTGGGCAGCGCCGCGGGCTTCCCGCACCGCCAGGGCGGAGCCGCCGAGATGCTCATCGTCGAAGAGCGCATGATCCGCGTCCTCCCCGAGGGGCTTCCCCTCGAGCGCGCCGCGCTCGCGGAGCCCCTGGCCGTCGCGATCCACGCCGTGGGCCTCGCGGGAGATCTGACCGGCAAGAAGGCCCTCGTCATCGGTGCCGGGCCCATCGGCCTGCTCGTCGTCGCTGCGGCCGAGAACGCGGGCGCCGCCGTCGTGGGCGCCAGCGATGTCCGGCCCGAGCCCCTCGATCGGGCGCGCGCGCTCGGCGCATCCGAGACGTTCCTCGTCGGCACCGATGCGATCGACCCGGAGTCGTTCGACGTCGTCTTCGAGTGCTCCGGAGTCGGCGTCGCGCTGACCCAGGGCGTCCGCGCGGCCCGTCGCGCCGGCACCGTCGTGCAGGTCGGCATGCTTCCCGACGCCGAGATCGGGGTGAACCTCGCTCCCATGCTCGCGAAGGAGCTGACCGTCCGCGGCGCGTTCCGCTTCTCGACCGAGATCGACGACGCGATCGCCCTGCTGGCCTCCACCGAGGCCCTCGGCGCGGTCGTCTCGCACGTCCTTCCCGCGGCCGACGCGGTGACCGCGTTCGCCACGGCGCGCGACTCCTCGGCATCCGCGAAAGTCCTTCTCTCCCTCTGAGAACCCGTCACTGCATCACCCGTCATCACTACGAAGGAGTAATCCGATGAGCAGTTCTTCCGCCCCCGGCGTCGAGGCGTCGTCGACGCCCGTCGCCAAACGCTCCGTCGGCGACCTCGCCCGCGCCGCCGTCTCGGGCTGGCTCGGCACCGCGCTGGAGTTCATGGACTTCCAGCTCTACTCGCTGGCCGCCGCCCTCGTGTTCAGCCAGATCTTCTTCGCCGGCGGGGATGCCGCGATGGCGGTCGTCCTCGCGATGGCGACCTACGGTGTGGGCTACGTCGCCCGCCCCGTCGGCGCCTTCTTCTTCGCCCGCATCGGCGACAAGATCGGCCGCAAGCAGGTGCTGTTCTACACGATCCTGCTCATGGGAGCCGCGACGACCCTGATCGGCGTGCTGCCCACGTACGACCAGGTCGGCATCCTGGCCCCGATCCTGCTGGTGATCCTGCGTCTGGCCCAGGGCTTCGGCGCGGGAGCGGAGATCTCGGGCGCGGGCGTCATGCTCGCCGAGTACGCCCCCGACAACCGCCGCGGGGTCGTCGCCTCGCTCGTCGCGCTCGGGACGAACTGCGGCACGCTGTTCGCCTCGGGCATCTGGGCGATCCTGCTCGCCGTGATGATGGAGAGCGACGTCATCGCGTGGGGGTGGCGCATCCCCTTCATCGGCAGCGCGATCATCATGCTCTTCG
>Ga0308161_1006093_pt1 | contig 10324 bp, 9 predicted proteins | sample PhyFR2_FD_201034 | JGI IMG/M metagenome (GOLD analysis project Ga0308161, IMG submission 201034) | Phyllosphere microbial communities from UC Gill Tract Community Farm, Albany, California, United States - DLSLF.R2 | ecosystem: Host-associated > Plants > Phyllosphere > Unclassified | place: USA...
TGCTCACGGGCACCTTCAGTTTTCACTTCCAGATAGCACTGTTCGGTATCCATGTAGCTTCGGGTGCGTACCTTGAATCGGCGGCGGCGCGGATGGGCTGCCAGATGGAAACTGGCGAGATCAGGCGTATCGAAGTACACCGAGGTGTAATCAGATGCTCGGCGTTCATCGATGGATAGGACCAGCGCCTGTTGGCCCAGTATCGGGAGGACTTCGGCGGCTTGCTCTTGGGTGAGGATGTATTTGCGGTCCGTTCGAGTCTGCAAGGCGGCGGCCGCGTTGAGTTCCTCGAGGCTAATGGTTTCTAGGTGGTCGGTGAAATTCATCGTGTCTGTCCGGTAATCACTTCGTGGTTTTCTACGGTTCGCGACGCTGAGGACTCGATCATGGTGGCCGTCGGCTGTGAAAAGCGAACCTTGACGATGGTCTTGTCGTTGATCAGGTCCAGCTGCTGAACCACTGCCTGGTGGATGGTTGCTCCTCCGAAGAGCAAGCTCAGATGTGCATTGAGTTCATCGTCGTTGGCTATGGCCCGATCCAGAATGACCTCCTGATGGCGGTAGGTCGGCAGGACTTTCGAATGATCGGCAACCAGCATGGCGACCAGGATCAAGCCCACCAGAGCCAATGGCAGCCAAATCGGCGTTGGGCCCATGCCGGTGATCAGGCCAATGGCCAGGGCCGAGAAGTAATAGGCGATTTCGTGCTGCTCTAGCTCGGTCGAGCGCAAGCGGATGATGGAAAGAACCCCGAACAGTCCCATGCCCAGTCCGGCGCTGACTGTGCTTCCGGCCAAAGCGGTGGCGACCGCAAAAACTCCGATGTTGATGCCGATATAGGACACGGCCAAATCGCGGCGCCGATGGCGGCGAAGGTACAGGCCAAAAGTGAGGATCAAAATGGCAGCAATATCGGCGGCCGCAAAAAGCAAGATGTTCATGGAAGTCCTTGTAGTTCTTCGGAAAGGGGGCTGGGTTAAGCATTGAATCCTTTACTGTGCGATTCGTAGGATGACCACTTGAGGAAGCTAAGGCGCAGGTCAAAAGGAACTCTCGGACAAGAAAATGGATTGTTTTCCAGCAGATAAAAACGCGGAATTCTGGGGAATCTCGACGAATTTTTGGCTTCCGTATGCATTGATTATGAAAATGCCCAGAAGGGCAAAACGGGTCATGGGTTGCGCTCTGCCGCAATGGGTTCTATGGTTAGTTACATGAGTAACTAACCCACTAACCAAGCTGGTGGGTTTGAGCACGGAGAGGAGCCAGCATGATCGATGATTCGAAACCGATTTTCATGCAGATCGCTGAGCTGATCGAGAACGACATCATCTCTGGTGTTCTAGCTGAAGAAGCGCAGGTTCCATCAACCAATGAGTTCGCAGCCTTCTACCGGATCAACCCGGCGACCGCCGCCAAAGGGATCAATCGTTTGGTGGAAGACGGACTGCTCTATAAGAAGCGGGGGATCGGCATGTTTGTCACACGGGGAGCACCACAGCGGTTACGCGAAAAGCGCCGCGAGAAATTCCAGCAGCAATTCATCGCACCACTGACCGCCGAAGCATCCAAACTCGGCATCGGCATCGAAGAACTGGTCTCCATGATCAAGACCGGTTCAGCAGGCTAACCATCATCACGAAGTAAGGAGGAACGGCATGACTCGATCAACAGCAATCGCCACCCGCGAGCTGAGCAAGACTTATAAAGACGTACGTGCCCTGGATAATGTGACTCTGGATTTGGAACCTAACCGAATCTACGGGCTGCTCGGCCGTAACGGTGCAGGCAAGACCACACTGATGTCTATCCTGACTGGACAGAACTACCCTGATCAGGGAACGGCACACATCTTCGGACGCGCACCCTTCGAGAATGACTTGACCCTTTCGCGCATCTGCTTCATTCGCGAATCGCAAAAGTACCCCGAAGACTTCAAAGTCCATCAAGCTTTCAAAGCCGCCGCAATGTTCTTCGAGAACTGGGATGAGCAGCTGGCGCTAGATCTTGTTGAGGCCTTCGCCCTGCCGGCCAAGCGTCGGATCAAGAAGCTATCCCGCGGTCAGCTCTCTGCTGTCGGCGTCATCATTGGTATGGCTTCTCGCGCCGAGATCACTTTCTTTGATGAACCGTATTTAGGGCTGGATGCGGTGGCCCGTCAGATCTTCTACGACCGTTTGGTTGAAGACTTTGCCGAATACCCACGCACCATCGTGCTATCCAGCCACTTGATCGATGAGGTGGCGAACCTGCTTGAACACGTCATCGTGATCGATAAGGGCCGCATCGTAGTGGACAGTGACGCCGAAGAACTACGTGGAGCCGCGGTCACCGTAACCGGCGATGCGAAAAAGGTCCAAGAATTCATTGGGGCGGCCGACGTACTGCACCGCGATTCACTGGGTGCGCTGGCCAGCGTGACTATCAAGGCCAAGCTCAGCGGGGACCAACGCGAACAAGCAAAGCTCATGGGACTGGATTTGAGCCCAGTCTCACTGCAGCAGCTGGTTGTTCGCAGTGCATTGAGCACCAACGAAGGAACTGACAAAAGAACGGAGGCACGAGCATGAACCGCATAATGAAAGTTGCGCGCATGCAGCTGATCAACAAAGCCACCTTTATCGGCATTCCGCTGATGATCCTGGTCAGCGCGTTCCTCTTTACCATGACTATTTGGTGGTTGGTCCGCCGAAGCGGAGGGGAAGGCGTGCTGTATGGCGGCGGAGCCCAGGCACCCATGTGGTACTTCCTGGCGCTGGGTATTCAAGCGCTGACGATGACGTTCCCATTCTCAATGGCGATGAGCATCTCGCGACGTACCTTCTACTTGGGTACCCTAGCGCTGTTTTCGGTCTGTGCCCTGGTGCTCTCGGTCTTCTACTACCTCATGGGTCTGGTGGAAACGGCTACCGGCGGGTGGGGACTTGACGGACGATTCTTCGCGTTGCAATGGATTGCCGACAATAGCGGGTTCATTCAGATCATGTTCTACTTCGTGCTGATGGTCTTGTTATTCATGATCGGATTCTTCGTCGCAACCATTTATATGCGCTGGCGCCAAACTGGCATGGTAGTTTTCTTTACCGTGCTGGGACTGCTGGTTCTGGGCATCATCGCTTTGTTCACGTTCACGAGCTTCTGGGGTCAGTTCTGGAGCTGGGCGCTGACTTGGACTGCCGGGTCAGTGACCCTGTGGGGTGGGCTCGTAGCCGTACTCGTAGCCGCTGGTTCCTATTTCACCTTGCGCAAAGCCACCGCCTGATCGCAGGAATGGAACGGGAACATCAGTTGCAATGCCCTCGCCACTGGCGGGGGCATTGACCTGCCTTCTCAATGATGCACTTGTTATTCTTTGAATACTTCAACAATGCCGCCACGATCGCCCAGGAGAACCGCCATGAGCATCCAAGGAACAGGGACGCGAGATCATTCGAATGCTCTGGAATTACGGCGCTCATTCAGGATCAGTGCGACTAAATTATGGCGGTACCTCGTTGACTCGGATTATCTAGATCAGTGGTTTGGAGCCTGGCAGGGTGACCCAGAGAGCCGACGGGTACAGGTCACGCTCAGTGCCGAAGAAGGCTCACCTACAGAGTCGGTGGAGATTCTTGATTGCGACCAGCGAGCCTTGCTTCTGGAAGTTCGCACGGGCCAGGGCAGCGAAAGCTGGCAGCTGGAACTGCACATCGAAACTCGGGACGAGGGGAGCCAATTGGTCTTCCGGATGCCCGGACTGGACCCGCAGATGGCCTCTTCGGTGGGGCCAGGGTGGGAATTCTATCTGGATAGACTGGTCGCTGCGGTGAATGGGAAAGATGCTGGCCTTGTGGTGTTTGAACCGGACTACTACCCGGGACTGAGCGACTACTATAAGGCGCTGTTCATCTCATAAACCGCGAGCCACTCCAATGTGAGATGCCCTGCCTTGGCAGAGCCTCCCAGTTTCCAGCCAGGAGTAATATGCGCACGTCAGTAGCGGCATACAAGGAAAATGTCGACCAACTCGATGTAGGCTAGCAGATTCCGTTCGAACCCCGTCGCGGTCTTGAATGCCGTGTCTTGAGCTAAGAAGAGTAAGCTATTGGGCGTGGCATTGGACTTCACAGCAGTAGATTTTGAGACAGCAAACGGTTTTATCGGCTCCGCCTGTTCGGTGGGCCTGGTAAAGGTTCGTTCCGGAAAAATCGTTGAAACCGAACAGTGGCTTTTGAAGCCTCCTGTTGGATTCGACCACTTTGACCCGCGCAACGTGTCGATCCACCACATCACCCCGGACATGGTTATCGACGCGCCGCGCGTTACCGAGAAATTACCAGAATTGCTGGACTTCATTGGCCTCGACGTCCTGGTAGCGCATAACTCAGCCTTTGATTCAGGCGTTATCCGCGCTGCATCGGAAGCCAGCGAAATCCCGGTTCCGGAAATCGCGCATCTGTGCACCGTGAAACTCTCCCGCAAGGCCTACGACCTGCCCAGCTATTCGCTGCCCTTCGTTGCAGAAGAAGCGGGACATCCCATTGAAAACCACCACGAAGCGCTCGCCGACTCCACGGCCTGCGCTTGGGCCATGATCGATATGGCCCAACGCAGCGGCTTTGACTCCTTGCTGGAGACCGCTGACCACTACGGCGTGCGTTTGGGACTGACCCAGGCATGGCAGCCGGGCGATGAATATTCTCGTGCTACTCGTGACGCCCAAGGCTGGCTCGCATCCGGCCACCCCTTGCCGCCACAGGACGCGTTTAATAACTGGCCCCAGGAAGGGCCCAATCCCTCTCCTAATCCCGAAGCTGATCCGGGGCATCCGCTCTATGGGCAGATCATGGTCTTCACCGGGAACTTGGCACTGCCACGCCCGCAGGCCAAAGAGCTCGCAGCAGAACATGGAGCGCAAACGGCATCCCGGGTTACCCGAGCAACCACCGCTCTGGTTGTCGGTGATGGATTCGTCCCGCAGGACCTGGCCAATGGCCGATTGACCAACAAGGCGAAGCACGTCTTGCGCCTGCGGGAAAAGGGGCAAAAGGTCAGCATCATTTCCGAAGGCGAATTCATGCAGATGGTCGGTGGCTTCGGGCTCACCGCCTGATCGACGCCAGATATGACAATCGGTGGCCGACTCATTTGAGCCGGCCACCGATTGCCTATTTCAAGGTCATAATTAGACCAGCAGAGCCATCCAACGATCATGCAATTCAGAAATGATGTCATCCAGCGCGCTGGCAGGACGCTCGCCAACAGCTTCGGTGCCATAGACCGCCGCCAGCAAGGCAACGGCGTAGGCATCAACCTCAGGATCGCGGTCTTCCGGAACGGACACCACCGATTCAGGAGCTGCCGCCACATCTGACTCGGCCGACTCGTCCTCGGAAGCATCGCCGAAGTAGGCGTTGTAGGCATCTTCAGGGGACAGCGCAATATTCTCGCGGATCCTTGCCACCACGCTGCGAAGTGCCTCGGCCGATGGACCCTCAAGGCCAACGAGCAGGTCCTCCCACTCGCCAGCCGACTCCTCGGAACGCTCCATGGCCGATCGGATGATCTTTGCCGCGGCTACCGAAGTCTTTGCAGCCTGGGCATCGTGCGTCAAGAAGGCTGCCGAACGGGCCAGGGTTTCGGTCGTGCCCAACGGAACGCGGGCCAACAATGCGGTGATCGCCGCGCGAGGCAATACACCGGTTGAGTCAGCTCCGGCGCCGGTGGGGCGCCCAGCCTGGCCCATGTCGGCACTATCCAGTCCGGAGATATTCTGTGGATCGCCGTCAGCGATTTTCTCGAAAATCTCAACCTTGGGGAATTCGTTATCAATCCAGCGGCCCAAAGGTTCAGGCGCGCCGATTGGGAAGGACCCGGTTAGCTTCTTGTAGCTGCGAAGCGCGGCAAGCCACATGCAGGCTGCCTCGTCGCTAGCGACACCATCACGAGCCCACTCCAACGCTTCTAGCAGGCCATCGGCCAGGTAGAGGGGGAGGATTTCGGTGGCACCGGGGTCGATGTCGTCACGGGCGTGGGTTGCGCCGTCGGCTAGGCCGAGGAGGATCGCAAACACCTTGTCTGAGTAGTTCTCTGGCAGGAGTGCAGATTCACCGGTTTCATTCACAGCTCCATTCTAATGTCCAAGTTGTCCCCAACATTGCATATGGTTGGAAATATGCGATTGCTACATACCTCTGATTGGCATCTGGGCCGCACCTTCCACGGCGCATCCCTGATCGACGCCCAGCGCAGCGTGCTTCAGGAAATCATCAATGTCACGGCCAACCAGCAGGTTCAAGCGGTGCTGATCTCCGGTGATATCTATGATCGGGCGCTGCCCCATGTGGATGCAGTCCAGCTGTGCAACTGGGTGCTGCGGGAATTGCGGGCCACCGGGGCCACCGTCATCATTACCAGCGGCAATCATGATTCGGCCTCGCGCCTCGGATTTGGCGCCGAGCTCTTGGATAGCGCTGGGGTGCACATCATTGCTGATATCGATCGTATGGTCCATCCCGTGCTCTGCGACGCGGGAGATCATCAGGTCGCCATTTTTGGCATCCCCTATCTGGAGCCCCGCATGGTGATGGAGCGGCTGGGAGCTGCCAAGGCCAGCCATGAATCGGTGGTGCGGGCAGCCATCGGAGAAATCGATAAGCACCTAGCGGCAGTAGATCATGGCGGGAAGCCAGTGGTTTCCATCGCGATGGCTCACCTCTTCGCAGCGGGCGGCATCGGCAGCGATTCCGAGCGCGAGCTGAGCACCGGAAACCTTGATGTGGTTCCCGTGGAGCTTTTTGAGCACTTTGATTATGCCGCCTTGGGGCATCTGCATGGACGCCAAAAGGTGCGTGACCATGTGCGCTATTCGGGGTCGCCCTTGGCTTATTCCTTCTCAGAGGTCAACCAGACCAAGGGCATGTGGCTGATCGACACCAACGCTCGCGGCATCGAATCGGTGCAAGAGATCTTGCTGTCTGTACCCAAGAAATTAGCTGTCCTGAAGGGAAAGCTGCCCGATCTTCTCAGCGATCCGGAACTTGAATACGCCACCGAAGCGTGGTGCCAGATCACGCTCACCGACGCGCAACGCCCCGCCGATGCGATGACGGCACTGCGAGCTCGATTCCCCGATACAGTCGTTCTGAATTTCGCCCCTGAAGGCGGGCCGGAAAACAGTGCTCCATCCACGTATGCGCAGCGGATGGCCAAGGCGACAAGCACCGAAGACGTGGTCGGCGACTTCATGGAGCATGTCCGCGAACGCGCGGCTGATGAAGCAGAACGCGAAGTCATCAGCACCGTTATCCGAGCTACTCGAGAATCACAGGTGAGCCAGTGAGAATTCATAAGCTCCAGATCCAGGCCTTCGGCCCATTCGCCGGCAGTGAGCAGATCGACTTCGATGAGCTTGCCGAAGGCGGGCTGTTCCTACTTGACGGCCCCACCGGTGCAGGCAAATCCAGCATCCTCGATGCAATTTGTTATGCCCTCTATGGTTCGCTGCCCGGCAGCCGAACCGGCAGCCGCCAGATTCGTTCCGACCATGCTCCCGCCGAGTTGGCGCCGGAGGTGACCTGCGAGCTGACCATTGGCGACCGCCGCTTCGAAGTGACCCGGTCACCAGCGTGGATGCGCCCGTCAAAGCGCGGCAAGAACAAGACCACGGAACAAAAAGCTTCGAGCCTGCTCAGGGAATTCACTTCACAAGGGTGGAAAGAACTCTCGACCCGCAATGACGAGGTGGGCCATGTGCTCGGCAGCCTCCTGGGGCTTGACCGTGAACAATTCACCAAGGTGGTTATGCTGCCCCAGGGCGGGTTTGCCGATTTCCTCCGAGCCAAGGCAAAGGATCGCGAGGATCTCTTGGCCAATCTCTTTGATACGAGCGACTACGCACGTATCGAGGAGGAGTTCTCGGCGCGCTTGGCAGAGGAACGCAAGAAAACCGAGAGCGTCGAAGCACGATTGAGTGCCGCCGAAGGCGCCATTCATTCTGAAGCACGGGCTTTCCTCGCCGGCCGGGAACAGCACGATAACGCTGAAGAGCAAAACGAATCCAAGTCGCTGACGACGGAAGAGTCCTTTGCCGGCTACCGCACCCGGATTGAACAGATTCTTCGCTTGGCCGAGGCTGAAGCCACGAAGTTGAAGGCCAACAGGTCGCGCACCGGCGATGTAGTGCGGGCTCTGGATGAGCGTCGCCGCCTCTTTGCACGGCACGGCGAACTGAAAACCATGCAACAGCGCTATGCCGAGAATCATGAGGCAGCGGTCATCGCCAGCGGCAGACTGGAAAAGGATGCCCAAGCCAGTTCCGTGCGGGCATATCTTGCGCAGGCGAAAAGCGCTCGGTCCACCGTAGATGAAGCTTCGCTGGCCTGGCAACGGCAGCAACGTTGGCTCAGCGAAGAACTGGAGCTAACCGGTGAAGCAACATCCACGGGCCTGGAGACCTTGCGCCAGCACAGCCAACAGGTTGCTGCAGAATTAGCCGTCGCCAAATCAGCGCTGGATGAAGAACAACGGCGAGTTCCTTTGGCTAACGAGGTAGCCCAGGCCAAGCAACGCGCTGCCGAGCATGAACAGGCCCGGGTGAAAGCCGAAACCGAAGTCGCGCAGCTTTCAACTGAACGCGAAGAATTGGCCAGCGGTGACTTGGATCAGGTGGCCGCGGGGGACAAGCTGCACCAGGCCAAAGAACGCCAACAGTTGCTGGAAACGCAGATTGCCCACGCGATCGCTCGCGATGACCTGGACGAAAAGGTCCTCACGGCCCGCGAAGCGGCCAGCGCACAAGAGCTGAAGATTGTCGAAGCGGAGAAAAGCTTGTTGGCTCTTCGCACGGAGCAATTGAGCCAAAGCGCGTTGCGCCTTGCCGCTGCATTGGAAGACGGGAAACCCTGCTTGGTCTGCGGCTCGGCAGAGCACCCGGCCCCGGCAATGGCAGATGCGGATGCAACCCTGATCGATGACGAGCAGATCCAACGATCCGAGGCACTGGTGGCCGAGGCACGCGCAGCGGGGCAAAAGGCCGCCCAGACACGCGACACTTTGCTGGCTAAATTGGAAACGTCGCAGCTTTCTGCCGGTGAGAAAAGCGTTGCTGAATTGCGGGTCGAACTTGGCCAGACGCAAGAAGAGCTGGAGCTCGTACGCAAGCACCAGACTGAAGTGACTGTACGCATCACAAAACTTGAACAACTTCGCGGACGCATCGAACAGCTGACTGCTCGTGCTGCCCAATCTGGCATTGAATATGCCACAGCGCACCAGAGCGCCCAGTCGCTGACCGCCCAGTTGCAGGAGCTTGATGCCAGGCTCCAAGAGCTGCGCAGCGGAAAGAAGAACCTTGCGGACCAGGTGGCGGAGCTTCAGGGCAGATCCGCAGGCCTGGCGAAGTCGGTCCAGGCTTTGCAGACCCTGATGGGCGCTCGCGAAGCGCTGGCCAAGGCGGAATCTTCGTGGGAGACCGAGCGTCAAGCCGCGGGCTTTGACACGGTTGAAGATTTCACTTCGGCGATCCTTGATGACGCGGAACGAGAGCGTTTACGCCAGCTGCACCGCGCGGATGCGGATCTTTTCAGCGCCATTGCCGTCTTGGAAAATTCAGAAGACTACCGAGCCGCCCAGGAGCTTCAAGCCAAGGGCCTTGGGGCGCCAAGCGAAGAAGAACTCCAGAACGCCCGGGCGCAAGCTGTCGCTGCTGAAGAAGAGTATGAATCAGCGCGCGAGCAAGTGGTTCTGGCAGTCACGCGTTTGGAACGCCATGATCAGGCAGTCGATGAGTTGCAGCTGCTTCGAGCAGATGCCGGACCGGTCATCGAAGCCTACCGCCGACTGCGCGGTCTGGCCGAAGTCATCAGGGGCGGGGGAGAGAACCTCTACAAGATGACCCTGAGCACCTACGTCCTGGCGGCGCGGCTTGAGGAAGTGGCAATCGCCGCGACCGAGCGTTTGGATGCGATGTCCGGCGGTCGTTATTCACTGCACCACGACGATTCAAAGCAGGGAAATGCCAAGTCCGGGCTGGGTCTTCGTGTTCTGGACTCGTGGACCGGAAAGTACCGGGAAACCCAGACTCTCTCCGGCGGCGAGACGTTCATGGCTTCGCTGGCGTTGGCCCTGGGGCTAGCGGATGTGATTTCCCATCACTCGGGTGCCGTGGACATGCAGACGCTCTTTGTAGACGAGGGCTTCGGCTCCTTGGACGCTGAGACGCTCGAAGAGGTGATGCAGGCGCTGGAGAATCTGCGCGCTGGCGGACGAACCATCGGCCTGGTCTCGCACGTTGCCGAGATGAAACAACGCATCACCAATCGGGTCTCGGTGCTCAAAACCCAGCA
>Ga0308161_1006094_pt1 | contig 10323 bp, 11 predicted proteins | sample PhyFR2_FD_201034 | JGI IMG/M metagenome (GOLD analysis project Ga0308161, IMG submission 201034) | Phyllosphere microbial communities from UC Gill Tract Community Farm, Albany, California, United States - DLSLF.R2 | ecosystem: Host-associated > Plants > Phyllosphere > Unclassified | place: USA...
CCGCGTGCGCGTGGCCGTGTTCTTCACCGGCGACGAACTGACCATGCCGGGCGAAGCGCCGGGCGGACAACTGGCGCCGGGCGCCATCTACAACTCGAACCGCTTCACCCTGCGCGGTTTGCTGGAAAACTTCGGCTGCCAGATCACCGACTTCGGCATCGTGCCCGATTCGCTGGACGCCACCCGCGCCACCCTGCGCGCAGCGGCGCGCGAGCATGATCTGATCATCACCTCGGGCGGCGTGTCGGTGGGCGAGGAAGACCACATCAAGCCGGCCGTGGAAGCGGAAGGGCAGCTGAACATGTGGCAGATCGCCGTCAAGCCGGGCAAGCCGCTGGCGTTCGGCAACGTGCATCGTGAGAACGGCAGCAGCGTAAGCAGCCCCACTGGGGCTGCTTACTTTATCGGCCTGCCGGGCAATCCGGTGTCGAGCTTCATCACCTTCCTGCTGTTCGTGCGGCCCTTCCTGCTGCGCCTGCAGGGCGTGAGCGGACCGGTCGAGCCGCGCGCCTACCAGATGCGCGCCGACTTCAGCCTGCCGAAGGCCGACCGCCGCAACGAATTTTTGCGCGTGCGCGTGAACGCCGGCGGCGGGCTGGAGCTGTTCACCAACCAGGGTTCGGGCGTGCTGACCTCCACCGTGTGGGGCGACGGCCTGGTCGATAACCCGCCGGGACGCGTGATCAACGAAGGCGACATCGTGCGCTTCATCCCGTTTGCCGAACTCCAGCACTGACACCATGTACATCGAACTGCGATTTTTTGCCTCCGTGCGCGAGGCCCTGGGCCTGGCGCAGGAGCGTGTGGAACTACCCGACGACGTGCGCACCGTGGGTGCCGTGCGCGACTACCTGATCGCGCGCGGCGGCGCCTGGGCAGAGACCCTGGCGCACGGACGCGCGCTGCGCATGGCATTCAACCACGTGATGTGCGCTCCCGAGACGGCGATTGTCGAAGGTGGAGAAGTGGCGTTCTTCCCGCCTGTGACGGGCGGCTGAACGTAGGGTGGACGGCTACGCCGTCCACGCGTCCAAACCATCTATTCATCGCACAGACATGGTTTGCACACACGGGTTGAACGCGCGGACGGAAAACCCGTCCACGCCACGCATCACAACGCCGCGATCGACTTCTCGGCCAGCGCCAGCAGCTTGGCGCAGTTGTCGTTGCGCCCGCCGAACTCGCGCCAGGCCGTGGTGCGGGCCACGGCCTGCCACTGCTTGAGCGACTCCGCATCCATCTCCGCCACCCGCGCGCCGGTGCGCGAGTAGTAGCCGGCCACCGCCTGGTCGTCGGCCATGGCCATGCGCATGGCGAACTTTTCCAGGTCCGCGCCGACGGTCATGATCGCCTCCTGCTGCGACTTGCTCAGGCGCGAGAACACGGTCCGCGACATCATCAGCGGCTCGAACATGAACCAGTAGCCGCCGCCGCGCGCGGTGGTCACCGAACGCGCCACGTCGGCCAGGCGGAAGGTGATCAGCGAGGTCGACGAGGTAAACGCCGCATCCAGCGCGCCGCTCTTCATGGCGTCGTGGATCTCGTTCGAGGGCATGTTGACGATGGTGGCGCCGGCGTCGCGCAGGATCAGGTCCATCTCGTGCGAGCCGCCGCGGGTCTTCAGGCCCTGCACCTGTTCCGGACGCAGGATCGGTTCGGCGCCGCGCGAGGCCACGCCGCCGGCCTGCCAGATCCAGCTGATCAGGACCAGGCCCTGGCTGTCGAGGATGCGCATCAGCTCCTTGCCGACCTCGGCGTTTTTCCAGGCATAGCCCTGCTGGTAAGAGGTCACCAGGCCCGGCATCAGGCCGATGTTCGCCTCGGGCGATTCGGCGCCGGCATACGACAGCGGCACCAGCGCCAGGTCGAGGCTGCCCTTGCGCAGCGCGCCGAACTGGGCGTTCGGCTGCATCAGCGACGAATTCGGGTAGATCGAGAACTTCAGGCTGCCGCGCGTGCGTTTTTCCACCTCGGTGGCGAACATGCGGCACAGGCGGTCGCGGAAGTCGCCTTCCGTGATGCTACCGCCGGGGAATTGATGCGAGATCTTCATCGACTGCGAAGCGGCCCATGCGCTGCCGAGCCACAAAGGACTGGATGCGAGCGCACCCAGCACTGTCCTGCGAGCCAAAGATGGCCGTGACATTTCCGACATACTCATCCTCCAAGATGATTGAACGACCCGGCGAATCGTGCGCCCATCGGGGAGCTGCATCGTTCACCTGCGTCTGTATAAGAATATTCTCATGACATTCCTTGTCAAGAAGAATATTGTTGACTTAACAAATGCAGGATGAATAACGCGCCAGGGTGCACAGCAACGAGGGCAACAGTATCAGGCTTGTCCAGCGGGACAACCCTGATACCGCGCATCGTTCATCGTGGAGAAAAACGCCTTATTTCTTGTCGAGCCGCTCGCACACCGCGCAGTCCAGCCCCTTGCGCACGTTGTAGTAACGGCGGCCGATGAAGAGCGCCGAGGCGACCGCCGCCCAGGCCAGGGCCGAGGGCCAGGCGCGGGCAAAGGCTTCGCCGCGCACCAGCACGTCGACCACCAGCAGCAGGGCGAACATCGAGCCGGCGGCAAACGCGTACTGGCCGATCCAGTGGGACATGGGAGGCATGGTTGCGGACATGGGTGTCTCCTTACAGGTTGTTCAGGAATTGGCGCAACGCGTCGTTCACGGCACGGGGCTGGTCGAGCATGGCGAAGTGGCGCGCGTTGTCGATGGGTTTGACGTCCAGCTTCGAGGTGCCGGTCATCAGTTCCCGATAATACGCCACCTTGTCGCTGCCGGACATCCCTGTCAGGACCGTATCGGGGCCATAGGTGGGCGCGAGCACCAGCACCGGCACGCGAATGTTCGCCAGGCCGGGGCGCAGGTCGCGCGCCATCACCGAGGCGGCATAGTCGGCCACCGCGATGGGGTCGCTGCGCGAGGTGAGCATGGCCACGTCGTCGGCCTTGCCCATGTCGACCAGGCCGATGGTGCGCATGTACTGCCGCTGCTGCGCCGCGAACGCCGGCCCGGCTGCCGCCGCCATCTGCCGGCGTACGCCCTCGGCCATTGCCGCGCGCTGCGCAGGCGGCATGTCCTCGGTGCGCGGGAAGACCGGCAGGCCGTCGATGGCGACCACGCCGCCGAGTGCGCCGGGCAGATCCTCGGCCAGCGCGATCGACAGCGTGGCGCCCAGGCTGTGCCCGACCAGTACCGGCCTGGCGAGCTTGCGCGCGGCGATCAGTTCGGCCAGCGCGGCCTTGGCGTTGTCGAAGGGATCGCCTTCGAGCGCGGGGCGGCCATCGAAGCCGGGCAGGGTGACCACATAGATCGTGTAACCGTTGCCCAGTTCGCGCACCGTTTCCTGCCACACCCAGCCGCCGCTGGCCAGGCCGGGGATCAGCACCAGCGGCTTCGCGCCGCTGCCGTGGCGCTCGACCAGCATGCCCTTGAGCTCGAAGCGTTCGGCGGGTGCGAGGCTGGCGGCAAAACGGTTGGCAGGCTGCGGCGCGTCCTGTGCCATGGCGGGCGCGGCGGCGCCGAGGATCAATGCGAACAACAATGCTGCTTTCATGCTGGCTCCTGGTTGGGGGTAAAAATCGCTTCGATGGGTCGCTTGAAGATCTTCGAGATCGCAAAGGCGAGCGGCAGGCTGGGGTCGTACTTGCCGTTCTCGATGGCGATGACGGTCTGGCGCGACACGTCCAGCATCTCGGCCAGGTGGGCCTGGCTCCAGCCGTGTTCGGCGCGCAGTTCGCGGATCAGGTTTTTCATTTGCCGTACTTACCGGTCGAGCAGCTTGCGCACGATGCAGACGACGCCCGTGGCGCCGCACAGCACGCACCAGACAGTAAACATCGACAGCTTCGGGTAGCCTGCGGTCTCCAGGAACCCATAGGTGAAGGTGAGGCCGGCGGTAATCGCCGAGGCCAGCGCCACGTTTTCCATCAGTTGCTTGCGAATGAATTCGTCGACCCGCGCCAGGTGGCGGGCGATGGCCCAGATCATGACGCCGAAGCCGATCATCGGGCTCACCAGCACCAGGGTGCGCAACATGCCGTCATCCATCGGCCGCCCGTAGCGGATGGCAGCCATCAGCAGGACGATGTAGAGCGCGATGGCGCCGAACAGCTCGCGGTGATAGGCCCTGGTAACGCGTTTTTCGTGCATGTCGGCTCCATGTAAAGTATGCTTTACATTGTGGTTCGGGTCGAATCCGATGTCAAGCACCCTTTACATCTTATTTGGCTGCGCGATTGCCGGTGCGATCTCGACTACAATGCGGCCTCCAACTTTCACCGTCCTCCAGCATGTCCGCATCTTCCCCCACTGTTTCCCGCGTCGCCATCATCGGAGGCGGCCCCGCCGGCCTGATGGCCGCCGAAGTCCTCGCTGCGGGCGGCGTGGCGGTCGACGTCTACGATGCGATGGCCTCGAGCGGACGCAAGTTCCTGCTGGCGGGGAAGGGCGGCATGAACATCACGCACTCCGAGCCGTACGACGCCTTCGTGGCCCGCTACGGCGCCCGCAGCGCCAAGGCCGACGCATGGCTGCGCGGCTTCACGCCGCAGGACGTGCGCGACTGGATCCATGGCCTCGGCATCGACACCTTCGTCGGCACCTCGGGCCGCGTGTTCCCGCTCGAAATGAAGGCCGCGCCGCTGCTGCGCGCCTGGCTGCACCGCCTGCGCGAGTCCGGCGTGCGCCTGCACACGCGCCACCGCTGGCAGGGCTGGCGCGACGGGCAGCTGGTATTTGCCACGCCGGACGGCGAAACCCTGGTCGCGGCGGACGCCACCATCCTGGCCCTGGGCGGCGCCAGCTGGGCGCGCCTCGGGTCGGACGGCGCCTGGGTGCCGCTGCTGGAAGCGCGCGGCGTCGAGGTGGCGCCGCTGGTGCCCTCGAACTGTGGCTTCGATACCGGCTGGAGCGCCCACTTCAGCGAGAAGCACGCCGGCGCGCCCTTGATCACGGTGGCGGTCGAATACGAAAACCGCGCCGGCGAACGCGAACGGCGCCAGGGCCAGTTCGTCGTCACTGCCAGCGGCATCGAGGGCAGCCTGGTGTACGCGCTGTCGGCGCCGCTGCGCGACCAGATCGCGGCGCGCGGACACACCACGGTCTGGCTCGACCTCGCGCCCGACCACGACCTTGAACGCGTGCGCGCCGAAGTGCTGCGCCCGCGCGGCTCGCGCTCGATGTCGAGCCACCTGCAAAGCCGGCTCGGCATCAAGGGCGTGAAGGCGGGCCTGTTGCGCGAATGCCTGGATGCGGCCGGCTACAACGATCCCGAACGCCTGGCGGAGGCGATCAAGGCGCTGCCGCTGGTCTTGAAGCGTCCGCGCCCGATCGACGAGGCGATCAGCAGCGCCGGCGGCGTGCGCTTCGAATCGATCGACGCGGACGGCATGCTGAAGGCGCTGCCCGGCGTATTCGTGGCCGGCGAAATGGTCGACTGGGAAGCGCCGACCGGCGGCTACCTGCTCACCGCCTGCTTTGCCAGCGGCCGCGCGGCCGGCGCCGGCGTGCTGCGCTGGCTGGGCGCGCGCGGCGCCTTGCGCTAAAAACACCACGGGCAAGCCCAGGGCATGCGGTTCCGGTTAGAATGCCCGCTTGCCGTTTGAATGCGCCGTCGCCCGTTTTCCCATGCCCCGTTCCATCGTCCACGTGCTGTTGTCGCTCCTGCTGCTGCTTGCGCAGCAGGCGTCGATCCTGCATGTGGCAACGGACTGGGGCGGGGCGCGCGGCACGGCCACGGCTGCGGTCACTGCCGGCGAGTCCGTGGCCAGGTCCGGCAAGCTGCCGGGCGGGGCCGCGCACGACGCCTGCGCACTGTGCATGGACAGCGCCCAGCTGGCCTTTGCGCTGCCGCTGCCGGCGCTCGCCTTCACTGCCCTGCAGCTCGGCTTCGACACCCCGGCCGGCGCCTGCGATGCCGGCATCCGCCTCCTCGGTTCCTGCGTCTTCCAGCCGCGCGGCCCGCCGCAAGCCTGATAACACTGCCGTTCATTTTTCCGCTGCCACGGCCGACGCGCCCTGGCGGCGCCGCATGTTATCCGTTTTGCCAGAGGTTGAACCACCATGAACTACCCACGCACGCTGATCGCCAGCGCGATTCTCCTTGCCTTCAATGCGCCGGTCCTGGCGCAAACCACGCATACCCACGACGCGCATTTACATGATGATTCGGTACCGCAAGTGCTGGTCACCGCTTCGCCCTTCCGCAGCGCCGAGGGCGACCAGATCCTCACCCCGGCCAGGGTGCTGGCCGGCGACGAACTGCGCGACAAGACCGGCAGCTCGATCGGCGAGACCCTGTCGCAGGAACTCGGCGTTTCCGCCTCGGCCTTTGGCGCCGGCGCCTCGCGCCCGGTGATCCGCGGCCTGGAAGGCTCGCGCGTCAAGATGCTGGAAAACGGCATGGCCACCAGCGATGTGTCCGGCCTGTCGAACGATCACGCCGTGGCCTCCGAGGGCGCGGTGGCGCGCCAGATCGAAATCCTGCGCGGCCCGGCGGCCCTGCTGTACGGCTCGGGCGCGATCGGCGGCCTGGTCAACATCGTCAACGAGCGCATCCCGACTGTGCTGGAAGCGCAACCCACCGGCCAGGCAGAAACGCGCTACGGCACGGTCGACAACAGCCGCAACGGCTCGGCCAGCGTGGATGGTTCGAGCGGCCACGTCGCCATGCACGTCGACGCCAACTGGCGCGAGACGAACGACTACAGGATCCCCGGCAAGCGCGTGCTGGACGATCCGTCCACCAGCATGAAGCGCCTGCCGAACTCGGACACCGAGGCCAAGGAAATCGGCGTCGGCGGTTCCTGGGTCGATGACTGGGGCTATGCCGGTTTGTCGGCCGCGCACCAGAGCAAGCTGTACGGCATCCCGAGCCTGGAAGGCTCGCGCATCGACCAGAAGCAGGACCGCTACGACGTCGACAGCCTGGTCAAGGCGCCGCTGGCCGGCTTCGAATCCTTCCGCTTCAAGGCCGGCTACACCGACTACCGACACGCCGAACTGGGCGAAGACGGCCCCGAAGTCCTGTTCGCCAACCGCTCGCTGGAAACGCGCGCCGAGCTGGCGCATGCGCCAATCGCCGGCCTGCACGGCACCTTCGGCGTGCAGACCGAGAACACCCACTTCTCGGCCCTCAGCGCCGAAGGCGGGCCAGATACCGTCCCGGTCACGCATTCGAAGACCGCCGCCGCCTTCATCGTCGAGGAAGCGAATGCCGGCCCGCTGCGCCTGAGCGCCGGCCTGCGTTACGAGAACGTCGAGCGCGATCCGGTCGGTAAGCTCAAGCGCAGCTTCGACCTCGGCTCGGGTTCCTTCGGCGCCGCCTGGCCGTTCGCAGCGGGCTACAGCGTGGGCGCGACCGTGTCCTACGCCCAGCGCGCGCCGGCCATCGAAGAGCTGTATTCCGGCGGCCCGCACGATGCGACCGCCACCTTCGACATCGGCAACCCGGGCCTGGACAAGGAAATCTCGCGCAACGTCGAGCTGTCGCTGGCCAAGACCAGCGGCCTGCTGCGCTGGAAGGCGAACGTCTACCGCAACAACGTGTCCGACTTCATCTACGGCCGCATCGACGACGCGTTGGTCGACGAGGAAGGCAACCCGGGCGACGAGCTGCGCCTGCGCCGCTTCGAGCAGGCCGACGCCCACATCCGCGGCGCCGAGGCCGAAGTGACCTGGAACCAGACCGGCGCCGGCTGGTCGGGCCGCCTGTTTGCCGACACCTCGCGCGGCAAGCTCGATGCCGGCGGCAGCCTGCCGCTGCAGCCGGCCGACCGCATCGGCGCCAGCGTCGGCTACCGCCAGGGCGACTGGCGCGGCGGCCTGTCGCTGGTGCACGCACGCGGCCAGGACCGCCTGGCGGCCTCGGAAACCACGGCCACGCCGGCCTACAACCAACTCAACGCGAACATCTCGTACACCCAGCACCTGGAAAGCACCGACCTGACCTGGTTCCTGCTGGCGAAAAACCTGCTGGACGACGATATCCGCGTGTCGACCTCGGTGCTGAAGGATATCGCGCCGCTGCCCGGCCGGAACGTCGTGTTCGGGGTGCGCGCGAAGTTCTGAACCGTAGGGTGGGTTCTCGAACCCACCCTACAATCCTGTTCCACGAAGTTGTAGGGTGGACTCCCGAGTCCACGCTGTCATACCGGTGCAGACCACAGCGCGCATTTCGACATGCACATGCAGTACAGCGTGGACTCGGGAGTCCACCCTACAGGATCAGCGCAGCAGCGGGCCGATATCCTCACCCAGCATCTTGCGCGCCAATCCCGGAATGTCCGGCTTGCCGCTGCTCGCCAGCACCGCGCTCACCCAGGCCTGCACGGCCGCCCGGCCATGCCGCGCTTCCAGGCCGTCGAACACGGCCAGCGCGGCGCCGTAGCGGCCTTCATCGTTGCCGTTGTCTTCCACCATGTCTTCCGGCTTGAAGCTGAAGGGACCGGGCGGAACATAGCCCGGGTCCCTGGCCCGGCGGGCGCGGTCCTCGGCCGACAGCTGGCGCTCGATGGCCTCGGGCTTGACCCGCAGGCCGCCCCAGGCGCCCAGGCGCGGCTGGGCCAGGGCCTGCGCATCGCGCCGGCGCCGGGCCCGTTCCTTTGCGGCCAGGTCGGGCCGGATCTGTTCGGTCACCTGCAAACCCGCCCATTCCGCATGGCCTTCCTGGAACCAGCGCGGCTGCCATGCACCGTTACGTCCCTGCAGCAGATGCGTCTCTTCATGCGGCATCACATTGACCAGCATGTCGATGGCGCGCGGCGACCAGGCGGCGGAGTCGAATTCGTTCAGCCAGCGCAGTTCGCCGTCGCGTTTCGGAGGAATGTAGTCGTGCTTGCGCGAGATGACCATCGGCGACCAGACCGCCTGGCTGCGCGCTTCGGGCACGGCCGCCGGCAGCAGGTCGAGCATGCCCATGAAGCAGGCGGCTTTCGAGGCAGCGGCAGCGGCCAGGTCGGGGTCGTGGTAGATGCGTACGCTGGCCCCGGTGATGCCGGAGCGGGCCTCGACATAAGGAAGGTCGCCCGGTGCGGCAGGCAGCGCACGGACCTGGACCTGCGGCAGCGCCGCGTCCGGCCCGGCCTCTAGGCTGCATGCGGCGCGCAGGGCGTCGGGCGATGGCGCCGCTTCAGCCGCAGATGCTGCAGCCAGGCAGGCCGGGATGCTCAGGAAAACGAACGACAGGTGGGCGATGGTTCGGCGCGCGCGCAAGAAGGACTCCAATGACAGCTGCCGGTCCGGCGGACCAGCCAGCCCGCCATTGTAGCCACGCGGGCCGGCGGCAAAATGCGCGCTTTGTCACGGCGCCAGGCCGCATGCCTATTCCACGAAGTGCACGGTCCCGCTGCCGCTGCGGCTGACGCTGCGCTGCGACGGCTCGCCGTGCACGTCGATGTCGCCGCTGCCGCTGACGGCGGCGCTCACCGTGTCGCGCACGGTGATGCTGGCGTCGCCCGAGCCGCTCTGGCGCAGCTGCGCCTCTTCGGTGCGCAAACGCTGGGCGTCCAGGGTGCCGGTGCCGCTGCCCTCGTACTTGAAGCGCCGGGTGGCGCCGGCCAGGCTGAGGGTGCCGGAGCCCATCAGCTCCGCCTCGATGCTGTCGCTGTTGCCGGCGTCCACGCTCAGGTCACCGCTGCCGTGCAGGACGGCCCTGGCCTGGCGGTAGCGGCCGTTGAATTGCACGCTGCCGGAGCCGCTCAGCGACAGCTCGATGCGTTCGCCCGAGAAGCCGTTGATGCGGGTGTCGCCGCTGCCGTCGAGCGCCAGGCGCTCCAGCATCGGCAGGGTGACTTCCACTTCCAGCGGCTGGCGGTGGCGCAGCAGGATGCCCTGGGTGCCGATGCGCAGCACGCCGTCGCGGCTGCTGGTGTCGATGTTCTGCAGCAGGCGCGCTTCGCCACGCACCACCAGGCCCGGCTGCGGGCCGTAGTGCACGCTCAGGTCGACCGGCGCGCTCAGTTCGATGGCGCGCACGCCGCGCTCGATGCTGCGGGTGTCGCTGGTCACGCTGCGGCCCTCGAGGCGCGTCGGCACGCCCTGGGCGCGCAGCATGGTGTAGGTCAGGCCGATCAGCACGACGGCCAGGACCAGCAGGGCAAAACCGACTCGTAACAGGGCGCGCATCGGTTCTCCTCAGCTGCCGCGCAGGAGCGACATGTTCATTTGCAGGTAGCGCCGGACGCCGCTGGCGGCGTAGCGCGTGACCACGATCGACACCAGGAACAGCACGATCCCGCCCAGCACCAGGGCGAAGCCGAGCACGGTCTGGGTCATGCGCGCGTCCTCGTCCAGGTCGGTGGAGATG